>MDTC01175459.1_pt1 | contig 84867 bp, 79 predicted proteins | sample 811181 | NCBI WGS metagenome assembly MDTC01 (sample SAMN05326644, study PRJNA326480) | marine metagenome | isolation source: seawater | place: Pacific Ocean: North | collected 2011
GTAATCGCGCTGAGTACGCTTTGTTGAGGAGGGTGTAGTGGTATCCATAAATAGGCCTCGTGGGTGTAAACCTATTTCAGGACGGGACAAGGTAATAAAAAAGGGCGACTGCATGCAGTCGCCCTTTTTCGTTGGCTTGCCCGAAGGGCCAGCCGGATTAGCTGAACGCTTTGATAATATTGCTCAGCATTTCCTTGGCATCGCCAAACAGCATGCGAGTGTTCTCTTTGAAGAACAGCGGGTTGTCGATACCCGCAAAGCCCGACGCCATAGAGCGTTTCATGACGAACACGTTGCGTGCCATGTCCACGTTGATGACGGGCATACCGTAGATCGGGCTGCCTTCCATCTCACGGGCCGCTGGGTTAACTACGTCGTTGGCACCGATAACGATTGCCACGTCGAAGGTATCCATGCGGGGGTTAACGGCGTCCATTTCCAGCAGCAGGTCGTAGGAAACGTCGGCTTCGGCCAGCAGCACGTTCATGTGGCCAGGCATACGACCGGCAACCGGGTGAATCGCATAGACGACCTCGGCACCGTTCTTTTCCAGAATTTCCTGAAGCTCTTTCACTACGTGCTGTGCCTGGGCAACGGCCATACCGTAGCCGGGAACGATAACCACACTGGTGGCCGCTTCCAGAACATAGTAAGCGTCGTCGGCCGACATGGCTTTGGCTTCGCCTTCGATCTTGGCACCGGCGCCGCCGCCAGCAACGGCAGAGAAGCCGCTGAAGAGGACGTTGCTCAGTGAGCGGTTCATCGCCTTACACATGATCTGGGTCAGGATGATACCGCTGGCACCAACCAGCGAACCCGCCACGATCAGAATGATGTTGTTGATCGCGAAACCGGCGGCACAGGCGGCCAGACCGGAGTAGCTGTTCAGCAGCGAGATGACCACTGGCATATCTGCGCCACCGATGGGGATGACCAGCATAATGCCAAGCAGACAGCTCAGGCCGATAACCAGGTACAGGTACAGGGCAACGCCCGGGTTCAATACGAACATCACGGCACTGGCAATAATGGCCAGAATCAGCAGGATGTTGAAAACGCGCTGACCGCCGAAGACCAGCGGGCGACCAGGCATACGTTCGCTCAGTTTGCCGTAGGCAATCAGCGAGCCGGTGAAGGTCACGCCACCGATCAGAATCGACAGTACGATGGTGATCAGTTCAAAGGCATTGGCCTCGAAGCCGTACAGCGCCGCCCAGCCAACGAACAGACTGGCGATACCACCAAAGCCGTTGAACAGGGCCACCATTTCCGGCATGGATGTCATCGCAACCGAGCGGGCTACAATCGCGCCGACAACGCCACCGGCAACAATACCGACGGCAATCCATTTGTAATCAATAATGCTCTGATCCAGCAGGGTAATCACTACTGCGATGAACATACCGACGGCTGAAACGAGGTTACCTTTACGGGCTGTTGCGGGTGACCCCAGCATTTTCAGACCAAAGATAAACAGAACGGCCGCTGCCACATAGGACAGGTTGACCAGCAATTCGATACCCATTACTTAGTGTCTCCCTGTTTTTTCTTGAACATGGCCAGCATGCGGTCGGTAACCATGTAGCCGCCGATCACGTTGATGGTGGCCATGGCGACAGCCGCCGTACCAAGAATGGTGGCCAGTTGAGTGTGTTCGGCGCCCGCTGACGTCAACGCACCTACCAGGGTGATACCAGAAATAGCATTTGAACCCGACATCAGCGGCGTGTGCAGCGTGGCGGGGACTTTATTGATGAGCTCGAAGCCGAGGAAAATCGACAGCATCAAGATGAACGCGAGAAATACGATTTCCATCTTTACCTCCTACTTAACCAGGTTTTTGATGGTGTCATTAACGATTTCGCCGCCGTGGGTAATCACACAGCCCTGTAGAATATCGTTCTCGAAATCGATGACCATCGCTTGTTTTTCGTTATCCCAGCCTTCGTCAACCAGGTTGAACAGGTTGGCTGAGTACATTTGACTGGCGTCGCGGCTGACGAAGTTTGCCCAGTTGCCGTCGCCGATAACGGTAACGCCGTCGATAGTGACAGTTTCACCGGCAACAGAGCCTTCAACGTTACCGCCGGTTTCAGCGGCCATATCCACGATGACACTGCCGGGCTTCATGCCCTGAATCATGTCACTGGTGACCAGTACCGGAGGTTTGCGACCAAATACCTGAGCGGTAGTGATCACGATGTCTGAATCTGCAATTTGCTTTTTCTGACCTTCCAGCTGCAGTTTGCGCTGTTCTTCGGTCAGCTCGACCGCGTAGCCGTCTTTGGTTTGGCCGGTTTCGCCCAGGTCGATTTCCAGGAATTTACCGCCCAATGAGCGAACCTGCTCGGCAACCACCGGGCGGGTATCAAAGGCAACCACTTTGGCGCCGAGGCGCTTGGCGGTGGCAATAGCCTGCAGACCGGCAACACCTGCGCCGATAACGAAGACGGTTGCGGGTTTCAGCGTACCTGCAGGGGTCATCATCATGGGCAGAATGCGCGGCAGACGTGTGGTCGCGAGCAATACCATGACGTAGCCCGCAAGGCTGGCCTGTGAGCTGAGGGCATCCATTTTCTGAGAACGGGTGCTGCGCGGAATCATTTCCATGCTGATTGCAGTCACGTTCTGATCGCGGAAGGCTTTAATCAAGTCGTGTTCATTGAACGGGTCTAGGTAGCTGATGTGAATGCTACCGGCCTTGAGTTGCTTGATTTCTTCCAGGGTGGGTTTGCTGATTCGCAGTACGATATCGGCGGCAGCGAAAATCGCCGCCCGATCTTCGACTACGCTAGCACCGGCGTCGACGTATTCGGCGTCGCTGTAACCGCTGCCCAGGCCCATTCCCGCTTCAATCTGGACGACCGCCCCGGCGCGTACCAATTTTTTGGCATCGCTCGGAATGATCGCAACCCGATTCTCCCCAGAGGCGAGTTCTTTTGGAATTCCTAAGAGCATCTTTAAAGATCCATTGTTGATATTGTTAGTGTTGCTTGGTCGAAAAGCCGCATAGGATATTACATTGCGATGCAAGATGCGATAAAAGCCAAACATGGAATGCGCTAAATGCCATGCCCGGGTTGGATATACAGGGGAGTATTAATTCTTTAAATAACGCTATAGCCGCGGGCTATTGCAATGATGTCTGTTCTCATCGGTTAGCCCGCTAAGCGAATTTACTTATTCTTTTGTTGGGTGGATGCTTTCTAAACTATTGTGTAGAAACATCTTTCCAGCGAATTTGGAGGCCGGGTATTCCCGTCATATGTAATATGCTGCTATCCGACCACTCTTGCCTGTCGGTCATGAAATGCCAATAGGGCTGACTCGGCAAGCGCTGCGCGAGAACTACCTGTCAGTATTCTTCTTTATACTGCTTGCTTATTATTCTGTCGGCTATCTGGCCATGCTGTTGGCTATTCCGCCCGGTTATGCAACGGCGATATGGCCCTCTGCGGGTATTGCCCTGGCCGCCATGTTGCTGGCGGGGTACCGATATTGGCCCGCAGTCGCGCTCGCCTCGTTTTCTATCAATGCTATTGAGGTGCCACTCGATCAGGGTGTTGCGGCCTTCTTTGCCGAGGCCTGGGCGCCAGCGTTGATTGGGCTTGGTGCTGCCACGCAGGCCGTGGTGGGCGCCTGGGTGCTCAAGCGGGTGATTGGTTACCCGCTGAATCTGGATACGGCACGCTCGGTGCTGATCTATATTGTCCTGATCTGCGGTGTGGCCAGCGTCATCAGTGCGTCTGTTGCGGTTTCTACGCTCTGGTTGGCGGGCAAGCTGGAGTCCAATAATTATCTCTATAACTGGGCCACCTGGTGGGTCGGCGATGGGCTGGGAATTATGCTTGTCGCCACGCTGATGTTTGTGTTTTTTGCCGAGCCAAGGGGTATCTGGCGGAGCCGGGCAAAAATACTTCCCGTTGCTTTACTCCTGGCGTCGGTGGTCGTGGTGGTGATGTATGTTTTTGCCAGTCGCTGGGAATCGACCCGTCAACAGCAGATGTTCGAACGCCACGCGGAGCAAATATACCTGCGGGCAGAAATTCTTCTTCACAGCTACTTTGAGGGGCTATACGCCGCCCAGTCATTTTTGGGGGCGTCGGAGCACGTTAACCGAGACGAGTTTTATCAGTTCGTTGGCGGCCTGCTGGATCGCAATCCGGGCTTTCAGGGAGTGGCTTGGGCTGTAGTTATGCCGCATCAGCAGCGCGAGGCTTTTGAGCGGCAGCTCAGCCTGCAAATGGGTGAGCCCAAAGTTGTTACGGAAGCGGATGGCAACGGCACGAGGATGCTCGCGGACAGGCGCGATACCTATGTTGTCATCAAGTATATCGCTCCCGAGGTGGGGAACGAAGCGGCATTGGGCTATGACATCAGCTCGAACCCGCTGGCCAGAAAAGCACTGCTGGCGGCGTCTGATCATCGTCAGCCTGCAGCGACCGCGCCGCTGACGCTGGTGCAGGAAACGGGACAGCAGGCGGGGGTTGTCGTTTATTTTCCTGTATTTAGGGCTGGCGTATTGAGCGGCTATATCAGCGGCGTTTTCCGGGTGGAAAACCTGATGCATGCGCTGTTGGTGAATCAAAACCTGAACGGTTTGGCGCTGACCCTGACGGCGGGTGATGAGCTGATATTTGAAGCAGATTCGCTGCAGAACGCGAATAAAGCCCCGTTGTTTGTTCAGAGCTGGCCGATTCATTTTGCCGATCAGCAATGGCGATTGACCATCAGCGGCAGTCAGCGGTTTCTGGCAGACAGTCGCTCGATCATGCCCTGGGGAGTATTGGCCGCAGGGATGCTGTTTGTCGGTTTACTGGGTATGTCGCTGCTGGTGCTTACCGGCGCTAAATACCATTCGGATGAGTCCAGTGTGAAGTTGCAGGCGATGGTTGAGCGTCTGCAGCAAACGCAGGGGCAGTTGGTCGAATCGGAAAAAATGGCGGCGCTGGGTGGTCTGGTGGCCGGTTTTGCCCACGAGCTGAATACGCCGATTGGTATAGCGATTACCGCGTCTTCAACATTGAAGTCAGATATTCAGCGTATCGCGCCACTGATTGCCCAAAGTGATCAACTGTCGGGGGATGAGGCGGAGCGCACAGTTTCCCGGCTGATGGAGGCTTCCAGTATGGTGCTGGAAAGTCTGCAGCGTTCGGGCAATCTGATCAGCAGCTTTAAACAAGTATCAGTTGATCAGGCGTCGGCAGATGTGAGGAAGATTAATCTGCACGACTACTTGCACGATATTTTGCTGCACCTCGCGCCAAGCTGTCGAAGCAACGGGCACGATGTCAGCCTGGATTGCCCTCGGGATATTTATATCCACACCGTGCCGGGTGGCTTGACGCAAGTCGTGGTCAATTTGGTCAACAACAGTCTTGGGCATGCATTCCCCGGCGACCGTCAGGGTCGAATCCAGTTGCGTGTAAGACGCGATGGGCCTTGGGTAGTCTTGGATGTTGCCGATGATGGGGTCGGCATGTCCCCCGAGGTTAGGGAAAAGGTATTCGAGCCGTTCTTTACCACGCGCAGGGGGGGTAAGCACGCAGGCAGCGGGCTGGGGCTCCATCTGGTCTACAACGTGGTTCGCCGGCAACTGGGTGGCGAAATCTCCGTGGTGTCGACGCCGGGGGAGGGCAGTACTTTCACGGTGCAGTTACCGCTGATGCCGCAGCATGATCACTTGCAGGATGCAGGCTGAGTTCTGCTTTATTTGCCGGGTTGGAGACCTACAAACATCAGGTCAATCGAACGGCGAATATCGTCGAGCCCGGCGAAATAGGAATCGCCGGACGAAAGCTGCTGGTGGTAAATCCCAACGATATGCGCGCGGATATAGCACGCCAGCTCCTCTGCGCTGATGTCGTCGCGAATCAATTTATATTGCTGACCATAGCTGACGATCTGGGTGATGAGGCTGAGATTGTGTTGGCGGTTTTTGTCGAGGTGCTCACGAGCATTTTGGGATTCCGTGCAGAGGCTGTAGCGCATGGCAAAGCGGGTCACCTGCTCCACGGTTGGACTCTCCAGCATCCGCTGGTAGGACATCAGTAACACCTCTTTGAACGCGTCTAATGTCAGCATGCCGTTGGCGGCGTCTTCCACTTGGCTGCGCATTGCCGTGTCCAGTGGAAGGCTCAAGCGGTCGATGATGGCGTTGATCAGTTCATCTTTATTTTTGAAGTGCCAATAGATTGCGCCTCGCGTGACGCCGGCCGCTGAAGCCACGTCGCTGAGCCGTGTGCTGCCGATTCCCTGTTCTGCAAACAGTTGTTCGGCGGCAGTCAGCAAGCTTTCCCTGGTGGCTTCGGCCTCGGCCTTTGAGCGTCTCATAATGCCTTCCGTTACAATTGGTAACAAAAAATGTAACTGATACTTTACATACGTACGTGCATGTATGTAAAGTGGCTGGATCTTTTGTTTAACTCGGATAGCTCCCTATGAACACCGCTGATTCTCGGCTGAATACCTTTGGCGTGCAGACACGACGTGGCTTGGTCATAGCGATGATCGCTGTGGTGGCAGTGCTGTCGGCTTGTGGTGCCGAGCAGGCCCCGGTAGCTGCGGAACAGGCGCAGCCCGTGAAGGTGTTGGTGATGCGCAGCGATGATGTGCCCGTGGTTGGGCAGTATCCCGGTCGCCTGGAGGGGTCCAAAGAAGTGCAGGTTCGTGCAAGGGTCGAGGGTATCCTGCTGAGGCGCACCTACACAGAAGGTCAGCAGGTGGAGGCGGGTCAGCTTCTGTTCGAAATTGATTCCGCACCTTTCGAGGTGGCGCTTAACCGTGCCAAGGCCCAGTTGGCTCAGGCGCGTGCCAGCCTGTCCGCCGCAGAACGTCGCTGGCGCCGCGCCAGTGAATTGATTAAAACCAATGCCATCAGTCAGCGTGACCGCGATGATGCGGAATCTGAGCTGGACGAGGCGAGGGCGACGCTGCAGCTCGCCGAGGCTGAGGTGAGCGCCGCCCAGATCAATCTTGATTATTGCAAAGTGCGGGCGCCGATTTCCGGCATCACCAGCCGGGAGCAGGTTTCAGAGGGAAGTTTGGTCGGCCCGTCTGCCAACAGTTTGCTGACCAGTATCACTCAGCTGGACCCTTTGTGGGCCAACATCTCGATGCCTGATGAAATGGTGCTGCTGCTCCGTCGCCTGCTGAAAGAGGGCGAATTGAGCTATGACGAGAGTCAGCGCGCCGTGCAGATTGAAACTGCCGGCGAGCAGACTCACCCCCATCTCGGTCATATTAATTTCAGCGATAGCGTCATTGATCGTAATACCGGTACGGTGCAGTTCAGAGCGACGGTCGACAACCCCGAGGGCAGTTTGCTGCCCGGCCAGTTTGTTCGGGTCAGCTTGAAAGGGCTGTATAGCCGAAATTCTATGGTACTGCCGGAGCGTGCAGTCTTGCAGAATGCTCAGGGCAGTTATGTCTACGTAGTGAATGCGGAGCAGCGTGCGGAAGTGCGCCCTGTAACCCTCGGACTTGAGGTCGAAGGCGGGCGCATTGTCAATAGCGGTCTGGAGCCCGGTGATACCGTCGTACTTGAAGGCTTGGTACGCGTGCGCCCGGGGGCACTGCTGGAGCCGGAAGTGATTGAAATTACCTACGACTACGGCCCTGAGCCCCATTTTGATGATGAGCCTGAGACGCCGCAAATGAAGCTCGTGCAGGCAGATCTGCCGACCGCGCAGGAGCGTGTGCAATGAGCGTCCGGTTTTTCATCGAGCGCCCGGTACTGTCGATTGTCCTGTCGCTGCTGATCCTGATTGCTGGGGCAACCGCTTTGGGCAAACTGCCGGTGTCGCTGTACCCGCAGATTCTTCCGCCTGAAATTGTGGTGACCGCCAGCTACCCCGGCGCCAATGCCGAAACCCTGGCTGAGACGGTTGCCGCCCCGCTGGAGCAGGAGCTCAACGGGGTTGAGGGTATGCTGTATATGAATACGCAGGCGTCGGCTGCCGGACATGTAAGTACCAGTGTGATTTTTGCTACCGGGACAGATCCGGATCAGGCGGCGATCGACGTGTCGAACCGGGTGGCGGTGGCGGAAAACCGTCTCCCCGAAGCGGTAAAGCGTTTGGGTATTACCGTCGATAAGCGCTCAACAGACATTCTGATGATTTTCTCGTTGTCGTCGAAGCTGCCCCAGTACGACGCCATCTACCTGAGTAACTACGCGCTGTTGAATATCATCGATGAGCTGCGTCGCCTGCCGGGTATCGGCGGTACGCGCTTGCTCGGTGCGCGTGACTATTCCATGCGAATCTGGCTGCAGCCAGACCGCCTCGCTGAGTACGGGCTGACACCCAGCGATGTCGCCGCGGCGATCGCAGGCCAGAATTCAAACTTTGCGGTTGGCTCTTTCGGTGCCGAGCCAATGTCGGCAGATCAGCCGTTCACCTATGCCGTAAGTACCCAGGGTCGTCTGGCGACGGTCGAAGAATTTGAAGACATTATTATTCGCGCAGAGCCGAACTCAGCGGCATTGCACCTCGGTGATATTGCGAGGGTTGAACTGGGTGCCAAGGATTATGCCTTCCGCGGTGCATTCAACGGCGAGCCTGCTGTGCCCGTGGCAATGTACTTGCGACCGGGTGCCAATGCGCTTGAGACCGCTGAGGCCGCCAAGGCGGTTATGGAGCGGGTAAAGGCCAATGTACCGGAAGGGGTCGACATTGAACTCGCTTTCGATACCACGGTATTTGTCGAGAAGTCGATCAATGAAGTCGTCGTGACATTCTTCGAGGCGATGTTGTTGGTGATTCTGGTCATGTTTCTGTTTTTGCAGAACGTGCGTGCCACTTTTATTCCGCTGCTGGCGATTCCTGTGTCCATTGTCGGCACGTTCGCCGGCTTGTACATCCTCGGTTACTCCATCAACCTGCTGACGCTGTTCGGCCTGATTCTCGCCATTGGTATTGTGGTTGACGATGCGATCATCGTGATTGAAAACGTTGAACGCATTATGGAAGAGCAGCATCTCACGCCTTACGAAGCGGTCAAGCAGGCCATGCAGGAAGTCAGTGGCCCGCTCGTGGCGATCGTACTGGTCCTGTCTGCGGTTTTTCTGCCGGTGGTATTTATTGAAGGACTCACCGGCGAAATGTATCGGCAGTTTGCCGTCGCGTTGACGATTTCTGTTGTCCTGTCGGGGATTGTTGCACTGACACTGACGCCAGCACTGTGCGCCATGATGCTCAAACCCCATGGCCATGGCGGCGTTTCTCACCGTGCACTGACCGCCTTCAACCGTGGCTTTGAATGGCTTCGCGATCGCTATATGGCCGTGACCGCGATGATCCTTCGCCACCGTGTCGCCAGCTCGCTGGGCTTTGTGGCCTTGGTGGTTGTGGCGCTGTGGGTATTTACCCGCGTGCCGACTGGCCTGGTGCCCGCCGAGGACCAGGGTTATATCATGATGGCCTACAACACGCCGCCAGCGGCGTCTCTGTCGCGGACGGCGACGGTAACTGATGCCATGGCCGGGCGACTGATGGAGACCGAGGGTATCAGTTCGCTGATTACCTTCGCGGGCTTCGATATTCTTTCTTCGTCGCTGAAAACCAACGCCGGTGTGTCGTTCATCATGCTGGACGATTGGGATGAGCGTGCGTCGCCGGGCCTGGATTCCATTTCGCTGGCCCACCGCGTGCCAGCGCTGGGCAACGATCTGCTGGATGGCAGCATGATTGCCTTTAATCCGCCACCGATTATCGGTCTCAGCAGCACTGGCGGCTTTGAGTTTTACCTGCAGAGCCGCGGTGAGGCCGGTCTGACTGATCTGAATGAGGCCGTATGGAAACTGGTTGCCGAGGCGAATAAGCAGCCAGAACTCAGCCGGGTATACAGCACGTTTCAGATGAATACCCCGCAGTACAAATTGACGCTGGACCGTGAGAAAACCATGAGTCTGGGGGTGCCGGTTGAGGACGTGTTCAGCACGATGCAGGCGACGTTCGGCAGTCTGTATGTCAACGACTTCACGCTGTTCGGCCGCAGCTTTCAGGTAAATTTGCAGTCGGAGGAGTCTTTCCGTCGATCCCCGGATGACCTCAGCAAAGTTTTCGTGCGCTCCTCAACGGGTAGCCTGATACCGCTGCGCTCACTCGTCAAAGTCGAGCGTGTGGTGGGGCCGGATGCGGTGACCCGGTTCAACGGCTTCAATGCTGCGAAGGTTCTGGGTTCGCCAGCACCGGGCTACAGCTCCGGTGAGGCCATCGCCGCCATCGAGCGGGTGGCCGCCGATGTGCTGGGGCGCGACTTCAGCATTGGCTGGGTCGGCAGCGCCTATCAAGAGAAGTCATCATCGGGGAATAGCAGTAAAGCCTTTATTTTGGCGATCCTGATCGTATTCCTGATTCTGGCGGCGCAGTATGAGCGCTGGCTGATGCCGGCGGCCGTGGTGATGGCGGTGCCTTTTGCGTTGCTGGGTGCGGTGATTGCGGCATGGCTGCGGGGGCTGGACAACGATATTTATTTCCAGATCGGCCTGGTGTGTCTGATCGGTCTCGCCAGTAAGAACGCGATTCTAATCGTCGAATTCGCCATGCAGGAGCGTGAGAAAGGCCTGTCGATTGTTGATGCGGCGCTGGAGGCGCTACGCCTGCGCTTCCGGCCGATTGTCATGACCTCATTGGCATTTACACTGGGTTGTCTGCCGCTGGCGCTGTCCACTGGCGCCGGTGCCGCCAGCCGGACTGCACTGGGTACCAGTGTGATCGGTGGTATGTTGATGGCAACCTTCGTTGCCACCGTATTCGTGCCCTTGTTCTATGTGCTGATGGCGACCTTGAGCGAGCGTTTTTCGAAAAAATCGTCGTAGTTGCGTTGGAGGCCGATTCGCTTTAGCTGTCGGACATGCGCTCGCTGAAGTCCCAGCTAGACAGGGTTTTGGGGCGCAGGCAGATGGCAATTTCATCCGCTTTGCGACTCATCAGCCAGTCTGCCAGTGCTTGGTTGCTGCCGCCGAGGTAGCGATCAATCAGCTTGCTCAGCAATACACCCTCGCTGTCGCTGGAAAGGCTGGCAATGGCTTTGCCGCGAACACCGCGATAGGGAATGCCGTTAACAGCAATTTCAAAGCCGCACTCGGGCCGTGCTTTCAGTAGGCGGATAATTTTGGCGTTGCGGTGAGAGACGCAATACAACGCATCGTCGTGATAGAGATACCACAGCGAACAGATTACCGGGAAGCCGTCCTGATCAATGGCGGACAGTCGCAGTGGAATCAGGCTGTCGCGCAAAAACGGGCTGTGGTCCATAGGTGCCTCCTGAAAGTCATATCGCCGGTGGTCAAAGCTTCTCGATGCCCCGATCACTAATGCGGATTTTGCGTTCTTTATAGAGCTTGCTCAGACCCTGTTTAAAGGCTTTTTTACTGACGCCGAAGATGCGTTTGATGGCTTCCGGTGGGCTTTTATCACCGAGTGCAAGAAAACCGTCGTTGGCATCGAGCTGTTTCAGAATCTGTTCTGCGACGTCGGGCGCGCGCTGTTTGGCCGGCGTATTCAATGTCAGGTCCAGGCGTTTGTCCGGGCGCACGCGCCGTATCCAGCCACTAAGCTGATCTCCGCGCTTCAACGGATGGCTGAGCTCGCTGTCGTAAAGCAGTCCCCAAACGCGTTGGTCGACAATACATTTGTAGCCCAGCGTGGTTTTTCCCGCGACCATCAACCCGACTTCCTGACCGGCTTTAAAGCCATCGGCCTGATCTGAAATATGTCGGTCCAGTCGCATACTGGCGACCAGTCGTCCGCGCAGATCCGTGTAGACAGTTACCAGCACATTTTGCCCGACGCGAAGCTCACCGAGCTGTTCGCTGAAAGGCAGCAGCAGTTCTTTATCCAGCCCCCAGTCCAGGAATGCGCCCACATCGGCAATGGCGCTCACCGGAAGTTGTCCGGCATCGCCGCACTGTAATGTGGGACGCTGGCTGCTGGCGATCAGGCTGCCGTCATTGTCGTGCAGTACGAAGACGTCGAGCGTATCGCCAACGGCTATATTCTCCGGCGTCTGGCGAGGTGGTAAAAAAATATCTCCGGCATCACCGCCGTCCAGATAAAAGCCCGCCGTCGTTTTGCGGCTGACGCTCAAGTGATTGACGCGTCCAATACGAAGCATGATGGAGTCCAAGGGTATTCAGAAAGTGGGGAGTATGCCCGCTGCCTGCGATTGCTGCCAGCAGTGATTCCCCTGTTGAGGGCGAAGAGGGGCAGTGAGTCTCGCATCCGTGGCTTTTTTCTGTTTTCGGGCATTGTCGGCTGTGTGAACGTTAGGAGTTAATCCTGACCTTCGTAAAAACGGTCGTCGGCAGAAAACAACTTGCGCCGAACATTCTGGCGAAACTGGCCGGGTGCAATGGCATTCATCTGCTTGAAAAGCTTGCTGAAATAGCTGGCATCACTGTAGCCACACAGGGCGCTGATTTCCTCAACGGGCAAGTTGCTGTTTTGCAGCAATTCCCTCGCTGAATCGAGGCGTATCTGCTGTAGATACTGAAGGGGGGATTGTCCGCAGGCCCTCTGGAAGCGGCGCTGGAAACTGCGCTGGCTCAGTCCGCTGCGCTGTGCCAGATCGTCAATGCGGATCGGATCGCCGAAGTGCCGATGCATCCAGCTTTGTGCGAGGGCAATGACTTCATCGCCGTGGCGGAGATTGTGTTCACTGCGATAGGCCTGATTGGCAAAGGGGCGACGGCTTTCAGGGGAGAATTGTTGGGTTACCTGATGAGCGATGTCGGCCCCCCAGTGGCGGTCGATCAGGTGAATAACCAGGTCGGCCGCGCTGTTAACACTGCCCGTACAGTACAGCTTGCCGGCCTCGGTAATCAGGTGATCGCGCTGCAGCTTTATTCTCGGGTAGCGATTTTCGAAGTCGTCGAAATAGTGCCAGTGGGTCGTCGCTGCGCGCCCATCGAGCAAACCTGCCTCCGCGAGAAAGTAACTGCCGGTTCCGACCGCGCACAGCTCGCAGCCATGAGATGCCAACTGTTGAAGCCACTGTTTGACCTCCGGGCGTTGAGCGCCTCCGCGAAGGGGATGACGCCAGCGACTGGCGATAATCAGGATATCCGGTACGGGCCAGGGGGCACTTTCCGGCTCTGCATCGAGCCATTGATCTGCCTGTAGCACCAGACCTCCGGATGTCGCCAGTGGTGGAGGGTCCAAACTCAATAATTCCAGCTTGATCGGAGGGCGTTGCCGCCGCCTTGTGAACTGCTGGTTACAGGCTTCCAGCAGTTCAATCGGAAGGCTAAGGCTGGTTGTTAGCGCCTGGCGAAAGCCGAGAAGGGCGATGTGCGAGAATGTTGACACTGTTGTCGTAAATACCATGTTTATTGGCGTAAATGACATTATAGGTGCAGGGCGGCAGGAGTAAACTGCCTGCCCATCTGTGGTAACTCGTTAAGGAATCAGTATTTTGAGCCGTCTGCCGTTAATTGTCGGATTTGGGGGGGTTAATCCCGCCGGTCGCAGCTCTTTCCATCACGCCTACCGTCGGCTGGTCATCGACGCGCTGCCAACTGCGGTGGCGGATCGTACCTTGCAGAGCCTGGCAGCCTTGATGAAGGTAGGAGATGAGTTGCAGGGACAGGCTCGGCGTGACTACATTCTGGCCCACACGCTGATCAGAAAAATCGAGCGCTCCGCGTTTGATGTGGAGCAGGTGCCCTGGAACCGGCGTATGCAGCTACAGGGCGAGCGTGGTGCCGTTGAATTTGTACTGCGACGCAAACAGCTTCCTGAGGCGCTGCCAGACAACTGGCAGATTCGTGATCTGGGTGATGATCGAGTTGCTGTGACGGTCACTGAGTCGGTAGATGTGCTGCTGCCGACCCACCGTCGTTTTGAAGTGTCTTCTGCGGGGCAGTTGCCGACCGGCTTTGATCCCGCCGCCTATTACCCGGCTCGCAATCACCCGCGTGGTTTGCAGATGTCGGTGTTCGGCGCATCGGATGCATTGCAGTCGGTAGGTATCGACTGGGACGTTGTTCGCAACCGGGTTCGCCCCGATGAGATTTCCGTTTACGCCAGTTCGGCCATGGCGCAACTGGACGACGCGGGCTTCGGTGGGTTGCTCGGTGCCAGAGCCAACGGCGGGCGAGTAACGTCCAAGCAATTGGCGCTGGGCTTGGCCGACATGCCGGCCGATTTTGTCAGTGCCTATGTATTGGGCAATGTTGGTGGAACCGGGCCCAGCCTGGGCGCTTGTGCCACCTTCTTTTATAACCTTCGGCAGGCGGTCCAGGATATTCGCAGCGGGCATGTGCGAGTGGCAATTGTCGGCGCGGCTGATGCCGGTGTTGAGCCGCGGGTCATGGATGGCTACGCCACGATGGGGGCGCTGGCCAGCGATGCAGAACTGCTGAAACTGGACGAAGCCCGAGGGCTTACCGAGCCGGATTATCGACGTGCCAGCCGCCCTTTCAGCAGCAACTGCGGCTTCACCATCTCTGAGGCCAGTCAGTTTATTGTGCTATTTGATGACGAACTGGCGCTGGAGCTGGGGGCACAGATTCATGCAGCGGTGCCGGATGTCTTCGTGAATGCCGACGGCTATAAGAAGTCGATCTCGTCGCCGGGCATTGGTAACTATCTGACCGTTGGCAAGGCTGTTGCGGCAGCATCGGCGATTCTGGGTGAAGAGGCGGTACGGCGCCGCTCTTTTGTTCAGGCCCACGGGACCAGCACACCGCAGAACAGGGTGACGGAATCGCATATCCTGAACGAAACCGCGAAAGCGTTTGGGATAGAGCGTTGGCCGGTAGCGGCGATTAAAGCTTATCTTGGCCACAGTATCGGTGCGGCTTCGGGCGATCAGCTAATGGCCAGTCTCGGCGTTTGGCAGGATCACGTACTGCCGGGTATTACCACCATCGACCACATCGCCGACGATGTGCAGCGCAACAATTTAATGCTGCCCATGCAGCATCTGGCGCTGGAGCCGGACAGCATGGACATTGCCATTCTCAATGCCAAGGGCTTTGGCGGCAACAATGCCAGTGCCTGTCTGCTCTCCCCCTCGGTGGCGGAGCGCCTCGTCAAGGGACGTCACGGCAGCGAAGCCTGGTCTGCCTACTGTGATCGCCGGGAGGCAGTTGTCGCTCAGGCCCGCGCTTATGACGAGGCGGCACTGCGCGGTGACTTAAGCGTTCGTTATCAATTTGGTGAAGGTGTGTTAAACGAGGATGACCTCGATATTCAGCGGGGAAGTATCGGTATTGCCGGTTGGGCTGAGCGCGTCAGCCTGGAGCTGGAGTCCCCCTACGCAGACTGGCTGTCCAAGGACTGAGTCGCGAGCGGCCATTGCGCTCGGCGCTAGCTGCCCCTCGGATAGCGGCTAGCGACGGGGCGGCAATTACGGATAGGTGACAAATTGCAAATGTGGCGCAATAGCCCTAACCGCAATTCACGTCGCAGGGGTCCTGGCTATGCGAGGATATATCCGACACCCAGATGCCATTCCAGTAGAGGTTGTGCCGGTCGACAACGATATGCTGCCAGACAGTGCGGAACTGCCGGGTCTGTGCTGTCGGGTGGAGCGTCCTTTCGCTCGCGGCAGTGCGGTACGATTTACCCTTCCATCGATGCCTGTTGATTTCGCCGGCATCGGGCGAATCAGCTGCTGTTGCCGCCACGGCGACAGCTGGCTGGCCAGAATTTCCCTTTCCTCTGAGCAAGCGCTCTATCATCTGCGTATGGTGGAGCAGCTCTGTCAAATTGAAGCCTATCGGCACTGTGTGTCCGAGCATCAGGGGCGACAACTCAATGCCGAGCAAGCCGCCGCCGAGTGGATATCTCGTTACGCGGCGGACTTCGATCAGTATTTTGCGATGAGTTAGTGCTTTTCGCAGAATATCCCCGCATTTATGAGCAAGACAGCCGTACGCATTCATGGTTGAATACTCCCCCCTGACAACCTTGGGGCGTGAAAGGAGTCCGTGAATGAACTATGAAGCCAGCGCGCGCGTGGTGATTGATTTGCCCAAAGACCGAGTGTGGGCGATGTTGCAGGATTTGACCTTGGCTCATCACTATGTCCCCGGTGTACAGCGCTGTGAACTGCATGAAGGTCCGGCATCCGGTGTCGGTGCCAGTCGTCGTGTCTACCAGAAATTTGGCCGCTGGCTGGACGAGAGCGTCGTGGAATGGAATGAAGGGCGAGGATTTGTGCTGCGCTTGCATCGCAAAGACAAAGGCGCTCCGGCTCCCTTCCGTCAGGCGCAATTTCGCTATCAGATAGATGATGCCGGCAATAGCCAGACGGCATTTACTGCCCGCTTGAGCTTCTCCATGCGCTGGGGGAGGATAGGTGCGTGGCTGTATAAACGTGTCATGCGTGGCCCGGTCAATCGCATGATTCGCGATGTGGCGGCGGGCATGAAAGACTTCTATGAATCTCGGGCCGATGCGCCCTCTGAGGCTGTGAGAAAACTGGATTGACGATGGATGCACTGCGCCTGCTTCAGCAGCGAAATTCCGCAAGTAAACTCTGTGAGCCAGCGCCGGGTAGTGAGGTGCTGGACGAGGCGTTTGCCGCCGCAGCACGAGCGCCGGATCATGCGAGGCTGAGACCCTGGCGGTTTCGCCTCGTAGAAGGAGAGGCCCGCTCCCGCCTTGGCGATATCTACGCCGACGCCGCTGTGGTGCGGCGCCCGGAGAGCACAGAGGCCGAACTGGAGAAATTCCGAAAACAACCGCTGCGTGCGCCGATGATTCTGATTGTGTCGGCGGTGATTCAGGAGCATCCAAAGGTGCCGGCTGTAGAGCAGCGGTTGGCGACTGGCTGTGCCGCCTACGGTTTTCTGCTGGCGCTGGAGGCTCAGGGGTATGCGGGAATCTGGCGAACCGGGGATCACGCCTTCGACCGCGGTGTTATGTCAGCCATCGGAATGTCAGATAACGAAGAAATAATAGGCTTTCTTTATATCGGAAGTCGCGATGGCAGTGCCAAGCCCCTGCCTGAGGTGGCGACGTCAGATTTTGTTGAGACATGGACGGGACTATGAATACGGTCAAACCCCCAGTATTTGAAACATTGGCGCTGCGTATGGAGCAGCATGTCGCATGGGTAGCCCTCAACCGCCCCGACAAAGCTAACGCCATGAACGAGGCCATGTGGGCAGAGCTGCAACAGTGTTTTGAGTGGCTCGATGCCGAGCCCTGTGTGCGCGTAGTTGTGCTTTGCGGTGAGGGCAAGAATTTCTGTGCGGGTATTGATCTGGGCATGTTTGCCGGATTGGCAGACCTGATGTCCCAGCAGCCGGAGCTGGGGCGACGTATCGAGTGGTTCCGTCGCCACATTAAAATGTTGCAGGGCAATCTCACTGCCATAGAGCAGTGCCGTAAGCCCGTTATTGCGGCTATTCAGGGCAACTGTGTGGGTGGTGGTATCGATATGATTTCCACCTGCGATATGCGTTTTTGTGCGCAGGGCGCCAATTTCTCTATCAAGGAGATTGATATTGGCATCGTGGCTGATGTGGGTACATTACAGCGCCTGCCCAAACTGATTTCTCCGGGGCTGGTCAGTGAGCTGGCGCTGAGCGGGCGCAATGTCGATGCATCGGAAGCGGAACGGATTGGCTTGATTAACCGCGCTTACAATTCCTATGAGGAGATGGTCGACGCGGTGTCTGAGCTGGCCCAAAGTATTGCCCGCAAGTCGCCTCTGGCTGTTCGCGGAACCAAGGAAATGATCCGCTATTCGCGCGACCACAGCGTAGAAGACGCGCTGAATTATGTCGCGACATGGAATGCTGGCATGCTCAGCCAGGAAGACGCCATGTTGGCAATTTCTTCAGCGCCGGGTGAGTCTCCAGACTTCAAAGACTGATCTCAATATTAATAATCGTTCAGGAATGGGGGTAAGCGCCTTACTGCGCTTGTTCCCTGACTTGGTGTTGGTAAACTACCTGTAACCAATTGCTGCACCCTGTGCAGTGTTGGTGCCATAGTGATATGCAAAAAAATACGATATTCAAAAATTCACTGCTGACTTTCCTGCTTCGTCCACTGTTTCTGTTCACCTCCCGGCTGATTGGCTGGAAAGTGCTGGGGCAGAAGCCGGAGCAGAAAAAGTGTGTATTGATAGCGGCGCCACATACCAGTAACTGGGACTTTCCCACCATGATGGTGATTGCTTTCGTGCTGGGCCTGGATGTGCACTGGATGGGTAAGCATACCTTGTTTCCCAAAGGGCCACTGGGCGCCATTATGCGCTGGTTTGGTGGCATCGCTATCGACCGCCGCAAGCGTCATAACACGGTAGAGCAGATGGCTGAGGAATATCGTCGCCGTGACGAACTGTTGGTGGTCATTACGCCGGAGGGAACGCGGAGTGAAGTTGACCGCTGGAAAGGCGGTTTTTATCACATTGCCTGTGCGGCGAATGTGCCCATCGTGTTGGGCTTTGTCGATGCCAAGACAAAGACCACAGGGCTGGGGCCAACCTTCTATCCCACCGGGGATTACGAGGCTGACCTGAAAGAAATTATGGCGTTCTACGAGAATATGCAGGGCCTGAAGAAACGCTAGTGCGAGTGCTCCGGGTCGGCGTTTCTTCGTAGATAAATAACAAAAAAACGAAGACACCTTATACCGGGGCAATTTATGAGCGTAAGAAACCGCTGGTCGACCACCCTGTTGACCATCGCCAGCCTGATTCTGGCGCATTCCGCCAGCGCCATGCGCGCCGCCGATGTTAATACCGGCACGATCGCAGACAATCCCTCTGACAACTGGCTTGCTCACGGTAAAGATTACCGCGAGCAGCGCTACAGCGAGCTAAAGCAGATCAATCGCGAGTCGGTGACTGAGCTGGGCCTGGCCTGGTCCTTTGACACTGATTTCAATCGCGGCCTTGAAGCAACCCCGATAGTGGTTGATGGCGTGATGTATGTCACCGGCAACTGGAGCGTGGTGTATGCCTTGGATGCCCGCAGTGGTGAGCTGCTGTGGAAGTACGATCCCAAGGTTCCCCGGGAGTGGGCCAAGATGGCCTGCTGCGATGTCGTAAACCGCGGTGTCGCCGTCTACGAAGGCAAAGTGATTGTCGGCACGCTAGATGCCCGCCTGATCGCCCTGGATGCCGAGAGTGGTGAGGTCATCTGGTCCGTACAAAGTGCTGATATTGAGAAATATCCGTACACCATTACCGGGGCTCCCCGTGTCGCCAAAGGTTTGGTATTCATTGGGAATGGTGGCGCAGAATACGGTGTTCGAGGCTTTGTCAGCGCCTTTGATGTGAATACCGGCGAGATGCGCTGGCGCTTCTACACCGTCCCCGGCAACCCGGCCGACGGGTTCGAGAATGATGCCATGGCGCGAGCCGCTGAAACCTGGACGGGTAAATGGTGGGAGTTCGGTGGTGGCGGCACCGTCTGGGACTCAATCGTCTACGACGACGAGTTGGACCAGTTGTACATCGGTGTCGGTAACGGCTCTCCCTGGAACCAGCGTATTAGAAGTCCTGAAGGTGGTGACAACCTCTATCTGTCGTCGATTGTCGCGCTGAACCCCGATACCGGTGACTACCTTTGGCACTATCAGGAGACCCCTGCCGAGACTTGGGACTTTACCGCCACGCAGCATATTATGCTGGCCGACATGGAAATCGATGGTGAACAGAAGAAGGTTATCTGGCATGCGCCGAAAAACGGCTTCTTCTTTATCATCGATCGCGAGAACGGCAAGTTGCTGTCGGCTGAACCCTACGCCAAGGTGAACTGGGCAAGCCACTACGATATGGCGACCGGTCGGCCGGTTGAAACCGATATCGCGCGTTATGAAGGCAAGCCGGAGCTGATTCGGCCATCGTCCATGGGCGCGCACAACTGGCACCCGATGGCGCACAGCCCCGATACCGGCTATGTCTATATTCCCGCCATTGAAGCCCTGTTCCAGTACGCGGATGTCGAGGAATACCTGCACCGCTGGGGGCAGTGGAATCTGGGCGTGCCTCTGGAGCAGCCTGCATTGCCCGACCCGATTCTGGCGCAGTTGCTGACGACGACGATGACTCGAGGCTCATTGCTGGCCTGGGATCCGAAAACACAGAGCGCTGCCTGGGAAATTCCGCATAAACTGACCTGGAATGGCGGTCTGCTGGCGACGGCGGGAGGGCTGGTCTTTCAGGGAACGGCGGATGGGCAATTCATTGCTGTGAATGACAAGACCGGTGAAAAACTCTGGAGCCATGATGTCCGCACGGGCGCCATGGCGGCGCCAGTGACCTATAGTCTTGACGGCGAGCAATACGTGACTCTGCTGGTCGGTTGGGGTGGTGCTTTTGGCTTGGTCGCGGGTCTGGAGCGTGAGTACACGCCACCACCGAGCCGGGTTCTGACCTTTAAATTGGGGGGCAATGGCCAATTGCCGCCAAATCCCGAAAAGCAGCTGCACGAGCCGCCGCCGCGTTTGACTGAGGATGAGGCTGTGCTGGAGCAGGGGCGCAAGCTGTATTACGCCTACTGCGCGGCCTGTCATGGTACTGAAGTGATTTCCAACGGCGCCATCCCTGATTTGCGTCATTTGCCGCGCGCGTTTCACGACAACTTTAACGCTATCGTGCTGGACGGCATCATGAGCAAGCTGGGTATGGTCGGCTTCAAGCAGGTGATTGATGAAGATCAGGCCTACGCCATTCACGCTTATATCCTTGATGAAGCAAACAAGGACAAAGAGTCCCGTGAGCTACCCGAGTGGTGGCGCAGCTTTAAAGCTTGGGTATATAGCGGACTCGCTTGGTTGATAGGCTTAATTAGCTAGAAAAACAATCCGTGATTTTGAAGGGGCCGCTGGCCCCTTTTTTTGTGTATAGAAAGCGGGTGTTAGTGGAAGCTGTCTAGCATAAGCGGTGCGCCCCATGAATATGTGTTTGTGTATTTGGTGTTGGGGTTCAGTTAGTTAGACTGCCTGCTAACGTATTCCCTATGGTAACGGCAGGAGTTGTACACTGGGGTTACGGGTTTTCCACATAATCTGTGGATAAGTTGGTGGGTAAGTTGTCAGTTTGGCCCGCTAAGCGCGATAGACTCGGGGTTGTAACAAATTGGTCAAATTTTAATCATTATATTAAATTCTATAAAAAACATATAGTTACGATGTTTTCTTGATTTTGCCTGTGATTTTTTGCCGCTAAACGATGAACTTTGGGTTATTGGGCCCTATCTGTGAATAAGTGTTACGTCAAGAGTTGACTTATGTAACGTGTTACCAATTGCAACGCTGCATAATTCTGGGGCTTTGGCGGGCATCAAGATGGTGCGCGTGTCAGTTCTCGGGGCCGCTATAGCTACAGCCGCTGGTGCAGGTTTCACGCATTTCGATACGTTTTAGTGCAGGCAGGGATGGCTTCAGCGCTTGCCAAATCCATATCGACAGGTTTTCGCTGGTGGGGTTTTCAAGGCCAGGGATGTCATTCAGGTAGTAGTGGTCAAGCTGGTCCAGAATAGGCGCTATCGCCTGCTTGATATCGCCAAAATCCATGATCCAGCCTGTGTGGGAGTCGGGCTCGCCACCAACAACGACCCGTAGCTGGAAGCTGTGGCCGTGCAGGCGGGCGCATTTGTGGCCCTCGGGGACGTTGGGTAGGCGATGGGCGGCTTCGAAACTGAACTCTTTGAAAATTTCCACGGATAAAGGACCTGAGCCTGAAGTTAGGGCGAGCTATGGTAATCAGCCTTACTAAAGCTGTACAGAACAGCGTGCTTCGCAGGGTGCTCAAAGGCTGCGCAAAGTGGCGAATTATTGGGCTTCATGTAGTACAAAAAATGAGCAAAATCAGTTGGATAGGCTTTTTTTACAGTTTTTTAAAAAAAATCCCCTGGAAGGTTTGACAAGCAAGGTCATTACTGTAGAATGCGCCTCACTCGATTGAGGGGTGATTAGCTCAGCTGGGAGAGCATCTGCCTTACAAGCAGAGGGTCGGCGGTTCGATCCCGTCATCACCCACCAAATCGATCGAGTGTAAGAGTATGCGGACCGGTAGTTCAGTTGGTTAGAATGCCGGCCTGTCACGCCGGAGGTCGCGGGTTCGAGTCCCGTCCGGTCCGCCAACTTTTACCACTGCTTGCAGTGATTTCCTGACCTCCTTTCTGTTTTTAATATTCCTTTGTTTTTACCTGCTTTGTCAGTGCGTCGAATTTCCGCTGCACGCGTCTGCGCCACTTGAATGAATGTGATTGCCACGCCGTATTTGTGCGTCAAATCGCGCTATCATCTGCTTCTACTATAAAAGCTGGAAGGCGAGTGCCCTATGTCATCACTGACAGAAGCCATTCTTTTTTTTCGCGACGATGACATCGTCAAAGAAATGTATTTCTCTGAGTTTGAAGCTGTTCTCGACGACGTCGTCGGTGTGCCGGACTTCGCCGGCGAGCAGTTACAGGCTGTGTTCGTACAGATAAATGGCGCATTGAAGGTCACGGGTGCGGTTTTCTTTACGATCAGCTTTGACAAGCGAGGCCGTATTGCCGGCAGCTGGAATATTCCCCTTCGCCATTTGTTAGACCACGCGAACTTTGGCCCTGACTTAGGTGCGGGCATGATTCGGGTCGCCTGCCGTAGTGCCTGTCCGGTGTCCTGGTATCGGCAGCAACTCTGGGATCCGGAGATGGAGAACAATCAAACGTTCTCAGCCATCAGTGTGGCGGTGCAGCGCAATCGACTGGGTATTGTCAGTGATGAAGCGTCGGCACCGACCGCGGCGGCAGTATCGCCATTTTTTCAGGAGAGTGCGCCTCCCGCACCGCCTGCCGCTCGTGCCGATTCTGTCGATGCCGCTCAACCGATATTTCACCGGGCTTACCGCGCGAGATTGAAAGCGCTGCGACAAGCTGAGCAGCTTCGGCTGGCGACCCAGGCTGAACGCTTTGAAACGCTCGCCGAAAAGCAGGCCGAACAATTCGCTGAAAAATTGGCGGCGACTGAAAAGGCGCTGGCACGGGCCACAAAGACCGGGGCTGAGCTGGAGGCTCGCTGTCGGCAATTGCAGACACAAATGACCAAGCAGCAGGCTGAGCTGGAGAGTCGAAATGCCGAATATGAGGCGTTGCTGGAAAAAGGTGGGGAGGCCGCGCAGAGTGAGCTTGACGCGCTGAAAACCGGCTACCAGGAGCGCCTGCAGAGAGAGCTGGAGCGCCACGCTGCCGATTACGAGGAGCGCCTGCGAAAGCGTGAGACAGAATTGTATCAGCGCGCCACTGAAATCGTCGGATTGCGTGATGAGCTGGGGCGCCTGCGCGAGCAGAACAACGAGCTCATGCTCAAGGACGATAATGCGATTCTGACCGAAATGGCGGAGAAGGGAGTGGTGTTTGTTGCCTATCACCCGGGCATTGAGCATCTGGTGATCGATCGTCATGACATGCCTGCCTATCTGCGTGATCCACAAGCCTATGCCGCCGAGCGCTGTGAGGTCAGCTTGGAGCAGTATCAGCGATGGTTGGTCCACTACCGCCTGCCGGTGTGCTGTTATCAGGACGAGCGCGGGGAATACTGCGGTCAACCGCTGGATAAGGTGATGAAACCGAAGTTATTCCGTTCGGGAGACAGCGACCGCTGCGAGGCGCACAAGCTTGGCTGAGGTGGCAGTCACCTCACTGATTGATGCCTTATATACGGACACTCCCTGCGTGGATGTGTTGCGCTTGGATCGTCAGCACGCGCTGGCGCCTGGCAATAAATGGTTCAAACTCAAAACCAATCTGAGCGAAGCGCGGCGCCTTGATGCCCACTGTCTGGTTAGTTTCGGTGGTGCTCACTCCAATCACCTTCATGCTTTGGCGGCGGTTGCTCGGGAAGCGGCCTTTCCGTGCTATCTGTTTGTGCGCGCAGATGCGGGGCAGCAAACGCCCTGCCTGCTAGATGCGGCGCGCTGGGGGGCGACGATTATTCCCCTCAGTCGGAGCGATTATCGGCGCCGCCATGATCCGGAGTTTGTTGCCTCCTTAGTGCACGAGCTTCCAAAGCCTTATGTGATTCCGGAGGGTGCGGCGAATGTCCTGGGGGTGCAGGGTTGTGCGGATATTGCAGCGTTGCTGCCAGATCGGGCTGCGGCGTATGACCTGGTGATGCTGGCCTGCGGTACGGGCAGTACCCTTGCTGGCTTGGCTTGCGCCGTTGCTGACGGCGTGGCTGTGCGTGGTGTGCCGGTAGTGAAAAAGGCTGAGCAGTTCATGCCCGCCGATATTCAACGCCTGTTGACCAAGATCGGTCACTTCAGAAATAACTGGTCTTTGGACTACCGCTTTATTGGCAAGGGGTTCGGGCAACTGACGCCAGGACTGATTGAGTTTATTAAGACGTTTGAGCAGCGCAGTGGTATCCCTCTCGACCCGGTGTACACCGCTAAGCTGTTCTACGCAGTGGAAACCTTGAAGTTGTCGGGGGAGCTCAACGCGTACTCGCGGATACTGGCGGTGCACACCGGTGGTTTACAAGGAAGGCGAGGCTATCCCGAGGTGTTTGGCTGCAGCTAGTCGCGAGGCCAGTCATCGGGAACGACAAAGCAGCGTTCGAGGTGCTTATTGATCAGCATGACGGGACGCTGCTCTGCTCGATCGAGCTGACGCTCATCGAGCGGCCGGGCATTTTCGTAATCAGCATCTAGCCAATAGGGCTTTTCCAGCAATCGCCACTGCCAGTGTTCATCTGACTGTTGGCGAAATTTCCCGATGTGGAACCAGTCCCCGGTGGGGTGATCTGGGTTCAGGCCGTGACTCCAGGCTTTTTGTTGTTCCGGATAGAACAGCATCCCCGCCACGCGCAGTTGGGGCTCGCATTTAACAATCCCCGCAGTTTTCAGCGCTTGTTGGCCGGCTGGGGTCTGCGACAGTTCTAGCTGGTGCGAGAGCAGTCGTTCCAGTTTGCGGTCCAGACGGTCGGCGCTGTTGGGGCCGAGCCATTCTCGAAAGGGCAGCTCGCCCGCGTGCCGAGCAAGGAAGAACTTCACGGCCAGTTCTAAGTGAAATGTGTGGCCTTTCAACATGTCGTGATAAAGCACGTCGAACTCGCCCAGTGTTCGTCCGTCCTGCCTGACTGGCAGGTTGTGGGCCAGCAGTTCGGTATGTGGGTCTTCAATCAGAAAAAAATGCCAGAGTGATTCGAACACGAGGCCCAGCCTTGGACTCCGGCAGTGCTGCTCGAGGTAATCGCGCAGGCGGCGATCATTCCGGTCCAGCTGCTCCAGCCATTCCCGTCGTTGGCTCGTCAGCGGGAGATCCGGAGCGGCAATCCCTGTCGTCTCGTTGAGAAGTGGGGGGGCAAAGCAGCTCCATGCCAAGGCGCGCACAGGGGGCGAGTTCAGCTGGGGGAGGCTTTGTGGGAAGGCATTTGCCATCATCCGCGGGTCGTTGCTCGATCAAATGTTTCCGCCATTGTAGACAGAAATTGCGTCGTAATTTTACTTTTCAGGATGAGGCCGTCGCCGGGAGCACAATCGGTGTTTGCATTGCCTTCCCGCTGGGCGGTTATAATGAGCGCCCAGCGCATGGCAGCAGGTGTTATGGAACAGTTCCGCAATATTGGGGTAATCGGCCGTGAAGGTAATGGCGTTGCCGAAACCCTTCGTCGTCTGTTGGATTTTCTCCAGCAGCGTGGCCTGAGTGCCGTTCTCGATGAGCAGATTGCCGGGCTGATGGACAGCCATGCACTGCGAGTTTGCAGCCGCCGGATGATTGGCGAGATTTGCGATTTGATTATTGTGGTGGGCGGCGACGGCAGCCTGCTGGGGGCGGCAAGAACACTGGCTCGGCACAATGCGCCGGTGCTGGGGGTCAACCGCGGCCGTCTCGGTTTCCTGACGGATATCTCGCCTGACGATATTGAGGCCCAGGTGGGCGCAGTGCTTGACGGGCATTACCGTCTTGAAAAGCGCTTCCTGCTCGATGTGGAGTTGATCCGCAACGGTGAGCGGGTGGGCAAGGGCGATGCCCTCAATGATGTGGTCCTCAACTCCGGGACCTCTGGCCACATGATGGAATTCGAGCTGTTTGTCGACGGGGAGTTTGTCTACCGTCAGCGCTCAGATGGCTTAATTATTTCCACTCCGACCGGTTCTACGGCGTATTCCCTCTCGGCGGGTGGCCCGATTATGCATCCGCGCCTGGATGCCATTGTTATCGTGCCGATGTTTCCTCATACGTTGAGCAGTCGGCCGATTGTGATCGATGGCAAAAGTGAAATCACCATGGTGGTCAGCGAACGCAATACGGCGAAGCCGCCAGTGACTTGCGATGGTCAGCTGCGCATGACCAGCGAGCCGGGAGATATCATCACCGTTCGCAAGAAACCTCACCGTATGAAGCTCATCCATCCGCTGGACCACTCCTTTTACGCCAGTTGTCGTGACAAGCTCGGTTGGGGGGCGCATTTGCCTGCCGGGGATGACGATGACTGAGTACTTTATTGCGCTGGATCTGCCGTTGGATGAGGATCTGGCAGATTTCTCCGCACTGCTGTGGCAACAGGGCGTTGCCCATCATATTGCCGAAGAAGGTAATCGCCAGTTGCTGCGAGTCGGGGACGCCCAGCAGCAGGAACAGGTCCGCGCCTTGTACTCACGTTTGAAGACTGGTGAGCTGCACATAGAGCGCCGCTCGGCACCAACGCGTTCGGCGCCCGTGTTGCAACGTCGAAGTGGTCCCGTGGTATGGGTGTTGTTGCTGCTGAGTATTGCCGGGGCCTTGCTGCCGCAGCTTGATCGCAGTTTTGAGTCTGTGGCGCTGTTGACATTTTACCCGCTAGACCTTGAAAGTGGCCAGCTACTCGCTCAATGGCCAGTGGGCGAGCCCTGGCGTTTGCTGACGCCGATGTTTCTGCACTTTGGTTTGATGCACATTGCCTTTAACGGTCTTTGGTTGTGGGAACTGGGTGGCATGATCGAGCGCCGCCAGGGTGGCATGGCGTTGCTGGGGCTGGTGCTGCTGGTCGCCGCGGCGTCAAATATGGCGCAGGCAATGATGACCGTGTCGTTGTTCGGCGGTATGTCCGGCGTTATCTACGGACTGCTCGGTTACATTCTTGCCTGGAACCGCCTGCGCCCGGTGGAGGCTTTCCCGTTGGTACGCGGTGTGGCAACGGTCATGCTGATCTGGCTGTTGGTGTGCATGGCGGGCTTCACCCGCCTGTTGGGGCTTGGCGAAATTGCCAACACGGCCCATTTCAGCGGTCTGGTTATGGGATTGTTGCTGGGAGTGGCAGCATCTTTTCTGCGCCGTCGCCCCGTATAACCGCCGCGGGGTTCGTCCTGTCTCTGGTATAATCTCAAGCTTTTGTTTCAGCCGTCTGCGGAGGGCACCATGGATTTTGAAAAGCTGATCGATAACCTCGATCCCAGCATCTATGAATCGCTCAAGCGAGCGGTGGAAATTGGTAAGTGGCCGGATGGTCGCACGCTTACACCCGAGCAGCGCGAGCGCTGTATGGAGGCGGTGATTGCCTACGATTTCCGTCGCAAGCCGGAGCAGCAGCGCGTTGGCTACGTGGATCTGGGCAGCAAAGCCGAGGGCGAAAGCTGCAGCGGTCACGGCGATACCGATGCTGAAAAACCCATCAAATGGACGGAGAGCTGATGGCTTTGTCGAGTGTTGCCGGTGCGGCTTCGAAAATGCATACGCACCTGGACAATCAACTGGCGCATTATCAGTTGCCGCTGGGTGAACATAAGGTAGATATGAACCGCCTGATCGGCCATCCGCTGCGGCTGGAATATATCCATCAGATCAACTGCGTGCACTGTGGTCGTCTGACCAAAAAGAGCTTCAATCAAGGTTACTGTTACCCCTGTTTTCAGCGGCTGGCGCAGTGCGACAGTTGTATTGTCAGCCCGGAGAAATGCCATTATTTTGAGGGGACCTGCCGGGAGCCGGAGTGGGGCGAAACCCACTGCATGATCGACCACATTGTGTATTTGGCGAATTCATCCGGTGTGAAAGTGGGCATTACCCGCAACACACAGCTTCCGACGCGCTGGATTGATCAAGGTGCGGTGGCAGCTCTGCCGATTTTTCGCGTCAGCAACCGCCTGCAGTCGGGGCTTGTCGAAACGGTGTACAAAAATCACGTCGCCGATAAAACGAGCTGGCAGGCCATGTTGAAGGGTAGCCCGGATACCATGGATCTGGCAGCGCGTCGCGATGACTTGGCGGGGGTATGCCAGTCTGAGATAGCTGCGCTGCAGGAACGCTTTGGTTTGCAAGCGATTCAGCCCATTAGTGATGTTGACGTTTTGCATATTGAGTACCCCGTGGCGGAATATCCGACCAAGGTCAAATCATTTAATCTCGACAAAAATGCCCTGGCCGAGGGCACCCTGATGGGTATTAAAGGTCAGTACCTGATTTTTGATACCGGCGTGATCAATATTCGCAAATACGGCGGTTACCACCTGGAGCTGAGCAGCCCAGCGCTGTAAGCCGCCGCATTGAGGAGAGCAGTATGCGCGACGCGCAGCCCAGCACTATCTACCTGAAAGATTACCAAGTTCCCGATTACCTGATCGACAAGACAGCCCTGCGCTTTGAGCTTGGCGAGGCGCATACCGAGGTCAGTGCAACACTGAGCCTGCGCCGTAATCCCGATGCGGTACCGGGTTCGCCGCCGCTTCGCTTGCATGGTACCGAGCTGGAGTTGTTGTCGCTGTCTATTGATGGCCGGGTGCTGGCTGAAGGGGACTGGCGTCAGGAAGGCGAGGAGCTGGTGATTGCCGAGGTGCCGGAGCAGTTCTCCCTGCACTGTGTGACGCGCATTTATCCCCAGAACAATACCTCGTTGGAAGGCCTGTATAAATCCAGTGGCATGTTTTGTACTCAGTGCGAAGCCGAGGGTTTCCGCAAGATTACCTACTATCTGGACCGCCCCGATGTCATGGCCGAGTTCGAGGTAGAAATTCTTGCCGATAAAGGTGCCTACCCGGTACTGCTGTCGAACGGCAATTGCGTGCTCACCGAAACCCTGGCGGATGGCCGCCATCGCAGCGTTTGGCACGACCCCTTCCCGAAACCCGCCTATCTGTTTGCATTGGTCGCGGGCAAGCTGTCGCGAATCAGCGATCGCTATACCACCATGAGTGGTCGGGACGTTGACTTGCATATCTACGTCGAGGACAAGGACCTCGATAAATGCGATCACGCCATGGCCTCGTTGAAAAATGCCATGCGCTGGGACGAAGAGGTCTACGGCCGTGAGTACGACCTGGAATTGTTCAATATTGTCGCTGTTGACGATTTCAATATGGGGGCGATGGAGAATAAGAGTCTCAATATCTTCAATACCTCCTGTGTGCTCGCCAAGCCGGAGACGACGACTGACGCCGGCTTTCAACGCGTGGAAGGAGTGGTTGCCCACGAGTATTTCCACAACTGGTCTGGGAACCGGGTCACCTGCCGTGACTGGTTCCAGTTGAGCCTGAAAGAAGGATTTACGGTATTCCGCGATGCGGCTTTCTCGGCCGATATGGGGTCGCCCACTGTAAAGCGGGTAGAAGATGTCACGCTGCTGCGCACCGCCCAGTTTGCCGAAGATGCCGGACCGATGGCGCATCCGGTGCGGCCGGACTCCTTCATCGAAATCTCCAACTTCTACACCGTGACCATTTATGAGAAGGGTGCGGAAGTCGTGCGCATGATCCACACCCTGCTCGGGCCGGAACGCTTTCGGGCGGGCAGTGATCTGTATTTCGACCGCCACGACGGGCAGGCCGTCACCTGCGAGGACTTTGTCGTGGCGATGGAGGACGCGAGTGGCGTCGATCTAGGACAGTTCCGTCGCTGGTACTCTCAGGCGGGGACGCCGCGATTAACGGTGGCGGGAACCTACGATGAGCAGGCACAGACCTACACGCTCACCGTAGAGCAACACTGCCCGCCAACGCCCGGTCAGCCGGAAAAGCTGCCGTTGCATATTCCGCTGGCGATGGCGCTGTTGGGGGACGCGGGGCAATTGCCGCTGCAATTACAGGGCGAAGCTGCCAATGTTGAACGCAGTGATAACACCGAACAGGTATTAAATGTCACGGAAGCGCGGCAACAGTTTGTGTTCGAGAAGGTCATCGAGGCGCCCGTGCCGAGCCTGTTGCGGGGGTTTTCGGCCCCGGTGAAGCTGGAGATGAATTATCGTCGCGAAGACCTGCTGCGCATTATGCGGGTGGATGGCGATGGTTTCTGCCGCTGGGATGCCAGCCAGCAACTGGGACTGATGGAAATTCGCGCGGCGATGCAGGCGCTCTCAGCGGGACAAGCAGTTGCGGTGGGTGATGACTATGTCGATGCCTGTCGAGGCCTGCTTGGCGACGAGAGCCTTGACCCGGCGATGGTGGCATTGATGCTGCGGCTGCCCTCGGAAGCCTATCTGGCCGAATTGATTTCGCCGGTGGATGTTCAGGCGATTCACGCTGCCCGCGAAGCGGTACGCCGCTGTCTTGCTGATGCATTGACGGATTCGCTGTTGGCCGCTTACCGCCGCTGTGAGAGCAACGAAGTGTATCAGGCCAGTGCGGAGCAGATTGCCCGCCGCAGCCTGAAAAACACGGCTCTGGCCTATCTGATGCTGACTGGCGAGGGCGCGACTCTGGCTCAGGCGCAGTTTGAAGACAGCCGCAATATGACGGATCGACTGGCGGCGCTGACAGCTATCGTGAACAGCGAGATGACCTATAAATCGCAGGCGTTGCAGACGTTCTATCAGGACTGGCAACACGAACCGCTGGTGATTAACCAGTGGTTCCAGGTGCAGGCGATGTGCAGCCTGCCGGGCACGCTGGATCGTGTGAAGGAGCTGATGCAGCACCCCGCGTTTGATATCGGCAATCCGAATAAAGTGCGTGCCTTGATCGGGGCGTTCTGCGGTCAAAACGCGGTGAACTTCCATCGTGAAGACGGTGCGGGCTACGCGTTTCTTGCCGATCAGGTACTCGGCCTGAATCGCCGCAATCCACAGATTGCTTCTCGACTGCTGGGGCCGCTGAGCAAGTGGCGCAAGTATTTACCCGAGGTACAAACAAAAATGAAGGCTGAGCTGGAACGTATTCTGGCGGAGCCGGAGTTGAGCAGTGATGTGTACGAGGTTGTGTCGAAAAGCTTGAGTTAATCGCATGGGTATAAAAATCAATTCTGTTATAACAATATTCTAGTTTGTTATAACTGTATGATTTTTAAGGATTTTTATTGATTGTTTGGCGGGCTGTGATAAAGTTGGAGCCCGTTAAATAGGCAGTGACAGGCATCATGGACTTGGATCTCGACGCGCTCAACGCAGAGCTGCGGAATAAATCGGCACAAGATATTATTCGCTGGGCGGTTTCGCTGGGCGAGCCGGCGATGGCGTCTACCAGTTTTTCGCCGAATGCCGCCGTTATGCTCAAACTCGTTACTGACGTTGCGCCAGAGATGCCGGTCGTCTGGGCTGATAGCGGATACAACGTGCCCGATACTTACCGGGTGGCTGAGAAGCTGATTCAGTTGCTCCAGCCCAACCTCAAAGTGTATATCCCGGAAATGACCGCCGAGCGCCGCAATGCCATCATGGGCGGCATTCCCCATCCTGATGACAATCCCGATTTGCACAGTGAGTTCACCCGGCAGGTGAAACTGGAACCGTTTAACCGCGCCTTCGATGAGCTGAAGCCCAAGATCTGGATCACCGGTATTCGCAAGGAAGAGACCGCTTTTCGTCAAAGCCTGGACGTGCTGTCCTGGGATGGGCGTGGCATTTTGAAGGTGGCACCGATTTTCTATTGGAGCGAAGACGACGTGCAGGCGTTTATGGATGAGCACGCATTGCCGAGCTGCAAGCACTACTTTGATCCCACCAAGGTTGCTGAAAACCGCGAGTGTGGCCTACACACTTCTGCGTAAGTGCGGTTTGGCGGTTCAACGGTTTTGGACCGCTCGCTTTTCTTCCTCCTGACTTTTTCCGGCCGCCGCATTTCGCTATGCTGGCGGCATTGTAGCTATTGGTCCGACTATGTACTCCCTTATTCGCCCCTTCTTGTTCCGTTTTTCAGCGGAGCGCGCGCATCATTTGTCGCTGAATGCCCTGTCTGTCTGCCATCGTCTGGGATTGACGCCACTGCTGGCGCGCCGCCCACCGGACTGTCCGGTTGAAGTGATGGGGCTGCGGTTCCCCAACCCCGTGGGACTGGCCGCAGGCTTGGACAAAAATGCCCGGCATATCGACGCGCTGGCCGCGCTGGGATTTGGCTTTATCGAAGTGGGAACGGTGACGCCCAGAGCGCAGCCCGGAAACCCCTTGCCACGACTATTCCGCCTTCCCGCCGCAGACGCCATTATTAACCGTATGGGCTTTAACAATGACGGGGTCGATGCCTTGCTGGCAGCGGTGAAGGCGAGTCGTTACGACGGGATTCTCGGTATCAATATCGGTAAGAACAAGGATACGCCTGCAGAGCAGGCCGTCGACGATTACCTGCATTGTTTGCGCAAGGTCTATCCGCTCGCCAGTTACGTCACAGTCAACTTGTCGTCGCCCAACACCCCTGGGCTGAGAGACCTGCAGTTTGGTGAGCCGCTGAAACAACTGCTCGCGGCCTTGAAGTCGGCTCAGAAAGCGTTGGCGGAGGAGCATGGGCGCTACGTGCCACTGGCGGTAAAAATTGCACCGGATATGGTCGAAGACGACGTGCGCGGTGTCGCCAGGGCGTTTGTTGACGCAGGTATCGACGCGGTTATCGCCACCAATACCACGATCTCCCGTGAGGCCGTGAAAGGGCTGCCGTACTCGGAAGAAACCGGTGGCCTGAGCGGCGCACCCGTGCGCGATGCGTCGACGGAAGTCATCCGGATTCTGGCGGATGAACTGGCCGGAGCGATGCCGATCATCGGTGTCGGCGGGATTGATAGTGAACAGGCGGCGGAAGAAAAAATCGCGGCGGGCGCCGAATTGCTGCAGGTATATACTGGCTTCATTTACCGCGGTCCCGCACTCATTAAAGATGCGGTTCGCGGCGCGGCTCGAGCACTGGAGCGCAGGCGTGGCTGATGCCAGCGTTCTGGAGGCCTTCAGCGTCGCGCTGACGACCTTTTTTGCCACGATTGGGCCAATTGATGTCGCTGCGATGTTTGCCGTTTTCTCCGGCGGTTTGAGCGATAGTGAACGTCGCCGCACGGCCTTTCGAGGTGTCGCTATTGCCACCGCCTTGTTGCTGATGTTTGCCCTGCTGGGAGAATGGATTCTGACCATGCTGGGCATTTCGCTGGCGGCGCTGCGGGCTGCCGGCGGCATATTGCTGCTGCTGATTGGTATCGAGATGGTCTCGGCCAAGGGCAGCGGCGCGACGACGACGACCCGAGAGGAAAACCGTGAGGCGGAACTGCGGGCGGACATCGCCGTGTTCCCGCTGGCTACGCCGCTGATAGCCGGGCCCGGCGCCATAGGCGCTGTTATTCTGCTAATGGCTCACGCCGAGGGCAATCTGGTTGAGCAGGCCGCGGTGATAAGCAGCCTGCTGTTGGTGTTGCTGATTACGCTGCTGTCATTGTTGCTGGCCAGTCGCCTGCAAAACCTGCTGGGCGTGACCGGTATGCATATGATCAGTCGTGTATTCGGCGTGCTGCTCTGTGCGTTGGCGATGCAGTTCCTGTTTGATGGTATCGCTCAAAGCGGCCTGCTCGGTGCCATCAGCACTGAGGGGGCAGGGGCCGCGCTTAACGGCTAAAGCGTTCCCCCAGTGCAACAGCCTCGGGGCCTTCAAACACCATTTTTGCCTCTTTGATAGAGATGCTGCACATCGGCTTTTTGGGGAGCCCCAGCGCGCGCAGTTGACGGGCCAGCGGGTGCTGGTCGCCAATCTCTGGAATATCGCCCCCCATGCTGAATGTCAGTCCCTCGCCCTCAGTAATGCCGACGGTTTTCCATGCCTGATGGTTGCGAATCGCCAGAGAGGGAGCTTCCTGCGCCGCAGCTTTGCTATTGCCGCCAGCCTTGGCGGCAATTTTAAACACGAGCTGCCCATCATCGCGGAAGCAGCCCTCGGCCCGCTCCTCGCCAAATTGAATATCCACATCGGTCACCCACTTGGGAAAGCCCCAGATGAAGCGCCCGGCGTGGGTTGTGAAGTCCTGGTTTACCGGCATACGGTAGATATAGTTACACAGCTTGCCACGCATCATTCGCCACATGGCACCGATCAACGGTAACGGGCGCGACTGTCCTGGTGTGGTGACGGGGAAGGAGATAGCGGCCTCGTTGTAGTCGCCCAGATCATTTTCGCGGTAATCCACCGCGAGCAGCTGCATTAGCGCTTTTCCCGGCCATATCTCAACGACGCGGAAGCCGCTGTCGGCAATAAGCTGCTGCGCAACGCGACTGTCGACCGTGAAGACGTTCATCAACATGGAGGCGGCGTTGACATGGACGGGCAGGGTGATTTCCTGTCCATCAATCAAATAGCGGCCATCGCCAAGCGCTTCGCAGGTCTGGTCGGTTTGCTTTCCACTCACCAGCTCTTCCTGAGCCAGTATGGCTGTGTCTTGCATGAGGCACCTATCTTATTGTTTGTGGTTATGGGATTGTAACTCTACTTTCTCAGCTGGAAAATATCATGCAGTAATTCCCTGGTCAGCCGCTATGCCGCTGGCCTGCGCTGGGGGATAATAGTGATTGTTGTACTCACCGATCCCCGAGGACATTGCTATGCCCGCCTTTCCCAAATTCAAACCGCTTTTGCCCAGTCTGTCGGCCGGGCGTGACGTGGGGCTTGCCGAATTGGGGTTGAGGGGGTCGAGACGCTTGCTGCAAACCGTTGCGACGGTGTACCCCCGGGCGCTGAAGTGGTTGCTGCAATGGCGTCAGCCGACGCCGGCGGAGTTGCGCGAACTGTTTGAGGCCTTGGGGGCGACGTATATCAAGTTCGGACAGTTTATTGCCAGCTCGCCGTCGTTATTTCCCAGTGAGTATGTTGAAGAGTTCCAATCCTGTCTGGACCAGACGCCGCCCATTCCTTTTACCACGGTGAGACAGATTGTGGAGAAGGAGCTGGGGAAACCCCTGGAAGCCGTTTTTGCATCATTCGAAACAACAGCCTTGGCGTCGGCGTCAATCGCGCAGGTTCATGCTGCCCGGCTGTCGAGCGGCGAAGATGTAGTGGTCAAGGTGCAGAAGCCGGGTGTGCGTGAAGTGCTGACTACAGACATGAATACCGTGTATCTGCTGACGCGTCTGGTCGAACTGATTACACCAAATATGGACCGCGATGCAGTGGCGGGACTGGTTGCAGAGATGTATCAGTCGATGATTGATGAATGCGATTTCATTAAGGAGGCCGAGAACCTCCGTGTGTTCAGGGAGTTTCTGGCAGCCAGTGGCAATCAGCAGGTTATCGCGCCGAAACCCTATCTCCAGGCATCGTCGGCGCGCGTGCTGACGATGGAGCGCCTCTATGGCTCGGCATTGACGGATACCGCGGTGATTGACAGCGTGGGTATCGATCCGGGTGAGAGCCTGTTTCACGCCTTGAATACCTGGTTTGCGAGCTTGACCCAGTGTCCTTTCTTTCATGCGGACTTGCATAGCGGTAATTTGCTGCTTCTGAAAGACGGCCGGGTCGGCTTTATCGATTTTGGCATGGTCGGACGGATTCAGCCGGAAGCCTGGCAAGCCATGTTCAGCCTGTTTGCTGGCGTGAGTCAGCAAAACTATCGAATGATGGCCGAAGCCATGGTGACGGTGGGTATTACTCGGGAGGCAGTGGATATCGACGCCTTGACCCGCGATATTGCGGCCTTGTTTGATGGTCTCAATGCCATGGATCCGGCGCAGGTACTGGAGAATCGTGGCGGGGACGGTATCAATGGACTGATGAATGACCTCGGTAATATCGCTCGTAACTACGGTATTCGATTTCCTCGCGCATTCACCATGTTGTTAAAGCAGTTCCTATATTTTGATCGCTATGTCGAATTATTGGCACCGGGGGTCGACCTGTTTCACGATGAGCGTATTGACCTGATGCTGGGTCGCTGAGCAAGGCTGGGGCAGGCGAAATTGTTGGTGATGCAGGAGTAGGTAGTACACACGATACAGCTGTTTTCTGCTGTGAGGTTTACTGCGGCACATGAGAGCGGCCTGAGTAAATAGCAGCCGTAAACCATTCTAAGATCGTCATCGCTAATTGAGAGGGGGAGGATTTGCTGCGATTCCAGAACCCTTTTTCCCTCCGCCAAAATATGCTGCTACTGGGCGCGGTGGCTGTCGTTGCAGGATGGTTGATTGCGAACCTGAATCTGTTGCTGAGTGTTCAGTTCCTTTTCTTGGCCCTGTGTATTGCTGCGGTTTGTGGTCTGCTTTGGTTGAGCAGCCGCCCCTTTTTCGACGAGCTGTCAGCGTTGGTCGGGCTGCTGGAACAGAGCGAGGAGCGTGGTGACTGGCTTGAATCTCATGCTGACACAGTAGATCGGGACTTGACTGGCTTGTCCCGGGCTCTGCAGGGATTGTTACGTTCTATGGCAGAGCGCGAAGCGGCCCTGATGGCCACGCAGAACGAGTTGGAGTTGCGAGTCAGTGAAGTCGCCATCAGCAACACAGAGCTGAATGCGGCGCTGCGTCGTTTGCGTGCTGCGCAAGAGCAGATGGAGAGCAGCGAGAGAATGGCGTCACTGGGGAGTCTGGTGGCGGGGGTTGCCCATGAGATTAATACTCCGGTCGGTATCGGGGTGACGGCAGCCTCGTCCATGCAGACACTTGTGCAGACCGTGAGCGACAAATACGAGCGAGGTGAGTTGGGTCACCGGGAGCTCTGTGGGCTTTTCGACAGTGCCGAACAATACTGTCAGTTGCTGATGAGCAACCTGAAACGCGCGGCAGAATTAGTACATAGCTTTAAGCAGGTAGCGGTAAATCAGACGGCCGATGACCTGAGTCACTTTGATCTGCAGGCCTATACTGAAGAGGTTTGGTGCAGTCTGAGCCCTCAGTTGAAGGGAACCTCGCTAAGCTATGCGCTGGAGTGCAAGGGCGATATGGCGGTGAGGGGCTACGCTGGCGCCATTTCCCAGATATTGACGAATCTGGTGATGAATTCATTGATGCATGGGTATGCATCGGGGGTGGCCGGCACGCTCTCCCTGTCGCTTCAGCGCCGTGGGGATATGGTGTGTATGCGCTATTGCGATGACGGTGATGGCGTTGCCCCGGAACACCTGGACAGTGTGTTTGATCCTTTTTTCACCACGAAGCGGGGGGCTGGTGGCAGTGGTCTGGGGATGTACATCGTGTACAACCTTGCTACGCAACGCCTTCAGGGCGAGATTACCCTGCAGAGTGAGCCGGGCCAGGGGCTATGTGTGGAGCTGATATTTCCTGCGGACCTTGGCGGTGAAAAGCCTTTAGTAGATAGCAGTCGCGATGTGGTTGAATAGCAAACGAATATGGATGTCGAGGAGTAAATCGTGGCGATTGATGACCAGTTGATGCTCGCCAAAGACCATGCGTCTAATGCCGATGGCACACTGCCGAGCAAAGGGTGGAAAGTCCTCATTGTGGATGATGAGGAAGAAATCCACGTGGTAACTCGCCTGGCGCTGCACGACTTCAGTTTTGGCGGCCGCCATCTTGAATTTATGAGCGCGTACTCCGCATCGGAGGCGAAAGAGCTGATCCGCGACAACCCAGATATCGCGATTATTCTGCTCGACGTCGTTATGGAGACCGACAATGCCGGTCTTGATGTGGCGCAATACATCCGCCAGGAGGTGGGCAACCACTTTGTCCGCATCATTCTTCGCACCGGCCAGCCGGGACTGGCACCGGAACGGCGGGTACTTAAAGTCTACGATATCAACGATTACCGGGCGAAAACGGAACTGACTCAGGATCGGCTGTTTTCGGTAATCTACACGGCGCTGTCGTCATACCGGGATTTGATCTCCTTGGCACGCAGCCGGCATCAGCTCATTGGTCTGGTTAATGAGGTGGAGCAGGTTTCGCACCTTGTCGCCAGAGATCTGCAGGTGCCGTTGAATGAGGCGGTAGCGAGTATTCGCAAGTTGGCGGCGCCCGGCGATACGCCGCTACCCGAGCCGCTGGCTGAAGAAGTGCTGTATCTCCGCGAAAATGTCTATGCGATGCAGTCCGCCTTGAACAAACTCGTTGCGTTAACGTCGGTAGGGCGCTTTAACGAAAGTCGGGAAATGGTGGATTGCAACGCCGTGATTCACGATGTGTTGGTGAATCTGGAAGAGGAATTCCGACTGACCCACGCCAACCTGTTCTGTGAAACGCTGCCAACCATACTCGCCTGCCGACGGCAGCTGGTCCAGCTGTTCCAGAATCTCATCGGCAACGCTATTCGCTTTACCACGGGCCACGCGCCGGAAATCCATATCAACGCGGTTACCCACGAGCGAAACTGGCTGTTTTCGGTTTCTGATACCGGGGTGGGGATCAGTCCCGAGGAGCACAGCGGCTTGTTCAATCTTTTTCACCGCGACAGTTCCGGTGGTGTTTCTCAGGAGTCCGGTGTGGGCCTGGCGATCTGTGAAAAGATTGTGCGCTGGCACGGTGGCAAAATTTGGCTGGAGTCAGAGCTCGGTAAGGGCTCAACGTTCTACTTCACTATTCCTCTGAGCGAGTAAGCGGAGTCGATATGCAGGCAGAGTGGGTGCTGGCCGGAATTCCTTCAGCGGTCGTCTGTGTCGACATAAAAGGCCATATTCGCTACATCAACTCGGCAGCCGAGCGCCTGCTTTTCTGTAATCACGACAGTCTTATTGACGCGCCGATGTGTTCGTTGCCTGTCCGCGGCGCAGGTGGGGTCGTGTTGACGGCCGATGCTGTAGCGGCACTGGCAGCGTCGGGCAATGAAGCAGCTATCCGCCTGCAGGCTGGTCAGGGCGACAACAGTGAGCAACAACTCATCCTCCGGGTGAATACCGTCAATGACGGGGATGGGCATTGTGTCGGTTACAGCCTGCTGCTGAGCGGGCTGGAGGCAAGCGGGGACAGTGATCAGGCGCTCGATCCGCTGACTTCTCTCATGGGGCGCCGCGAATTTGAGCGTCGCATCGATAACCTGGTTAATGATGCCGCGGTCAGCTCGCGTACTCATGCCTTGCTGTATATCGATATCGATCAGTTCAAACTGATCAACGACACCAGTGGTCATGGTGCCGGCGATAATCTGATAAAAGCCGTCGCGGACTGTTTGCAAAGTGAGCTGTTTGCCGGTGACTTACTGTACCGTCTGGGCGGCGATGAGTTTGGCATTTTGCTAAGCAACGTTGACCACTATGAAGCGCGGTCGATTGCGACTCGATTGATCAAATCTGTCAAACGCATGAGCTTTACCTGGAGTGGTATTGCCCATCGTGTCTCTATCAGTATTGGCGTGGTGATTATTAACGACCAGTCGCAGGAGCGGCAGGCGGTGATGAGTCAGGCGGATGTGGCGATGTATTCCGCGAAAGAAAACGGTCGTGGGCGTTTGCATGTTTATGATGTTCATGACAAAAAACTCAGCCGCTTGCAGGACGAAATGGACTGGGTGCACCGCATTAACGATGCACTGGGCAGCGGCGCATTCTGTCTGATGCGGGAGCGCATCGTGCCGCTGTGCGATGAGCAGGGCGCGGCGCGGGAGTACAACGAACTGCTGGTACGAATGCGCTATCAGGGCGAGCTGCTGAGTCCCGGGCAGTTCATGCCGGCCGCCGAGCGGTTTGGTCTGATGCCGCAGATCGACCGCTGGGTCGTAAAGGCGGTATTCGACTATTTACAGAGCAACCCTGAGGTCGTGGCCAGTCGGCCGCTGTTTGCAATCAATATCTCCGGGCAGTCCCTGTGTGAAGAGTCCTTTCTGGAATTTGTTTATCGCCAACTGCGACGCAGCCATATTGACCCCGGCTTGATCTGTTTTGAGATTACCGAAACCGTCGCGATTACCAACTTTTCGGCGGTCAGCCGTTTTATCGACCGGGTCCATGAACTCGGTGGACAGTTTGCGCTGGACGATTTTGGCACGGGTATGTCTTCTTTCGGCTACCTTCAGGAGCTGGCGGTCGATTTCGTAAAGATTGACGGCATGTTTGTGCACGATATTGATAAAAACCCGGTGCACGAGGCGATGGTTCGCTCCATTAACGACATCAGTCATGTTCTCGGCAAAAAAACCATCGCGGAATTCGTCGAGCGCCAGACGGTGTTTGATTACCTTGCAGAAATAGGCGTGGATTTCGCGCAGGGCTATCTCCACGGTCGCCCCGTTCCCCTCGAAGAGAAAATTAGCTGATCGGGACCATTTCTGCGCTTTTCTGAGCGAATGCGCTCTAGTTCACACTCTGACGGCATGTTATAAAAAGGGTTATTACTCATTAACCCGAGCGATATCGGCGCCGGGAACAGCCATAAGAGAACTCCATGCTGTTTGCCAAAACTTGCAAGTCAGTCAGCCAGAAAATCTTCCGTGACCCCGCCAGAGGCTTGGATATCGCCGCCAGCGCCACCATCGATCCCAGGGAAGCGAGTGTCGCTGGAACCGATGTCAGTGCAGAGGACGTTGAGGCGATCTGGCAGGATGCAGAGGCGCTTCACCGCAGCGGTATGCACCCGATGGTCAGCATCTCCCTGCGCAGAAAAGGTAAACAGATACTGCACCGCAGTATTGGGTTCTCGGGTGGTCTAGATGAGGGACAGCCGGTTAGCGCTGCGCTCGATACACCCGTTTGCCTGTTCTCTGCGTCCAAAGTAATCAGTGCGGTACTGGTCCACAAGCTTGCCGAAGACGGTTTGCTGGATCTGCTGAATCCGGTCAGTCATTACATTCCCGCGTTTGCCCAGGGCGGAAAAGCGCGTATTACCATATATCAGTTGCTGGCTCACCGAGCTGGAGTGCCTGGATTGGCTGCTGACACGCCGACGGAAGTGCTGTTCGACTCCGAAGAAGCCCTGCGGCGCATTTGCGCAGAGCAAGCACTCTGCGAAGATGGGCGAGTGGTGGCCTATCACGCGATTACTGGGGGCTTTGTGCTCGCAGAACTGATTCGCGTGTGCACCGGCAAGGACGTGAACAGCTATCTGGATGAGGTGATTCGCAAGCCCATGGGAATGCGCTACTTCCGCTATGGCCTTGATCCCAAAGACCATGCGGTTGCAGCGCAGAACTATGTCAGTGGTCTGCCTAATGTGGGGCCGGTTGGCAATCATCTTGAAAAGGTGCTGGGCGCCGATGTGGATTCGGTGGTACGACTCTCCAACACCGAAGCCTTTCTCAACGCGCAAATTCCCTCAGGTAACCTGTATGCCACGGCCGAGGAAGCGTCCCGGTTCTTCGAAATGCTCAGACAACAGGGCGAGTGGCAGGGCAAGCAGATTCTCTCCCCACTGACCGTGAATCGCCTGACTCGCGAAGCCGCGCGGCCACAATTTGATCGCTCACTGATCATTCCCATGCGCTACAGCGCGGGTTGTATGTTGGGGGGGCGCTATGTTGGGGTTTACGGTCGCCATACCCCGTTTGCCTTTGGTCATCTGGGATTCTCCAACATTCTTTGCTGGGCGGATCCGCAACGCGATCTGTCGGTGGCGGTGCTGAATACCGGCAAACCTGTCGTTGGCAACCACATTGTGAGTTTGTTGAAGCTGGTTGATGGAATCAGTCAGCGCTGTGGGCCCTGTGAAAATATGCAGGCTTTGAATAGCAAAATGCCGCGATTTTCGCTGAAAACGCGGTAATTTCATTATCACTTAACTCTGTTATCATACCGTTAAGCCATCGCTGCCGACTGAGTACAATCCCTATGGTGCTGAGTAGTAGCGACTGTTAACGTGGTACAACTGAAACGGCCACGCTAGGAATTGCAGGATTATGCCGTCAACGATCAAGAAGCTAGAAAAGCAACTGGAAGAAGCGAACAGCTACGAGGAATGGAAGTCCCTTGCCATTGAGCACGATCGTGGATCAGGACGTGCGCATTGGAAGAAAATCGACAAAACCAGCTTGTATGACTACGCCTCCATTCGCTCTCGACTGGAGCGCCTGCGGTATTTTCGTGAAAACAACGACAATATTGGCTTGCTGTTCACCCTGAATGAGGGGATTCACGGCAATATGGGCGGCATGGGCAAGCCGGTGTTGTACTCCCGCGCCAAGTTCGGGACGAAAAACCTGATCGGCGACTATGTCGACGCGATTGTGGATGCGCTGGAGCACCTGCGTACGCTGGATAGCGATCACCCCGATTTTCTCGAGCGTCTGGATTTTTTCCGTCGCGCCAGCAAATGCTACGGCAAGTCGGCGCTGATGCTGAGTGGTGGCGCGATTCTCGGCAACTTCCATGTCGGTGTGGTGAAGTCGCTGGTAGAGCAGGATCTGCTCCCCGACGTGATTTCCGGTGCCAGTGCCGGCTCGCTGATTGCCGCAGTGCTGGGCACGCGCTCTGACGCTGAGCTGAAGGAATTTCTGGATACCGAGCGATTGATTGATGAGCTGCGGCTGGAAATGGATCTGGTCAATAACGGCCTGTCCAACGCCACACCGCGTATCAATCACCGCATGCTCAAGGAAAAAATTGCCAAGCTGATACCGGATATGACCTTCCAGGAGGCCTACGAGAAAACCGGCAGACACATCAATATCTCCATTTCTCCCTCTGATGTGCACCAGACGTCACGCCTGCTGAATGCCATTGCGTCACCCAATGTCTACATCCGCAAGGCTGTGCTGGCCTCCTGTGCGGTGCCCGGTGTGTTTCCGCCGGTTATGCTGGAGGCGAAGAATGTTCATGGGCATCCGCAGCCTTATCTGGCGACGCGCCGCTGGATAGACGGTTCATTCAGTGATGATTTGCCTGCCAAACGGCTGGCGCGCCTCTATGGCGTTAATCACTTCATTGTCAGCCAGACCAATCCCATTGTGTTGTGGATGCTGCACGATGCGAAATCGTCGCAGGCCGGTGTGGTGAGTTCTTTGCGACACTTCACCATGCGCAGCCTGAAAGAGTGGTACAAGGTCAGCAATACGCTGGTGCAGAAGTACTTCAAGTCCTCGCCCAAGATTCGTCGGATGGCGAACATGGCCAATGCGGTGGTGAGTCAGGAGTACACGGGTGATATCAATATTATTCCGCGCTATCGCTTTTTCGACCCCCGAAAGCTGCTCAATGAATTGACGGAAGAACAGCTTCGGTTCTTTATCCGTGAAGGCGAAAGGGCGAGCTGGCCGAAGATTGAAATGATTCGCACCAGTACCAAAATCAGCCGCAAACTGGCGGATATTCTCGAAGAATATGAAGCTGAAGAATTGACCCACCTTTCCAAGCATCACCTCGGTGCCGAACTCCCGCAGGGACGGCGCGCCTAAGCTACTGCGCGAATATGTCGCAGCTCGGCCAGTTGCCAAGGTCTGGGCAACTGGCTATCTTGCTTGCCAAGTTGCGGCGTCGCCGCATTGGTATAGCAGAGAGTGGAGTTGGCGATGGTAGAAGCCACTGAATTTACCCCTTATATCTCCGCCTTTGGCGGTGTGTTGATTGGCCTGTCAGCGGTCTTACTGATGTGGTCCGTGGGCCGCATTGCCGGTATTTCCGGCATTGTCGCCGGGGCTGCGCTGGAGCACGGTGGCGAGCGAAACTGGCGCCTGGTGTTTTTGCTGGGGCTGTTTCTGGGCGGCTTTGTGGGCGCCTATCTCACCGGGGCGCTGGAGGATGTTCGCCCTGTGCTTTCAACGCCGATGCTGGTCGTCGCCGGCCTGGTTGTGGGCGTGGGGACGTCGATGGGGTCTGGCTGTACCTCTGGTCACGGGGTTTGCGGTATTTCCCGCCTGTCGATGCGTTCCATTGTGGCAACGCTGACCTTTATGGCCAGTGGCTTTGTCACAGTGTTTGTTCTGCGTCATTTGCTGGGAGAAGGCCTGTGAAATATCTGATGGTATTGCTCTCCGGCGCTTTGTTCGGGGCGGGAATCGCTGTGTCGGGAATGGCTAATCCGGCCAAGGTGCAGAACTTTCTGGATTTATTCGGCCAGTGGGATCCCAGCCTGGCGTTTGTCATGGGGGCTGCGCTGATAGTGGTGGCGCCTGCCTACCACTGGTTGTTCAAAGCCGAAAAGCCGAAGCATGGCGAAAAGTTCCATTTGCCGACCGCTAAGCACATCGACCGGAAACTGGTGGGTGGTGCGGTGTTGTTTGGTATCGGCTGGGGCTTGAGCGGCCTTTGTCCGGCCCCCGCGCTGGTCGCTATTTTGACGGGCATAGGTCAATTCGTGGTGTTTGCACTGGCAATGCTCGCCGGCATGGTGATTTACCGGCAGTTTATTGCTCGCTGACTCCGGCCCTGCCGCTGATGGGTGTTGGGGCGGATTTCGGCAGCTCGGGTTGATATTTTTTCCTTCTCTCAATAGAGAGGATGTTGCGCATGCGGGCGCAGGTGTAAACTTGTCTCCTCACAACAATAATGGCACGGAGTGCGCATGTCGGTAACAATGCAGTTTGATCAGGATCTCGATACAGTTTGGGCGCGTTTACAGGATCCGGACTTCCGGGTTGAACGCAGTCTCGCCTTGGGTGAACTCAGCGCAGATTGTGAAATAGAAGATTTCGGCGACAGCCTCACGGTGGCGATGGAGCGCGAAGTGACTCGTGAGCTGCCCTCCGTGCTGGCGAAGGTCTTCAACCCCAAACAGACCCTTAATTTCCAGGAAGAGTGGCAAGCCGACGGCGAAGGTTGGAGTGGCACTATGCAGATCACGATCAAGGGCCAGCCTGTAGTGATTTCCGCGGAAATGGCGCTGCAGCCCCAGGGTGGTGGCTGTGAGTATCGGGTCAGCCATCGCTGCAAGGCAAAAATTCCGCTGGTCGGCGGCAAGGTGGAAAAGTTTGTACTGTCTCAGACCGACGATGGCGCCGTTGCTGAGCTGGACTACCTCAAGAAGGCGTTGGCTTAAGCGGCTTTGGGGAGGTGCTGTTGCAGTGCCTCCTGCAAATCTGCCGGCTCGCGCAGTCGTTTGATCTGCTCAAAAAGCTCCTGAGCCTGCGGATATGTGCGGCGCAGATATCCTAGCCACTGTTTACTGGGGCCGCCGACATGGCGCGGGGCGCATGTTTGCAGGCTGTCTTCAAACAGTGCGTAGAGCAGAGGAAAAACGGCTTCCCAAGACCACGGCTGGTGGCTGTTGCCGAGTCGCTGCTGCTTGATATGCAGGGCGAGGTCAGGGCGGGACAGCAGTCCGCGCCCGAGCATAATGTCCTCGCAGCCGCTGTCTCGCTGGCACAGGTCGGCGTGCTCGGGGGTCCAAATTTCCCCGTTGGCAACCATGGCAATGCCAAAGCGCTCGCGAGCCGGGGCGATCTGATGCCAGTGGGCGGGCGGTGTGTAGCCGTCTTCCCGCGTTCTGGCGTGAATAGTCAGCAAGCTCGCGCCCCCCGTTTCTGCTGCATTGACGACGTCATGGAATCGCAGACTGTCGCGGAAGCCGAGTCGAATCTTTACGGTGAGGGGGACGTCATCCGGAAGCTGCCGGCGGATGCTGCTGACAATGGCGTAAATCAGCTCAGGTTCGTCCAGCAATATTGAGCCGCCCCGATGGCGGTTGACGCATTTGGCTGGACAGCCGAAGTTCAGATCGATGCCCGGTGCGCCCAGTTCAGCGGCGCGCGCCGCGTTGTCGGCCATGACGCCGGGCTCACTGCCTAGCAGTTGCACGTACACCGGTGTGCCACTTGGTGTCGTACCGCCGTGATGCAGTTCGGGGCAGAGACGGTAAAACACCCTGGCAGGCAACAGTTGGTCGGTAACGCGAACAAACTCCGTAATACAGCGGTCTATACCTCCAACGGCGGTCAGCAGGGCGCGCATACGTGCGTTGACGACGCCCTCCATTGGGGCCAGATGAATATGCATGGTGAACCGGTATACCGTTGACATTGAATGCGCGAGCGCGGGGCCGCATTATAGCGTGTTGAGGGGTAACTGTAGATGGGTTGCAGGTTGGTAAGATGGCGAGCGTGAAAGCAAAATTTCTTGTTGCGGGCATTTATGCCGTGGCCACTGCATTGGGGCTGTACGGGCTCAGTGCGCCCGCGCGCGAGCAGTTGGAGCAGACGGTTGCTGAGGAGCAGCAAATCTTCAACGCTGATGACGCCCAGTGGTTCGGCGATGATCCGGTCGTGCGTCAACCTCTGGAACTGTTGTCTGTCCTGCCCGGTGATGAGATGCCCCGCGCGAATATGGCGATAGATGGTCAGGAACGCCTTGTCGAGGTCGGTACGCAATTACTGCCACCCTGTTTGAAGGTAGCGGAGGTGATGGCGGAATCCGTACTGCTGGATAGCTGCGGCGCGTTCCGCTTGCTGTCGCTTCGCGGTACACAAGATGACGAGGGTGACGATCGCTTTGAGTACCGTAGTGAGCTGGCAGATTATGATTTTGCCGCCCGGGCGTCGTCCGTGGTTGATCTCCGCAACGACACGCAGGTCAGAGCACTGATAGCCGAGTATTTGCAGCGGCTCTATGAATCACCGCTGTCACTGCGCGGCAGTCTGGATGTGCAACGCCGCAAGACGTCAGCGGGCCGACGCCACTACTATCTTTACCCTGGCGATGACCCACGCCTGTTCTCGCAACTGCCCCTCAAAGGGGGCGACCGCCTTCACGCCATCAATGGTATGGCGCTGGCCGCGCCGGACGTTCTCAATGATCTGTATGACCGGCTCGGCAGCAGTCGCGATATTACGTTGACGCTGGATCGCGATGGTGAGGCGCTGGTGGTCCTGCTGTCACTGCCTTCCCGTGGCAAGCTCGCAGGGCTGTCTCAGCCCTAGCCGCCTTACTTGCGCGCGGCAAAAGAAAAATCATTGAAATTCCTTAATATTTCGCAGTCGTCATGGGTAGTATACTTGGCAAAAAATGGCCTAGGCGGCTTGTTGCAGTGGCTGTGCACTGCTCAAAGGCGCTCGCCGACAAAGCAAGTGAATGGAGAGCATGATGAGCGATTTTAAAAAGTGGGAATGTGTTATTTGCGGTTTCATCTATGACGAGGCAGAAGGTCTGCCCGATGATGGCATTCCTGCAGGCACCCGCTGGGATGATGTCCCCGAAGACTGGGAATGCCCGGATTGTGGTATCAGTAAATTCGATTTTGATATGGTCGAGTCCTGACCTGTCCCTTCGCGCCCCGCCTGCTCTGGCGGGGTCGATTTCGCTCTTCCGGTAACGGTCGGCAAAAATCCCTCCCTGCTATGCGCCTTCTGCTACGCCTCTGTTACACTAAGTCGGTTTAATGTTCTGGTGATCCGAGCTTTTGACGAGGTAATTATGCGAAAGATAAAAACAAGTCTGCTGTGTTCCCTGTTGGTTCTGATGGCAGCCTGCGCCCCTGAAGTGGGTTCAGAAGCCTGGTGCGCCGCGATGAAAGAAAAGCCGAAAGGTGACTGGTCGGCGAATGAAGCTGCCGATTACGCCAAACACTGCGTGTTTAAATAAGCGGTTCTGCCAATACACCGGCGTCGGTTTCGATGCCGGTGTATTCGTTAGGATGCTGAAGGATGACGGCCAATTGTGACAGTGTGGTCGGAGATGGATCGGTTTGGTAAGAAAAATGTCATACAGTTTCTCTAGTATGCGGCGCTCGTGGGGCGAATTTGAGGTAGTACGACGAGGTGGATAAGTCGGCGGTAATTAAGCAGGTACTCAGCCCTCGCGTCAGTGCCAGTGTCAGTCTGATATTACTGTTGCTGCTGATGATGGTGCTTGCCAGTGTGTTCTGGTCAGCCGCTGCCTTCAGTCGCGATGTCACTCTGCCGGTGTCCAGGCCCGTTGCGGCTGTCGCACAGTCTGCTGGCGGACCCCAATACAATGTACAAAGTTTGCTTGCGGTGCCTTTGTTTGGCGAGGCTCCGCAAGACGACAGTGAAAAAGTCATCCAGCAGGATGTACAGCGCAGTCGCCTGAAAATTTCGGTGCTGGGACTGGTATCGGGCAGCGATGAGAGCGGTGTGGCCATACTGCGTCACGGCAGCAAGACCAAAGCCTATTCCGTTGGTGAAAAAATAGAGGTGGCGGGCTCGGTGACGCTTTTGGCGGTCATGTCTGACCACATCATCATTGAAAACAATCGTCGTCAGGAAAAAATCGAGTTGGAGAAACGTCAACTCAGCGGCGGCATTACGGCGGCCCCGTCGGCGAGCGCCCAGCCGGCAGACGACGAAGTGATTAGCCTGGATCGGCCGGAGATCAAAGAGCTGATTGGCGAAGACCCCATGGATACGGTGCAGAATAGCCCGCTGAAACTGGTACGGTTCTTCTCTGCCAGTCCGGTTACCGAGAATGGTCAGGTCAAGGGCTATGCCCTGTCACCGGGGCGGGATCCGCGCCTGTTCAAGCTGTTGGGTATTGAGCCGGGTGATGTGGTGCTGTCCGTGAACGGACAGTCGCTGGCGGATCTGCCAGCAACCGAGCTGATGAAATTAATGGAAAACACGCAATCCTTCGAGCTGCTGGTGCAGCGCAACGATTCGATTCTGAGCAAAAGACTGGATTTATGAAAACACTTTTTCTGAGCATGTCACTGCTGCTGGTACTGGTTTTGCCACTGCAAGCCAGCGCGGAGCGCTTCGACCTGGACATGCAGAATGTCGACATTGGCGAGTTCATCGATACGGTTGCCAAGCTCACTGGCAAAACCATTGTGGTCGACAGCCGGGTGAAGGGAAAAATCAGTGTTCAAAGCCATCGCAAACTGGACGCCGACGAGTTGTATCAGATTTTTCTGCTCCAGTTAGGCGTGGAGGGGTACTCGGCGGTAGAAGCCGGTGACGGCATCCTCAAAGTCATCCCCAACCAGGCGGCAAAAATCGAGGGTATTGAAGTGCAGCGCTCGGCCTCATCGCTGGGGCGCAGCGAATCCATTATCACGCGTATTGCCCAGCTGCAGAATGCCGATGCCGACGAGCTGGTGAAGTCGTTGCGCCCGCTGGTCGACAACAAAGTCGGCGTTATCACCAGTTATTCCGATTCCAACATCATCCTGATTACTGACCGGGAATCTAACGTGCGCCGCCTGATGTCAATTATCGACGCGGTGAATTCCGTTGATGCGCAGTTGATGGAAACGGTGGTGCTGCAAAACTCTTCAGCGGAAGAAGTTGAACGTGTTCTCAATAAGGTGCTGTCACAGCAGACCCGCAAGCGCGGCTCTTCAAAGCCCGTTGTTGCCGCCGATCCGCGCACCAATACGCTGATCCTGTTTGGCGATGATGAGGCGCGCAGTTACTTGCGCCGCCTGGTTAAAGACCTCGACAGTGAAGTCAGCAGCCAGTCGAATATTCGGGTCAAATACCTCAAGTATGCCAAAGCCGAAGAACTGGTGACGGTGCTGAAAAGCATCAGCGATACCATTGTTAAAGATGAGCAAAGTGCCGGGCGTACCACCGCCGGTGGTGGCAATGCGCTGTCGATCAATATTGAAGCCCACGAACAGACCAACTCCGTTGTGCTGTCAGGTAGTCCGCATATTATTAATGACCTGGAGAAGGTGATTCGCGATCTGGATATCCGTCGCGCTCAGGTCTTGGTAGAGGCGATTATTATTGAAGTCACCGACAACAAGGCAAAGGAGCTGGGGGTGCAATGGCTGTTCCGCGGCGCGGATGACGGCACGGTACCTGTTGGTGGGATCAACTTCAGTGGTGGCGCCTCGGGGACTGGCAGTTCACCGGGAATCATTAGTTTGCTGGCTGGCGAGGAGGCGGCTGCGACGGCTCTGAGTGGTTTGCGTGGTGCCGCCATCGGTTTCGGCAAAATTTCAGACGGCTTCAGCTTTGCGACCCTGGTATCCGCGCTGGCCAGCGATTCGGAGTCCAATATCCTGTCGACACCAAGCCTGCTGACGCTGGATAACGAAGAGGCCTCTATTCTGGTTGGTCAGGAAATTCCCGTGTTAACCGGATCTACCGCCAGTTCGACCAACACCAACCCCTTCCAAACCATCGAGCGCCAAGAGGTGGGTACCAAGCTGCTGCTGACTCCGCAAATTAATGACGGCGACGCGGTCCAGTTGAGCATCGAACAGGAAGTATCCTCGCTCAGCCCATCGACCTCGGCTGCCGACGTCATCACCAACAAGCGCACGATTAAAACGACCGTGCTGGTCAATGACGGTGCCACCATTGTGCTGGGTGGCCTGATTGACGATCAGGTTAATGAGCAAAGTGCCAAAATCCCCCTGCTCGGCGATATTCCCCTGTTGGGCCGCCTGTTCCGTGCGGACAATACCAGCACGTCTAAACGTAATCTGATGGTCTTTATTCGCCCGACGATTGTTCGCGACCAGGCGACTCTGTCAGAAATCAGTGGTCGCAAGTACAACTATATCCGCGCCGAGCAGTTGGCGAAGGCGGCCGAGGGCATCAGCCTGTTCCCGTTCACTGATCTGGCGGTACTGCCGGAGTGGGCGGGCATGGCTCCTTCGCCGGTTGATCTGTTGCCGCGCAAACCAGTGCCGCCACCGATGGCGCCTGCAGAAAAAGCACGCGAGCAGGAAGTCGAGGCGCTGGAGTCGGAAGCGGAGCGCAAAGAGATGCTCCAACCCCGGCCTCAGAGTGAGGCGGTTGAGGAGCCCATCTCCATTGACGAGCCGCAGCTGATCGAAGAGTCCGAGCAGAACTGATATGTCGCGAACGCTGAGTTACGCCTTTGCGCGCAACAATGGGCTGCTGGTACAAGAGGTTGATGGCGATCACCTCGAGCTGCTGTGCTGCGCGTCAACTCCCCCGGCTGCACTGGCCGAAGTGCAGCGGGCGCTGTCTGCGCCCTTCACACTGACACTGTGTGATGAGGCCGAGTTGCAGGACAAAATTAATGAGGCCTTCCAGCGACAGCAGGGCGATGCCATGTCGGCGATGGGAGATATCAGCGACGAGGTGGATCTGGATCGCCTCGCCGAGGAAATTCCCGAGTCGCAGGATTTGCTGGATGCCCAGGACGATGCGCCGGTTATCCGTCTGATTAACGCGCTGTTTGGCGAAGCCCTGAAACGTGACGCCTCTGATATTCATATTGAAACCTACGAAAAGAGCATGTCGGTGCGCCTGCGTGTCGATGGCATTTTGCAGGAAGTGCTCACCCCTAACCGCCGACTGGCGCCGCTGCTGGTGTCGCGTATCAAAGTCATGTCGCGACTGGATATTGCCGAGAAACGCGTGCCCCAGGACGGACGGGTATCGCTGCGTATCGCGGGTCGCTCGGTGGATGTGCGGGTGTCGACTATCCCGTCAAACTACGGCGAGCGCGTGGTCATGCGTTTGCTCGACAAGCAGGCCGCCCGCATTGACCTGAGCCAGTTGGGTATGCCCGCCAAGACGCTGACAACGTTAACCGACCTGTTGCACCAGCCCAATGGCATTATTCTGGTCACCGGTCCCACCGGTTCTGGTAAGACGACAACGCTTTATGCGGGTTTGATGGCGCTCAATGATCGCAAGCGCAATATTCTTACCGTTGAAGATCCTGTGGAGTACGATATCGAAGGTATCGGTCAGACCCAGGTTCACGCCAAGGTGGGAATGACCTTTGCCCGCGGCCTGCGCGCGATTCTTCGCCAAGACCCGGATGTGGTGATGGTCGGGGAAATCCGTGACCAGGAAACCGCCGAAATTGCGGTACAGGCCTCGTTGACAGGCCACTTGGTCTTGTCGACGTTGCACACCAATACCGCCATTGGCGCGATTACCCGTCTTGTAGATATTGGTGTAGAGCCTTATCTGATTGCGTCGAGCCTGAAGGGGGTGCTTGCGCAGCGCCTGGTGCGGCGACTCTGCCACGAGTGCCGTGAGCCCATTCAGCTGGATGCAACAGAGGCGCGCTTGCTCGGTGACAGCAGCCTTGAAGGTAAACAAGCCTACAATGCGGCGGGCTGTGACGCCTGCCAGCACACGGGCTATCGCGGCCGACAAGGTGTGTATGAGCTGCTGGTGATCGATCGTGAAGTGGGCGAGATGGTCCACAATCGCGCCGGTGAGCAGGAAATACAGCGCCATGTTGCCGGGACGATGAATACCCTGATGTCGGAAGGGCGCAGACTGGTTCTGGAAGGGCAGACCAGTCTGGACGAACTGCTGCGCAGTGTTCGCGAGGGAACGGATGCCAGCCTTTGAATATCGTGCCCTGGATGCCAAGGGAAACAGCAAGCGTGGCGTAATCGAGGCGGACTCCAGCCGTCTTGCCCGTCAAGCGTTACGTGAAAAGCAACTGTTTCCCGTAGAAATTAATGCCAGCCGGGATAAACGTCGTGGCGGTGGCAGTGGATTCTCGCTGTCCCGTCCCAAAGTCAATATCGCCGATCTGGCGCTGTTTACCCGGCACCTGGCGACGCTGATCCAGTCGGGCATTCCAGTTGAAGAGGCGCTGGCTGCGACGGCTAAGCACACGCGAAAAGCTTACCTCAAAGGCATTGTGCTTGAGCTGCGCTCCCGTGTCTTGGAGGGCCACTCGCTCGCCGATGGGCTCAACGACCACCCCAATGTTTTCAACTCCGTTTATCGTGCACTGGTCAGTTCGGGCGAGAAGTCCGGAGACCTGGCGGAAGTCCTCAACCAATTGGCTGAATATACCGAAGACAGTCAAAAGCTGCGCGGTGTGATAGTGCAGGCCGCGTTGTATCCACTGGTGTTGTGCTTTGTGGCCCTTGGGGTGATTACCGCGCTGATGACTTACGTGGTGCCCAAAGTGACGGCGCAGTTCGATCACTACGATCAGGTACTGCCGCTGCTGACGCGAATTCTTATCGCTATCAGCGATGGTATGGCCAGCTATTGGTATACCGTGGTCATCGCTGTTATTGCCGTCGTGCTCGGTGCCCAATGGTGGCTGCGCGACCCCGAGCGGAAATTGCGTGCCCACCGCCTGCAGCTGCGCCTGCCTATGTGGGGGCCGTTAGTGCGCGAGCTCGATTCGGCGCGGATGTTGCGAACGCTGGCCATTCTGCTGTCTTCTGGTGTGCCGTTTTTGGAAACGCTGAAAGTGGCCTGTGCCACGCTCAGCAACGAGCACCTCAAGCAAAGTATGGATCGCGTACGTGAAGAAGTCCGCGAGGGGAAGAGCTTCAGTCGCTGTCTGCAGGATGAGGCGGAATTACCGCCGATGGCGGTGTATATGATTGCCAGCGGTGAGTCCAGTGGTGAGCTGGAGCAAATGGTGCAGCGCGCCGCGGCAAATCTGGAGCGCGAGCTGCAGGCCCGCGTACAAATGTTTATCAGTCTGTTTGAACCCTTGTTGATCGTGGTTCTCGGGCTGGTAGTCTTGTCCATCGTGCTGGCCATCCTGCTGCCGATACTGCAATTGAATAACTTGACACAATTCTAGGAGGTCGACGTGGAGTCGCTTGCATTTAACCACCGCCGTCAACAGGGTTTCACACTGCTGGAGATCATGGTGGTCATCGTCATTCTCGGTTTGCTTGTCGCCGTCGTGGCCCCGAATGTACTGCAGAATCAGGACCGCGCCATGGTGGAGAAAGCCCGTGCCGATATTGCGGTGCTGGAGCAGTCGCTGGACATGTACAAACTCGATAATCACGTTTATCCGACCACTGACCAAGGGCTGATGGCTCTGGTGAAGGCACCGCAAACCGGCCCCCAGCCGAAAAACTATCGCAGTAACGGTTACATCAAACGCCTGCCCGACGATCCCTGGGGCAACCCCTACCAGTACATACAGCCGGGTGAGCACGGTCCTTACGACCTGTATTCGCTGGGTGCTGACGGTGAAGAGGGCGGCGAGGAGCTGGCCAGTGATATCGTCAACTGGCAGGAGTAAACAACGCGGATTCTCCCTGCTCGAACTGCTGGTCGTCATTTTTATTATCGGCCTGATGAGCGGGGTGGCTGTGCTGACCTTGCCGGGCAAAGACGGCGAGGCGATGCTGCGTGAAGAGCGGGCGGAGCTGATGACCAGTCTGCGCAGTGCACGCTCAGAGGCGGTGTTCAGCGGCCGAAGCCTTGGGCTGCTGTGGAATGGCAGCAGTGGCCGCTACGTCACGCTGACAGAAAGCGGCTGGCAGCCGATTACCGTTGGGCCGCTGTCTCGACAACTTGAACTGGACAGCAGCGTGCGCGCTGAAATCTCCATTGCGGGTGAGCCGCTGAAAATGCCCGAAGAGGAAGAGGGTCGCCGCCAGATGACGCCACAGATACAGTTTCTGGGCGATGGTCAGATCAGTCCCTTCGAGTGGCGCCTGCGTTCAATAGATGGCGACACGCTGGTGTTTGACGACAGTCTGATGGTGAAGGATTAATGGGACGGCAGCGGGGTTTTACACTGCTGGAAATTATGGTCGCGCTGATGATTTTTGCGACCGCTGCGGTTGCCTTGAGTAAAAGTCTCAGTGAGGCCACGCTGAGCACGGGTGAGCTGGAAAAGCGCCAGTTTGCCGACCTGGTCGCGCAAAACCTGGTGGTTGATATTCTTCGCGAGGGTTTTGGCAATCGCAATACAGGCAAAGCCTCGCTGGCGGGTTACGACTTCGTCTGGCAGCGCAGTGTGGCTGATACGCCCCATCCCTCCATGCGTCGCGTGGAACTGACAGTGCGTATGGAGGGCGAGAAGGACACCTTGGCGACACGCATGGCCTTTCTCAAGAAATGAGTAGAACCCCGCAGAAGCCTTGTGCGTTTAACCGAATGCGGTGCCCGGGGCAGCGGGGCTTTACCCTGGTCGAACTGCTGATTGCTATCGGCATTATGGCACTGCTCGGGGTAATGGCCAGTGCGCTGTTAAACGGGGCGCTACAGAATCAGGACCATGTGGCCGAGCGGCAACAGCAACTGGAGCGCGTGGCGCTGGCCTTGCAAATGATGCGTCGCGATCTGGAGCAGCTGACGCCGCGGATTCCCCGTGACGAGCAGGGTGACCCATTACCGGCCCGATTGGTGGCCGAGCAGATCGGGGAGAACAGCGAGCTGGAGTTTGTGCACGGCGGACGGCGGTTACTGCCGGGGCAGGTGCTGAACAGCAGCTTGGAGCGCGTGCGCTACGAGGTGGAAGACGGTGTATTGCTGCGTTACAGCGCGGCGGTTGCCGACCCCACTGAAAACAGCCCTCGGCAGCGCCGCGAACTGCTGGAGGACGTGGGGCGTTTTGTTGTGAGCTTTTACGACGGCAGCCGCTGGACAAGTTTCTGGCCGCCCAGCACGCAGCTCAATGCGCTGCAACCGACTGGTTTGCGCATTGAACTGGATGTTGGCCCCTGGCCCGATATTGAAATGAACGTGCTACTGCCGGAGCTGGTGCAATGAGGGCGCCTCCAGCCAAGCAGGGTGGCGCCGCGCTGATGATGGTACTGCTGATGGTCGCCATCATGCTGGTGCTGTCGGTAAACCTGATCGATGCCGTGCGCTACAACAGTCAGCGCCTGTTCAATCAGCGATTGATGGATCAGGCCTACTGGTATGCGCTGGGTGGAGAGCGCATTGCGGTATTTGCGCTGGAAGACATTGCCGGTGAGTCGGTGGTGACACTGAATCAGAATTGGGCGCGCAAGGATATTGTGTTTCCGGTAGACGGTGGCTCTATCGCCGGGCTGGTTGAGGACGAGCAGGCCTGTTTTAACGTCAATCGCCTGTATTTGTCGGATGAAGCCGCTCAAAGTGGCAGTCGCAGCCCCGCCCAGCAGGTGCTGGAAGGCTTGCTGCTGAATCTGGAGCTGAATCCTCAGCGCGCAGCCTTTATTACTCAGCGGCTGAGCGACTGGGTCGATGCCGACTTTTCTCCCGAGGGGACGTACGGCGCGGAAGATTTGACCTACACGGCGGCAGACTATCCTTATTTGCCGCCCAACCAGCCTCTCGACTCGCTGAGCGAAATGAGCTTGTTTGCTGAGTTCGAAGAGGATGAAGAAGCGGCACTGCGACCGTATCTATGTGCGTTGCCGGAGATTGAAACGGGGCTGAATATCAATACCCTCAGCCCGGAAGACGCGCCACTGCTGGCGGCTGCGATTGGGAATATTCTGGCGGTGCCCGTGGTGCAGCAGATTATTGAAGAACGCCCGGAAGAAGGCTGGGCGACGGTTGAAGATTTTGTCGTGATGCTGGGGCTGTCAGAGGGGCAGCCCATTCCGGCAGAGTTGCAGGCCGGGCTGACGGTCAAGTCGCGATATTTTCGCGGCCTTGCCGATGTGTTGTACGAGCAGCGACGCCTGCGTTTGTACAGCCGCTTGGTGTTGAACAATGGCAAGGTTTACGCCTATGCGCGTGAATATGGAGAAGTTTTTTGAGCGAACGACTATTGCTATCCATGCCCGCAGACGGTGATCTTCGTATTCACTGGCTGCACTGGAGCGACAGCACTCAGCAACGTCTGGATACCGGCAGCATAGAGGCTGGCGGTTCACTGGACGATCTCGGTGAACGGTTTGCCGGGGTGCCGTGCTACGTCATTGTGCCCGGTGAATGGGTGAGCTGGCAGCAGGTTGTTCTGCCCAAAGGGGGGCGTGTGGGTCTCGCTGCGCTGCCTTTTCAATTGGAAGAACAGCTTTGCAGTGATCTGGATTCGCTGCATCTGGTCTGCGGCAACATTGTGGCGAATCAGCCCAGCGATGTGCTGGTGGTTGATCGCCAGCGCATGGACGAGTGGTTTGCCCTGTTAAAAGACAGCGGTTTAAAAGTAAAAAGCCTGCTGCCTGACTATGCTGTTTTGCCGGAAAACGTCGTGCTGCTGGACGAGCGCAGGGCGACGGTGCGCTTGCCTGCAGCGGCGGCCAGCTTGAGCACCGATAATCTGTCGGCTTGGTGGCAGGTCGCCGGAGGTGATGTAAGCCCGCGTTGTTACAGCGAGCAGGGGGCGGCGATTGCCGTGAGCTTACCCGCAGAAAGCACGCAAACCTATGAACAGCGGCTGGAGCAGATTGCCAGGCTGTTTTCGCCCTGGCCGATGAATCTTCTCAGTGGCGATTATCGCCTGAAAGAAGAGAGTAATGTCCTCTGGCAGCGGCTGCGCTGGCCGGTGGTACTTGCGGGGCTGCTGTTAGCACTGCACTGGCTCAGTCTGGGCCTGGAAATTGCCGACAGCCGTCGCCAGATTGCGCTCTATGAACAGGGCATTGACGATATTTATCGAGACACTTTCCCCGGTGCGCGTATTGTCAATGCGCGCAGCCAGATGCGTAGCCAGTTGGCGGCGTTGGAGGGAGGGAATGTTGAGCAGTCGGCGTTCATGCCCTGGTTGGACCGCATTGCCCGTGCCAGTAAGGGAGACAGTGGTATCCGCCTGCAGCAGCTCAACTACGAGAAAAATGCCGTTAAAGTGCTGATCGCTGCCGATGGCTACGAGCAGGTAGACCGTTGGGTAGCGGCCTTGTTGTCACAGGGCTTTGAGGTTGAACGCGGTGCGTTTGGTCAGGAGCAAACAGGAATCACTGGCCAGCTGGTATTGCGGGAGGGCGGCAAATGAAGTCACTCAATGCTCTGTTGGATGGACGCTCGGAACGCGAGCGCTGGATTTTACTGGGCGGCATTTTTGCGGGTATCCCGCTACTGGTTTGGTTACTGCTGTGGCAGCCGTTGCTGGATGCGCGCGCCAGCGCTGAGGAGCGTCTGGCCCAACGCCAGCAGATTTATAGTTGGATGCAAGGCGCCGCTGCGCAAGTGACCGCCGCGCGCGGGCGAGGGCAGTCACTCGGCACCGTCAGTGGCTCTCCGCAGCAGCAGATTACCAGTGCTGCCCGCCAGTTTGGTGTGAATATCAGCCGCATTGAACCGCAAAGTAACGGTCGGTTCCTCGTGCAAGTGGCGATGACGGATTACAACAGCGCCGTGCGGTTTATCGATGCCTTGCTGATGGCCGGTATGCCGCTGGATTCTCTGTCGATGGGGCGGCTGGATGTGCCTGGCCGGGTGTCGCTGCGAGCGACTCTGGGAGGCGCATCGTGAAACGCTTGGGTGTCGCACTTCTCGCCATTGTTGTTTTACTTGGCAGTCTGGTCTGGCAAGCCCCGGCCTGGCTGTTGACCGATACCTTGCGAGACCGTTTGCAGGGTGTAGAGCTGGGGGCGGCCTCGGGCGGGCTTTGGCAGGGGCGACTCAGCCACGTTGTGGTGCAGGGCTTGCAGCTCGACGAGATTCATTGGCGTGTTCAGCCGTCTGGCCTTTGGAATCAGCGGCTGCTGCAGGTGACGACTGCCGCGCCAGTGGACGTCTCTGCTGAGTTGGGACTGGCTGATGCAGAAACACTGATCGCGTCGGATGTTCAGGCACGAGGGCAGATTGCGCCCCTGTTAGACGCAGTGGATGTACCCAGTATGGGCTTCGATGGGCAGTTTATTGCCCGACTCGAACAAGCCCAGCTGACGGCGAAAGGGTGCAGCGAACTGCAGGGTAAAGTCAGTATTGATCAGCTCAGCGGCGATGTAGATGGGCTTGATGCTCTGGGCAGTATCCAGTCAACACTGAGCTGCAGCGGTGGACAGATTGTGGTGAGTATCGATCCCGATAACCCGATGAAAGTCCGGGGCAACCTGCGTATTGCGATGAATGGTATGCCGCGCGGGCAGATACAGTTGAGTCCGCCTGAGGGCAGCGCGCTGTACAACAGCCTCAGCCAATTTTTTGGCAAGCCGCGGAACGGCAAGGACTTCGTGCTGCGTTTTTAACGCGAGTCCTGCGTCGACGACGGGCTTAGTCCGCATTGTTCGAGTAGTTCTCCACTGAGTTGTACATGACGCTGGAACGCCTTGAGGAATTGCTCGCCGCGTTCTGTCAGCTGTTTCTGCCATGCCTGATACGCGGAGGGCAGGGCAAGCTGTACTGCCAGCTCTCCGCTCAGCCCCTCCAGCTCAGTGAGCAGTGCCTGTTGATGCCGGTTGGCGAGGCTGGCCTCGGCCTGGATGCCTGCAATAAAGAGCTTGTGCAGTACCTGAGCGAATATCCTGGCATTTTCATTGGCGCTTCCGGTCAAGCACAGTTGTCTGCCGCTAAGACGCTGTTCGAGCAGCGCGTTTGCCTGTTTCAATCCACTATTCGACTGGCGCTGAAAGCGTAACCATTCCCCTCCAAGACCTCGGCGGATATCCGCGAGTATGGGGATCAACTCGCGATAGCGATGATAGTCGAGGCCTGCCAGCCACTGCTGTTGTAATACCCGCCAGTGTGCCAGTGCGGTGACTGCAACATCCCGCTGTTCGGGTGGGTAGGGCTGACGGTGCTGAGCGGGGGCCTGCCATAGCTCGCGAAACTCCGGGCCGGCAATCAAGGCGTTGAAAATCAGTGCGGGGAGTTGTTTGCGCTTCTGGCGTTTGGCTGACAGCAGGCTGGCTTTCAACTCGGATTCACTGTCGTCCAGTATCTGAATACAGGCGTCCACCTCATCCAAAAATCGCAGGGCAAAGAGTAACGCTGACGCATTATCGCCGTGACGGCCCAATATACTGTTCTTCTCTGCGAGGGTCTGGCCCAGCGCGCAGCGGCGCAGGCGCAAAAATTCCAGCAGATTGATCTGCTCGCTGTCGATGGGGAATGTTATTGCCGCTGCGCTTGGCAATGCGGGTAGGGCGGCTGGGGCAGGAACGGAAGCCTGCCTGTCGAGCGTACGGCTCAGTGATTGGGTATATCGCTGCCAAAGGGCCTCGTAGGCATCAGGTCTGTCACCGCAGGACACCAGCAGTGAGCTGAACAGCAGGTAGCAAACAACGCGGGTCACGGTGTCAGAGTGGTGACGATCGCGTCAATCAGTTCCGGATCAGTGGGTTTGGTTTTCGAGGGAAACGCCGTGGCTTCGCCTGAGCGGGGGTTGAACAGGTATTTGTAAAAATTCCATTTCGGCGCGACACCGCTTTGCGACACAGCCAGTTTCAGCAGCGGTTGGGGCTCTTCGCAGCGTACACAGCCGCGGCGGAATACCGGAAAGGTGACACCGTAGTTGGCGTGACAAACTTTGGCTGTCCGCTCACTGTCCTCATATTCCTGCCCGCCGAAGTCGCCGGTGGGAATACCCAGTATCAGCAGGCCCTGATCGCGATAGCGTTGATACAATGCCTCCAGGCCATCAAATTGCGAGGTGTAGCCGCAGAGGCTGGCGGTGTTCACAATCAACACAGCGCGTGCCTGCTGCAGGGTTTTGCACAGGGGTAATGACCCCGCTTCCAGAGTGGGAAGCTCGCTGTTGAGATAGTCGGGACATTGCCAGTCAGCTTGACTGGACGCCGCCGCTTGGCCAGCCATAAACAAACCTAGCAGCAGCGAGAGAGCGATGCGCATTGGAGAACCGCCTGTTCAGAACTCGCTGTCTTCGTAGAGAGAGCGGTGACAATTGCGAGGTGTCGGCTGCGATGATTCTTTCTCGTCGCTGCGCACCGGAATGGGCGCAAGAGGAGGTAGTGTTATGGTTTGCCAGAGTGAAACCAGAGCGGCATAGCATCTTTCGATCATGGTGTGTCGACCTCCGTTGTGGCAGTAACGCCATCTTTGCATAGACATCCTCGCACAGCAAAGCTGCGTAGTACTATACGCGTTGTCGCGGTGGACCGATCAGTCGCGAGAAACCTGGAGAAGTGATGTTGTTGAAGCAGTTGCTGGCGCTGGTAGACCTGGAAACAACCGGGCCGAGGCCGTCTGCAGACCGTATTACTGAGGCGGCGGTGCTACGTCTGGAGAACGGCGAAGAGCAGCGCTGGGAATCGCTGTTCAATGTGGATGTTGCTATCCCTGCTTTTGTTCAGCAACTCACCGGTATTTCAGCCGAGATGCTGGCGGGCGCACCCCGTTTCAGTGATCGCGCGGCCGAGCTTTTTCAGCTGCTCGATGGCGCGATACTAGTCGCGCACAATGCCCGTTTTGACGCGGGCTTCCTCAAGCAGAGTTTTACGGCGAGCGGCTATGATTACCGTCCGCGAATTCTTTGTACTCTCAAGCTGGCCCGCGCACTTTATCCACACTGGCCCAAGCACGGTCTCGACGCCCTCTGCGAGCAGATTGCCTATCATCGGGATACCCGCCACCGTGCAATGGCCGATGTGTTGGCGATGAAGGCCTTTCTGGATTACGCCATCGCGGATGTTGGCGAAGCGGAGGTCATGGCCCAGTTTGAGGCGCAGCTACAGCGCCCCAGCCTTCCGCCACAGCTTCCTCCTGAGCAGCTCAGTGCCGTTCCGGATCGTCCGGGTGTTTATCGCTTTTATGGTGACGGCGATGCGCTTTTGTATGTCGGCAAAAGTGTGTCTATGCGCAAACGGGTGCTGTCGCATTTTCGCAGTGATATGCATTCCAGCAAGGCGCAGAAAATGCTTCGCCGACTCACGCGCATTGAGGTCACTGAAACCGCTGGAGAACTCGGTGCACTGTTGCTGGAAAGCCAGCAGATCAAAACCCTGAGCCCGCTTTACAATCGCCAGTTGCGCCGTCAGCGCGAACTGTGTGTGGTGCAATTACAGCCCGATGAACAAGGTTATTTACACCCCGTGTTTATTGGCGACGACGCACTGGATTCGGTAGAGGGGATTTTTCTTTTTCGGCACCGGAAGCAGGCGACAGCCTTGTTCTTGCGTATTGCCCGCGAGCAGCAGTTGTGTCTGCGCAGGTTGGGGCTTGAGAGTGGACGTGGCAACTGCTTTGCCTACCAGCTCAAACGCTGTGCCGGGGCCTGTTGCGGTGAACAGAGTGCGGCCGAGTACAATGCGCGGCTGCTGTCTCAATTGGCGACGCGTAAGCTGGAGAGCTGGCCGTTCTCCGGCCCTGTGCTGATTCGTGAGCAGCGTGCCGACAGGCGCCGCACTGACTGGTTTTTGGTGGATCACTGGCGCATCTTCGGTTGTTTTAGGGGGCGTCGCCCCAGCCAGAAACGCTGTCATGAAGCGCTGTCGCAAGCTCCGGCGTTTGATTTCGATCTCTACTGTATTTTGCTCGAATTCCGCAAATCCCGGGAGTGGCTGCCGCTGCCCGTCACCAAGTCGTGAAGCGCGGCGGGGAATGTCCTACAATACGCGCCCGGATTGGAACTTGCCGTGTTGCAAGCCCGACGATATCGACTGTCCAGCTATATAGGCCGCGTATGAGCATTTCATCATTTCACCCCCCGAAACGTACCCTGATGGGCCCCGGCCCCTCCGATGTGCCCCAGCGTATTCTCGACGCGTTGGGCAGGCCCACACTGGGTCATTTGGATCCACTGTTCATCGGCATGATGGATGAGCTGAAAAGCCTGCTGAAATACGCCTTCAAGACGGAAAACGAACTGACTCTGCCTATCTCGGCGCCGGGGTCAGCGGGGATGGAAGCCTGCTTCGTTAATCTCGTGGAGCCGGGTGACAAGGTTGTAGTGTGTATCAACGGTGTGTTCGGTAAGCGGATGCTTGAAAACGTCACCCGTACCGGCGGCGTACCGGTGATTGTGGACAGTGAGTGGGGCAAGCCGGTAGACGTTGCGAAAGTGGAGGCGGCGCTCCAGGCCAATCCCGATGCCAAGGTGCTGGCCTTTGTTCACGCTGAAACATCGACCGGAGCGGTAAGTGATGCCAAAGCGCTGTGTGCGCTGGCGAAACAGCACGGTTGCTTGAGCCTGGTCGATGCCGTGACGTCACTGGGTGGCGTGGAGCTGCGTGTGGACGAATGGGGTATCGATGCTATTTATTCCGGCAGCCAGAAATGCCTGTCGTGTACGCCGGGATTGTCGCCGGTCAGTTTCAGCAACGCTGCCGTTGAGGCGATTAAAGCGCGTAAACACCCGGTGCAGAGCTGGTTTCTGGATATGAATCTGATTCTCGGTTATTGGGGAGAAGGCGGCAAACGCGCCTACCACCACACGGCACCGGTCAATGCCTTGTACGGTTTGCACGAGTCTCTGGTGATCTTGCAGGACGAGGGGCTTGAGAATGCCTGGGCCCGCCATGCGGCCATGCATCGTTGTCTCGCCGCCGGTCTGGAAAGTTTGGGTATTCGCTTCGTGGTGGATGCCGACAGCCGATTGCCACAACTCAACAGTGTTTACATCCCTGACGGGGTGGATGATGCCGGGGTTCGCCAGCAACTGTTGGAAAAACACAATCTTGAGATCGGCGCTGGACTTGGCGATTTCGCCGGCAAAGTCTGGCGGATTGGCCTGATGGGCTACAGCGCAAGAATGGAAAATATTCGCTTGTTACTGTCGGCGCTGGCCGAAGCCATGCAGGCGCAGGGCTATGATTGTGATGCGGCTGCAGCTATTGCGGCGGCAGAAGCTGCTCAGGGCTGATATCCCTCATGTTGCCGGGGCGCTATGCCCCGGTTTGCTGTTTCGGTTTATGCCGATGGTTCAGCGCCGAGACTCTGCTAAGCTGCGATGGTGGTCTTTCTGTTTAGCGCCGCGATATAAGAAGGATACAAAGCGTGAGTATTTCGGTTCAGTTTATTGAGCAGATTCGTTCGGACTTGCTGAAAAGCATTGAGGACGACGCCATCAGTCTACCGACCTTGCCTGAAGTCGCTCTGGAAATCCGCGAGGCTGCCAATGATCCCGATATCGAGATTGCGGCGCTGGCAGCGATCATTGAGCACGACAGTTCTATTGCCGCCAGACTGATAAGGGTGGCGAACAGTTCGCTGATGCGTGGACTGGAACCGACCTATGATGTTAAAGGTGCCATCTCCCGAATTGGCCTGGGGTACACTTCAACCATGGTCACCACCTTGGCCATGCAGCAAATTTTTCTCTCGAGCAAAGAAGTGCTCAATAAACGAATGCGGGCACTGTGGATGCACAGCGCGGACGTAGGCGCAATCTGCCACACCTTGGCGCGCGGGCAGCGACACCTAAAGCCGGAGTTGGCAACACTGGCAGGAGTCGTTCATCAAATCGGGGCGCTGCCGGTCCTGTCCTATGCAGTGGGGCGCGGCTTTCTTCGGGATCATCCTGAAATGCTGGATCAAGCGCTGATTTCGCTAACGCCGGAATTGGGGCGTACGATCCTTGAGTCTTGGGGCTTTCCCGAGGAGCTGGTGAAGGTGCCCCAGGCTCACCTGGATTTTACCCGTCAGTGCGAGCGCTCGGATTACGCTGATCTGGTGACCGTTGCCAATCTCCACAGTTACGTGGGTACTGACCACCCTCTGGCGTCTGTCGACTGGTCCAATGTGACCGCCTTTGCACGGCTGGGTTTGCCGCTCAGCCCGGACGGTATGGACGAAAGCTATCATCAGCAGATCGAGCAGATGCAAGAGCTGCTGCGGGCCTGAGAGGCTCAGTCTTTGGGCTGAGCGTCGAATTGTTGACCGTTTACCGCCTTGCTGACATCGCTCATCAGGTATACATAAAGCGGCATAATGGCCTCGGGATCGGGGTTGCTGCCGGGGTCTTCGCCGGGATAGGCCGTGCGGCGCATAACGGTGTTGGTGGCACCGGGATTGATGCTGTTGACTCGTACCTTGTTCAGCTCAAATTCTTCATCGGCAAAAATATCCATCATTGCCTCGGTGGCAAACTTCGATACTGAGTAGGCTCCCCAAAATGCGCGGCCTTTGCGACCAACGCTGGATGAGGTGAAAACCAGCGATGCACCGTCCGCGGCCGCCAACAGTGGCAGTAACGCCTGTGTCATCAAAAACGCGCCGGTCACGTTGACCTGCAGCACGTCCTGCCAGCTATCCAGCGTGGTTTGTGCCAGTGTGCGGCGCTGCCCCAGAAGGCTGGCGTTGTGCAGCAAGCCGTCGAGTTTGCCAAATGCATTTTCCAGTGCCTCGGCCAACTGCTCGTAGTCGGTCTGACTGGCGCCCTGCATATTCATCGGGAAAATGGCGGGCTCGGGATCGCCTGCGGCGACGATTTCATCGTACACCGCTTCCAGCTTTTCGGTCGTGCGGCCGAGCAAGATCACTGTCGCGCCGTGCCGGGCAAAGCTGATGGCGGCAGCGCGGCCGATACCGTCGCCGGCGCCGGTAACCAGAATGACTTTGTTTTTCAGACAATCCGGGTTGGCATGAAAGTCAGCGGGCAGGCGTTGTGGCACGGTCAGTCCTCTAGCAGTTGGAGGTCGCGAAGGGCGGCAAGCAGCCCCTGCGGGGTGTCGATAATACGATCGGGGTTCCAGTCTTCGGGGGTTTCGCCCTCCGACACATAGCCGTAGCGACAGGCAATGGTGGGCATCTGTGCATTTTGTCCTGCCTCAATATCGCGACGGTGGTCGCCCACGTAAACGGCTTCGTCGGCGCGGATGCCAAGCTGGGCGCAGGCCAGCAGTATTGGCTCGGCGGCGGGTTTGCGTTCCCGCACGTGGTCGGGGCAGATCGCGGTGGCACAGCGTTCGGTCAGGCCGAGTTGCTCCAGCAGGGGAGTGGTAAAGCGCTCGGGTTTGTTGGTAACAATGCCCCAGGCAATATCGCGGGCTTCCAGCGCCTGTAACTGCTCATCCATGCCGGGGAACAGCGAGGTCTGTTCTGACAGTGCCTGTTCGTAGCGATCAAGGAAGGCGTTCAACAGGCCGTCAAAGTCAGGATGTTCCGGCGTCAGTGAAAAACCGAGGTTGACCACCGCGCGGGCGCCGTCCGATACCCGGTGGCGAACGGCGTCATAGTGTTGCAGCGGCAGGCCGTGCTCGCTCAGCAGGCTGTTCAGTACTCGCGTGAAGTCAGCGGCTGTGTCCAGCAGCGTGCCGTCCAGATCGAAAAGAACCGCTTTCAGCATCACAGCGGCTTGGTGACATGAACCATGTAGTTCACATCCACATCGCGCTCGTTCAGGCGGTAACGTTTGAACAGCGGGTTGTAAGTCAGACCGGTCATATGCTGCAGCTGCAGCTCGTTTTCGCGCAGCCACTCTGCCAATTCTGCCGGGCGGATAAATTTGCCGTATTCGTGGGTGCCTTTTGGCAGCAGGCCCAGGATATATTCGGCGCCAACGATGCTCAGGGCAAAAGCCTTGGGATTGCGGTTGATGGTGGAAAAATACAGGTGGCCGCCGGGTTTGCAGAGTTTAGCGCAGGCGCGAATGACGGACGCCGGGTTTGGGACGTGTTCCAGCATTTCCAGGCAGGTGACCACGTCGTAGTAGCCCGGCTGATCGTCGGCCAGCTCCTCGGCGGTGGTCTGGAAGTAGTCGACCTTGGCGCCTGACTCCAGTTGATGCAGGCGAGCCACATTGAGCGGCTCCTCGCCCATGTCGATGCCGGTGACCTTGGCGCCGCGCAGGGCCATGGCTTCAGACAGGATACCGCCGCCGCAGCCGATATCAACGACACGTTTTTCTGCGAGTGGCGAGCGCTCGTCGATGTAGTTCACGCGCAGGGGGTTGATGTCGTGCAGGGGTTTGAATTCGCTGTTGCGGTCCCACCAGCGATGGGCCAGCTCTTCAAACTTGGCGATTTCTGCGGGGTCGACATTGCCGTGTTGCGGGGATGTCTGCATCTTACTCTCCACTGATTTTGCGGCGCCAGTACTGCGCTTTTTCAATAAGTTCGCGGCTGTCCAGCGTGGTCAGCGCGCCATTATCCAGTATTCGTCGGCCCTTGATCCAGCTGTGCTGCACGCGGTGGCTGATTTGGGTGTACACCAGTTGCGATACCGGTGTGTATACGGGCTGCTGGGCGAGATCGGATAAGTCGATGGCAATGACATCGGCCTGTTTGCCTGCTTCGAGACTGCCGACCAGGTGGTCGATGCCCAGCGCCCGGGCGCCATTGATTGTCGCCATGCTCAAGGCGTAGTGGTCGGGCACGGCGGCGGCATTACTGGCAACGGCCTTGCCCAACAGAGCAGCAGTACGTAACTCGCCGAACAGGTCCAGATCGTTATTGCTCGCGGCGCCATCAGTGCCCAGCGCCACATTGACCCCCGCGGCACGCATGGCTTCGACAGGCGAAAACCCGCTCGCAAGTTTCAGATTGGACTCCGGACAATGGATGGCGTGGCTGCGGTGCTGCGCCAATAGAGCGATATCGTCCTCACTCAAGCAGGTCAGGTGGACGCACTGGGTACGCGGCCCGAGAATGCCCAGTTTGGCAAGGCGCTCAATGGGGCGGAGGCCGGTCTGTTTTACCGCGTCGTCGACTTCCTGGGCGGTTTCCTGCAGGTGAATCTGAATCGGCGCATCCAGCTCCTCGGCAAACATCGCCACTTTACCCAAGGCGTCGTCGCCGACCGTGTAGGGGGCGTGGGGGCCGAAGGCAACGAAAATTGTATCGCTGTGCTTGTAGGTGTCGCGCAGAGCGAGGCCCTTGCGGAAATACTCCTCCGGACCGCTGCCCCAGGCGCTGGGGAAATCAAAAATAGGAAAGCTGAGCTGGGCGCGAATGCCGGCGCGACGGGCGATGTCGGCGGTGACTTCCGGGAAGAAGTACATATCGCTGAAGGTCGTGGTGCCGCCACGCAGCATTTCAGCAATGGCCAGTGCGCTGCCATCGCGCACAAATTCTTCGCTCACCCAGCGGCCTTCTGCGGGCCAGATGTGGTCATTCAGCCAGGTGTGCAGCGGTTGGTCATCGGCCATGCCGCGAAACAGGCTCATGGCAGAGTGGCCGTGGGCATTGATCAGGCCGGGCATAAGCGCGTGTTCGGGGAGCTCGACGTGCTCCTTTGTGTTGAGCCTTCGGGCCTCATCAGCTGGCAGGATGGCGTCGATCATGCCGTCGCGAATAGCAAGGGCGTGGCCTTCCAGTACCGGGCAGCCTTCGGTCATCGGCAGTATCCAGTGGGGAAAGAGCAGTGTGTCGATATCGGTATGATCAGCGCGGTTCATGCGTATCCCGTCGTGGTTGTCGGTCAGTTGTTGCGCGGGGCCTGGATATCGGCCGGACAGCGGCGCAAGTATACCTGTTCTGCAAGGCTGTTGTCGGGATAGTGCAAGGATTTTCGGCGATATCGAGCTGTCTATGCGTCATTGAAATATGCTAATATTGCCGCTTTGTTCCCGCTCCCTGTCGCCTCTCTCGGGTGGTGTGATTGTGGTGGAAAAAAGCGCCGGGACAGGTCAGCACAGGTGTTGGCCGCAGGCGCATAAAATAAGGATGCTTGCTATTCATGGCTGACAACGCAAAAGAAATACTGCCGGTCAATATTGAGGACGAACTGAAGCAGTCCTATCTGGATTACGCCATGAGCGTTATCGTCGGTCGGGCGCTGCCCGATGTGCGCGACGGCCTCAAGCCGGTTCACCGCCGGGTTCTGTTTGCCATGAGCGAACTGAGTAATGACTGGAACAAGGCGTACAAGAAATCGGCGCGTGTTGTCGGTGATGTTATCGGTAAATATCACCCGCATGGTGATTCAGCGGTTTACGACACCATTGTTCGTATGGCTCAGCCTTTCTCCATGCGCTACATGTTGGTTGATGGTCAGGGTAACTTTGGCTCCATCGATGGTGACAACGCGGCGGCCATGCGTTACACCGAGATTCGCATGCAGAAAATCTCCCACGAGATGCTGGCGGACCTCGACAAGGAAACGGTCGATTGGGTGCCCAACTACGATGGCACCGAGAAAATTCCGGCCGTGCTGCCGACTAAAATTCCCAGCTTGTTGGTAAATGGTTCTTCCGGTATCGCCGTAGGCATGGCCACCAATGTGCCACCCCACAACCTGACGGAAGTGGTGAACGGCTGTCTGGCGCTGCTGGATAATTCGGATATCACCATCGAAGAATTGATGGAGCATATTCCAGGGCCGGACTTCCCCACGGCAGCGATTATCAATGGTCGCGCCGGTATTGTTGAGGCCTATAAGACAGGCCGTGGCCGCATTTATGTTCGCGCCCGCGCCGAGGTCATCAGCAATGAAAAGACCAACAAAGACACCATTGTTGTTACCGAACTGCCGTATCAGGTGAACAAGGCCCGGCTGATCGAAAAGATCGCCGAGCTGGTGAAAGACAAGAAGATAGAGGGTATTGCTGAGCTGCGCGACGAGTCTGACAAAGATGGCTTGCGTGTGGTGATCGAGATGAAGCGCGGTGAATCAGGCGAAGTGGTGCTCAATAACCTCTACGCCCAGACGCAACTTCAAAACGTCTTCGGTATCAATATTGTCGCGCTGGTTGATAATCAGCCGCGTATCCTCAATCTCAAAGAACTGCTGGAATACTTTATCCGTCACCGCCGTGAGGTAGTGACTCGCCGTACCGTTTACCTGCTGCGCAAGGCCCGCGAGCGCGGCCACGTGCTGGAAGGTCTGGCAGTTGCCATTTCCAACATTGATGAGGTGATTGCCACCATCAAGGCGTCGGCGACGACTCAGGAAGCTAAAGATAATCTGATTTCACGAGGCTGGGGTCTCGGCGAAGTCAGCGGCATGCTGGAGCGAGCGGGCGAGGATGCCTGCCGCCCGGACGATCTGGAAGCCCAGTTCGGCGTGCGCGATGGCAAGTACTGGCTGTCACCGGCCCAGGTTCAGGCAATTCTGGATCTGCGTCTGCAAAAGCTGACCGGACTCGAGCATGAGAAACTGCTGGCCGAGTATCAGGAAAAACTGGCTGAAATCGCCGAGTACTTGAACATTCTGGCTAACCCGGATGTGCTGCTGGACGTAATTCGCGGTGAGCTGAATCAGGTGGTTGCTGACTTCGGTGATGACCGTCGCACTGAAATTGTGGCGTCGCAGCTGGACCTGACCCACGAAGACCTGATTCCCGAAGAAGAGCGTGTCGTCACCATTTCTCACAGCGGGTATGCCAAGTCGCAGCCGCTAGATGCCTACGCGGCCCAGCGCCGCGGTGGCATGGGTAAATCCGCGACCGCAGTAAAAGAAGAGGACTTTGTTGAGCACCTGCTGGTTGCCAATACCCACGACACGATTCTGTGCTTCAGCAACATCGGCAAAGTGTATTGGTTGAAGGTGTATCAGATTCCGGTAGCGGGGCGTAACTCCCGCGGACGCCCCATGGTCAACCTGTTGCCACTGGGTGAAGACGAACGCATTACCTCAATTTTGACGGTACATGAGTACACCGAGGGCTACTTCATCTTCATGGCGACGGCCAATGGCACGGTGAAGAAGACGCCGCTGGAGGCCTTCTCGCGGCCGCGCAGCGTAGGGCTGATAGCACTGGACCTGGATGAAGGTGATGTGCTGATCGGTACCGCGATTACCGACGGTGGCAACGACGTTATGCTGCTGACCAGCGGTGGTAAAGCGGCGCGCTTTGCCGAGGGTGATGTACGTGCCATGGGTCGTACTGCTCGCGGTGTGCGCGGTGTACGCATGGACGACGATCAGCAGGTCATCTCGATGATCATCCCTCAGGAAAATGGCCGGGTGCTGACCGTGTCGGAAAATGGCTACGGCAAGCGCACAGATGTTGAAGAGTATCCCTGTAAAGGGCGCGGCAACCGCGGCGTTATCGCCATGACCATGAGTGAACGCAACGGCGCACTGATCGGTGCGGTGCAGGTATTCGATGGCGACGACCTGATGCTGATTACGGATCAGGGCACCCTGGTGCGCACGCGCACCGATGAGATTTCGCTGCTGAGCCGCAACACTCAGGGCGTTAAAGTCATTCGCCTGCGCGAAGATGAGCGCCTGGTAGGTGTTCAGCGGGTCGCTGAGCAGGATGCCGACAGTGTGGTTGGCGAGGACGGAGACGACGCTCTAGCGGCAGAGACCGTTGCGCCGACAGACGCTGATAGTGCTGGCGAAGCCGGAGACAGCCCGGTCGCAGAGTAAATGTGACCGGTCATTATTTTATACACCGTAATTGAAACAACAGGATTGGAGCAGAACAGATCATGGCGCGTGTCTACAATTTTTGCGCAGGACCGGCAGCGATTCCCGAAGCCGTACTTCGTCAGGCTCAGGAAGAACTGCTGGATTGGCGGGGCCGTGGCCTGTCAGTGATGGAGATGAGCCATCGTTCCGACGAGATGGTGGGCATTGCCAATGAAGCTGAAGCGGATCTGCGTGAGCTGCTGGGTATCAGCGATGACTATGCCGTTCTGTTTCTGCAGGGTGGCGCCAGTACGCAGTTTGCGTCGGTGCCGCTGAACCTGGCCGAAGACGACGATGTTGTGGACTACGTCAATACCGGGCAATGGTCGAAAAAAGCGATCAAAGAAGCCGGGCGCTACGCCAATGTAAATGTGGTGGCCAGTTCCGAGGACAGCAACTTTTCCAGCATTCCGGCTTTTGACAGCTGGCAGCTCAGTGACAATGCGGCCTATCTGCACTACACCCCCAATGAAACCATTGGCGGCGTTGAGTTTTTCTGGACGCCTGAGGTGAATGCGCCGCTGGTGGCCGACATGTCCTCTACCATCCTGTCGCGCCCGATTGATGTAAATAAGTTCGGCGTGATCTATGCCGGCGCCCAGAAAAACATTGGACCTGCGGGTCTGACCATCGTCATCGTTCGCAAAGATCTGTTGGGCAAAGCGCGAGCGGCCACGCCGACGATGCTCGACTACAAGACCGCCGCGGATAATGACTCCATGTACAACACGCCGCCAACGCTGGCCTGGTACTTGTCAGGTTTGGTGTTTAAGTGGCTGAAAGCGCAGGGTGGTCTGGATGCGGTGGAGCAGATCAACCGTCGCAAAGCGGAAAAACTGTACGGCTATATTGATGCCAGCGGTTTCTACAGCAACCCCGTTGAAGTGGCCAGCCGCTCGCTGATGAATATTCCTTTCGTGCTGGCCGATAGCAGTTTGGATAAAGCTTTTCTGGCGGGCGCCGATGAGGCGGGCCTGCTGAACCTCAAAGGTCACCGCTCCGTGGGTGGTATGCGTGCCAGCATCTACAACGCCGTGCCTGAGGCCGCGGTGGATGCGCTGATCGACTACATGAAAGATTTCGCGAAGGGCAATGGCTAAGCGATGAGCGATTCAAGCGATAAGCCGGTAAATCTGAGCGATTTACGGCAGGCGATCGACAGTATCGACAGCCAGATTCACGAGCTGTTGAATCGTCGTGCCCGCTGCGCCCAGCAGGTTGCCGAGGTCAAGCTCCGGGAGTTTGAAGAGGCGCAGAAGTTTGAGTCGGGTGAAGGTAACAGCAGTGCTCAGCAACTGCTGTTCTACCGTCCGGAACGCGAAGCACAGGTGTTGGCGCGGGTTAAGGCGGCGAATCAAGGGCCGCTGGCCGACGACACCGTCGCCTATATCTTTCGCGAGATCATGTCTGCCTGCCTGGCGCTTGAGAAGCCCATGGAGGTCGCCTACCTGGGGCCGGAGGGGACGTTCACCCAAGCGGCGGCGCTTAAGCATTTTGGCCACGCGGTGATCAGTGTGCCGCAGACTACCATCGATAGCGTCTTTGCTCAGGTGGAGTCCGGTCAGTGTCATTACGGTGTGGTGCCGGTGGAAAACTCCACTGAGGGTATGGTGTCCCACACCCTTGATGCCTTTATGAACTCGTCGCTGAAAATCTGCGGCGAAGTGGAACTTCGGGTGCGCTTGAATCTTTTGGTCGCCAATGGCGAGGCTGGAGATATCAAGCGTATCTGTGCGCACCAGCAGGCATTGGCCCAGAGCCGCCGCTGGCTGGATGCCAATTTCCCCAATGTGGAGCGGGTCGCGGTCAGCAGCAATGGTGAAGCCGCACGCATGGCGAGCACCGATCCCGGCGTCGCGGCCATCGCGGGGGATTTGGCGGCGCAGCAGTACGGACTGAATAAACTGGCGGTGGATATTGAAGATCAGCCAGATAACACCACCCGCTTCCTGGTCATCGGTCGTGAGGATGTGGCGCCCAGTGGTCGCGATAAGACCTCTATTGTGGTCTCGGCTCACAACCGTCCCGGTGCGTTGTTCAAATTGCTGGAGCCCTTCGAGCAGAACAATGTCATGCTGACTCGCATCGATACCCGGCCTTCCCGAACAGAAACCTGGACGTATGTGTTCTTCATTGAATTTGAAGGGCACCAGCAGGATGCCAAGATAGCGTCGATTCTCGACAGCATTTCTCAGCAGACCGTGATGTGCAAGATTCTCGGCTCCTATCCCAAGGCCGCGCTGTAAGGCGTGACAGGCGGACGCCGGAGCCGTTTCTGCTGTTATTTTGAGAGGCAAACATGACGTGCGATTTTATAGCTCTGGCCAATGAGGGCATTCAGGGCTTACAGCCATATCAGGCGGGTAAACCCATTGAAGAGCTGGAGCGTGAGCTGGGCTTGAGCGATGTGGTCAAGCTGGCGAGTAATGAAAACCCGCTGGGGCCGCCGGCTTCCGCGCTGGCGGCATATCAGGCAGCTGCCAAGCAATTGCATCTCTATCCAGACGCGGGTGGCTTTGCTCTGAAAGACGCACTGAGTAATGTGCTGGGTGTTGAGGCGGGGCAGTTGACGCTGGGTAATGGCTCCAATGACGTGCTGGACCTGCTGGGCCGGGTATTTCTTGATTCCGACAGCGGTGCCGTGTTTTCCCAGTACGCCTTTGTGGTGTATCCCATTGCGGTGCAGGCCGCCGGTGCACGAGCCATCGTGACGCCTGCCAAAGACTGGGGTAATGATCTGGATGCCATGGCGGCGGCGATCGAGGACAGTACGCGTCTGGTCTTTATTGCCAACCCCAACAATCCTACCGGAACCTGGTTGAGCGAGTCGGCGCTGCGCAGCTTTATGGCCAGAGTGCCCGAAAGCGTTGTCGTGGTGCTGGATGAAGCCTATGCCGAATACGCCGCCGAGCCTGGCTACCCGGACAGCATTGCCATGCTGGCGGATTACCCGAATCTGGTGGTGACGCGCACCTTCTCCAAGGCTTACGGTCTGGCCGGTCTGCGCATCGGCTACTCGGTCAGTCATCCGGATATAGCCGATCTGCTCAACCGCGTGCGTGCGCCATTCAACGTGAGTATGCCTGCGATGACAGCGGCCATCGCTGCGTTGGGCGACGAGGTCTATCTGCGTCGCAGTCGCGAGGTAAATACCTCGGGCATGCTGCAATTGCGTCGGGGCTTTGACGAGCTCGGGCTGCCGTATATTGAATCGGCAGGTAACTTCCTGACGGTGGAAATGCCCGGTGAGGCTATGCCGTACTACGATAGCCTGCTGCGCAAGGGCATTATCGTGAGGCCTATCGGGGTATATGGGATGCCGCGTCATCTGCGGGTGACGATTGGTCTGGAAGCGGAAAATCAGCGCTTTCTTCGTGCCCTGAGAGAGGTGTTGGACGAACTGTCATGATTGGCAAATTGACGATTATCGGTCTCGGCTTGATGGGCGGGTCGCTGGCCAGGGCGCTCAAAGCCAAGTCGGCGGTGGGCGAAGTGTGGGCCACCGGACGCCGCAGTGCCTCCTTGGAAAAGGGCTTGGCGCTGGGAGTCATCGACCACTGGACGCTGGATCTTGCCGAGGCGGTCGCTGGCGCAGATATTGTGCTGGTTGCCACCCCAACGCTGGTGGCCGAGCAGGTTTTGGCGGATCTTGCTCCGTTGATTGATGAGCGGATGATTGTTACGGATGTGGCCAGTGTAAAAGGGAATATGCTGCGCGCAGCCGAATCGGTTTTTGACATACTGCCCCCGAGACTGGTGTTAGGGCATCCTATTGCGGGCTCTGAGCAGAGTGGCGTTGAGGCCGCCAAGACTGATCTGTTTGTGGATCACCGCGTGATCCTAACTCCCCTGCCAGGGAATGATGTCGAAGCGGTAAATACTGTGCGCCAAATGTGGGAAGTGGCTGGTGCCGAGGTCGTGGATATGGCAGTCGATGAGCACGACGCCGTGTTGGCGGCCACCAGTCACCTCCCTCATGTATTGGCCTATACGTTGGTCGATGCGCTGGCTGCCAATGGCCGGGCGGCGGATATTTTCCGCTTTGCGGCGGGTGGTTTTCGGGATTTTACCCGGATTGCCTCCAGTGATCCGACCATGTGGCATGACATCGTACTGGCCAACCAGCAAGCTATTCTGGATGGGCTGGATAATTTCGCCGGACACCTGCAGACCGTACGGCAGCTAATTGCCGATGGTGATGGGCCGGCCATCAAGCAAGTGTTTGCCCGCGCGAAGCAGGCGAGGGACGAGCATTTTCTCGGACAATATAAAGCGGGACGTAAACCGTCATCTGACTGAATTACGGATATAGAGAGTAAAACGTGGAATTTATAGCTCAGCCTGGTGGCAGCGTTTGTGGCACTTTGCGTGTTCCTGGCGACAAGTCGATTTCTCATCGCTGTATTATGTTTGGTGCGATTGCCGATGGTGTTACCACCGTTGAAGGCTTTCTCGAAGGGGAAGATGCACTGTCGACCATCAAAGCATTTCGTGCCATGGGGGTGCAAATCGATGGTCCAGATAATGGCAAGGTCAGTATCCACGGCGTCGGTCGCGACGGCTTGAAAGCCCCGGCCGGGGAGTTGTACGTCGGCAACTCCGGCACGTCTATGCGCCTGCTGGCGGGGCTGTTGGCCGGACAGGCCTTTGATACGGTACTTACAGGTGACGTGTCTCTCAGCAAGCGGCCGATGGAGCGCGTAGCCGTGCCCCTGCGGGCAATGGGTGCGAAGGTTGAAACCCAAGAGGGCGGTCGCCCGCCGATGATTATTCGCGGCGGCCGAGCCTTGCACGGCATTGACTATGTGCTGCCGATGGCCAGTGCACAGGTAAAGTCCTGTGTGCTGCTGGCGGGGCTCTATGCTGAGGGGCAAACGCGTACTACCGAACCTGCACCTACCCGCGACCACAGTGAGCGTATGTTAAGAGGCTTTGGGTATCCCGTTAAGGTGGATGGCGCGACTGCCAGCCTTGAGGGTGGCCACCGCATGACGGCGGTTCACATCGATGTGCCGGCAGATATTTCTTCGGCGGCTTTTTTCATGGTGGCGGCCAGTATCACGCCGGGTGCCGACCTGACTCTGGAGCATGTGGGTATCAACCCCACGCGCATTGGTGTGGTCAATATTCTGCGCGCGATGGGTGGCAGCATTGAGCTGCTGAACGAGCGCGATGTAGGTGGTGAGCCCGTGGCGGACATTCGCATACGCTATGCGCCGCTGAAGGGCATTGATATCCCCGAAGATCAGGTGCCTCTGGCGATTGATGAATTTCCGGTGTTATTTGTGGCGGCGGCCTGCGCCGAAGGGCGTACCGTGCTGCGTGGCGCTGAAGAGCTGCGTGTTAAAGAAAGCGATCGTATTCAGGTAATGGCCGATGGCTTGGCTAGCATGGGTATTCAGGCCGAGGCGACGGAAGACGGCATCATCATTGATGGTGGTCAGATAACCGGCGGTCGCGTTAACAGCCACCACGATCACCGCATTGCGATGTCCTTTGCTGTGGCGGCGCTACGCGCGACAGACAGTATCCATATTGAAGATTGCGACAATGTCGCTACCTCATTTCCCAATTTTGTGGAGCTGGCCCAGCGCGCAGGCATGCGCCTGGAGGTTCGCTGATGGCTGTGGCTCCCGTCATCTGTATTGATGGTCCCAGTGGTTCAGGTAAGGGCACTCTCTGTCAGATGCTGGCCCTTGAGCTGGGCTGGCATCTTCTGGACAGTGGCGCACTGTACCGATTGGTAGGCATGGCCGCCGATAAGCGTAAGCTGGATTTCGACGACGAGGCGGCGGTGGCGGCGCTGGCTGCTGACCTCGATGTGGCCTTTCTGCCCGGTCAGCAGGGCGAACCCAGTCGAGTCATGCTGGATGGCGTTGATGTGAGTGGTGAGCTGCGCACTGAAACGACCGGCATGTTGGCATCGCGGGTGGCCGTTCTGCCAGCGGTACGCGAAGCGCTGTTGCAGCGCCAGCGCGATTTTGCCCAATTACCGGGCCTGGTGGCCGACGGTCGCGACATGGGCACGGTGGTTTTTCCTGACGCGCCCCTAAAGGTGTTTTTGACCGCCAGCGCCGAAGAGCGGGCCCGTCGTCGTTTCATGCAGTTGAAAGAAAAGGGCGATAGTGTTAACCTCGCGGCCCTTTTAGAGGAGATCCGGGCCCGCGACAAGCGTGATTCGGAGCGGCAGCACGCGCCGTTAAAGGCAGCGGACGATGCCCTGCTGATCGACAGCAGCGACCTCGGGATACAAGATGTGTTTGAACGGGTAATGGCGCAAGCCAAGGCCCGCTTTGTTGCGTCCTGAAGCGACGTTATTGATTTTCAAAGGGTTTCCCCGAATGGTGTCAACACCAGCTAGCCATGGGGGAGGCTTTAAAAAACTGACCCGCGTTAGCTGGTAATGCGGCGATATAGTGGCAACGCCACTACTACTCTCAGGTAATGACTAATGAGCGAAAGCTTTGCTGAACTGTTTGAAGAAAGTTTAAAAACCATCGATATGAAGCCCGGTTCAATTGTGACCGGTGTGGTTATCGACATCGACAGCGACTGGGTGACGGTTCACGCCGGTCTGAAGTCGGAAGGCGTAATTCCCCGCGATCAGTTTGTCACCGAAGGTGGCGAATTCTCCCTGCAAGTTGGCGACGAAGTTCAGGTTGCCCTGGAGTCTGTTGAAGACGGTTTCGGTGAAACCCGTCTGTCTCGCGAGAAAGCAAAGCGCGCCGAAGCCTGGACGGCTCTGGAAGCTGCCTACGAGGCAGAAGAGACCGTTACCGGTATTATCAATGGCAAAGTCAAGGGTGGTTTCACCGTCGATATCAACAGCATTCGCGCGTTCCTGCCCGGCTCGCTGGTTGATGTACGTCCGGTACGTGACACTGCTCACCTGGAAGGCAAAGAACTCGAATTTAAAGTGATCAAGCTGGACCAGAAGCGCAACAACGTTGTTGTTTCTCGTCGTGCGGTTCTGGAAAGTGTTAACAGCGAAGAGCGCGAAGCACTGCTGGAATCTCTGCAAGAAGGCATGGTTGTTAAAGGTATCGTTAAGAACCTGACCGACTACGGTGCATTCGTAGACCTCGGCGGCATTGATGGCCTGCTGCACATCACTGACATGGCGTGGAAGCGCATCAAGCACCCGAGCGAAATTGTGAATGTTGGCGACGAAATCGACGTTCGCATTCTGAAGTTCGACCGTGAGCGCAACCGTGTTTCACTGGGTCTGAAGCAACTGGGCGAAGATCCCTGGGTGGCAATCAAAACCCGTTACCCCGAGAACAGCCGCGTAAAAGCCAAGGTTACTAACCTGACTGACTACGGCTGCTTCGCTGAGATCGAAGAAGGTGTTGAAGGTCTGGTACACGTATCCGAAATGGATTGGACCAACAAGAACATCCACCCCTCTAAAGTCGTACAAGTTGGCGACGAAGTGGAAGTGATGATTCTGGATATCGACGAAGAGCGTCGTCGTATTTCTCTGGGTATCAAACAGTGCCAGCAGAATCCTTGGGATGCCTTCGGTTCTCAGTTCACCAAGGGCGACAAGATCAGCGGTGCGATCAAGTCGATCACTGACTTCGGTATCTTCATCGGCCTGGACGGCAACATCGACGGCCTGGTTCACCTGTCAGACATTTCTTGGAATGAAAGCGGCGAAGATGCTGTTCGCAAATTCAAGAAAGGCGACGAAATTGAAACCGTCATCCTGTCTATTGATCCCGAGCGTGAGCGCATCTCTCTGGGTATCAAACAACTGGAAGAAGACCCGTTCTCTGACTATGTGGCCGTCAATGATCGCGGCAGCATCGTAACGGGTGTTGTGAAGGAAGTGGATGCCAAAGCAGCGATCATTACGCTTGCTGACGAAGTTGAAGGTGTTCTGAAGGCTTCTGAAATCAGCCGTGACCGCGTTGAAGACGCGCGCAATGTGCTGAAAGAAGGCGAAGAAGTTGAGGTCAAAGTGATCAGCGTTGATCGCAAAAACCGCAGCCTGAGCCTGTCTATCAAAGCCAAGGACATGGAAGACGAGAAAGAAGCGGTGAAAGCCCTTCGCGAGAAGGAATCTGAAGCGGCCGCTCCGGCGACCATCGGTGACCTGATCAAAGCTCAGATGGAAAACAAAGACTGAGACTCGCCGGTTACGAGCGCTCAAGCGGGCGTTCGTAACTAACTGGCTTGCAAGCAAAAAAGTGCTAAGCTAGGCTTGTTGCTGGAGTCGATGGGGTTAAGCAATGACCAAGTCTGAGTTGATTGAGCTGATGGCTGAACGTCAGCCGCAGTTGTCGCACAAGGATATCGAGTTAGCTGTCAAAACCATGATTGAGCATATGTCTCAAGTCTTGGCGACGGGTAGCCGCATCGAAATCCGTGGATTTGGCAGTTTTTCCCTGCACTATCGCGAGCCGCGTATGGGGCGTAATCCCAAAACTGGCGATACAGTTCAGTTGCCCGGAAAGTACGTTCCTCATTTTAAGCCTGGTAAAGAGCTGCGCGAGCGAGTGAACCTGAGTCTCAATACCGATTAAAGACCCTGCTCAGTAGCTGGTCTTTATCGAACAAGAACGGTATGGTCTTCGATCATGCCGTTTTTTTATGGATAGGATTTCTGGATGCGCGTGTTGAAGTCTCTGCTGTTGCTGCTATTGGTTATGGCAGTTGTCATGCTCGGGCTGTTGTTCAGTATGGAAAACACCACTTTGGTGTCCCTCAATGTCCTTGTTGCGGAGCTTCCTGAGCAGCGTTTGTCCACTTGGGTCATCCTGTCATTTTTTGTGGGTGGCCTCTGTGGCATGCTTTCCGCGTCTTTCGTTCTTATTCGTCTCCAGGCTTCCCGGCTCAGACTGTTGCGCAACGTGAAGCGCGCTTCGCCGGAGCGGCAAGCCTGATTTCCATGGAGCATCTTCTACCTTACAGCACCTTCATTCTTGCCATCGCGCTCGGTTGGTGGCTGGGGAGGAGAAGCCGTGGTGAGGAGGTTTTATCCAGCTCGGAATCGCCGGTCTATTATCAGGGGCTGAGTGTTCTGCTCGGAGACCAGCCCGGCACAGAGCTCGATCATGTTATCGAGTCGATACCGGTCGGCGAAGATACGCTGGATACCTACCTCAGTCTTGCCAGGCTGATGCGCGGCAAAGGCGATTTTGAGGCGGCCACGCGTATTCATCAACACTTGTTGGCGTGGTCTGGGTTGCCTGAAAAAAGTCGGCAGAAGGCGCACCTGGAGCTGGTAAAAGATTATATAGCGGCGGGCCTGCATGACCGTGCAGAAGCAATGCTCCGCGATATGATCAGTGACAACAGCAATGCGGAGGCGCTGGCGCTGTTGCAGCAAATTTATCAGGCAGAGAAGGACTGGGAAAAAGCGGCGGCTGTGGCCCGTAAGCGCTTGAAGGCCCTTAGTGGTCGTGACTCAGCAGAAGAGGTTGGGCAAATCAGTCGTGCGCTGAGCCACTATTACTGCGCCATGGCTGAAGACGCTATTCGGCAAGGCGCGGCGACGGCTGTTGACGATTGGCTTCACAAGGCTGTTGAGTTGGACGCGGAAAATCTTCGTGCAGTGATGTTAGTGGCGCGACGATATCTTGCTGATCAACCCGATTACAGCCTGAATATGCTGGTAAGCCTGGCTAAAGCTCAGCCCGCTTTTACAATGGAAATCCTGCCCTTGCTCGGTGAGGTGTTTGATGCGCTACCCGAATCTATTGACCACATAGCAATCCTCAAGGACTTGGCGGAGCATACCCAAAGTTCTACTGCAGAAATTGCCTTGGCGGAAAAACTCGCCGTTCGCGATGCCGAAGCGGCCAAAGTTGTTCTCAGAGAGGCCATATCGCGTCGGTCTACATTGCGATTGCTGGTAGCGGCCTTGAAGCTGGAGTCGACACAGCCTTCACTGCAGCCATTGGTTGACGCGCTGGCGACATTGCGGGACGAGCGCCCCACCTATCACTGCCGACACTGCGGTTTTTCCGGCCGCAAACTGCATTGGCTGTGTCCGAGCTGTGAGCAGTGGGGTACTATTGCGCCCATCCGTAGTACACAAGGTGATTGATTACCCGATGTCTGTGACTTCTCCCGTCGTGGTTGCCCTGGATGTAGCCACCCAGCAAGAATTGACACAACTCCTGGACCAGCTCGACCCGGCGGCATGTCGAGTCAAAGTCGGCAAGGAATTATTTACCTTGTTCGGCCCGCAAGTGCTGGATCAGTTGCACGCGCGCGGTTTCGAGGTCTTTCTGGATCTCAAATTTCATGACATTCCCAACACGGTGGCAGCGGCGGTTCGCGTAGCGGCTGAGAAGGGCGTGTGGATGGTGAATGTTCACGCCAGCGGCGGCTCAAAAATGATGCGTGCAGCCAGAGAGGCGCTGCGGCCTTTCGGTGACAAGGCGCCACTCTTGATTGCGGTGACTGTACTGACATCGATGCAGGACAGTGATCTTGTCGAGCAGGGCATTCAGCGCAGCGCCGCCGAGCAGGTATCCCACCTCGCCCATCTGGCTGAAGAAAGCGGCATGGATGGTGTGGTTTGCTCTGCACAGGAAGCCCCCGTGCTCCGGGCAGAGCGCGGTAAGAATTTTCTATTAGTTACTCCGGGTATTCGCCCCGCAGACAGTGCGCAGGACGACCAGCAGCGTATTGCAACGCCCGAGCAGGCGATGGCATTGGGTAGCAGCTATCTGGTCATCGGGCGACCCATTAGTCGTGCCGAGCAGCCGCTTGAGGCACTGAATCGTATTAACCGGGCATTGGGTTGTTAGCCTTCACTGCCTATCAGGAATAACAGATAAGGATTTATGCATGGCATTTATTGATGTCTTCAATGGCGATGCGGATGGTCTTTGCGCGCTGATACAACTGCGCCTGGCTAGCCCTCAGGACAGCGAACTGGTCAGTGGTGTAAAACGCGATATCGCGTTGCTTGAGCGTGTGCAGGCGGCATCGGGAGATGTTGTTACGGTACTGGATGTCTCCATGGATAAAAATACGGAGCCGTTGAACCGTATTCTGGCGGCGGGCGCAGAAGTCTTTTATGTCGATCACCATTTTGCCGGTGATGTCCCTGACCATCCCTTGCTCACCAGTCGTATCAATACCGCTGCTGATGTGTGCACCAGCCTGTTGGTGAATGGCCATTTGCAAGGGGCTTATGCCGAGTGGGCCATCGTGGGTGCATTTGGTGACAATTTGCGTGCCAGTGCGGAGACCGTCGCAAAGCAATGCGACCTGGACGCGTCCGAAATATCCCGGCTGGAGAATCTGGGTATCTACCTGAACTACAATGGCTATGGGGCCAGCCTGGACGATCTGCATTTCACACCGACAGAATTGTTCGAAAAAATGCGGCATTTCGATAGTCCCTTCACGTTCATGGAAGAGGCTGCTGAAACCTTCGAGGCCCTTCAAGCCGGTTATCAGAACGATATGCGTTCGGCGGCTAAACTGCCGCCGGTTCACGCTTCGGATACTGTGGCGGTCTATGTTCTGCCCAATGAGCGCTGGGCTCGACGTGTCAGCGGTGTGTACGGAAACGATCTGGCCAACGCCTACCCCGATCGCGCTCACGCTGTGTTGACGGAAAAGGCTAACGGCAACTATCTGGTCAGCATCCGGGCTCCCCTTAATAACAAACGCGGTGCTGATGAATTCTGCCGCCAGTTCCCGACGGGCGGTGGTCGTGCGGCGGCGGCAGGGATCAACGACCTGGCCGGTGGCAGTCTGGAGCAGTTCAGTGCGCAGTTTGAAGCCTTCTATCGGGAGCTCAATCGCTGAACATGTTAACCATCGATGCATGGATCACGCTGACCGTGATCGTCGGCTGCCTGTTAGCTCTGGTATTCAGTCGGCGACCCGCGGATATGGTTCTGTGCGGCGGCGTGGTTATCCTGCTATTGCTGGACATCCTGACGCCGAAAGAAGCGCTGGCGGGAATGTCTAATGAGGGCATGATAACGGTGGGTGTGTTGTTCGTCGTCGCTCAGGCGTTGTCGGAAACGGGCGTTGTCAGTTGGATCTCCAATAACCTGCTCGGCAGGCCAAAGTCGCCTCACTCTGCTCAGCTGCGCTTGATGGCGCCGGTAGCCCTGTTCAGCAGCATTCTCAACAACACACCTGTAGTGGCGATGCTGATTCCCGCCGTGCGGGATTGGGCTAAGCGCAACAAGCTGTCCGCCTCGCAGTTGATGATACCGCTGAGCTATGCGGCCATTGTGGGTGGTACCTGTACACTGGTGGGTACCAGTACCAACCTTGTGGTTAACGGGATGTTGCTGCAATACCTGCCTGACCAGGGTCTGGGGATGTTCGATCTTGCCTGGGTCGGCATTCCCTGCGCATTGATGGTGATTGTCTTCGTGGTGTTGTTCTCGCGTTGGCTGTTGCCCAGTCACAGCGGTACAGAAGAGCGTTTTGAAGACACCCGCCAGTATATTGTGGAAATGAAAGTTGAACCGGGCAGCGCGGTCGCAGGGCAGACGATTGAAGAAGCGGGGCTTCGTCAGTTGCCTGGCATGTTCCTGGTCGAGATTGTGCGCGACCAACAGGTTATGACCGTGGTGTCACCCAACGAGCGATTGCGCGATAACGACCAACTGGTATTTGCCGGTGATGTACGTTCGGTGGTGGATCTGAAAAATATACACGGCCTCAAACTTGCCGAAAAACAGGTGTTCAAGTTGGCGGCAGGCAGCCTAAACCGTTGTTTGGTGGAAGTGGTGATCTCCCATAACTTCCCCCAAATCGGCCGTCGTGTTCGGGAGATGCGCTTCAGGAACCACTATGGCGCGGTTGTTATTGCAGTGTCGCGGAACGGTAAGCAGATTAAAGGCAAACTCGGTGATATCGAGCTGGAGGCCGGTGATACCCTGCTTCTGGAAACCCATGAAGACTTTGTGCGCAATCAGCGCTACTCAAAAGACTTCCTGCTGGTTAGTGCGATTGAGAACTCGCGCCCTGTTCGTCACGAGCATAGGCTGCGTGCGTCACTGATTATGCTGGGTATGGTGTTGAGCGTTGCGTTTGGCTGGTTGTCCATGCTGAAAGCCGCTTTTCTGGCCGCTGGGTTGATGGTGATTACCCGCTGCATTCGCATCAGCGATGCGCGGCGCTGTGTCGACTGGCAAGTGCTTCTGGTTATTGCGGCGTCGATCGCCTTGGGCTCGGCACTGGAAAAAACCGGTGCAGCGTCGGTCATTGCCGATGGTGTTGTCAGTATTGCAGCGGGTTCACCGATGGCAACGCTGGCAGCGATTTTCGTGGTTACCGCCTTGTTCTCCGCGGTCATTTCCAATCTTGCCGCGGCAGTCATCGTCTTCCCGATCGCATTGGCTGCCAGTCAGCAGCTCGGCGTCAACATGCTGCCCTTTGCGGTAACCCTGATGATGGCGGCGTCCGCCAGTTTTGCCACGCCGATTGGCTACCAGACCAATCTCATGGTCTACGGCCCGGGTAACTACCGCTTCTCGGATTTCTTCAAAATGGGTGTGCCCCTGACGCTATTGGTAGGGGTCGCTACGGTGCTGATCGTACCGCAAGTCTGGTCGTTTTAATCGCATTTGGCGGCACTGGAGGAAGCTTATTCGCAGGCGAGATGCTCGGCTTCCTCAAAGCGATTCGCCTGCAATAACACGCGGTGCTCAATCACGTCGACAGACACCTGCATGCCAGCGAAACCACTTTCCAGTAAGCGCTTACAGGCCGCCTTGGCTAGGGCTTCAGCATCGTGCTGCTGAGTATCAACGCTGAGCACCAAGACATTGTGGCGAAGCCACAGCGCCTTTTGGATGCCGTCTTGTGGGTGAGCTTCAAAATACTTCAGCATTTTTTCGTGGGCCGGACTGAAGGAGGGCGCAGCCATTGTGGCGCTGCTTATCACCAACAGCCCAGCGGCGAACCAGCGAATCATCAGAGGGTTTCTCGCAGCAGAGTTGTAACAGCCACAGTGTAGCGGGTTTGCTTGGGAGAGGGGATCAAGGATTTACATGGGGCAACAAAAAAGGGCCACACCTTTCGATGTAGCCCTTTCGAATTTGGCTCCGCCTGCTGGGCTCGAACCAGCGACAACCTGATTAACAGTCAAGCGCTCTACCAACTGAGCTAAGGCGGAATGATCAATTCTTATAACAAAAGTAATTATATTTTACTAGTTTAAGTTTTAAATTTTAAGGATATATATAACTGTAAAATTTGAAACTTAAACTAGTAAAATATAAATACTTTTGTTATAAGAATTGCTTATTCCGCCTTAGCTCAGTTGGTAGAGCGCTTGAC
>MDTC01147386.1_pt1 | contig 84818 bp, 61 predicted proteins | sample 811181 | NCBI WGS metagenome assembly MDTC01 (sample SAMN05326644, study PRJNA326480) | marine metagenome | isolation source: seawater | place: Pacific Ocean: North | collected 2011
GCTGAAATAGTAGCGTTTAACATATCGACCTTGCTCCCTGTGTGCTTGTGTGTTGAATCGTGTACTGTTTAGTTTCAGTGGATTTACTTTGCAAGTTTTCAATTTACTACTCCTCAATATGTGAAAGTCTGAAAGGGATTAGAACGTGATGCTGTACGAGTTGACGGGCTTCTGATTCTGTCATAGCTCCGACTTCTCCGATCTTGTTGCCGTCCAGGTCATACACGACCCAAACATTTTTTCTGACTTTTGGCATGATGCAATTGTTGTAACTCATTTCCGTTTCTCCTTATCGGGTAGCTCTCAGTATACTCTCTACTTTACGCTTGTCAACTATTTTCTCCAGACGGTTACGGATGATGCAACCTCGGACATTGGCTTCCCGCCATGCCTTGACTAGACCCTCTAATCGTCGGACCTCAGCTTGTCGGACGTCTGCAAGTGTTTCAAGGAAGTCTGTTCTGGCTTGCATTACCTCAGCGTAATCACCAAACCCGTCGACAGGTGGACGGATCGCCAATTTGACTACGGTATTTTGCTTGCGATTATTGCAGACACTGCAAAGGGCTTGCAGATTGTCCAGACTGGCTTTCCCGCCCTTAGACTCTGGCACGATATGATCGGCTTGCAGGGCGTCACGGTCACCGATACCACAAGCACGGCATCGGCCATTGTCCCGGTCTATCACTTGCAATCGTAGGGCGGTGGGAATTGTTTTTTTGCGTCTCATGATTTTCTCGTGGTGGTGGTGGTGGTGAATGATCAGAGTCTAAAATAATTATCGACAAATTGCAAGCGGAAGTTTAGCCCGCCCCGTAGAAATCTAGCATCGAATCGAAGTGTACCGATTCACAATCGTCGTAAACCGTGCAATCCTCAATAACCTCACAATGCTCGAGGCACGTAGGGCAGATTTGAGCGTCGGAGTGAACATATGCTCCGCAGCAATCGGAAGTGTAGCAGATCTCAAAATTTTGATTTACGTTACTCATAATAAAAACCTTTCAAAGTGTAGTGTGTTATTTGTTATATCGGCATTTTACAGTATATACTTTAGCGATGCAAGCAAAATCTTGGAAATTTTCAAATATAGTTTCATGCCAAACGAGCACAAAATTTTTTTTATTGTTTTTTATAATTTTATAAGTGTATGGCATTCCGTTTGCTACGTTGCCATCACTGGCTGAGATAAAAACGCACCCAACTATACGTATGTTTAACTGTACATATATTCACATGTGAGCAAAATTCTAGATACCCCACGCAAGAGGGGTGTTTTTTTATTTTCCTACGTTATTGAGACTGAGTCTCAAAACGCCGGGGTGGTGCATACACAACTGGCAACCTCTATATAAATTGGCCAGTTTATTTTTTATAATATTAGAGATACATATGAGCCCCTTGGTGCTTAAATCCTAATGAATCGTAAAATGGAATCACCGATTCTTCGCAATTAAGCTTTACCTTATAGCAATCATTGTCTTTTGCTGCTTTGATACAATGTGCCACTATCATCTTTCCGTAACCTTTACCTCTATCCTCCACTTTTGTTGCCACATCTTCTATATGACAACACATCTTACTGTATCTTAATTTAATTTCTAATAATATTGTAGACGTCGCCACTACATTATCTTCTGCTATTCCTAAGAACGTTATGATATTTTCTTTCCTGTATCTTAATCTTTCCCTTACATCCTCAACATTCTGCACCACACAGTCTGATTTATTTAAAACACTGATACATTCCATATACTGTTTTATATATTTTTCGTCTGTATCTTTATTTAATATAATTATATTCATTCTACCGTAACACTTTTTGCTAAATTTCTAGGTTTATCAACATTACATCCCCTACCTTCTGCACAATGTAAAGAAAACAACTGCAATGGTATTACTGACATAAATGGAGTAATTAATTCTTCGCAGTCAGGAACCTTAATATTATACTTTCCTATATTATCTTCATTACTGTGCTTTAGTATAGCTATTACCTGACCTCCTCTAGACTCTATTTCTATCTTATTATTTAAAATCTTATTATATTCTTTATTATTGTTCGCTATAACTACCACAGGCATTTTATTATCTATTAAAGCTATAGGACCGTGTTTCATTTCTGCTGCCGGATATCCTTCTGCGTGTATATAAGAAATCTCTTTTAACTTTAATGCACCTTCTAAAGCTATTGGAAAATTATATCCTCTACCTAAAAATAAACAATTCTTTTTATGATAGAATCTTTCCGCTAAATCCCTTAACTCTGCACAATCTTTAATAGCTTGAGATATTAGTATAGGTAAATCTTTAATACCACTAATAATTTTCTTTCTTTTATTTAAATCTGTATGATTCGTAGTCTGATCTATAAATAATGCCAGTAGTAACATACTTAAACATTGATTGGTAAAAGCTTTAGTACTAGCCACACCAACCTCTATACCACATCTCGTATAAATCCCACATTCTGTCATTCTACTTATTTCAGAATTAACAGTATTACACACACCTATAGTAATTGCACCTTTCTCTTTCGCTAATCTTAATGCTGCAATAGTGTCTGCTGTTTCTCCTGATTGAGATACTCCTATAACAATATCTCCATTTTCTATAACAGGATCCCTATATCTAAACTCACTAGCATATTCTACATTGACACCTACACCTGCTAGCTCTTCTATATAATATTTAGCTAACAATCCAGCATGCCAACTAGATCCACATCCTAATATAGTAATCCTTCTAGCTCTTATAAACATCTGCTTATTATCAAATCCACCCAACTTAACCTTATACCCATTTATTCTGCCCAACAAACATTCGCTAACAGCATTCGGTTGTTCATATATCTCTTTCAACATAAAGCTAGAGTAATTTTCTTTAGTAATTTCATATGCATTGTTATATATTTTTTCTATATTGCATTGTGTTACATTCTTTACATTGCTGTCATAATGTTCTACTTTATCTTTTGTAATTTTACTGATATATCCATCTTCTAACGTTATGACATGATTAGTATCTTTATTGAAAGCACTTATATCACTAGCTACATAATAATTTCCATCATTTATTCCCACACATAAACTACTACCTTTTTTACCACATATCAAAGTATCTGGATTTTGCTGATCTAACAATATAAAAGCATACGCACCTATAATCTTTTCTGTAGCCACTTTAACAGCACTATATAAATCCCCAACTTCTTGCAACACATCATATATTAGATATAGCAATACTTCAGAGTCTGTATCTGAATTGATTGTATATTTATCCCTAAAACTATTCTTGATCTCTTTATAATTCTCTATGATTCCATTATGAACCAAGGCTAAAGAGTTATTATATGTAACATGAGGATGGGCATTTCTTTTACAAGCCTTACCGTGCGTAGCCCACCTAGTATGACCTATACCTATATTTCCATAAAGCTTTTTATTAACTTTCAGATCTTCTATGCTACCACTTTGCTTAATAGTCTTAATTTGACCAGTATCTTTCTCTATAAAGGATATTCCCACACTATCATATCCCCTATACTCTAATCTTTTTAAGCCACCTATTAAAAAAGGTACAGCATTATTCTTACCTATATAAGCTACTATTCCGCACATATATTATTGAGAAACATACCAATCGATAGTTTCTTTTAATCCTTGTTCTAATGGTGTGAACTCTTGATAGTCTATAAAACCATTCAACTGACTAGAGTCTACCAAACGTCTAGGTTGTCCATTTGGCTTATCCGTTTGCCAATTAATATTCCCTTTATATCCTACAACCTTACATATATTATATACTAGATCCTTTATGCTCGTCTCTTTTTCAAAACCAGAACCGATATTGCATATTCTATATTGACCTATTTCCCCCAAAGACTTTACTATTATTTCTGCACAATCCTTAACATACAAAAATTCTCTAGTAGCACTTCCATCTCCCCAACAATCTACGCTATCGATATCATTATTTTTAGCATAAACTATTTTTTTAATAAGAGCAGGAATCACATGGCTACTTTTAGGATCAAAGTTATCACCAGGTCCATATAAGTTACAAGGAACAAAGACCATACTATTAAAATTATATTGTTTACAATATCCTTCTAACATTGTATATAGCGCTTTTTTAGCTATTCCATATGGGGCATTTGTTTCCTCTGGATATCCGTTCCACAAATCTGTTTCTTTGAAAGGTATGGGGCAAAATTTGGGATAGGAACAAACAGTTCCAACTTGGATAAATTCTTGAACATTATGAGTTCTAGAAGCTTCTATAATATTAACTCCCATAGCCATATTATCGTAAAAGAACTTTCCGGGGTTTTCCTTGTTTGCCCCTATACCTCCTACCCTAGCAGCTAAATGGATTACAGTATTAGGTTTATACTTATTTAAAAGTTTGCGGGTTTCATTTTGTTCTGTTAGATCAAAGTCCTTAGACCGAAATCTTATAATTTCATTTTCCTTATATCCATGATCTATCAGTTTTTTAAAAACCCACTGACCTAAAAATCCGTAGCCACCGGTAATTAAAATAGTATTACTCATACAGTAGGTACATCCTCAACGTTGTCTGTAGGGTATTCTTCGACCTTTTTATTTTTTAAAGGTCTTCCACGAGGTTTGACCAGTTTAATCTTACGTCTTTGTCTTCGAATCATAGAAGTGCTGATATGTTCTCCAGTAATTTGGCTTAATTTTACAGCTAGTTCTTCATCGCAGACAGTAGCATGATTATTGCGAATATATTCAATTTCGCTATTTGACCATTTTTTATAAGTAGCCATATATTCCTCTTTTGGTGTTATTAATTATTGACAAGTTGTAATTTGTTCATATTATATTATGAATTGGTAACTTTTATGCAAGGAGAAAAAATGACTAAACCTAGTTTTGATCATATAATTGGATCTATTTTAGATGTAGTAGATTCTAGCGGTATAGATGTAAGTGCAGATTTAAAGCTACCCGAAGGAAAAAGCATAGCCAGCTTACTAAATGACCAAGAAAAAAAAGACACAGAAGAAGACACAGAAGAAGACCAGTCCAAAAAAGCAGAATAATAAAGTAACAGATCAAGAATTTCTAGATGTTTTAGATAATATTAGTAAAAGACTATGTTATAAATTTAAGTTTGCATACCATGATATTAATGATATGAAGCAACAGGCTGCTATTTTTGCTTTAGAAGGACTAAAAAAATACGATGGCAAAAGACCATTGGAGAATTTTTTGTGGACACACGTTAGGAATCGTTTATTTAATTTTAAACGGAATAATTATCAAAGGCCCGATAAACCTTGTTTTAACTGTCCTTTGTTTGATAAATTATATTCCTGTTCCGATAATCAATGCAAAGAATATAAGAATAAATCAGATTGCGAATCTTATGCTGCTTGGAGTAAAAGGAATGAATCTAAGAAAAATATAATACAGCCATTATATATCGAAGATAATAATGTCAATGAAACCAATCAAGGTCTTTTAGAAAATATACAAAATAAAGAAATTTTAGATTTTTTAGACAAACACATACAATGTGACCATAGAGAATCTTACTTAAAACTAAAGCATGGTATTAAAGTGCCTAAGTTACAGCTAGATAAATTAAAGCAACACATATCAGATTTATTGAGGAGTGATGAATGGCATCAAAAAGACAGCCACGAAAACGAGGACAACTAAGCCTCGAAGAAGAACAATATATCAGAGAAAATGTTGAGAATCAATCTATCGAAGAGATAGCAGAATCTTTGAATCGGACTGCGAGTCCTATTACCAGATATATTAAAGAGAATCAGCTATTACTAAATGAATCAGATAAAAGCATCAACGAATTATTAAAACATAAATTACATAGCAAGACGTTTTGGAGCGAAATTGTCAGACAATTTGACTATGAAACAGGTGAGTTGCAATATTTCGAAGATACCTGGGTGGGACTAGTGAAGCAGTTTAGAGAGGACGTATTGCCAGCCGAGGAATTACAAATAAAACAATTTATTACAATTGACATACTTATTAATAGAAGTATGAAAGAAAGGAAAAGACATATCGCAGAAACGGAGAAATTACAAAAACAAGTAGATGCGGAATATGTTTTACCAGAGGATGACCGAGATATAGCGAAGCTAACTAATTTAGAAACTCAGTTGAGTTTTGCTCGTAATAGTATAGCTAACTATACTAACGAGTATACTAAATTATTAAACGAGCAACAAAAAATTAGTAAAGATTTAAAAGCTACCAGAGAACAGAGAATCAAAAGAATAGAAGATGGTAAAAGCAGTTGGACCGGATTGATAAGAATGTTAGAAGACGAAACGACTAGAGAAAAAGAAGGCAGAGAAATGGAAATTCTTAAGATGGCATCAAAAAAATTTAAATCAGATCTACAGGACTTACATACATATCAAGATGATGCTGTGGATAGACCTTTTTTAATTCCAGAAGATACAGAAGGACAAAATAATGACAACGAATAAACTAGCATTAGTTACAGGAGTTACAGGACAAGACGGATCTTATTTAGCAGAATTACTATTATTAAAAAACTATACAGTAATAGGATTAAAAAGAAGATCTAGTACTAATAATAATTATAGAATAGAACATATTTTAGATGATCCAAATTTCACACTAGAAGAATTTGATTTAACAGATCCTACTAATGTTATTAAAACTATTGATAAATATCAGCCAGAAGAATTTTATAATTTAGCTGCACAGAGTCATGTCAAAACTAGTTTTTCTCAACCGACTACTACAATATGTATTAATACCTTAGGTGTGATTAATATCTTAGAAGCTATAAAAACTTACTCTTCTACTACTAAATTTTATCAAGCCAGTACCAGTGAAATGTTTGGTATGAATTATGATGTGGATGATAGTGGAGATAAATATCAAGACGAAAATACAAATATGTTACCACAAAGTCCATACGGAATTGCAAAGTTAGCAAGTCATCGAATGTTACAAATTTATAGAGAAAGTTATGGCTTGTTTGCTTGTAGTGGTATTTTGTTTAATCATGAAAGTCCTCGTAGAGGTGAAAATTTTGTTACTAGAAAAATTACAAAGTATATAGGAGATTTGATGTCTTCTAAAACTAGTGAGACATTGAAGCTAGGTAATCTATCAGCTAAAAGAGATTGGGGTCATGCTAAAGACTATGTAGAAGCTATGTATTTAATGCTACAACAATCTTCACCAGATGACTATGTTATTTGTACAGAAGAAACTTGGAGCGTTTTAGATTTTGTAAAGAAAGCCTTTGATCATGTAGGATTAGATTATCGTTCTTACGTTGAGATAGATCAGTCTTTATATAGACCTTGTGAGGTAGACTATTTAAAAGGTAAAAATAGTAAAGCTAGAAAACAATTATCTTGGGAACCTAATACATCTTTTGATGAATTGATAGGAGATATGATTGATTCAGATATAAAGGCAGCCGCTATTAATGTTTAGAAATTTTAAAGATCCAGAATACAAAAAATGGAGAAAAGCAGTATACAAGAGAGATGGATATAAGTGTCAGTGGCCAGGATGTAATATGGGTAAAAAGCTTAATGCTCATCATATTAAACGGTGGGCTGATTATCCTGGTTTAAGATTTGAAGTTAGTAATGGTGTTACGTTATGTAGACATCATCACGACATGATTAAAGGAATGGAAGACAATTACGAATCAATTTTTTTAAAGATAGCACACGCCAATGCCAGACATAAAAGATGATTTTACTGTTATTGTAGATACTAGAGAACAGCAACCTTGGTCTTTTACCAAGTACGCTACGGCTAGTAAAAAACTAGATACTGGAGACTATAGTATAGAAGGATTTGAAGATATTTTAGCTATAGAACGTAAGAAGAGTATTAATGAAGTAGCTAATAACATTGTAGAATCAAGGTTTGTAGATGTTATTGATAGAATGAGTAAATATAAGTATGCATACTTCTTATTAGAATTTAATATAGGTAATGTATTAGATTATCCTATAGGTTCTAGTTTACCTAAGCGTATGTGGAATAAAATTAGAATTAAACCAGCTTTTATAATGAAACACATTTTAGATTGGCAGTTAAAATATAATATACAAGTATTATTTTGCGATTCTTCTGAAAATGCTGCTAGAACTGCTGAGTATATCATGAAGAAGATTTTTTATATGGAAATTAATCAAAAACTTAAAAAGGAGAAGTAAATATGAAACTTTCGCAACCAATTACTTTACAGAAGCCTCCAGAAACAGATGCTAAAGGTAATAGGCTTGAACACGCACCCTTTACTGTAGATGAATTAAATCCGGTTTTTCAAATTAATTTACAGCATAATTATGTTTCAGTATTTTTTGAAGCGAAAAGTCCTGCTGAAAGAATTGAAGGAAATATGATTGTTGTTTCTGGTAATCAATTTACAGATGATTCTGTATTTACCCCTAGCCAGCTACAGATTAAATTATTAGAAAAATTAGGAGATGATCCTCAAGCAACATTGCAAGGACTGTTTCCAAAAACAGTAGAACAAGATCCTGATGGACCTGGAGCTATTTTAACAAATATGATTAAGAGCATAGGTATTGTTAGCTCTTCTAGTTGCTCTTGTCGTAGACACGCTATTGAGATGAATGAAAAAGGCAGTGATTGGTGTGAAGAGAATATGTCAACGATTTTAGGTTGGCTTAAAGACGAAAGCAAGAAACGCAACTTACCTTTTGTTGAAACTGTAGCTAAAATGATTGTTAATCGAGCTATTAGCAAGTCTCGTAAACTTAAAGCACAAAAAACAGCAACAGCTTAATATGAGTGATAAAATTACTGGATTTGACAATGCATGGCTGGGATTAGGTGATCTTGATAGTATATCTATCGACCAAAACCTAATGATTAATAGAAACCAAGATGACATAGAGAATCCAGATAAACATCTTATTAAAATTTTTAGAGATACTGAATACATAGGATCAACTTGCAAGCTATTATTTGGCATAGAACTACATCCTATACAAATAGCTATATTACAAGAGTTTTGGATTCGTCCATTTCCTATGTTTGTAGCTTCTCGTGGTTTTGGTAAATCTTTTTTAATGAGTCTATATTGCATACTAAAATGCACTTTTGTTCCTGGTACTAAAATTGTTGTTGTTGGTGCTGGTTTCAGACAGAGTAAAATTCTTTTTGAGTATATGGAAAATATGTGGCGCACTAGCCCTATACTAAGAAGTATATTTAATGGTAATGACGATGGTCCTAGAAGAGATGTAGATAGATGTACTTTAAGATTAGGAGATAGTTGGACTATTGCTATTCCTATGGGTGATGGTAGTAAGATTAGAGGCTTACGTGCTCATATCATTATTGCTGATGAATTTGCGTCTATGTCTCCAGATATATATGAGACTGTTGTTGCTGGTTTTGCTGCTGTGTCTGCTAGTCCTATTGAAAACGTAAAAGAACAAGCAAAAAAGCAAGCTATGATAGATGCTGGTATTTGGAATGAAGAATTAGAAGCATTATCTAAAAAGAATAGTAATCAAGCTATAATTTCTGGTACAGCAGATTATGGTTTTAAACATTTTGCACAGTATTGGAAAAGATACAAGTCTATTGTAGAAAGTGGTGGAGATACTATAAAGTTACAAGATATCTTTAATGGAGAAGTTCCTGAAAATTTTAACTGGAAAGACTATAGTGTTATTAGAATACCTTATGAATTAATCCCTAAAGGCTTTATGGATGACAAGCAGGTAGCTAGAGCTAAAGCAACCATACATTCTGGTATATACAATATGGAATATGCTGCTTGTTTTATTAATGATAGTGAAGGTTTTTTCAAGCGTAGCCTACTAGAAAGCTGCGTAGCTTCAGAATCTAATAATATTAATATCAATGGTAAAAATGTTATATTTGAAGCTAGAGTAGAGGGTGACGCTAATCTTGGGTATGTGTATGGTATTGATCCAGCGTCAGAAAAAGATAATTTTAGTATTGTTATATTAGAAGTTCATCCAGACCATTCTCGTATCGTTTATTCTTGGACTACAAACAGATCTAACTTTAAAGTTAGGCAAAAAGCTGGATTAAGTGATGAGCATGACTTTTATAAATTCTGTGCTAGAAAAATTAGAAATCTAATGAAACTATTCCCTCCTATTAGGATAGGTCTTGATGCTCAGGGTGGTGGTGTTGCTATTGAGGAAGCTTTACATGATCCTTCTAAGCTAGAAGAAGGAGAAGTTTTGATTTGGCCTGTGGTAGAAGACAATAAAGTAAAGGACACGGACAGTCAACCAGGACTACATATTTTAGAATTAGTGCAATTTGCTAGAGCGGATTGGACAGCACAAGCTAACCACGGTTTAAGAAAAGACTTAGAGGATAAAGCTTTGCTATTTCCTAGATTTGACAACTTAACACTAGGTCTAGCTATGGACAAAGAAGGTCAAGATATTTTAGAATCAGATTTAGACCCTATATATGACAGCCTTAGCGAATGTATATTAGAAATAGAAGAACTAAAAAATGAACTGACTACTATTGTTATGACACAAACCAGCACAGGTCCTAATGCGAGAGATAGATGGGACACTCCTGAAATCAAGTTAAATCATGGAAAAAAAGGCAGATTAAGAAAAGATAGATATAGCTCTTTAGTCATGGCAAATATGATAGCTAGACAGATGAGGCGTTCGTTAAAGCCAGTAGGATACGATGTTGTTGGAGGTAATCTAAGGGATATAGTAAAAAATCAGGGAGAGTTGTACAAAGGTCCTGAATGGTTTACTTCAGCTGTAAATGATGATATATATAAAGGAATTTACAGAAAATAGTGTATAGTACAATTGTAATCTAATTGCAATCCCAATAGAAGGATATCATGACAAAAAAATATAATAATTCTGATGAAATAAAAAATGCTGAAACTGTTAATCACGAAGCATATGTTACATGGGGAGAGGATTTATCTAGTAAACAAGAAGCTCTTAAAAAGTCTTCCGAGTCCTTAGAGGAATATACTGGTATCCAAAAAGCTTCTGCGGGACGAAGACATGATTTTTCTGGATTAGATACTAATACTTCTGGCAGACCAGGCTTAACCAGATCAGATTACGATTACTTCAGGCCAGATGAAGCAGTACCTCGACGTAGCATGAAGATGATCATGCGTAGAGCAGAAGATGTTTACCAAAGAGTGGGTTTGGTCAAAAATGTTATTGATTTAATGAGTGACTTTGCGGTTCAAGGAGTTCGGGTTGTACATAAGAACAAAAGAATAGAGAGGTTTTTCCAACGATGGTTCGATGAAGTGTCAGGCAAAGATCGTAGCGAAAGATTTCTTAATAATTTATACAAAACAGGCAATGTTATCGTTAACAGACAAACAGGTAAGCTAGGAATTAAGTCAGTAGACCAGTTATACAAAACCAGAGGTGGTGCTGATTTAAAAATTATTGATATTAATCAAAACTCTGTAGAGAAAAAAGAAATTCCTTGGAAGTATACTTTCTTAGATCCTGTGTTTGTTGATGTTACTGGAGGTGCTTTAGCCTCATTTGTACATAATAAAAAATATGAATTAAAAGTACCTAGTCATCTTAAAAAAATTATTAGTTCACCAAAAACAGATGCAGAGAAACAATTGGTTGCTAGTTTACCTGATTCTGTGTTAGAAGCAGCTAAAACTAAAAAAGGTTATCCTTTAGATCCTAATAAAGTTTCTGTTTTTCATTATAAAAAAGACGATTGGCAGTCTTGGGCTTTTCCTATGATATATTCAATTATGGATGATATCAATGTAATAGAAAAATTAAAGTTAGCAGATATCGCAGCTTTAGACGGTGCTATTTCTAATATTCGTATTTTTAAATTAGGTAGTCTTGAACATAAAATTGCTCCTACAAAAGCAGCTACTTCTAAGCTAGCACAAATTCTAGGGAATAACGTTGGTGGTGGTACAATGGATTTGGTTTGGGGTCCTGATATTGAATTGCTAGAATCTAAAACAAATGTCCATCAGTTTTTAGGAGAAGGCAAATACACTCCTCATTTAAATAGTATTTATGCAGGCTTGGGTATTCCTCCTACTTTAACGGGTACATACGGTGCTGCTGGTACTACTAACAATTTTATTAGTTTAAAAACTCTAACACAAAGATTGCAATACGGTAGAGATATCTTAACTAGATTTTGGCAGCAAGAAATTAATTTAGTTCAAAGAGCTATGGGATTTAGATTTCCAGCCAAGATAGAATTTGATAGAATGGATCTTAGTAATGAAGAATCAGAAAAGGCATTATTGCTACAGCTAGCTGATAGAAACATAGTTAGTGATGAGTTACTACAAAGAAGATTTGGTTTTGATCCAGATATGGAAAAATCTAGACTTAATCAAGAACAAAGAGAAAGAAACAGTAACAGGATGGTAGAAAAGTCTGGGCCTTATTATGATCCTCAACCGGAAAATACGCTGAAAAAAATAGCGCTACAAAACGGTATAGTTACTCCGGGAGAAGTGGGATTAGAACTAGAGTCAAAAAAACCCGGTGAAAAGACTGGTCTCGAAATGAAGGTACCTAAGCCATTAACGAAGTTGGCTAACGATCCGTCTTCGGAATCGTTGCCTAGAGGAAGACCAGGTGAAGGAAGGCCAAAGCTTTCAAAAGATTCTAAAAAACGAAAAGAAAAAGAATTTGCACCCCAGACGGGAGCTAAAATGATAATATGGGCGAGTACAGCTCAAGAGCAAATTAGTACAATCATTAATCCAATTATTTTAGAATACTACCAAAAGAAAAATCTACGTAGTCTATCTAGCTCAGAATATGAAAATTTAGAAAAGGTAAAAACTAAAGCGCTTTTATCTCTAAGACCTTTTGCAAAAATAGACAAAGGAATTATTGATAGTGCTTTTGATAATTCTACTAATGCTAGCGTAAATACATATAATAACTGGCTAAAAGACCTAAAAACTTCATTTGACAGAGACTTATCTGTAGAAGAAATAAAACAAGCTAAGGCTTCTTTTTATTCTGAGGTGTATAGCTAAGTTAGCCTAAAAAGGAGTAAATTATGCAAATATTTGATAGTGAAAAAAGTGATGGTCTGGAAGAAATTTTAAAATCTTCTGCATCATTATCTTATGCCTCTTTGGTAGAACCTTGTCAGTCTACTTTGAAGCCAGATACTAAACATATTAAAAGTATCGCTGCTGTGGATGATAAGGATTTATATTATGTTCAATCTATTTTGGTCACATCTTCATGGAATAAAAATGATGATGTTTTTAATAAGGCTGAAATTTGGAAAGCTAGAAGCTCTCCAGAAGATAAGCCTACGAATTTAGAACACGACGAAAATGTTATTATTGGACATATTACTTCTAATTGGCCAATTACTGTAGACGGTATATTAATTGATACAGAAACTCCTATTGATAATCTTCCAGATAAATATCATATTTTAACTGGTTCTGTTATTTATAGAGGATATAGCTCTCCAGAATTACGTGCAAGATCCCAGAAATTAATTGATGAAATTGAAAATGGGTCAAAGTATGTGAGTATGGAATGCTTTTTTAAAGGATTTGACTATGGCTTATTTAGAGAAGATAATAATGAATTTAAAGTTTTAGCTAGAAATGCTGACACATCATATTTAACTAAGTTTTTAAGAGCATATGGTGGTGATGGCAGACATGGAGAATATAAAATTGGTCGAGTTTTAAAGGATATTACTTTTAGTGGTAAAGGTTTTGTAGATAAACCCGCTAACATTGAAAGTATAATTTTTCAAAAAGAGATTTTTTCAGAGCAAGAAAAAAATGACGAAATTTCAAATTCAGGTGTATTTATTTCACAGTTAGAATCTAATTCGGAGAATAAAACTATGAGTTCAGAAAAAACAAGTGTTAACGAAGAAGCTGTTGTCGAAACTGACTGCTCTCAAGCAGCAGAAAAGGCTATTACTTTAGCTACGGATCTAACTGCTAAAGTTGCAGAACTTGAACAAACCAATGAAAAACTTTTAACAGAAGCGAGTGAAAATATGAAAGAGCAAGAAAAAACTGTAAGCGATTTACAAATTAGCATCGACGAACTCAAGTCACAATTAGATGCTGCTAAGGCAGAAATCGAAGCTAGCAAAACACAGCTTGAAACTTCTACTTCAGATCTAGAAGCTGTTAAAGCTGAATTAGAAACTTCCAAGTCAGAATCCGAAGAAATTAAAAGATCTTTAGAAACAGCTGACGAAACCATTGCTGGTTATAAGAAGAAGGAAGAAGCAGACATGCTAGAAAAGAAAATGATGAAGAGAAAAGCTTCTCTAGCTGAATGCGGTTTTGAAGAAGAAGAAATTGAAGAATCTTTGGCCGCTTACGACGCTCTTGACGATGAAGCATTTGATAAAATTATATCAACAATGACCAATCGTATGGTTAAGAATAAAAAGAAGATGGAAGAAGATAAAGATGCTGAAGCAGCAATGCCACCAGCTCTTAAAGAGGCTCTAGAGAAGAAAAAGAAGAAAGAGTCAGAAGCTGCTGCAGACGAAGCAGAAGCTGAAGAAGCAGAAGCAGCTGATGAATCTGTTTTAGACGAAGTTGAAGTTGAAGAAGAAGTAAATTTAAGTGTTGGAAGTGACAATGAGTCTGAAGAAGATTCAACTCAGGCCGCTTTAGTAGAATTCGTTCGTAGTAGACTAACTCACAAGTAATTTAAATTTTTAAAGGGAGAAATTAATATGGCTCTAAAACCTGATCGTATCGAAACGCAAACTGATGTCTCATTCTTCATGAGCACTACCGCAGAAAGAGGCGGTGTTGTTTCTGTGACTGGCTCTATCGGTGGCTCTGGAGTATCTATGGACGACGGCTCTGCTGTCGTAGCTTACAATACTGCTGCTAGTGGAGCAAGACCAGTGGGCGTATTACTAAACGATGTTGTTAATCTAGATTTAACAAGACAACACATCAATTTTATGAAAGATGAAGTGCAAGTCGGTGGCAAAGTTACTTTGCTACAAGTTGGTCAAGTTACTACCGACAAAGTTACCGGAACCCCTAAGGCTGGTGACGTTGCTTATCTAGGAGCAAATGGTGTTTTCAGTGCAACTATCGTCGATGACGATGCTGCTGAAGCTGATAACTCTGTTGCTGCTAAGTATGCAGTTGGTAGATTTTTGAGTGCAAAAGATGAAGATGATTATGTCAAAGTAGCAGTTAACATTGCCTAAATAACACAAAGGGAGAAAATTAATATGTCAGAATCCAAAGTTTTTCAACCGACTCCAGAATTAACCGACCTATTGGTTCGTTCTGGGTCCGCTCAGAGAGAAGTAGCTACTGCTGCTAATGCAGAGTTTGCAAAAGCACTTGAGCTACCACTTCGTCAAGGTTTGTTAAGCGGAGATATTTTGGATGGTATCTTTGAGCCAGTTAGACTTGCTCCGGGTGCTACTCCAGAATTTCCTCTTGACTTTTTAGCTCCAGGCACCGAAAAAGATTTCGTTGCTTACACTATTCCTAATCACGGATATATTCCAGAACGTCACGTTGAAAGTGATTACGTCATGGTTCCAACCTACGACGTAGGCGCTAGCATTGACTATCTCTTGAAGTATGCTCGTGATGCTCGTTGGGATGTTGTAGGTCGTGCTATGGAAGTTCTCGAATCCTCATTTGTTAAGAAGATGAATGATGATGGCTGGCACACTATGCTTGCTGCTGGTGTTGACCGCAACGTTGTGGTTTACGACAGCGATGCTAATGCTAGTCAGTTCACTAAACGTCTTGTTAGTCTTTTGAAGACTGTCATGAGACGTAATGGTGGCGGTAATTCTGCTAGTAACAATCGTGGTTTACTAACAGATCTCTATGTTTCTCCCGAGGCTATGGAAGATATCCGCAACTGGGGTGTTGATCAGGTCGACGAAGTCACTCGTCGTGAAATTTACACCGCTGCTGATGGTGCTATCAACCGTGTGTTTGGGGTTAATTTAAATGACCTAGATGAGCTTGGTGTTGGACAAGAATATCAATTATTCTACAGCAACACTTTAGGCGCCAGTATGCCAAGTGGTGACACTGAAATCGTAGTTGGTCTTGACCTTCGTAAGCGTGACAGCTTTATTATGCCTGTTCGCCAAGAAGTACAGATCTTCGAAGATGAAAGCTTGCATCGCCAGAAGAGAGCTGGTTTCTATGGTTGGGCCGAGCAAGGCTTTGCTGTTCTTGATAACCGCAGAGTAATTATTGGTTCTCTATAATTAGCTCCAAATGAGTGCTGTTAATTTAAGGGCTGGCCTAACGGCCAGCCTTTTTTTTAGGTGTATTTAAATAATAGAAAGCAACACGGAATTATACTATGGCAGCATCAAAACACGACTTTACTATTGAGCAAGGTTCTTCTTTTAAATTTGCTATTACTTACAAAGATAGTAATGGTGACCCCATAAATATTACAGATTGGTGTGCTAGATTAACATGGAAAACAAATAAAAATATTGTACAAATATTTAATTCTGGTAATATAGACACTAGTATTTATAAATTCACTATAGATGGAGCAAATGGAAAATTAGAATTATTGTTCCCTTCTGCTACTACTAATAATTTTGATTTTAGTACAGCTAAATATGATTTAGAATTACAGTCTAATAATGACCATTATACCGGCGGTGGTAAATATACTATCAGATTGCTATTCGGAACAATTAGTATTCAAGAAAGATTCAGTAAATCAGATACAGCATTGGGATGTAATACATGAGTAATATTATAGACATTACGGCTACAAGCAACATTATAGAAGTTGAAACTGTCACATCAAGTTGCACTAACTCGGTGGAAATTACTAGTTCAACTACAGATACAGTAGAAGTTAAAACAGGTTCTTCTACTTCAGATACTTTAGTTTATGCTGGTGATGTTATAGGTCTTGGTACATTTATAGGTAATTACATAGATAGTTATACAATCGACTGTGGAACTCCATAATAAAAGAGGTTAATAATGGCAGTACAAACTTTAATACAGGTTAGAAGAGGTACAGCAACTGAGTGGACAGCTGTAAATAGTCCTAACGGACCTACCTTATCTGCTGGTGAAATTGGATTTGATACTACAAATAAAAGAATTAAAATTGGAGATGGAACTACAGCTTGGGCTAGTCTAGATTATATAGGATCTAGCGAAGAACAAATAGAAGATGTGGTTGGAACACTTATATCTGGAGCTAGCGGAATTAGTGTAGACTATCAAGATAGTAACGGCTTATTTTATATTAATGTTAGTGGTATAGCTAGTTCTCAAATCAATGATTTTAATAGTGCTGTAGACGCTCGTGTTACAGCTGCTTCTGTTAGTGCAGAAGAAGTTATGGATATTGTAGGTGGAGCAAATGGATTATTTGGCGGTAGCGGTATAAATATAGATTATCAAGATGGTAATGATAAGTTACATATTAGTGTTACAGGTATAGGACTATCAGAAGTTACTGATGTTACAGCTAGTGCTGCTGAAGTTAATGTTTTGGATGGGGTTAGTGCAGGTACTGTTTCTGCTAGTAAAGGGTTGGTTGCAGATAGTAATAAGGACATAACTGGACTAAGAAACTTATCTATAGAAGGTAATTTAACTATTAATGGTACGACTACTACTGTTAATTCTACTACGACTACTATTGAAGATCCTATCATTGTTTTAGGTAGTGGTAGCCCTGGTAGTGATGATAATAAAGATAGAGGAATATCTTTTAATTATTATGATGGATCAGCAAAGGTCGGATTTTTTGGATATGACGATAGTTTAGGCAAGATGATTTTTGTTCCAGACGCTAGTATTAGCAGTGAAGTAGTAGCTGGTTCTTCGGGAACTATAGTTGCTAACTTACAAGGTAATGCTGATACTGTAACTAATGGAGTTTATACTACAGATACTGGTAGTGTTACTAGCCTTATGATTGCTAATGACACTATTGTAAATACAGATATAAAAACTAATGCAGCGATTGATGTAACGAAATTAGCTGCCAGTGGATTTACTATTGGTACTACTGTTATTAATCTTAGTGACACATCTACTGTATTAGATGGATTAACCAGGATTAGTGGAGCTAGTGCAGGAAGTCCAACTTACATACATAATGCTGTGCTTGATGGTGGTTCTCCATAGTTTTAAATTCATAAGGACTAAATTTAATGGCTGTAAATAATTTAATTAAGTTAAGAAGAGGTAGTGACTGGAGCAGTAATCCTACTTTAGCAGAAGGTGAACCGGGTTTTGATACTTCTACTAATACCTTAAAGATAGGAGATGGTTCAACAGCATGGAACCTTTTGCAGCCTGTCAATAGTGGTTTAGTGCATCCTATCATAGCTGCTGCAAGTTCTTCTGATAATAGTAGTAATACATTTATTCAAGATTTGTTATTAGACGATAATGGTCACGTTACAGGTATTGCTGTTGGTACCGCTAGTGAAGGAGGTGGCGGAGGAATATCTAATGTCGTAGAAGATACAACCCCACAACTCGGAGGTAATTTAGATCTTAATTCTAAAAATCTTACAGGTACTGGTCATATAGACATAGCTGGTTCTGGACATTTTTCTTCTAATATTACTGCTAATAGTTTTATTAAAGATGGCGGAACATCTAGTCAGTTTTTAAAAGCTGATGGCAGTGTTGATACTAGCACATATTCTACTACAGACACACAGCTTACCGAAGAACAGGTAGAAGATTTTGTTGGCGGTATGCTTACAGGAAATACAGAGACAGGGATTGCTGTTACGTATCAAGATGATGATGGAACTATAGACTTTGTAGTAGCTAGTCAAACAGATGAAAACTTTACCACGGCAGATCATAGCAAGCTAGACGGCATTGAAGCCTCTGCAGATGTTACAGACACGGCCAATGTGACTTCAGCTGGGGCATTAATGGATAGTGAGCTAACAGACTTAGCTGGCGTCAAAGGAGTGACAATCTCTACATTACAAGTTAAACCATCTGAAGGAGCATTCTCTGATGGAGACAAGACAAAGTTAGATGCTATTGAAGCTAGTGCAGACGTTACAGATACCGCTAATGTAACCTCAGCTGGCGCATTAATGGATTCAGAAGTTACAAACTTGTCGCAGGTCAAGGCATTTGACTCTTCAGATTACGCAACAGCTGCTCAAGGAACTAAGGCCGATAGCGCACAACAGCCACCGTCAGAAGGAGCTTTTGCCAATGGTGACAAGACTAAGCTAGATGGTATTGAAGCATCTGCTGACGTTACTGACACAGCTAATGTTACCAGTGCCGGTGCTTTAATGGATAGCGAATTGACAGATCTAGCAGGCGTTAAAGGTGTTACAATTTCTACATTGCAAGTTAAACCTTCAGAGGGTGCTTTTGCCGATGGAGACAAGACAAAGCTAGATGCAATTGAGGCTTCTGCAGACGTAACAGATACAGCTAATGTAACCTCAGCCGGTGCGTTAATGGATAGCGAATTAGCAAGTATTACTGATGTTAAAGCACTAGACCAATCAGTAATAGCTGGAGCTTCGCCTAATCTCGTCACTACAAATATGACAGATGCATCTAATAAAAGATTTATGACAGATGCTCAGGAAACTAAATTAGATTCAGTAGAGAGTAGCGCGGATGTGACTGATACTGCAAACGTTACTAGCGCCGGTGCATTGATGGACAGTGAATTAACTGACCTTGCAGGTGTTAAAGGCGTTACTATTTCTACCTTACAAGTCAAGCCATCAGAAGGTGCCTTTGCCAACGGAGATAAAACTAAGTTAGACGCTATTGAGGCTTCAGCAGATGTAACTGATGCAACTAATGTTAATGCTGCTGGTGCTGTAATGAACAGCGATAGCACTACCGCTGGAATGAGTTTTGTTGTAGATGAAGATAATATGTCCTCTGATTCAGATACTAAGGTTCCTACTCAACAATCAGTAAAGGCTTACGTAGATGCAACCATCGTTCCTGCACTAACAACTGAACAAGTTCAAGATATAGTAGGAGGAATGGTTGATGACACAGAAACAGGCATTTCTGTTACTTATGATGATACTAATGGTAATTTAGAGTTTGTAGTAGATCATGATGCAGCCAATAATTTTGTAGCCAATGAACATATAGATCATACAAGTGTTACTTTAACTGCTGGTGATGGCCTTACTGGTGGTGGGGATATTAGTGCCAATAGAACATTTGCTGTTAGCGTTGATGATAGTACTATAGAAATTAATAGTGATGCTTTAAGAATTAAAGATGCAGCTATTACTCCTGCTAAAATAGGAGTTGGTACATTTGTCTTCAATGAAGCTGGAGCAAATTACGACTTTAGAGTAGAAGGTGATACTGATGCAAATCTACTATTCTTAGACGCAAGCAAAGACTCTATTCTAATTGGAGCCACTACAGATGGAGGCGTTAATTCTAAACTACATGTTTATGAGGTAGCCAATACAAATACTACATACTCTAGAACTATCAATGTTCTTGGAAGAGGTTATTCTAGTACTGATGGAACATATTATCATGTAGGTACAGAGATTAGGGCAGAGAAATATTTAAGCGCATCAACTACTGATGGCGGATATGCCATAGGAGTTAATGCTGCTCCTGTTATTTATTCTCCAGATGGAACCAATGTTTTAGCTGAGGTAACAGCTTTTCGATGCAACCCGTCTATTAACAGTGCTGCTTCTAATGTTACTGTTACAAACGCATACGATATTAAGACTGTTCCTCACTTTGCAGGAACAAACAACACGGTAACAAATCACTATGGGTTATATTTAGGTGATGCTGGTGCTGGTGGAACAACTCCGACAAATGAATATGGTGTTTATCAAGTCAATACGGCTGCTACAAATTATTTTGGTGGAACATTAGATGTTAGAGGAGCGGCTGTATTTAATGAAGGTGGAGCAGCTGTTGATTTTAGAGTTGAAGGTGACACAGATATTGACTTGTTGTTTGTGGATGGCAGTGAAGACACTGTGCAAATTGGCAAACTAAATATCAATGGTGCATTCACTTTCCCTACAGCAGATGGTTCTGCAAATCAGATCTTAAAAACTGATGGTAATGGTGCTGTCTCCTGGGCTGCTGATGGTGGAGGTGGAGGTGGTGGAAGCATGACAACCGTTAAAGCCAACGGTAGTCAAGTTGGTGGTGCAGACATTGTTACTTTAGATTTTGCTACTGACTTTACTATTGGAGAAACTCCAGATACAGAAATTAATATATCTATCGCTGATGGTGCTATTACTTCTGCTAAGATGACTACATCTACGCTAGTATTGAATGAGGCTGGAGCAGCTGTAGACTTTAGGGTTGAAGGTGACACTGATACTCATTTACTGTTTGTAGACGGCAGTGCGGATAAAGTAGGTATTGGTACAGATTCTCCATCATATACTTTGCATGTAGACGGTAATATAGGATTAACAAATGAGGGTTTTTATGCTGCTTCTACTGGCGTAATATTAGGTGTTGATGGTTGGATATATAATGATGGTGGCATATCTATGTCTCATGGTAGATTTGCAGCCGATGGAGATGCTCAAAATACCACTTATATTTTAAGAGGAGCTACTACTAATGCTTCTTTTACCACAATACAAAATAATGGAGCTAATGTTGTATTAGCCTCAAATAGAACTATGATGTTTACTGCTAATATAGTAGGTAGAAGAACAGATCAAGTTAATGCTTCTAATTCAGATAACGCAGCATACGTATTAAAAGGCTGCTTACACAATGATGGTTATGGAGCAGCATTGGTGGGTAGTGTTTCTAAAACTGTTATAGCAGAGACGGATAGCAGCTGGGATGTTCAAGCTACTGTAACAGGGGCTGGGGCTGGCGGAGCAGATCAAATTAATATACAATGCAAAGGTGCAAATTCTAAAAATGTTAATTGGGTTGCTAAATTAGAATTGTTAGAAGTCGGTGGTAGCGTACCTAACTATACTGAATCTAATATATTGAATACTTTTCAGAACGAGATAATACCATAAAGGAGAAAAGCATGTCTTTACCAATTTTATCAGCAGCATCACCAACCACCGTACCTGAAAAAGTATACGATAGAGTATGGGTAGAAGAAATTGTTATTAAGGGTCCAGATCCTAATGGTGAGGTATCTGGAGAAGTCAAATTACATAAATATGGCATGTTTGATGGACTTGCAGAGTTAGAACCAGATGGTGGTCAATGGATTAGAATAGAAAACATGTTAGCAGAATCAGATACAGATGCTGACTTAGCAGTAGCCATGGGTTCTTTAATAGCATATGTCAACAAATTAGGCCAGCATCATGATATTATATCGTCTTAATTAGGGGCGGTGTATACAACAAATAGATTCATTTGCGAATATTACTTTTTTAAATAGGCTAAAATATTATGTCATGGAATGTAGAAATACCTTTGATTGTTAGATCCTGGATAAATGATTTGTCAGATAATCCTACTTATTCTGACGATAGAATCCAGCAGTTGATAGTAGTAGCAGCACAATACGTTACTACAGAAATTAACTTAAATAATACATATACTGTTGATGTTATAAATCCTTCGATCACCCCCGACCCTAGTACTTTATCTACTAAAGACATAGACTTCATAGGTTTTGTTGCGCTTAAATCAGCCTGTATGTTAGATCAAAGTACTTTACGTACTAGAGCAGCTATGGAAGGTATTAAAGCAGCACTCGGTCCAGCACAATTGTCTGTAGGAGGTAATTTAAGAGGATATGAAGTAATATTGAAAGAAGGTCCTTGCGCTCTTTATGATAAATTAAGAATGGAATATGAGGTAGGTAATGCCAACGGTATTAAAGCTATTCTTAGTCCTTTTGTTGGTAATAAATTTGATCCAACTTTTTTACGAGATCCTGCCAATCATCACGATAGAGACTTTTACACATAGGAATAAATAATGCCCGCAGCTAATTTAAATTTTACTATAGAACAAGGTTCTGATTTTAATATTATTGTGCAATATAACGACAATAATAATAATGGTATAGATTTGTCTTCTAAATGTGTTGTTGTTAGATGGAAAGATGAGAGTAATAATATAAAAGTTTTTACTAGTCAATCTAACTCTAGTTTAGATCCTAATAATGGAGGATATGTTTTATCTGGAGATAATACAGGTTCTATTAATTTTACAATTAGTTCTGAAGTTACTAAAAACTATAGTTTTTCTACTGCTACTTATGACTTAGACATTTTAGAAACTATAGGTTCTGTGAACAAGAATACTAGATTACTAACTGGTGATATAGCATTAGTTTTAAGAAATTTTGATGTTATCACAGATTGTTCAGTAATATCTTCTGACACAGATTCTCTTAATATAGATGAAGAAACATCAGAGACCAGTACGGATGTTACACCGACGCCAACACCGACGGAAGTAACTGATTTATGTTTGCCTGAAGATTGTATAGAGCTTGATGTTTATTCTGTTGTTTATACGGGTAGCGGTATTAATATTGAAGACAATTCTGAAGTTAGTGGCTATGTAGAAGTTAATGATTCTAGAAATATTACAAATGTAGAACTAGCAATTAATAATTTAAAACATAGTGGTGTTCAAGATTTAGCATTATTACTAGCCCCTCCTTCTGGAGATAAAATCTTACTGTCTGCTCATGATAAGATTACAAATTACAATAATAACTTTAGTTTTATGTTTTCTAATAAAGCGTTAGTTAGCCAGACATTAAATAATGTAACACATGGTGGTATCTGTAATATTACTGATAGAACAGATAGATATAATTATAGTAGTGAAAATTTAAATGCTAGTTTTAATCACTTGTTTGGTCATGCCGTAAATGGTGATTGGTATTTACATATCAGAGATGATGATATTGGAGCTTCAGGCTCTATAGGTTCGTGGAAACTTATTATTACTTATGAGCCATAATTATGTCTGTTATCAATCAACTTTTAGACACTCAAGAAGAATCTAAATTAACAATATTTTACCCTACTATAGCCAAGATAGATCAGGATGACACTAGTATAAATATTATTAAAGACCAGATATTACAAACACAAAGACTGTTTTCAAGCACCACAATCAATGACGGCTCAGAAGAAAACATATTTAGTTCCAATATAAAAATAATAGAAGACGAAACCATAACAACTACAATTAAAAACAATGAGTAATCCTTTTGACAATATAATTTCTAAAGAATTTAAAAAGTTGTATACAGATGCTATAGATGGTATTTTATCTGACAGCGGACTAACTGTGCCTTGTAAATTCGAATACAGCGGCCAAGATAATGTTTCATTTTGTGAAAATTGTATATATGACCCTATTTCCAAACTATCTACTAATATCTATAACGGTACTGGCCCAGCACCTTTCACAGAGGGTACGATGTGTCCTGTTTGTTTAGGTATGGGAGCAGTTAAGACTGACTCTAATGAAATTATTAATATGGCTGTAATATTTGATAGTAAATATTTCTTGAATTATTCTTCAAACGCCGTTAATATTTCTGATGGAATGGCACAAACTATTTGTGATATTAGCAAATTACCTAAAATACGTAATGCTAATTCTGTTGTGTTTGATACCGATATTTCTGCATCTGGTAATTATGTATACTATCGAGCAGGAGATCCAACTCCTGTAGGATTAGGTCAAAATAAATATGTAATTACAATGTGGAAAAAACAATGAGAATCACTGCTAAATTATTAGAAAGCGATGCTGAGATAACCAGATCTATTATGTCTGGCTTGCGCAATCATTTAAATGCATCTATTGCTAAAGCTGTTCCTAAAATAGCTTCTGATATTAAAGTAGCGGTTAAAGAAGCCTTGATACAAGAACCAGAATACACCTCATTAACCTCTGGCACACTTAAAATAGAATTTGGTATACCAGACGCTTCTCAAGTTGGCGAAGTGGTTGACGCTTTAGTAAATACTATACAGTTTAAACAAAATAAAATTATTGCCTCTAGCAGATCTCTATCTGGTGGGTTTACCTTAAACATGATGAAATCTGATGATTTGTCTGGTGTTATATATTCTAGTCCGGCTATTGTAGTAACGTCTAAAGGAGCAACATTACCATGGCTTGAATGGCTTTTACTTAAAGGTAATGCGCCCATTGTCAAAAAGTACGACGTAAAGTATACATCTAGTGGTAGGTCTAGATCCGGGCTTGGTGTAATGATACCTAGTGAGGGAGATTGGAGAGTTCCTCCTTTGTTCATAGGTAAAGAAGAAAATAACTGGACTACTAGAGCAATTGACAGAACAGAATCTAAAATTTATGCAATTATTAAAAAACGTATAGAGGAAAGTTTATGAGTAGCACATTCTTAAATACTAATAAAATAGGTCAAAGAGGCGCTATATCTAATCTAGAGGATAATCTTAAAAGATTTTTAGATTGGTCTTTTTTAAATGTTGATGGTTATGTGAATGTTAATATACCTACTTCTGGACTTTATAGTAATGATTTTCATAAACTAAAACCGGTCTCAGATCCTTCACAAACAACAAAAGTGTGGGAATCTCCTAGAAAAGACTGGGTTTACGAAACTGGTATTGGTTCGCCTGTAGAAATTAGTGGATTATATTTAAATAACACATTCTTACCTGCTCCTACAGGGAGTGGTAATTATGGCTATACAATAGACTACAGATTAGGTCGTATTAATTTTAATCGAGTAGTATCTAGTACAAGTAAAGTAGAGATGGGATATTCGTATAGATATGTACAAACATACAAAGCTAATGAATCTTCTTGGTGGAAAGAAGTACAGCAATATACATACAGTAATCCAGTAAAACCTAATGGGGATAATAGTATCACTGCTAATCACAGAATGCAACTTCCGTCTATTATGATAGAAACTATACCTAGAAATTTTCAAATTCCAGCAGAGCTTGGATCTTCAGATAACCATATAGTACAAGATGTCTTTCTACATATATTTGCTGAAAATCCAACAATTAGATCTAATTTAGTAGATATCTTAATACAACAAAAAGATAACTTCATAGCCCTGCATGATATTACTAAAATAACTAAAGATGACAAAAATCCTTTAGATAAATATGGTCAAATTAATCCTAACGGTCAATATTATGGTCAAATTTATGGGGATTCTAATTACGTTCAAAATCAATGTCATATTGTCAATAGTACTCTTTCTGAGATGAATAATTTAAGTAATAATTTATTCAATGCTATTGTTCGTTGGAGTCTACAAATTTTTAAATAATACGATTATTGGTGTATACAAGTTATGTTACAAAAATTATATAATACCAACTAAAATATCTAAGTCTAATTTAAACCAACACCGGAGTCTTTTATTATGGCAGCAATCAACAGAGTATATTTTGCTACACAAGCAGTAAATTTAAAACCACAGAATTCAGATGGAACATCGACTTTCTCCACTTTTTATTCGCCTAAAGGTGTACAAAGTGTTGGTATGACCACTAATTTCAATCTTGAACAGTTATTCCAATTAGGTCAGTTGGAAGTTTACGATCAACCAGAACAGACTCCTGACGTAGAAGTTACAGTCAGTAAGTTAATGGATGGTACGCCACCACTATATCTAATGTCTATGGGTGGTTCTGATGGTATTACTGGTGCTGTTGGTAAAACTTTAGCAAACTTAGGTAACAATAGAGTAAACTTTAGACTTGGTATTTTTGCTGATGATCATAGTAATGCTACTGGAGCACCTGATCATTACGTAGATTGCTCTGGTATGTACTTGTCTTCATTTACTTATACTTTTCCTGTAGACGGAACAGCTACAGAAGACATTACTCTTGTTGGAAATAATAAGTTATGGGGTAGTGGTGTAACTGGAGCTCCTGGCTCAGCCCAGAATGATTTCGGATTCACTGGAAGTGGTAGTCCTGTTACTCCTATTCGTAGATTTAATATTGATTTCACTGAAACCGTATTGCCAACTGGTGATGGTGGTATTCGTGTACCACGTGATGCTTCCGGGCCCGGTGGCTTTAGAGATCCTAAGCGTCCTTATGTTCAAACTATTACTGTTAGTAGTGACCTTGGTCGTGAGCAGATTAACGAATTCGGTGCTTTTGCTCCTTATCATCGTTATATTAACTTCCCAGTTGAAGTAACTAGTGATTACGAAGTTGTCGCTAGTGATGGTGACCATATCGAAGCTAATGACTTTGCTAGTGTTGCTGGTAGTTGCGGTACAACATATACTAATGTTAGCAATAAGCCAGCTAGAATTACAGTTTGTACTACTGGTAGTGCCAAATGTCAGCTCGATTTAGGCAACAAGAACAAGCTATTAAGTGTTAACTATACTGGTGGTGATGCTACAGGCGGAAACGCTACAATCACTTACAGTTTTAGAAACTTTAACGACTTTGTTATGAATGCTAGTGGTAGCTGGGTTGACGCAGGTTTTGTAGATGCTACAGACGATGCTGACCTAGAAGACTAGTATAGATTAATTGTAGAAGCAGGATTGATAGACAGGACTAGGAATATGAATGAAAATGACCTATATAGTATTATAGGTAGAATGTATGTGGATATCTCTAACACTCAAAAGGTGTTGGAGATGCTACATAACAAAATAGAAGAAAAAGATAAACTTATTTTGGAATTAGAAAAATCTAGGACGAAGGATGACTGATGCTGATATTGAATTCTATATACACAGGATAATATCTGGTAATCTACTATTTACTTATAATGATAGTGAATACGAATTACATGCTCCGTCTTCTTTGATTAGATACAAAGCTAATTTATTGTACAGTAAAGTTATAGAACAAGAGAAGTATAATGATTGGTTTAGAGAAGAAAATTTAATACCTATTATTATACACTTAGGATTATGGCCTAAAGATGCATTAGATATGATTAAAAAACTAGAAAAAAAAGTAGACGATCAAAAGTTAGAATTATATAAATCCAGAGACATGAAAAGTAGAGTACAGTTTGCTAGAAAAAATCTGCAGTTTAGTAAAAATCAATTAAACAAATTACTTTCAACAAAAAGTGACTTTTATAGTAATACTCTAGAGGGTTATGCTTCTTCTATTAAAAATGAATATATTATCTCTAAAACTTTATATTCCGATAATCGTCTTGTTTTTAAAAACCAAGAACAAAGCGATAAATGTTCTTATCAAAAATTTATAAAGTTAGTTAATGTGATTAATAGTAATATTATAAATTACGAGACACATAAAGCTATTGCTAGAAGTGCTTTTTGGAGAGCATACTGGAACTGCAACAAGTCACAAGTATTTAAAGGTTGTGTTTCAGATTGGACTGATGAGCAAAGAACATTAGTTGGTGTTTCGCAAATGTATGATAGTGTCTATGAACATCCAGAATCTCCTCCTGAAACTGTAATACAAGATTCCGATATGCTAGATGGATGGATGATTTATCAGAGAAGAAAAGTAGAAAGAGAAAAGAAACAACAAAATATAGATAGTCAAAATTCTAAACTAGCGAATGCTAGTGAAGTCTTTTTAATGGCTGGTGAGGATGGAATGAGCAAAGAAGATATTTTAGACTTAAATGATGCTGGTGCCAGAAACAGAATGAAAGAAAAATTCAGTTATATTAATCAGCATGGACAGGTAACAGAAAGCGAGTTACCGGAAACAAAACGAGAGTTAATGAACCAACAAGCAGAACTTCTGAAAAGTAGGAAATGATTATGAGTAATCCCGATGTAGATCAATTAATAAAAAATTTAGAAAAAAAATTCCAAACAACTATGATTGGTTCTTTAGCCAGATTTGAAGAAGCATTTGCTTTTTTGTGGGAAGACGAGCATCCAGATAGATTAAAATTTGAAGACAAGTGGGAATACACTAGAAACAATATATTGAATAACGGAAATAAACAACTTAGGGGTGCGATTAACGATATTTTAAAATTTTTAAATACTAAACAAGTGGATACCAAATATCACTATAAATTCTATTTTAATCAAGATGAAGACTAGGAGAAACCATGAAGACTAAGACTTTTACTATTAATGTAGACGATAAAGATAAAGAGTTTTTAATCCAAACACCTTCTTTAGAACAGCAAAGAGAAGCACAAAAGGTTTACAATCAAGCTTTCACCGATGCTATAAAGAGCAAAAGTGTAGTACGAGCCAAGTTAGATGACCTGCTCAAAGACCAGGGGTTGTGGGATGATGAGAAGCAAGCACAATTCGATACACTACAGAGAGAGATCTCAGACGGCGAGAAAAGGCTGGCTAAAGGCGGTTTTGGTTTAAAAGAAGCCCGAACCCTAGCTGTTAAAATGAGACAATTAAGAGATGATATGAGGGATTTAATTAGTGTAAGAACTAGCTTGGATAACCATAGTGCAGAAGGACAAGCTGATAATGCTAGATTTAATTATTTAGTTAGTGTTTGTGTGGTGTATAATGATTCTAAACAGCCCTATTTTAGCAGTATGGAAGACTACCTTAACAGATCTACTGATCCAGTAGGTTTATTAGGTGCTCAGAATTTGGCCAATATGATGTATGGTTTGGATAATGATTATGAACGTAATTTACCAGAAAATAAATTTTTACAAAAATATAAATTTATAGACAATGATTTACGTTATGTGGATAAACAGGGTAGACTAATTGATGCTGATGGAAGATTGATTAATGAAGAAGGAAGATATATTAATGATGATGGTAAGTTTGTAGATAAGTTTGGCAACTTAATCGATGATGAGGGAGATTACGTTGTTGAAAGCGAGCCGTTTTTAGATGATGAAGGCAATCCTGTAATTTTAGATGAAACACCACAAGAAGACAAAGACCAAGATGAAGAAGCAGAAGCATCAGAAAAACCTACCACTCCTAAGAGGAAAAAGACTGCCTCAACTAAATCCTAGTTTAGATCTTTGGTATTATATAATCTCTGAGAGTCCTCGTCTGTTATCGGACGAGGATTTTCTATTTACAAAGGTATTATAAATGGCATCAGCATTTAATCTAACAGCTGAATTGAATTTACGTGGACCAACTAACGTTAGACAAGTTGTTTCACAGATCAGGAAACAGATAGGTACTATTGATGCTACTGTTAATGTCAAAGTCAATGCTAATACTACAAGAAATGTTACGCAACTCAATGCCTCTTTGGTTGCTTTAAATAAAAACTTAAAAAATGTTAAAGGTTCTGCTTCTGCCGCCGCTAGAGCTATGCAGCAATTTAGTCAGGCTGCTGGTGGTAGATCTGTTGGTCAAGCTTCTCAACAGATTAATCAGGTAACACAATCTTTATCGAATGTATCTAGTAGTACAGGTAATGCTGCTCGAAATTTAAAAGTTGCTACTTCTCAAATGGAAGAGTTTGGTAAACAATCAGCTTTAGCTGTTAGAAGATTTGCCGCTTTTAGTTTAGTTACAACAGGTATATATGCTTTAAACAATGCTTTAGTTCGTGGTATATCTTCTTTTATAGATTACAACAAAGAGATTATTAGATTACAGCAGGTTACTGGTGATGGAGCTAATGCTATAGGTAAGCTCGAAGCAAGAATTAGTAATCTGGCAACTTCATTAGGTGTTAGTTCTAGTGAGTTAACTAAAATATCTGTTACTTTAGCACAGGCTGGTCTAAGGTCTCGTGAAGCTAGTCAAGCATTAGACGCATTGGCTAAAAGTGCCTTAGCTCCTACCTTCGATGACTTGAACAGAACGGTTGAAGGTAGTATTGCCTTAATGAGACAGTTCGGTATAGGTGCTGATCAACTAGAAAGTGCTCTTGGTAGTATTAATGCTGTTTCTGCTAAGTTTGCTGTTGAAGCCGGTGACATTATTGGTGCTGTTCAGCGTGCCGGTGGTGTGTTCGCTTCTTCTAGTAAGGGTGTTAGTCAAGGTATAGATGCATTACAAGAATTTATAGCAGTATTTACTAGTGTTCGTGCTACTACTCGTGAAAGCGCTGAAACTATTTCTACTGGTTTGAGAACTATTTTTACTAGACTGCAAAGAGAAAGCACTATTACAGCACTAAAAGAGTTTGGTGTTAATCTACAAGATACCGAAGGCAAATTTGTTGGTGTTTATAAAGCTGTTGAATTATTAAGTAAAGGACTAGGTGGTTTAGATCCTAGAGATATTAGATTTAGTAAAATTGTAGAAGAGTTGGGTGGTTTCCGTCAAATTGGAAAGGTAATTCCTTTACTACAACAGTTTACCACTGCTCAAAACGCTTTATCTGTCGCCCAGCGAGGACAAGGGTCACTAGCTAAAGACGCCGCTCTTGCTCAACTTAGTTTAGCTAATCAAATATCTAAAGTGCGTGAAGAATTTTTAAGTCTTGTTAGAGAGATTGGTGCCACAGATAGTTTTCAAGTTTTAGTAAAAGGAGCCCTTAGTGTTTCTAGTGCTATGATTAGCATTGCTGATAGTGTTAAAGGATTGATTCCTATACTTGGATCTGTGTTAGCGTTTAAAGGTATTGGAGCATTAGGTAATTTCGCCAAGGGTTTTGGTGGCGGATTACGAAGAAACGCAGCAGGAGGTGCTATACAAAAATATGCTAGAGGTGGTGTGGTTGGAGGTTCCGGTAGTGGAGATACTGTACCCGCAATGCTTGAGCCCGGCGAATTTGTAATTAGGAAAAAAGCCGTACAAGCTGTTGGTATGCAAAATTTATCTCGAATGAATAGATATGCTCAAGGTGGAGTTGTTGATATTCCATCATCAAAGCCTTATGTTAAAAATGTAAGAACAACTTTTGATAAAAAGAGAAATACTCTTATCTCAGAAGCTGTAGCATCAAGTCCTCCTTTGGTTCTTAATAGAAAAGACAAAGTACATGCTAATATCGAACGTGTGCAAATTGACCCTAACTCATTAGGTTTACCAAAAAGTAATAAAAATTTACAAGACTATAATAAAGCTTTCAATTCACAAGCTCATAAAGCTAGAGGATTAGCTTTTGAACAAGTTTTGCTTGATTCTAAGAAAGTTGCTAAGCTCGCCGAAAGAGGTGTTGGTGGAGGAGGCGCTTCTACATCTAGACTAGATGGTATGATTAGCAATATTGACTTTGCAGAGATAAAAAGCACACAAGAACAAGTTTCTACATCTCATTTACTAGATAAAGTAGCTGGCTCTATTTTTAGACCAAGAAGTGATATCGATCGTACTGCTTCAAGTGTAGCTTCTAAAAAAGCTTTATCTAATAAACCTGATACTCTGAGTATAGGTGATTTAACTGTTCTTGAAGACGCTGGAAGATTAAAGCAATCTGGTAAAACATCTCGCACACAAGCAGAAATAGAAAAAAATGAACAAAAAAATCTCAGACGTAGCAAAAATTATTTTGGAGGTACTATCAGAAGATTTGCTACAGGTGGCAGTTCAGAAGACACAGTACCTGCATTACTAACTCCTGGTGAATTTGTAGTTAATAAAAAAGCTGCTAAGAGTTTAGGAGCAGCGAAACTGAATAATCTTAATCGTGCTGATAGAGTTAAAGGATATAATAAGGGTGGTTTTGTTGGCGTTCAAAAATTTAATACGGGTGGAGGAGTAGATCCTGAAATAGACAAATTTGCTACTCAATCTCTAAAGCAAGGATCAGCTACCGGTCCTAGTATTGATTTACAAAAATTAGAAAAAAGTATTACAGGTATAGGTAAAGCAACTATACTAACAACAGGACGCTTACAAAAATACACTAGCACACTTTCTGTGAGTGGAGATTTATTAAATGATGTCTCTAATAGATTAGGAAAGAATAATACTCAATTTGATTTATTAAGACAAAAGGCTAATGGAGCAGCTCTTTCTTTTGAACAAGTAGAGTCTGCTATTATGGGTGATATTCAGGCACTAAAAAGACAAGGTGCTTCTCTTATTGAAGTGCAACAGAAAGAAGATGCACTAGCTAGACTTAGAGATACTAAGAGTGCAGCTACAAATAGATTAGTTGAGCAACGATCAGCAATACTATCAAACACTATTGTAAATAGCATTAAACGTGCTGGTGATAGAATTAGCTCTATACCTTTAGTTGGTGGTTTTGGTAAAAAATTAGCTAATGTAGGTAGAGGTATTTCTGGTCAGGCAGGATTTTTTGCTGGTAGTGCCATATCTATGTTAGGAGGAGCTGGAGAAAGTATTTTTGGGGATAGAGAAGGTTCGGAAGCAAACGCTCGAAATGTTACAGGTTTTGAGAGAGCAACTACTCAAGCAGGAACAGGTTTGGCTATTGCTGGTCAAGTTGCTATGATTCCTGGTATAGGTCCAGCTGCGGCTGGAGTAATCGCATTCGGTACTGCGATTTATGCTGCTGCTGATTTTGTTGGTGATTTTAGTGATGCTCAAGAAGAAGCTGCTAGAGAATTAAGAAAAGCTAAAGCTGGTGAAGATCTAGAGAAAGCCACCAAAGGTGTTAAGCGAGCACTGTCTAATTTTGAAGCAGATATCGATGATATTGGTTTAGAGTCTAGATTAATTGATGCTTTAGCGGCTCAAAATCCCGCATTAGCTGCCTCTGCCTCAACAAGTTTTGAAGAATTACTTAGTAAAACAAGAAACCAAGAACTCGAAAGTGGCACATTTGCAGAACGTGTAGGTAGATTTGTTACCCTTGGAATTGGTACATCACGAAGCAATACTTTAGGAGCTCCTGAACTTAAAGAGTTTGCCGCAACACAAGCTGCTGCTGCCAGAGAAAGCGCAGTTGCTGCACAACAAGTTATGCTAAAACAAATGAGAAGAGGAGAAGCTGTTGACTCTACCGTAGAAAAAACGATAGCAAGAACAGATCAGTCAGTACAGCTTCAAATGGCTATCGCTTATAATAAAGCTTTGGAAGAGGGCAAAAGTGAAACAGAAGCTCGTGCAGCAGGTGAAGCTGCGCTAACAAAAGCTATGGCAGAAGGAGGAATAGCTGCTGTTGAAGCTGCTCAGAATCAATCTGATATGACGATCAAGATGGAAGAAGCAGCTAAAGCCACAATGAGGCTATCTTTCTCTCTTAATAAATTAACACAAACTGTGAGTGATGCTGTTAATAGATTTATGTTCGAAACTGATCGGGCTAGAAATGCTAGATCCGTTAGAGCAGATAGACTTGATGGTAACGCTTCTATGCGAGATACTCGTTTTAGAGCTAATAATGTTTTAGAAAATCCTGGAGTATATAGTCGCAGAGATATTATAGATTCTGCTAGTTTTGCTAGTAGTTTTATTCCTGGTCGAGCTGGAAGATCAGCCCGTAACACAGCTATAGCTGGTTCATTTATAGAAAGAAATCCAAATCTTACTGTTCAAAGCGCTATGGTTGGACAGGGGGATATAGGTGGTGATTTACTTGCTGATAGGCTGAGGACCAGACAAGCCACTGCCTCTGCTAGAATCAGAAACCCGGAACAAAAACAAGTATTTGATGACATAATGACAACCGCAATTCAAGCGGGGCAAAGTGCAGCCGAAGCAAGCAGAGCACAACCTGGCTCCGACAAAGCATCCGAAAGACTAGCTTTTGAAGATGCTTTTAATAAATCTTTAAGAGAACAACAAGAAAAAGCCTCATCACCATTACTACAAATCTTGAATGCATTAGAAAAAGAATTAAATGCGTTTAGTAAAGAAGTACAAGCTAGTGGGAAAAGATTAGAAGAAGCTAGAAGATTTAGACAAAAAGCTGATGATATTGGTACTGACTTTGAGTTAGAATTAAGAAAGGTAATGACCGGCGTTGATGCCAGCTTTGGTGAAACAGCACTAATCTCTGCTCGTAGAACAGGTAGAGACACAGGAGGTCGAACAGATCCTTTTGCTATTTTAGAAAATATAGAAAGACTTAATAAAAAATCAGAAGACTTAGAGCTTAAAAGAGATAGGGCAGCAACTACCGATACCGATGCTTATGCTAAACATACTTTAGAACTAGATGAAAACAATAGAGAATTAGCACGTAATAAAGCAGCTTTAGAAAGACTCGCAGCTAGTGGAGAATTAGCAGCAGCTGCATTAAGAGACTTGTCTGAGATTAGAGCATTACAAGATCAAACTATTAATCAAGCTAAAGGTATATTAACAAGAAGTCCTGAAGAAAACTTAAGAAACTTTAGAGCTGATCAGAGACTAGCACAATTTCAACAAACAGGCAGATTAGAAAGCAACACTCCTGAAGCCAGAGCAGCTGCTAGAGACGCTTTCCAAAGAAGTGGTGGTGACCCAAGACAAGCTAGATTAGCATTTGAAAATGTTAGAGCTCAACAAAGAGGAGAAATGTTTGATGCACTAGATCGTCAGCGTGCTTCTAGAGAATTAAATAAAAGAAATGAACGTGCTGATTTCATAATGGATAGAAGAGAAAAGTTAGGTATAAAAGATCGTCCATTAACAGCACAGGAAAGAGCAGACGAACAAAAGGCAGTTAAAAATGCTGAATTAACAGACGAACAAATACGTGAAGACTTCAACAAAGAACAAGCTGGCTTAATGAGACAAATGGGTGCTCAAATGGGATTAACCCCAGAAAATGCCCCAGAGTTCTTTAGGGCTATTAAACGCTTAGAAGATCCTAGTACAGATTCTGCTGCAAGACTAGCTGAACAAGAAGCTAGAGACGCATCTGAAATGCAACGACAAGCTAACGAAGCTATGGCCCAATTGAACGAAAATATGGCAAACCTTCCTGCTGTATTAGAAAGTCTTTCTACTTCTATAGCTAATTTAGAGGGGTATTTAGCATCACAAGGACAAGGACAGGGTCGACAGCCGGTTCAAAGTCGTCCAGCCCCAGGTAGCGGTCAACCAATAGTGGCAGCGGCAAGCGGTGGTGTTATCAAGCCTGTATATGCTCAACAAGGCACATATGTAAAATATGAACCTAAAGGTCCAGATAGAATTCCTGCTATGTTGGCAGATGGCGAGTATGTCTTAAAACAGGATGCTGTATCTCAAATTGGTATTAGAAACTTAGATATTTTAAATAAAACCGGTTCGTTATCTCAAGCTATGTATGGAAATAAAGGAGGCTTGATTAAAGCTAAAGGATTTGTACGAGGTGGTCTTGCAATGATGGATTTCGATAATGATCAACAAGGTAGAATGCTTATTGCTTCAACAAATGGTAGAGCAAAAGCAATGGCTGAATCAGAATCTGAGAGGCATTTTGCTGAGACAGGAGATAGAGAAGCAGCTAATCAAATTTATAAAGATAGCTATAGTAAATATGGTGGATACGATATGAGTAAGCGTATCGATCCTGATCAGGTATACAATTCAAACAACGAGTACAGAAACTTAATGCTTCAGTCTTCAGAAGAAAGACGCATGCATCATGAAGAAATGCAGATGCATAAAGAAGGTATGGCGTTTAGTAGAGACCAACTGAGTATGGCTACTACTGCAGAACAAAAAGAGAATCATAAAAGAAGTTTGGCTGAAAGTAGAAACGAGTACATGAGACTGCATAAAGAAGGTCCTCGCACTACAGCATATGATGAGATGTTTACTGCTGAAGCTAGAAAAGCTAGAGAAAAACAAGCTAATAAAGATTATTTAGCAGGAGCGAACTTTGCACAAACACAAGCAGCAAAACAAAAAGAAGCAGAACGTATTAAGACTGAACAAGCGGCAGATGCAGCAAATGATGCTCGTTTAGCACAAGCTAGTGCTGATTATAATCAGGCGCAAGCTGAACGTAAAGCCAGAGAGCAAAATGCTATCAAGCAAGGATTCATACAACCTGATCAAATATCTGGCGTACAAACTTTTTATACTGACAGTGGACACAGTAGACATGGAAGTTTTCATAAATATGATCCTGAAACAGGATTGATACATTTTGATACAAGAGATCCAAAAACTTTAGAAATTACTGGTTCTGCTACTGTTCCTTTTGATAGATTAGACAAAGATAGCTATAGGCGTGTTTATGAACAGTATGAAAAACAACAAGAAAGATTAGCACTAGAACAATATCATAGAGACGAAGAAAGAAAACGACAAGAAGCTCAGATTAGAGAAGGCGTAGGACAGATGATGGAAATGCTGCCATCTGTACCTGGTATGATGTATGATAATTTTATACAGAAGCCGATGGATGCTGGAGCACAAATTTATGAAAATATGAAACAAACTGCAGCAGCTCAACAAAAAGCAAAAGAAGAAAAAGCAGCGGCCAAACAAGCTGAAATAAATAATGCTGTAGTGCCTGGTATGTTCCGAACAACAGCACCAGCACCACCAACAGCAACTGCTCCTTTATCTTCAGAACAGCCTAGTGCTCGTGATCAAGTTATACCATTTACAGACGGTATGACTATGCAGGATTTTACTATTGAATCAAGATACAGAGACAAAGAACGTATGCCGGATATTTTTGAGAAATTAGAAGCTGGAACAAGGTCTATTCCAGGCGTAGGAAATTACATAGCTAATACTGTCGGAGGTACTGAGGAGTTATTTGAAACTGTAGGAACAGGTCTTCAATCGTTGCTGTATAAATCAGGAAGAGCTCCCTTAAGAGCTATTGGTGGCAGTAATTTTCTTAGTGATGCTGGTGCAGAAGGCTATATAGTTCAAGATCAATATGCTACAAAGATGGGAGATCTAAAATCAAGATTAGCTGATTTAAAAGGATATAGATCATTTAGCATGCTAACAGGAGGTATTAATTCATCAGAATATTCTAGTTCTGTAGACAAAGAGATAGGTGCATTAGAAGCACAAATAAATAAAACATACAGTGAACATCAAGATTACTTAAAAAAGAATAACCTTGAAGGTGGAGGCTTAGAGACTCTAGGTTCTGGAGCAGCTGGTGTAATTCCATATTTCATGTCTCCTGATGCTATAGAGTTGGGAGTAAGAGGTGCGATGAAGGCTCCTAGCTTTTTACGAAGGGGTACTAGAGGTGTTATTAACACGGCATCAGACGCAGTAGCACGCATACGAGACACTAGTAACGCTATAGATGCTGCTAACACTGCAAGATCCACGACCAGAAGAGCAGCTTTATTAAGAGAACGAGAAGCAGCTATTAATTTTGCTAGAAAATCAGGTGTTCCCGATGAAAAAATTAGAGAATTAATAGAATCTGGAGATGATGAAGCTGGAGCATTAGCAGTACTAGGTAATTTGTTTCAAGAAGGAGCAGGTACTTCAGGACTAAAAACAATACGTGATAGATTTTTAGCACATGATGCAAAGAAGCCATTTGCAACAATGGATTTCCTAACGGGAAGACACTTCGGATTTGATAGTGAAACTGCTAGAATAGTTGCATCTAATCTCGATACTGATCCTCAAATAGCAGCTCAACAACTACAACGCTTATACGATAATCCGTATCAAGAGACTATGGTTGAGTCGATGCGACAAAATTTCTTTAACAACGCCACTCAACAAGGAAGAATACCTTATCAAAAATCACATCCTCCTGGTCCTCCAAACTTTTATTCTAATCCTACTTTGACAAGTCCGCAGCTTCCTGCAACACCACGCCCAGCTCCTGTAGCTCCAGCAACTACTACATCCGGAAGTCTTCAACAGCCTGGCCTAGTAACAACATTTGTGGGTAATGTAAAAGAGGCAGCAAAGAAACCGTTCAGGAAAAGTACGAAGCAAGCAAACAGAGAAGCTGCAGAAAAACTATCAAACATGGGACAGATGACAGCTGCTGCTGCGCAGAGGAATCCTAGAGCTGAAGAAATTTATAATGCTATGTTAGATTATAAAACTTATTATCCTCAAAAAGATTTTCCAGAATATATAAGAAACCATCACACTTTTAAAGAAGGGTCGGTCGATGCAGCGCTTAATAAAAAATACCGACGTTTAAACAATACTCGAGGTCGCTACTCCCCTGATGCTGATGGTAAGATGGCAGTACGGATTAATGCAGATCCTCGCCAAGGTGGGATGAGGGCGGGTAAATTAACCGGTCAAGGTAAACGAACCTTACATCATGAAAGACTTCATGCTATTACTGATTTAATTCACGAATCAAAGTTAGACGTAAAAGATGCCGCTGCAGTTGACGCTTTTGTTAAAAATTATAATTTAGTAGAAGGCATGGGAATAAATGCGGATATGGTTAAATATATGGGGGATACAGGATTAGAGAGTCTTACTTCAGCTCGAAAAGCCTCGACAGCGCTACCAGCTGATCAAAGCTTTGCTAGACAGTTGCCCCCACTGATACTAGAAGAAGCTCGAATAGCAAAAATTCATGGTCTGGATTTATTTGGTCATAAGCCAGGTGCTTCTGGTAGCTTTATGAATAGAGTTATAGAATATGCAGAAGGAATGAAAGGAAGAAAATTTACGAAGAGACTACTAGAAATTCAAAATAGTGGCGACGAACAAGAATTATTTATGCTCTTAGAACAATTGCCTAAAGGTAAAAGCTTGTCACGGGCTTTGCAAACTCCATATAAGGGAGACATTCCTAAATTTTCTAAAATTAAGGGAGAGATTCCTAAATTTGCTAATGGTGGATATGTTGGAATAGGTAATAACATGGCCAAACCAAAGGGTACAGACAGTATTTTGGCCAATATTGCTAATAGTAATATGAATGCAGCATTAAGTCCTGATGAATTTGTGGTTAGGGCTCCTCAAGCTAGAAAATTTGGTGGATTATTAAATGATATAAATAATGGTAAGCTTCAAAGTTCTAATATGACTAGATATTTATCTCAAGGTGGCTTCATAAAACCTGGATATTATAACATTGGTGGCGCTGTTGGTGGTGTATCTAATAATATTGCCCAGCCTAATATAAGCATAGATACTACAGCACTAGATAATTTAGCCAGCCAGTTGACCAATTTACAAGAATTTGTTGGACAGTTAGGGGAGCATGTAAATACATTCGCACAAGGAACAGAAACATTTGCAGGATCAACAGAAATGTACAATCAAGGAGTTTCTCAGTATTCTGAGTCTGTAGACAATATGCCAAATCAACTTACCACTAAGGTGGATCAAACAGTTAAGACTCAGCATTTCGGATTAGATGCCGTTACAGATAACGTAAGTCAAAATATACTTGCTCAGGCAGACCAGAACTCTTCTTTAACTAACCATAACGCTATGTCTAGGTTAGATCGTACTGAATTCGAGGGTGGACTTAACACGAGCAGAAACTCGACACCTATGGGAGGGGGTCAATACTCTTAATTATGAATAATGTAACAAAAGTATTTGATAGTATCGGTTTTAATTTTAAATTTAAAGACGGGGTATTTGTTGTCCAAAAACCTTTAAATGGTTACAATTCTTTAAATTCTAGTCATGTCGGATACTATATTCCTTACATAGTGCGTAGTTATGGCGAATCAAACATTATATATGAAGTAGGTGTGGGTTATGTAGACTTACAAGGCGACGACATTATTGTTAAGAGAGACAGAGTTGTACGCTCTTCTAGTAATGACGAACCAATAAACTTCCCAGATGCTAAACGTCAAGAGTTTTTCATATTTGCTAATGAAAGTTCGTTTAATACTGGGTTTAATAATATTATTGTAAGAGATGATCACTTTACAGCAGATCCAGTACAAGCCTCTTACCTAATAGATACATCAGAAAAATCTATAGACGTTTTACTACCTACTAATGTACAATCTAAAAATTTAGCAATAGAATTTAAAATTATATCTGGTAATAATTCAGTAATTATTAGATCATCAGAAGGTCACACATCTCATACGTTGTCTCCTGCAAAAAATTACATAAAGCTTGGTTTTGCTAATAATCAGTGGCATATCATCGGTGTGGTTGTTCCACCATCAGACTTCTCTACCTTATCTAATCCTGAATACTCTATCTTAAGTGATCCTTCTGGTAATACATATTCATTTCAATTTAATGGTGGCGGGGGCGAATTTCAAGGTTCAGAAGTTTATTGGAGTCCTGGTGGAACTAATAAGATGCTATTGGGTTCTGACTCAGAAGCATCGGCCCATACAATATTGTCTACATCCGGTACCGCCGATACTGTATTTAATAATGACAGAGAAGCTAGTGACTTTTTAGTATATGGTAGTGGTACAGGTATATCTAATTATAATATGTTTTTTGCATATGATGGTAGATTAGGTTTAAATATTCCTTCTGGTAGTAGACCTGTTACTGTTTTCCATGTTGTTAATAATATCTGTCAAGAAGGTTTTAGATTAGAAAACAGAAATTACTGTCATCCAGCCAACATGACTTTATATCACAAGCCTAGTGGTTTGTTATCTAATGGTACTGTTGTTGGTGAATTAAACTTAGCTGGTAAAGACACTAATGGAAACAAAGTAAATTATGTGTCTTTTAAATCTACCGCAAATAATACTGCTGCCACTACACCTAAGGGGCAGTTTGATCTTGTAGTTGCTACTACAAATACAGGAGTGAAAACCTTAACAAGTAATGATTCTAGTACATTTATAGGTTATTCTGATAATAATTTAACTATTGCTAGTGGTAGTAATACTGTTTTAGGTCATGATACGAGCAATATAAATTTATCTGACAGCGAAATATCTATCAATAGTCCTAGTGTTAAATTAAATAGTACATCTATTATATTAGGTAGTGGAGGTACAGGATCTATAACCATTCCAAGTTTGTTCGCCACAAACCTGCAATCAAATACAATTAAACTTAATAACGTATCAGAGAATAGTATATTAGCTGTTGATAGTTCTGGATTTTTATCTGCTAGTTCTGAAAATGTTAAATTTGCATCTATTCCTTCTGGGAGAGTCCTAACTACTACAGACGGTGGATTTGTAACAGGAGTATATAGTATTACTGATTATTTCTTAACTAATCAGAATATTTTGTGGAATCAATATCCTATTAGAAAAGCCAATATATGTTTAAGACAAATTGTATTTTTAGAAGATCCTACTTTAGAAGCTATTTTACCAGAGACTACAGAATTTGAAGTTGGAGATCAGGTTGCTGTTAAATTAGCTGATGGAACTATAGAATATCGTAGAATTAATTCTATTGATATTGACGATAATCAGATTACAGGATTAGTTGTAGATCAAAACTTAAGTGATAATACGGTTACAGACTTAGAGGTTTACTCAATTACTCGTGGTGGCTTCTTGTCTATGAAGATGTTCACTGCTCCTGGTACTTTAGCAGATGCTACAGATAATACTTTAAGCATCAGGCCTGGTATTAGTACAGTATTTAATGATCAGCAAAAAAATATTGATTTTATTGTATATGGTACCGATGCTGTTCCTGCTCTTAAAATAAATGCTGATGGTTCTGGTAATCAGTCTTTTAATTCTGGAATATATTACACTTATGCTACACAAACAAGCTCTAGACCTTTTACTATTGCAGTGACCAGTGGTGGAGCAGGATTTAATAATTTAAATAATAGTTCTAATTATGACTATGCTGCTTCTGGTTCTTTTTCTGGATTAGTCACCGACGTTACTACTAATGGGGCTAGTAGCTATTATGGAACTAGAGACCAAAATGGTAATGTTAGAGAATGGATTGAAAATAGTAATACAACTCATACTCCTTTAATTGAATATAGTGCTGGTGGTTCTTTCAAAAGCAAAGAAGGCAATACTCTAAGAAGTTTACTTCCTGCATCAGGTAGTGGAATTTTTGAAGACATAGGTTTTAGGGTTGCTAGTTCATATGGTCTTTCTGATGAAGTTGCACTAGAAAGTGGAGCCAATATAGACTTATCTTTCAAGTCTGTTATTGATCCATTCAATATTGAAGATAATTCAGACCTATATACAACTAGTGGAACAGCAGACATTCCTACCGGATTAAATCTTTTTGCTACAGGCATCAATAATCTAGGTACTGTTAATTACAACTATAGGCTATCTGAAACAGAAGTTACTAATACTCAATATATTGAATTTTTAAATGCTGTAGCGTCAACAGACAACCTTAATTTATATCAGACGTCCATGAGTGGTGAGGAAGTAGGAGGTATTGTAAGATCAGGTTCTCCTGGAACCTACACATATCATACTAAACCAGATATGGACAATAAGCCTGTAGTGTTTGTAAATTACTTATCTAGTTTAAGATTTGCTAACTGGTTACACAATGGTGCTCCTACAGGTAGTGCGGTTAATTCAAATACTACTGAAGATGGTTCGTACACATTAATAAATACGGGCGGAGATACATATCAAGTTACCAAAAATTCATATAATAAATATTGGTTACCCAACATACATGAATGGCATAAAGCTGCTTACTTTGAATACAAAGAATACACAATTAGATCTGGTACATCTAATATAATGATCAAACGAGATGATCCTTTCCCAGTATTTGAATCTACTGGTATTGGAGGTGCTTTTAAAGAATTTGCTAACCTAAGCGTAAGTGGTTGGACTTATACAGATAAGCTTTACGTTGGTGATGGTAGTTTTGTTAGTCCTACTGGAAAAGATGGTAGAGCTGAGTCTATAGAATTCTTAGATGGTTTATTTAAGTTTGAAAGAGGTTCGTATAAATTTACTTTAGGTGCTCAAGATAATGTTACTGTCGACGTGGATGATGTTAATTTTGATGGTACTTACGGTAATTTCTTAAGTAGCAATTCTGGAGTTACTTTATCTAGTCAATCTGGAGATATAAACTTAGTAGCTCAAGATGGTTTTATTAGATTATATTCTCCTTATCCTATTAAAGTTAGTGGTATTGAAGCATCTGAAGTAAGAACTGAAGATATTATTAAGATTAATAGTGAGGGAGTAGAAACGGCTACTTATCCTGGTTCTAGTGGTAGTGTTATTTATAAGTTATCTGATCATGAAGCAGGTTCTTCTGATCAATTTAAATTCCTTTCTGGTGTCTTGAACATGCCAGGAGGAAACTCGAAAAGTCCGCTGTATGTAACCGACCAAAAGAATGTTGAAACTTTCTCTGCTATTACATATGATTCTGGAGAGATTGTAAGTTCTACTCAAGTGTCTCTTCCAAAAATTAAAATAGGTGAAGATATTCCGCTGTACAGCGGATATATTTTAACACACCAAGGAGAAGGCTACGCTGAATGGGCGCCTACTAATTATTTAGATGCAGAAGGTGTTTTGTGGGAAAGAGAAGCTAAACTTAATGTAGAGATATACAATGACAAAATACAGTTTTCTGGCAACAGCGCCGAAGAAGTTTCTGGTGCTTTTAAATATACAGACACTATTGGTTTAGTCAATCTTATGACCGCAGAGACCTACTATGTTAAAGGTTCTGACGGTATGTTTGTGATTCACGGTTCGGGTGCTACTCCTGATCCAGCTAATTTTGTTACTGAAGAAGATGGTAAACCAACCATTACTGTCTGTCCATCTATACCTTGGGGACCACAAAACGGATTGTCTTTTGTGAGTGGTTTAGCTTATTCGGTAACTAAGGGTGCATACATGAGCATGCAAATGGACCCTGCAGCTACCAGTGGATTCACTTGTGCTGGTGGTTTGGTGGAAAATGATGCTGCTCCATATGCGTTCAAGCCAACTACCCTAAATCACATTAGTATTCGTCCTGATTATTCTACTAGTTTTAACTTACTAGGAGAAAATATTGATTTTGTCATATATCCTTCTAGGATGACAGATTTTCATAGATACGAGCCAGAGATCCATGGCGTCGATGCATCAGGTAAGTCTGTAGGTTTAGTACCAGGTTTTATGATTGATGCTAATATCCATAATTCTGTTACTGGAACAATGGCGACAGGCGTAATGTTTTCTGGGTATACAGATGTGGGCGAAAGTTTACCTAGCGGATTTCATGTTGATGAAACTTCTAAAATATATATTAATACCGATACTCCTTTTAATATTGGAGATCCAGTTACTAGTGGTAGTGAGGCACTACAAACTTATGCCGATTTAACTGTTAACAGATATGCATATGCCAGTGGTTTAATTACTCAAGAACTTTACTTTACTCCTAAACCAGACTTAAGCGGCAATGGTACGTATGTAGTTAATGCTCCGTTAACTGTTAATACTTTAGGTCAGGTGATTTCACAAGTCCCTGAAACAGCAGCTACGGTACCAGGTAAACCAACTAGTGTAACAGGAAGTACCGGCAACTCTTCAGTTACATTAAATTGGCTAGCTCCTAGTAATGATGGAGGTAGGGTTGTTCTAAACTATATAATTGAATATTCTTTAGATGGTGGTGATAGTTGGACTAAATACGAAAGAGTAAGTTCTATAGACACTAGTGCTAGTCTTACTGGATTACAAAATGGTTCTACTTACATATTTAGAATATCTGCTGTAAACACAGTAGGCACTGGAGAACCTTCTCTGAGTTCTAGTCAAATTGTTCCTAATAGCAATTATCCCTCAGAAGTTAGAAATCTAACAGCTACTAGATCTACATTGTCAGCTATGATAAAATGGGTTATACCGTCTTTTGGCTCTCCGTTTACAGACTATGTAATTGAATACAGTACAGATAACGCATCTACTTGGTCTACATATCCAACGCCTACAATCGAAGATGATACAGAAGTTACTGATGGAAAGAAAACCACTTTATCTGGTATACAAGATGCTCCTAGATATTTATTTAGGGTTAAAGCTCAAAATTCTTATGGGTTTGGACCTTATACACAAATAGAGAGTATAGGATCAGATCCGTATGAACCTCCATCTGACACTGAAGATGTTACTAGCATATGGGATTTCGGTAAGATTCAATTCACAGGAGTTTGTTCATGAAACTTTTATTAAAAAGAACAGAAAATTCAGCTTCGTCACCTAATCCTGATCCTACACAGGTGGATGTTGGTGAATTAGTAATGAATAGTATTACAGGAAAATTATTTACAAAATTAATGGATGGTACACTTGTTGAATTTGTACCTCAAACAGTCTGTTTTGGGCCTACTCCTACAATCACTTTTCCTAATGTTACTGATTTTTGTTGTTTTGGTGACGTAATGAATATTACTGTAAAAGATCTTTTACCATCTCCTAAAACATATACTTTTTCGTTTGATGAATTAACTGGCAATGGCGGTTCTGGTACGATTAGTTCTGCATCATTTACAAACTATACCGTATCTGGAACAAATGGAATTCCAAGCGGACAAACCGCAACACTTAGAGAAGCAATCATTCCAGTTAATTTAACTATTAATGATGCTGACAGTATTAATATATTTAAATTTACGGTTTCTTCAGATAATTATACTTTAACGGAAAAAACTATAGCGATACCTTGTAATGTTTGTCCATAGGAAGTACAGATGACAGTTCAACAACATAGTGATACTATTCAAAATTGTGAATGTGGAATTTTATTAAATTTTGATAAGGTATTTTCTGAAACAACAGATCCAAGTGGTACACCTAACATAGAAGCTAGATCTACGTACGTCCTAGAGTTTGAACCTGAATTTGTGTTTCCTAGTAGCCAAGCTAACGTAGATCTCTCACCAAACACCTACACTGTTAATCAAGTTAGCGAATTTACTCCTCAGGTAGTAGCTAAAGTTACTTCAAGCCACCAAGGAGAAAGTCAATCTTTAATTAAACTAAATATTAAAGATACTGCGAATAATATACTATATACAGACTACTATAATGTTGTATGTTCTCCTTCCGAAGTAATAGTCAGAAGAGGTAACTACAGAGGTTTGACTAGTTCTGCAGTCACAGAATCTAGAGGTCCTAATGGCGGTATATTAATTGATATTGATACTCGTGATTTAAAACCGGGTATGATAGTTAAAGATATTGCTGAGCCTGAAGTTTTAGCTGGTGGAGCTACTATTTTAGAAATTAGAGATAAAAATACAATAGAGTTAGCATTAAAAAGTTTTCCCCAATCACCTGGTTTTGGCAGTGCTGCTTCTAATAGAAACTTTGAATTTACATATTCTTTACAGTGCTTCTTGCCTACTCAAGAGGCTTCTGAAAGATATGTTATGCTAGATAAAAGTAATAATTGGACATATAAGTATAATGACAAGATTGTAGCTAAATTTAATAGAACTTTTGAAGGCGATGATATTAGTATTAAATTGCCTTTGGAAAATCCACTAAAGCTACCTAGCAAAGTAGAAGCTGCATCAATTTCTCGTGTAGCTATGGTAAACTTAAATGATTCTTTAGCACTTATAACACCAACTCCTACCCAAACTTTAACGCCTACTGCTAGTATAACACCAACACCTAATTTAACTCCGTCTATTACACCTACTCTTACATCAACTCCAACACTTACGCCTACATTTACCCAAACACCTACTGTTACACCCACGTTCACTTCAACTCCAACTCATACAGTCACTAATACTCCTAGTGTTACACACACATTAACTCAGACCTACACACCGTCTCATACAGCATCACCAACTGTTACTCCTACATATACAACAACTGTTACTCCTTCAGTTACTTATACAAATACGCCTACGCAAACATTAACTCAAACCTTTACTCCTACTCAAACACTTACAGTAACACCATCTCATACTCCTACACAAACTGTTAGCGCAACTCCTGCTGTAACTCCTACTATAACTCAGACACATACACCTACTCAATCTTATACTCCGACTCATACTCCTACACATACGCCACCTGTTACTCCGACTTACACACAAACTGTAACTCCTTCTTATACTCCCTCTTACACTCCAACACAAACTTATACTCCTTCTCAAAGTTTTACTCCAACATATACAATTACTCCCTCTTTCACAGCGTCTGTAACACCTTCATACACTCCAACGCACACAATGACGCAAACAGTAAGTCATACTCCAAATTCAACGCCTACTTACACTCCTACAGCAACTCCAGCAGCAACTTTAACTCCAACACCTAGCTTTACTGTTACTCCATCACAGACTTTTACTGCTACACCAGCAGAAACATTAACACCTACACCTACTTATACTATGAGTGCTACGCCAGCAACTACTCCTACGTACACTCCTACGCACACACCATCGCAAAGCTTCACACCTACTCATACATATACTCCTACTCAAACTTTAACTCCTTTAGATCAAAATAATGCTATTTTTATATTAGACACAGAGATGCCTTTATACACTACAGTAGAGGATATATTTTCTAAACCTGCAGTTTTTAAAGTACATCAGCTTAGTAGTAATCAAAACATTAGTCGACAAAATCAAAGAGCAAGATTCTTGACACTGATGACACAAGCAAACAAAAATAACTATTATGCAGGCAGTGAGTCTGATTTTATTGTGAATGCTAGTGAAACTGATGAAGATTTTGATGAACTAAAGTATATGTATGTTCCTAGCATACAAGAAATTACTGATATGGCCACGGGTCAGATAGATGATGGGTTATTTCTCTCCGCCAGTCCTGGTGCTGGGCCAACCACTAGCCTCAACGAGGCGTTGAACCAAGGAGTATATGCTTATAGAAGCATGGGTCAATATGCTTGGTGGGGTAGGTATAGTTTGCTTTTGAGTAATAATAGTCTCGAAAATCAATATGCATCACCTTCTAGAACATTTGGTAATCAGTATAGCCTTCTTGTTGCTGGCTTTACTTTGGGTTGGAATACTAGACTTAATGAGGACATCTTTCCAACATCCACTAGTGGCTATATAGTCACATATTCTCAACCCGTTACTGATATTAGAAAAAGGTTTGATACTGGTGATATGTTCGATCTTAATACAGATACTATTGATTACAAAACTAATTTCGAATCATATAGTTCTTCGAAAAACTCTGTTGAACGAGGCTATATACAAAATAGTCAGTACGTCACTAGAGATGGATTGTTATATGTAAGTGTTTTGGGAGGATCTAATCATACAGAAAGTAATTTTAGAGGTTTCGTAAGTGCTAAAGTGACAATACCTGGGATGAGTAAAAAAGGTTTTCCGGACGACAAAAGAGGCGCTTTAGAGATAGGTCGGGACGGTATTGATAGCGGGTATGGTTTTGGTTTAAATGCTAGATTCACTTATGGAGACCAGATGATCACTAAAGTATTAACTTTTGGAGCTCATACTATTAAACAATTGTGTTTTGAAGGATTGCGTAATTTAGTTAGTGTTCCTGTGTCTTTTACTTATGATTGGGAGCCGGAAGGTTTAGAGCATGTTTTTAAAGATTGTACTTTATTTAATTCTTCTAATATTAGTAACTGGAATATTACTAATATCACAAGTCTTAATAGTGCTTTCCAGAACGCTACAAACTTTAATAAACCTCTTAATTGGAACACCTCTGCAGTAACAAGTATGTATGGTACTTTTGCAGGAGCTGTAAACTTTAATGATCCTAGTATTACAGGTTGGGACGTTAGTAATGTAAACAATTTTGGAAGCATGTTTCTCGGGGCAACGAGCTTTTCTCAAGATTTAGGTACTCATTGGAACTTTAGTGGAGTCAATAGCGATAGAGATTTAGATCGCTTTTTAACAGACACCAGTATTACCGATGTTCATTACGATAATCTGCTTCAAAACTGGGCTAATAACTCTAACTGTTTAGCTCGAAACTGCAAAATCGACCTACCTAATAATAAACCTACAACATTAGCTTCACGTTTAAATAAATTTAAATTACTACAAAATGGTTGGACGATTAATGACGAGGAAGAAATTACAGATGGTAACTAAAATAGATTAAAGAGATAAAAATGAGTTGTAATAATAGTAATCCAAAAAAGAAATTAGGTGAATTAATTTTCAATTCTCAGGTCTATGATGGCGCTGAAGTAGATATCACATATAATGGTGCTGAAAATTATAATTTTAAATTAAGTGGAGTTATTGCAGCAAATGAATTTTGTGTAGTAGAAAACCCTGAAGTTACTCCTACTCAAACTCCTAGTTTTAATTTTTATCAAACATCGACGCCTACACCGACACCTTCTTTCACTGCTTCTCAAACTGCTACTCCTGCTGTGACTCCTTCAGTTACGGTATCTGTATCTGAAACACCATCAGTAACACCTACTAACACAGTCACTCCATCTTTCACCCCATCGCAAACAGCTACGATGCCTGTTACGCCATCGCAAACAGCTACAATGCCTGTTACCCCATCGCAAACAGCTACAATGCCTGTTACCCCATCGCAAACAGCTACAATGCCCGTAACTCCATCTCTAACGGTTACTCCATCGTTTACTCCTAGTCCAACAGCGAATGTGAATCCTTTATATGTAGCAGTAGTCTATGATTCTAACGACGGTATGAAATCTAGTAATGCAACATCTTGGTCAGATTTCACATTACCTGCTTCGAGACTTTGGACAAAGATTACATATGGTGTTAATAAATTTATTGCAGTAGCATACAATACTTCGTCTGCTACTAAGTCTTACAATGGTACTAATTGGTACGAATTTGATTTAGGTACTACAGGCTACTGGAATAATATTAGTTATCTAAAAGATAAGTTTTTAGTAGTAGGAGATGGCACTACTGCTTTAACTTCTACTTACGGATATGCATGGGTATCTGCCACATTAGGAAATAACGAAAATTGGTTGTCTTCTGCTTATGGAAATAGTATTTATGTTGTTGTAGCGTCTAATACTAATAATTATGAAACCTCAACTGATTTATCTACTTGGACCTCAAGAACTTTTAGCGACTCATTAAATTACAAAGACGTTATTTATGGTGGTAATAAATTTATTGCGGTTGCATCAAATACAGACAAAATACTGGAATCGACTAACGGTACTAGTTGGACTACTAATACTTTACCAAGTAGTAGGATGTGGAAATCTGTCGCTTATGGTAATGGTAAGTATGTAGTTGTACCTCATAATGATTCATACTTTGCAACATCATCTGATGGCACAACTTGGTCTGAATCTACTATCCTTTCTGGATTATGGAATCAAATAATTTATGATGAAGGTTTATTTGTTGTGGTAGGTCAAGGTACTGTTGTATTAACTTCTGCTGACGGTAGCACTTGGACACAAAGATCTGTAACCGATGCTAATTGGGTTAGTTTAGTATTTAATAAGCCTACTACAGGCAGTCCTCCTACTCCTACTCCTACAACTTCAATATCTCCAACCCCAAGCAGTACTCCTTAAAAACAATCGGTGTATATGAACTATATAGCATTTTATTAATATGGAATAAATTATGAGAATAAATACGGCTAATTTTTTAACACATTACCCAGGGTCTCAGGCTTTGCCTTTACATGAAGAATCTCCTTTTGGAGATGATACTAGGAAAAATGCTGATTATAATAGATTTATTCAAAATATTAGCACAATCTATGGTAGTCAAGATTCTGAAGGGAATATACCTCTTTTTTGGACAGTTTTTAGTGGTACAGTATTTGTACCTAATCCAGAATCAACTTTAACACAATTAGAACCTAAAAAATCTTATTATTTTATTACCAGAGATGAAAATGCATTACCTTTAAACTTACCTATTAATGGTAATATACTTCCTGGATTTAGAGATCAACCATTATTACCAAGTATTAAAACTGTATTAACAGATACATTTGATAGTATTAATGATGGTCAGGATGAAGCTGTACTAACTACCAATAATTATGCTTATTTAAAATTTAAAGTTTCTGGATTGCAACCTTTTGAAGATTATGATTATACTATTAATTGCGATGCGGCTAACTGGCCTGTAAGTATATCTCCTATGTCTGGTGTAATTAAACCGTCAGATGAAGATTTAGAATTAAGTTCTATTGTTCATTTTATTAAAAGTACTGGAACATGTGGAGAACAAAGTAATATACCAGAGAATAGCTTAGACTGTTCAGATATAAATTCTAATAACTTGTATGCTGTAGTAAATTTAGAAATTACACCAAAATCAAATGCAATAGACTCGGTAAAGGGCGACAGTATTACGATTAGATGTAAAGATTGTATTCCAAGATTGTCTGTTACCCTACCCAATATTGGAGTTTTAAGTAGTGCGTCACAAGCCACCACTGCACAAACTAGCACAGATACCGAGGCACAATTTTATACTGCTTTAAGTGGTATTTCGGCTAGTGGTATTTCGGCTAATAATGTTGTTGAAAATTTAGCTCCTGTATCTGGAGATAATAGATTCTTCGCTTATAAAGCTAATGTGCAAAATATAGAAACTAAAAAGAAATATACTTACGAATATAGATCTTTAGAAGGTAATTGGCCAGCAAGAATATCTACGCCTATGTCAGGATCTTTGTCTTCGTTAAATACAGAAACTGCATTAAACAGTACTATTAATTTTTGTTTAAGTACAGGTCTTTGTCCAGAAAATGGATCTTTGTCATACAACCTAGCCTCTGGACCAGACTTATCTAATTTATTTACTACTGTAGAGCTAGTTGTAAGTTCTGAAGACGGCACAGAAACTGCAGTTAGTAACCCATTTACCGTTTATTGTCAAGATTGTCTATAAAGGCGCATAAAACATGTCATATAATCAAAACATCCAGTTTGCTTTAAAAGGTCTAAGTAGAAGACAAGACTATAATTATAAAATTGTTGGACAAGGAGGTAACTGGCCTGCAGTTGCTGAACCTTTGTCGGGAACTTTCACAGCTCAATCAGGTGAAGAATTCATACATACTAATATAGCTTTTTGTAATTATACAGGAGTGTGTCCTCCAACAGACCCTAAAGTGTTAGAGTATTCTGTTGGTTATAATTGTGGAACTTCTAATAATAACATATTTACTAATGTTGGCTTAGAGTTAACTAGAATAGCAGATGACTCAAAAGTATATGCGCCTAATATTTTAGTAGAAGCCAGTGGTTTTCCAACAGGTATTGCTATAGAAACAACCAACCAAGGTACTGGATCTACCCCTACCCCAATTTTGAGATTAACTGGTAATGGTAATGATCATAGAGAATTTACTACAAAAATTACTAATTTAAATCCTGGTGCTCAGTATACATATAAGGTTGTTGATGCAGGAGGTAACTGGCCAGCACAATTAATTACTCCTACTGGAGGAGACTTTACTGTTACTGGTACAGAATATACGATTCCCCATAAGCTTCATTTTTGTTCTTCTGCTAATGCTTGTCCTAGTACCTTGCCTGGATATTTATCGCATGGTGCAATCTCGTGTGCTGATAAATCTAATATTTATAGATGTTTAAGAGTAGAAATTAGTGCTAAAGACTGTAGCTTGTATGCTGGTAAGACTTTTCATAGTGAAAAAATTACAACTTATTGTAATAATTGTTTAACTCAGCCTACAATTGCTACCAACAATAATCTAAGATTAAGCTCTAGTAATGCTGCTGATATTAGTTTTGCTTTTAGGAATTTAACTCCAGGCAGAACATATACTTACAATTTTACAAATCGTGGTTCAACATGGCCTACGATATTAACTCCAACTCAAGGTACATTTATTGCTACAGATACAGAATATTCCTCTACACACAGAATACTATTCTGCGACAGCGCGGCTCTTTGTCCGCAGGGTACACCTGGTTTACTTGGATATACAGCATATAACTATGGATCAAATCTAGAAAAACAAATGACAGATAAGTTGCTACACACTACTTTGGCTATTAATCTTATTGACACTAGTTGTGATAACGAAACAATTACTAGTGAGAATTTGCATATTGAATGTGATGGCTGTTTACCTGCTTTCAAATATCCTAATCCACAATGGGCTAGTGCTGGTAATACTAATATTAGTAGTACTACCGTAAAAAAAGATTTAGTTGAAACTTGTTGTAATGGAACTACTTCTTTATCAGCAACTGTTACTAATGTTTATCTTGGAGATGCATATACTTATACTATTACATCCACTAACGATAAAATTAAATTTGTACCAAATCAAGGCACAGTATATTTTGGCTCAACATCAAGTACGGCTAATAGAATTAATACTATTATGTCTACTACATTAGATCAAAACGAGATGGGTATTATAACTATTGCTGTTACACATGTAGACTCTAATATTAGTGCAATGGATAGTTTAACTATTACTTGTGATCCTACATGTTAATTTAAAGCAATACAAGGAGTTTAAAGGATGCCACCAATCAGTAGTTTTTCTAGTAATCTAGGACCTCAAAGCGCATCAGATCGATTAGTTGTTAAACGATGCCAAGATAATCTTATTGTTCCTACAGTACCTTCTGTTACTCCTACTCCTACACCTGTTGTGACTCCTGCTAATGTTTCTATTGATGGAGTATATGCTTGGGGTGCTAATGATCAGGGTCAGGTGGGAGCAGGTACAACTTCCCCAACTGTTACGTATCCAAACAAAATTCTTGACGCTAATGCTACTACTATTATTAAAACTAGTAGAGAGCATAGCGCTGTATTACATAATGGCGATATATACTACATGGGAACTAATGACGATACATTAAGTCAGTCTGGTGTCTACGTAGACACTGCAACTAAATTAACTGTAGATATCGCTGATTCTACAACATGGAACAGAATAGCAACCAACGAAAACCATAGTCTAGTGATAAGTACTACCGGCGCTGTGTATGGATTTTCTAATGATTTTAATTATGGATCAACTGGTCACACAGCACAGTCTGCATCATTCACTCAAGTTGCTCTAACAGGAGGTGTACATTTAATTGGTGCCGAAGTAGAAGCCGGGGAGTTTCATTCTTTAGCTATTGGCTCTGACGGTAATGTTTGGGCCTGGGGCAGAAATAATGTTGGACAATTAGGTAATAATAGTATACAAGATACTGATGTGCATCATCAAGCAGCTGTAGTTTCTGGAGTAAGTAATGCAACGCATATCTATACCAATTCTTCATTCCATTCTTGTTTTGCTATTGATAGCTTAGGTGATCTTTATAGTTGGGGAGGAGTACAAGATACTACCAATCCTACTTCAGGAACACCACATATTTTAGGTAGAACTGGAGACCCTTTGGTTACAGAACGTGTAGAAACTGGTCAAAGAGTAAGATATTTGAGTACAGGTAATGATTTAAATATAGCCATATTAAAAGATTATAGTTTTTTTATGTGGGGTACTTTCTATGACAATGAAGGAACACTACAAACAATAGAAACTCCTATGCCAATAATAGATAGCAATACTTTAGAGTTCGTTAAAGGGTTTAGGGTTTCTTGTCAAAAATACCCAAATGCTACATTTAGAACAGCATTATATGTAGGCTTCGACACTAAGGTATACTACATAACTCCCGTATCTTATGATGGAGTTCATATAAAGGCTGATTTACAAAACATTAGTCCAGATACAAATATATCAAGTATTTCTGCTTCATCAGATCATTATATGTTGATAAAGCTCAATACAGCTAATATATATTCTTTGCCTCATTCAGAATCTTTAATTGGAGAAGTTATATAAATGCCCTATGAATTATTTACACAAGATAATATATATCGCGCACAAGAAGAAGCCACTAAGCCTGTAGAAGTTATTTACGCTGGTACAGGTCTGCATAAAATTACTGGTGCTACTCCATATATTACTTTTAATAGAACTTCGAATCTTAATGAGAATAGAGAAATCCAAAGTACCACTGTTAATGTAAATCTTGAAGGTACTATTGTTAGGAATGGAGTAGATACTGGACTAACTCCACCAGGTACTGGTTTGACTTCTATCATGGGAGCTGTAGAAGCTTTAAAAGATTTATTTAGTTCTCCAACAGGAGATTTTGCAACATATAACGATGTTTTAAAAGTAAAGTGTGATAGTGCCGAAATATTTAAAGCTAGTGGAGTAAGACTTGTATCTTTAAATTTTGAAAAAAGTACAGATAATTGGATACAGACAGTGCCATTTAATGCCGTTCTGGAATACGTAGAAACAGGCAATGATAATAAATTATCTTATGTAAAATCTACTACCCATCAATGGTCTATAGAACCTTTAGAAGAATATCAATATACTAGTTATACTACTGGATTAAACATACCTGGCTCAGAAACTCATAATCCTAAATTAAAACCGACCGCTCCCAGCGCATCTGCACCACAACCAGCTAATGGATTAGGTGGAGGTGATTTTGGTGACGGGGGTGGAGGTCTTACTGTAGTAGATATACCTAGATTTAAAATTAGTAGAACATTATCTGCTGCTGGGGTACCTAGTGGTACAGGTAATCCAGCAACAAACAATGCTTACCTAATGGCTAAGGCATGGGTTGAGAGTACTGCCGTAACAGCTTTTAGCGGATCTGTAAATAGTTTCATACCTGCTGCAGCAACAGATTCAATATCAAATATAAACACTATGGACAAAAATACTTTTTTGTACAATCACTTAAGATCGGTTAATTTTAGTATTGGTCAAGGTACTTACAGTATTGTTGATACCTGGTTAGCTATGCCTTCTGCAGTTAGTTATTTAGAAGATTACACTATAGAATCTTCTACAGATGAAAATCATATAAAAACAGTTAGTGTACAAGGAGAAATTAAAGGGTTAAAGGTTTCTAACTTGAATAGTTTTAGTAGTATGAAAAACGGTTCAGGTTATGTCCAAGAAAGTGGCGGTTCAATAAATTTAGATTTATCTATCTCCAATGGCAGCGCATCTGACCCTTCAGTAGGACCTACTAATCCTAATGGAACTGCTAGTACTCAATCATTATCTTCAAATAGGTATGCAACAGCTCTGAATGGATGGATAGAAGACATTAAACCTTATATGTATCGTAGAGCTTCGTCAGTTTTAGGTAGCATAGAGCGTACAACAGACTATTATCAACCAAGTAATGCTCACAATCAACGTAATCCTATTTTTAGTAAAGAACATCCTTTAAATGCAATACCTGTTTCCACTAGCGAAACCCACAATATGCAAAAAGGTAGTTTGCAGTATAATTATCAATTTGATAATCGATTTAGTTACTTAAGCGGTGTTTTAAATGAAAATTTAAGTGTTGATGTGAAAGGTCCTTCAGATGTAGTTAACGAAGCTTTTGTATTAGGACGAAGACTAGGTCCTGTGATACAGAATCTAGGATCTAGAACTAGTACGGAACAAACTGCAACTCTAGAAATTAGTGTGATGCCTCCTAGCAGTATAGATGGTGTTGTTAGAACTAGCAATAAATGTCCTTTGTATCATCAAGGTGAATTATATAACAGTATAAAATCTTTATTTTCAGGTTTACAACCTTATGGAGATAGACCTCAGAATTTATTTGGTAATTTTGACCAAAGAAGCTCTATAGTGAATGATGCAGGTCAGGTGTATATAAAAAGAGATGAGGAACAATGGAATGCTACACAAGGAAGGTTTTCTAAAACTGTTACATGGTTATACCAACCTTGCAGTAATACAAGAACCTATTTAGATAATTAGGATTTAATATGCCCACAGCCCCTTGCTCAAATGACGACAAAATAATAGCGCAAACAATGTTTTTAGGAGCTAGTGTAACTAGCTTTACTAATAGCATAGGATGGGGTTCTCAGCCTTCGCAACTAACAGTTAATTTAGTAGAGGATGAGACAGCGTGTCCTGTTAACATCTCTCAATTTGGCGCTAGTGCTTATAGTCCTGGTCATTATGATACTTGTAGCGGTGATTCCTGTTACGCTGTAGCAGATGGTAGTACTTATGATCGTAGCGTACATGCAGTTACAGATAGAATGATACCAGGAAAAGTTTATTATTCTTTTAATGGATCTAGTGGACCTCAATCACAATACTGGACTACTCCAGACCCAGGTTTTTTTGGTAGACAAACTAGAATCGGATTGGATGGTAGTGATTCTCAAAGTTCAGACGTAAGATATCAGTATGATATTATTGGTGCTCCTATATTTTTTAAAATGAAAGATTTTAATTTTATAGGTGTCGTGCAATCTTGGAAACGTAATTTAGACCAAGGTGGTAAAAATTATACTGTCACTATAGACGGTATGTCTTCTATTTTAAATTCTTCTTACGTTATTGTGGACAAATATATAGGTTCTTTATTTAGTAAAAATTCAGGATCATTATATGGTTCGCCAAAAAACTATCTAGGTAGTGCTGGTGATTATGTTGGAGGAGTCAATCAAGGTGCTTTACATAATGTATTTAATGTATATGGATTTATGGAATCGTTACAACCTGGTTTTTTTGGAGGAGCTAGAAATACAGAAGAGGGTATGCAGGCAGGTCAGATTATATCTGCGTTGAGTGCAATGACTTCTACTAAAAATGCCTCTGACTTTATTGATTGGACACCTAATGATTCTTATGCTCCTAAAAGAGCATTTAATCAATTTGGTAGAATTATTACCAAAGCTCCTATTTTAGATTTTAAAAGCACTATCACTAGATCTGAATCAGGAATATCTGGTTCTGCTAGCGACAACAACACCTTCCCGACATTTTCTCAACATGGTTTTATACCTTTGGGCAGTAGTGGGTATCCAGAATTTTTATTAGATTTATCAGAATTATCTGTTCCTTATGCAGATTTAAGAATAAAAGGCCCTGTTGTTAGTATTATGGATTTAATTAATACTGTAGCAGAAGAAACAGGGGTAGATGTTTTTATTGATTGTGTACCTATTTATGATACTAGTCAAAAATTTGTTATTAAAGTAAAAACTATTTCTAGATTATCTCAACCAACTACCAATCAAATAGAAAATACCATAAAGACTTTTGAATGTAATAATTATGCAATTACCGCCAATACAATAGGTAAAGAAAAAAATGAATCTAATACACGAGCTATGCTTATTGGTGGACCTCAACAAAGACTATATCAAACTAAAAGCTATAGACTTGGCTACACTCAAGCTAATTTTATTTTTGATAATGAGACAGGTAATTTTGTAAATTACATCACACAAGGCACCGTTGTCAGTCCAAAATCTGTTGATGCCTTTGGACATGGTAAAATTAGATTTCCTAATTTTCTTACAACCAGAAACCAATTATTAAATTCTACAGCTTATTCAGAAATTTTAGATGATGAAGATGAACTTCAAAATAATTTTTCTGCCATGGACCCTATTTCTGGTGATGGTGATAAAATATTAGGAGGAGACACGGACGTTTATTATGGTAATTATAATCCGACTCAATCTCTTGTTCATGGAGATATCGCAGCTACGGACAGATGGTTTCCTCTGCATTTAGATACTATATGTCCTTTTTTTGGTTTTGTTCAGGAAGAAGAAGCTGATGTTGGACTAGGAGAAAATAAAAAAATTCGACCTGTGTGGTTTGATACATGGACGGGACAAGTCGTTATAGTGATTAGATTATCAGAACTACCTGAAACTAATGTTCCATTATCTCCTATCTATGATAAAACATATGATAAATCTAGTAGATGTGCCAGTGCAGCAGGACAAAGCATGCCAACAGCTAGAGCTGTAGTAAAAGATGATGGCACCTTAAGTGTTAATATGACTAACGCTGGACAAAATATAAATGGTACTCCATCTGTAACAATCACTGGAGGTTCTGGTATATCTAATCCTAGAGTCAGTGTAATTGGCGGACGAGTGTCTGTACAAGCTAATGGCTTTGAATACAAGCCTGGAGAAGAAGTGACTGTGACTTTTGCATTAAATGCAGATGCTGGTTCAGCTTGTTTTAATTCTACGGGATCAAGTAATACAGAAGATTATTTTATTCTAACAGAGTCCGAAATTCGTGCTGCGATTACAAGTTTTGATAGTTTTTTAGTCTATAGTTTATCTAAATATTATAAGCCAGATTTACTAGAAATGGTTAGACGAGCATACAAAATACGTATAGCCCAAGCTTTAGTAGCTAACGGAGCACAAAGCGCCGATGCCAATCGTATTGCAGAAGAAAAAGTGAAATGGTACTGGGATAACAGAGGAACCGCTGCTGCAATAGACGCCCACGGTCCTAGGCCTAGTTTTTTTGCTGCTGATATACAAGAATCAGAAAATAATATTTCGGAAGACGCTTTGAAAGATCTTCAAGTTTTACATAAATTTATTGCTAATATTGGTAGATTTTATGGTAAAAAATACATGGTGGGCTTACCATATTTAGAGTCATATAAAGAAAGAGTGTGGAGTGGACAATCTTTATCTACTAGTCAGGGTGCGGTTTTTGTTTTTAATGGTCCTGGTGATTCAAAGTATAATTTTGATCCAGTAAATGATGGAGCTTGGGAAGAGTATGGTAATTTTATTGACGATACTATTGTAGTTGGTGGTAGTAAATGGTTAAATTTAGTAAATAACGAAGGAAAGATACAACCAATTCTTGGATATAATAATAATGATTATTTTGATTTTTTAAGAAAAAATGTTTGCCAAGGATTAAAAGATAGAGCAAGTGCGTACAAAAAAGGTGAGTGGAGCAATCCTGCTTGGGATTATGATAGCTACATAACCTTATTAGAACAAGCCAGACTTGATTGTGTAAGTACAGATTTTCGTTTTCCTCTTTTAGATATTAGTAGTTTAGACAAAAGCAATTTTGTAACAGTTGATACAATATCTACATCAAGCAGTCCTTTAGACTTAAGAAGTTTTAATAATCACAATCCTATTACTCTTGGCTCTCCGGCTGTAGGAACAGATGCTTATGGTAATTTGGGTTTGGGGGGTAATCGAAAAAAACTTTATATAAACTCTCAAATAGATGAGCAGGTATACTTTTTAAAACCTAACACCTTTGAATTTCCGAAAGTAATCATTGATGCTCCGGGAATTAATTTAACAAGCTCTGCTAGTAAATACAACCAAGATCCTAATAGAACTGTTGCTGCTAATAGTGCTATAGAAGATATTGCGGTACATTTAAGAATATCAAGCGAGCCTGATTACAATTGGGTTTACGGCTTATTAAGTCAGGTTCAGCCTATGATAAAGATACCTGGAGCTGGCAACTGGGAAGATTTTGCCGCAGGACTTTATGCTAAGAGATCTAATAGTGCTTCACAAAAAGTAGAAATAGCTCCTAGAGCTGCTCATCCTATATTTGCTGGTATCCCAATTAAATCTAATCAGTATGTTTATGGTCCTTGGGTAAATTATCCGTATTTAGATTATGTCAACACTCCTGCAAGCTTTTTGCCTACAGGAAAAGCAATATTACAAACAAATGATATACCTCCTCAATGCTCAAACTCCATACCTCTTACAGACAGAAGTAATGATGCTAACGTATTATCTAATTGGATAAATGATATAAGTATAGAGTATAAAGAAGATTTAGTGCCTTGGAATTATGGAGGAGTGTGTAATTTAGATAAAGTAGCATTAAATGATTTAGCCACTAAAGTACAATATCAACCAGTAATAGAGACCGCACAAGTACAAATACCTGGATTGCCAATATTTAACTTAGCTAATCCTTTTAGCTATAATAATATAGGACAAATGTTATACACTGCTGCAACAGACGATTTTATATATACAGATGTTAAAATTCAAAACCGTTTAGATCCATTACAATACGCTATAGCTAAAAATGATTCTAGTGCGATAGGTCAGATATCCAGCTTACCCAATACGCCAACAGCCACAACATCCTCTAAAACTTTTAAAGTTACAAAACTAATATCTACAAACGCTATATCTTCAGGCCCTATTATTACTAATATTTCTACCTCTTTTGGAGAAGGAGGTATTACTACTACATATTCTTTCAGGACATACACAAGAGCATTAGGTCTATTTAATAAAATTGAAAATCAAAAATTTAGAAAAGCATTTAAACAAAATATACAAACAGCTAAAGTTGTTAGTGAATTATCTAGAAAATTAAACAATTCAAGAAAACAACAATTAAAAACACTCGACGACAGTAGATTAGATAGTACAACTTTTAGCAGCAAAGATTTTAAAACCCAATTACATGGCTGGAGTCCTGGATTAGTTTTAGTGGGTAGATCTGCTCCGTTTATTGATCCTATTAGGGATCCTGATACGATGAGTTCTAACGACACTAATACTCTGCAAAGTAATCCCGGTAATTTCGAAAGTCAAGATTATTCTGCAAAGTCTTGGAAGGTTGCCGGTAAAAAAGCTGTAGATGATAGCGTTGACGATGCAGACAAAGACCAAGAAGACACAGCAGGCTTAACCAAACTAGACAGCTCATCTAGTGTCAGAAACTTACACTACCATTCTAGAATGAAAACCCAAGTTGGACTATATGAACAAAAAGATGCTCATGCTGAAATGAATGCTCAATATGGACTAAAGTCTGTCATGAGTTTAGACGGGTTATTGTCTCCAGTATCTTTTTATCCTACGTTACATAATTCTACATTTAATTTTAGTAAGTATGAGACTAGCACCTGTCCATTTTGTCAAGGTACTAAAGAAAGAAAAGTTCAAATCAGCGTATATGACGCTGATAATCCTGCTAGTACTTCTAGTGCAACACAAACCGTATACTGTGATAAGTGCGTATCTAATCAACAAAAACTGAATGCTTCTTTAAAATCTAGCACAACAAGTCAAGGTGGTGGAGGTATTTCTTTAGATGTATTACCTCCATATATAGTTACAGATCAAACAGATCTAGAAACTTTACTTACATTTAATAATACTGGAGGTGCTGTCACTACAGCGTCCGCTCCTGCTCAAGACTCTGGAGACAGCGGAGGTTCATCAGGTGTTGATATTCCTATCAATTTGGTAACATTAAATCCAATTGTTGTATCTCAAGGTGAATTTAAAAATGCTAATCATCAAAATTATATCGGCGCTCATCCAAATGATGCTCATGACTCATTCGAGCTTGAGGATGGTGAACAGAGAGAATTTAGAGATAGATTAAAACATTGTATAGAAATTGTTGGCAGAGGTTCTGTAGATCCTGGAAATAATACATATAGACTCGCTACAAGTCGCAATCTTAAGATTAAAGATAATCTAAATAGAAACGCTAATAAGTATTATAATCTCGATTATGCTCAGTATGATTTAATGCTACAAGACCTACAGAGAACAGGTAATGGTGAAGTAGACTATACTGCACCAGAAATGAATCAAAGATTTTTTGGCCTACGCGGTCCAATAGTTATGCATGGCTGGGGATATGATACGCAAGGTTATCCGGTTCCTAATGCCGCTGACGAACCATATGAAACAGATGAACACGGAAACCCAAGAAGATTTAAAATTAAAAAAGAAACAGCGAACAATACAGCTAAGTATAAAACTTTAAAAGTTGGAGATGCATATTCTCGAGATGAAAGCGGCTCTCCGCTTTTTACTAAAACCATTAATGGAGTAGGGGAGCCATCATCTCTTACAGACGAATCAGATATTTATAAAGTAACTATTGAAGACGATATGGAAGATTCTGATACATATTACACGCAAGATGATTTAGGATCAGGTGAACTAGGTAGTATTATTAGTAAAACTCAAAAATTTGAAAACGGTAAGTGGACTAAAAAGACTAAATTAAAAGAATTTTATTTAAATTGGGCTGAACATCCAGAACTTTGGCCAGTAGGTCCGATTGATTTGCGTTGGGATGCTTCTAGAAAAATTTGGGTTACTAGTAGTGGTAGTAGCGGCACAACATATAAAATGGTATACGTTACTTTAGAACAAGATCTTATTACAGAAGATGATAATTTTGTAGAGACTTATCCTACCAGGGGTTTCTTGGACGACGTAGAATATAGCGGATTAGATACAGATGAATTAGAAACTGGTTTTAGAAGATTGGTGTATGTTAAGGATAGATCAGGATTTACAGCACCTAGAGGAACCAAGTTATTGTGTAGATACGATAGGGAATCAGGGTTTTATGAACCTGTTAGCAAACCTACTATCATGACTACAGGAACAATTATAGATTCTCAAAAAGCTAGACTAGAACTGACATATGTACAAGGTAGAACTAGCAGACAAATACCAACTTATGTTGTTTCGTATGACAACAGTAAGTTAAATTTTACAGTTAGTAAAGGACAGACTGGGATGTTTACTTTTATAGGAGGTAGGTGGACTTTAACTTCCGCAAATTAAAGACAAATGTTTAAGGACAAATCTAATTGTCAAATATTCTCAGGGTCTTTATTCGATGATATTGCATCATACAGACTACTAGAATATGGCAATAATCTAAAAATAGACTATAGTAATAACACAGAATTAAATTACGCTGACAGTAGAGGCGGCAACTCAGTTACTATAGACATAGACAATTTAACAGAACTAATTGGAGAAACTTTTTCATATTGGAAACCTGTTTTTGTAAGTGATTCTAATTCTAAAGTTCGAAATAAAATTATTGAAAACTTTAGTTCTATGAACAAACCTAGACTTGGCATAGAAAACTTTATTAAATTTAATCCGCAGTTTAAAAACTTTACAGTTACTGCTGGTACAGAAATGAGTGTCGATTGGTTACTTAATACAGGATACAAGCTTTTCTCAGGAACTGCATGTTACGGTATCTTATGCTGGGCTAGAAAATCTCCTGTGGTTTCTGGCAAACTATCAACGTTCCCAAACGGAGCTAGAGTTAGACATGTAACAGGCAAACAATATATAAAATTAAATGACGGAAGCGAAGACTTGCTTGTTGATGTTAATGCTGATGATTCTAAACTAGAAACAGATGAAGGTACTTTTAGTTTTAATTACGGTTCTGCAAAACAGACTTTATTAGAAGTTGGAGAAGATTTATTTTATTTAGTAGATAGATTAACTACTGGTTTATTAAATGACTCATCTGGTAATCCTGTTGAGTTATGGATTCCTGACGGTGACTTTTTTACATATAAAGATTTTAAACATACCGGGGGTCAATTAGGTTTAAAAAACTATATTTCTCCCACATTGTATTCTTCTTATAATCGCATTTATAATGCTTTAACTTTACGTTATGACAAACCTAGATTAGAAGATGAACTAGATTTAGTAACACTAAGAACTACAAAAAGAATAGCTCAAGCATTAGCTACAAGTCCTATAACTTTAGATATACCAGAAAACTTTTTAGTACGAGAGATATCTGAAATTTTATCAGAAGACGGTATTAGAGGAGATGACTTCCTGGACTCAACACAAACATCTAATAGACTTTACAATACTTTAACGTATATATATAAAAAAGTAGAAAAATTAAATCCTGTTGGTAGCATAAACAATAGAACTTTAAATCATAATTTAATTACAAGTAAAAGCGACCTATTTAACAAATTGGTTTCAAAATATCAACCCTATTTAAATATAAAGTCTAATACTACTGTTACGTATAATAAAACTTTATATAATCCAAATATATTTATTAGTCAAGACATTTCTAATGAATGTTCTAGAGGAGCTCAAGGACAAGTTAGTAATAATCAACGTATTAATTTTGGAAACGTTTCTGTTGAAACTAAATTATCTAGTAGAGGTAGCTTTATAGAGCTTAAGCATGGCGATTCTAATACAATACTACCTACAGCAGATGTTGCTAGAAGAACACCTGAAAAATATACATTTAGTATTGGCACCAATCAAACAATACCAAAAGACGAAAGCGAAATCGCTATTGAAGGAGTAAGCGAAACCAAAATTGAAGGCGTTATTCCTACGTTTTTATGGGAGGTACAATCTGTACCTGAAGATGGTTGTGCTAAATTTTCTGATTTTGGTAAAGATAGATTTAAAAAATTTGCTACCTCAAACTCAGACAGTCCTACAGTATACGTTACAGAACCAGGTAATTATGTGGTATCTTGTACTGTATCTACTCCTTATGGTGTTTTATATCAAGAAAAAACTATAACAAAACCTGGTAAAAATGTAGAACCTCCTGCATTATTGCCAGCAAAGGAATCTGTTTTAATTCCAGATGCTCTTAAAGCGAACTGTCCTAATTTAACTAGTTGTGGAATTGGTCAGGTAATAGGCCTCAACACTCAAACCGGTCTTAATACATACACTGGTTTGTTTTGGCCTATCAGTACTGATATGCAAGTATCTGTACTTAAAGCTGCTTATGATCAAGATTTTGATAGTTTAGGAGGAGATGAAAAGTATAGCTTTGGTTATTCACAAAGCTCCTCACATAATGAGACACCTATCTTATCTATATTATATAAGCCTGGTACGACAACAATTAAATTAAAGTCTTATACTTTTTCTTATGGTAGAACTTCTAGTTCAATACCTGGAGGTAAAATAGTTCCAGCTGATAATTGTCAGTCTTTTTTTGAAAGACGAACCCTATCCACAACTAAGACAGGAGATAGTGCCCAAAGTTTTGTAGAGTCTAGGTATTCACCCGATGGAGGAATTACATTAAAAAGATTCGGCATATTTAACGGTATGGCAGTTGAGATGTCTCAAGAAACATTTGATTGTCCTACAGTAGGTAACACCTACATGCCTCAAACTCCTGCTTACGGAGGATGGGATCCTTCTATTGTATCAGGCCGTAGACTACCTCAACATTCTGATTTTTTTGGTGTTAAACAACCAGCTTCTGATAATAATACCACTAGTACTAGTGTTGTGAAAGAGCTTGATGGTATTTGGAGAAGTTCAGATCAATCTGTTGTCAAAGGTTATGACTTTACTAAAAACGCTTACATTAAAAACGACAAAATTACAGACAACAAGACAGACAGTACTCCTATAGTTTTTTACCAAAGAGACTATACTTCTGGTCACGTATTTAATTGTAAAAAAGTTGTTTTTGAACCTGATCAAGGAATTGTTGTTAGTAATACTGGTATGTTTTGTCCTTTTTTAAAATTTAATCCTGCAGGTAGAACAACTAGAACTTTTCAGGGTTTAGGTATAGTTAATTTAAACACTAATTATATTGAAGAAGGAAGGAAAATTAAACCTAAAGTTTTCTCTAGTTCTATTCGACTAACTGTTGATAGTGATATACAAAAAGAGCCAATTGAAGGAACTGGAGATGCCGAACAATCTAAAAGAATGAGAAACGATGAAGAAAAAAAAGAACTATCAGATCATGATGAAGATTATGGATATAGACACTTAAGTAGAGGTTATGCTACTATGGGTAGATTCCCTAATGGAGATGAGTATGGTATAGAAGGAAGTTTTGAAAATAAAATTGATATGGGTGTGATGTGTCAAGATCCAACAATCAACTACGTAGCTGCTGTTAGAGGCGTTCCTAAATTTCCTACAGAAGACAGAAATGGATTAATAATACAACAGGGTGGAGAGATAGCAAAAGCTAGTATTAATGGCTTGGAAGTTAGATTAAAATTTTTAAATTATGTTAATCCTAAAGATTTAATTATATGGCTAGATGTAAATCCTTCTGCAAGAGATAAGCAAAGAATCAATGGTGCTGATTCATTTGCTGGTAAGAAACCACCTCAATGCCCAATTAGAGGAGACCGTTTTCATCCAGACGAGTCTTGTGAATCTCTTCCTATTCAAGGTCTTTCTGATTTAGAATTACAGCACAGACAAGATGATGTAGACCTGATTAATAATAATGTACATGATACTCAAAGAGATAGTTTAAGATTATATTTAACGTACAAAGATACCATAGAAACAAATACATATAATTTTACGGTAGTTTTTTCTGATGACGCCCCGGTAAAAAACAGACTACACACATTATATAACAACAAATCAAGAAAAAATGCTGATGAAAATAATTCAAAAAGTTTAGTTGCTGATGATACAGAATTCTTTTTACCTCCAAAATTTCCTGCAGAATATCCTATAGACGCCGTAAAGAATAATGGAAAAGTTAGACCTACTACTTCTGTACCTGAAAAGAATGACAATGATTCACAATACCATAGAACGCAACTAGATATAAACAATAAAAATTACACGAATATCTCACTGTCTAAATTTCAACAATTACAACTATTCGCAGAGCCTGTTGTAGAAGGAGGTAAACCAGAAAAAGAAGCTTCAAGTTCAACTTCTTTTACTTTGAATATCGCTGTAGCTGATGAACCAGATAATATGAGAATATATGACACATTAAAAGACAATGAGGTTACTACAGGTTTTATAAGTTCAGAAGTGACTCCAGGATCTACAGATATCACAGGATCTTTATGTGCTTGGGATTTGATCATACATACTCAACCACAAAAAGCCCCAGAGCAGGGAGATGCTTTAGGGATGGTAGATTATAGCAGACCTGCGTCTTTTGGTGGGTTTACTTTTAAATTAGATACTCCTAGTACAGCTTTAATACCAGAAGTTAATGTAAATGCTCCTTATACTTATTTGGATGATGTTTCTAGATGTATTATTCCTGACACAGAATCAATAGACAATCCACACATGTGGCCTATCAGATTCCCTAGCGAAGCAATTGTGTATATGATCGCTGCTTCTGCTGCTATAGCAGGTTTTGCTTTTGCTGGACTAGGCGGTTTGTTTGCTGGTATGGCTGTTGGGCAAGTTGCGGCGAATCTTGGCTATCAAGCTATCTTTGATTATTTCGGACAGCTAAGACAAACTAGACTATATGAAGGAGTTGCAGACTTCTTGTATAGTTCGATATATAACGATAGAGTTTTTGGAGGGCCAGCTAAGGCTATTATTTCGTTTAGTGTTTCTAATAAGTCTAATCAGCTAACAAAAGTTACTTACACAGAAGGTACTGGTATGGATTCTTCTAGATTTGGCTCAATTAGTCCCGTTCCTTCTGAAAAAAGCGCACTAGATTCACCTAGAATTTGGTATAAAGCAGAAGCTAGTATCTATAAATATAAAAATTTACCAATTTTAAAAAAGAAGACGCATGATTTCATGCAGCTCACACCTAAATTTACAAGAGCTTTTTCTTCTTTTGATTATGAAGTAATAGAGGATCCTTTTACTAAAATTCTAAACAACAATACGATAGAACATCTAAAAGCTGACATCGAAGAAAATGAATCGATTGACGGAGGTAAAGGATTCAGAATTAATAATGATGGTGAATATGACAGAGGTAATATTACAGATTTTCCAGGATTTGGTAAAGACAGAATCCTTACCGAGGACTACGACGGGTCTGATCAATATATACTAATACGTAGTAGAATACCATATGACGTTTTTGAAGTAGGAGATGATATCTGTTTATTTACTAATGAAACAGCAGATAAATATAAAGAAAATCCTGATGATGAAGACAGCGATTTATCAAAAACTATTATTCTTAGTAAAAATTTATATAATATAGATAATACTTGGCATACTTTACTAGCAGTACCTAGTGATGCAGATGTATCGTCTTTTAACAAAATGTTTATGAGCGATGATAATTCAGATAGATTATATCTAATCTTTGACAGAAAAACTACTACTGACCAAATATCGCAAAAGGCTATTAGTCACTGGGGTTTAGATTTGGAAAATGGTTATATAGACGCAGGGACACCAGAACTCACCTTCTCCACCACTGCACCAGGCAACTATGGTAGTTCTTCTCCTTTAGTTAATAAAAGGGTGCTTTCTGAAAACTATAGCACAAACCAACTGCAAACAATATACGACCTTTTTGATAATTCAACACATACTTCACCCAATAACATACAAGCTAGTGGTAGAATTGCTAGCTATAATACAGAAGGTGGTTATTATGCTGAAAGTTCTTTGGCTTCAGCTGGCTTATCAATACAAAAAGCTTTTGGATATAGTTTCAACGAATCGAATAAAATATTGTATGGTAATTCTATTGCAGAAGCTATAGCTTCTGATGCTACAGATTTAAATGAGTTAGAATATGACACTTATAAATTTAAAACTTGGCCCGAACCAAGAAATGTTACAGAGTATGGTACAAGTTTTATGTATGCTAGAGGAAGAGCTAGTTTGCAAGTGGATACGTTTGTTTCGAAGCCTTATGATCCAAATGACCCTGAATGTGCAACTCCAGAAGGAGGTTGTTCGAGTTGTTGGACAACTGTAAATGGTGGTAGCAAGTTGATTCCTGTAGCTCCCGGAGCAACATTCCCTGGTAGTGATCAGATTTGTAACATACCAGATGTGGAACAAATAAACGCAAACAATCCAGATGGGCTGATGGGAATTTTGACTATAGACGGAGTTTACGAAAGAGTTATTCCTGTATATTGTAGTGAACAAAATAAAACTGTATTAAATAATAGATTAACAGCTTTGACTAGAGAATCAAATGTAGATGAAAGTTTTATTGGAGATGTCAATAATCATGAAGAAGTTATAGATTTTGGCAGTATTACTGAGGTTACTAAGCACTTAAACGCTTTACCTGATGATCCAGATACTTGTTTTCTTTTAAAGGGGGATACATGTTATAAAAAAGAGACTAAACAAAAGTTATATGAGTTATATAGAGAAAGAAATATGATTCTAGAGGCATTAGATAATCCTATGAATGCTACTAAAGATTCCGCTTATTATGAACTTAATATAAATTACACAGATGAAGGAGTTATAGATAATATAGACTTCGAGACTATTAATGATAATTCTTATCTTATCAATATAGATCCTAAACAAGGATGTTCACAAGATAATGTTAATTCTACTAGAATTTGGCTTAGCACAGAATATAGCGTCATTGATGCTTATGGAGGCGGTGGTGGAGACAATTTTAGTATGGTAAATAATTTTGATGTCAAAACAACTCCTGAGGGTCTCTCACCAGATGTTTATTATCATCAAGATGGCACCAAGTTTGTTTTTAGTAATCCTAAGATATTCCCAACTGCTACATCCCACAAGGAATTCCAAGTCGGTTCTACAACCGAAGGAATAAAACCAGGAGCTGCTGATATATTAGATACGCAGAAGTGGAAGGTGGTGGTTTTTAATAAAACATTTATGATGCCTGATGATGGCAATGAAAATTTAAGATACAAAAGAGTAGATGTCAAAGAAAAATACGTAGTAGCTAAACCTGAAAAAATCGAGTTGAGAGATGATGGAATTTTTGGAGATAAAAGCACTCAAGGTGATAGAGTAATGAATACTATAGATTTATCTGGGGTAGGAGCTATAGATATTAAATTTTTAAGAATTCCAAGAAAATTAAAGCATATAGATTATTATCATGACAAATATTTCCCTGACGAGGATGGCGTACCAAGACTACAAAAGGGTGTAGTCAAAGACAGGATGAATATCTATTATAATGAAGTTTATTGGTTAGCTGTTAGAGGAGATACCTACCAACACACTGAGCTACCAGATTTTTACAAATTAATGAATGAAATGACGTATAGATGTTTTTATTCTAGCATTGATGGCATAGAACATAAACAGTCTTCTCTGGAAGCTCATGAGTTTTGGCAATGGATACCTTATGAGTACGAGAATTAAATTATTTATTACCCGTCCACTTATACCAACCATTATTTGGTAGATATTTTCCGTCACCATCTTTTCTTTTGGGAAATAGTGTTCCGCCTTTTTTGTGTTGTCCGTATGAAAGAACGGCTCCACAATCCATGCATCTTAATTCATAATATTCGTTGTCGTCTACAATCCTTACTACAAATTTGATATTTTCAGATCCACATACTCCACACTTCTTTTCAGAAAAAATTTCTTGAACCATTGCAAGTTCTTTAAAAATTTCCTTCTGTCCAGCACCTTCTAATTCAAATTCTAATTTATCATTAGGCTTAAATTTTAATTTCATAATTTATTTCCATTCGTTGTTATAACCTGTAATATCTTCTGAAATAGCGGACATATCTTGTTGATACTTAGATAAAATTCTAATAATTCCAACTGCGTCAGTATGAGACACAGTGTAAATATTACTATCTAGTTTCTCTTGAGATAATAGCTTAGATACATTTATATTAAGTCGTTTGCTCATTACGTCAATGAAATTTATTTGATTATTTGTAATTTTATTGACCGTATTACCATCGAGATCTTCCACTTCTTCAGCTAATTCTTCTGCTGCGACGACCTTTCTTAATCTGAGCGCTCTTCTTAACGCTCGACCTTCTGCTCTTGTTTCAGCTACTGCTACTGGATGATTTCTAAAAATCTTATCACAATTGCCCCAATAAACGTCTGCTGAGCCGTCTACAGTCCTTGTTTTAATACTATCGTCCAGAGACTTGTTATTTAAAACATATCTTAGAGAATGAATCACAGTAGCTCTGTTGCCATTTTCAGGTTCTGGGGATTGACAGATATGTGATGTAGATTCAGTAATTGTGCAATCTAAAGCTATTTCAAAAACTCTTCTTAAACCATCTGTGGTCGGATTACCTTTAATTTTTTCATCATCAGACAATAATTCCAATACATGATCTGTCCAGTTGATGTCATTAATTGTGGGCGTAGCTTCTTTTTTAGACTTACTCATTTAATCCTCTATTGTATAATTGTTTTTAGTTTGTTGACCTTGTTTAATTTCCAAAAGTAATTTACATAATTTTTCACATATCACACTAGCTCTAGCATTAGAAAAATCATTAATTTGTTTTATCCTGATAAGTTTCAATCCTTTACCTATTATCAGTCCAGTTTTTTTATTATCGTATGATATATTTCTTTGTAATACTTCTTCTCCCCATACAGGTAAGAAGTGTGATGGTCCGTCAACCTCTATCGCTATATTCATAGTAGGCAAAAAAAGGTCAATTTGCAATTTGGTTGTTACTAGACTTTGCTCCTTATGAAAATCTACTTTGTATCCAGCATTTAAAAGTTCTTTTAGTATATATTTTTCTAACTTAGACCCCTCTTTACTACTCTCTCTAACTGCTATATTAGCAGCTTTGATCATATTCTGTTTTTTAAAGTCTGACATACTATTCCAAATCTCTTTGCTCTTCTGTCTTCTTTTTTCTCTTTCTTCCTCGTCTGTGTTTTCCCATGCTTGCATCACAGTTTTACCTATTTTACTTTTAGTTTCTGTAGATCTTTTTGTTCCTTTGGTAGGATGCTTATGTTTGCCTTGTGCTAAAGCGTTTTTCTGTGCTTGGGATTTGTTTCTAACTTTAATACCTAATACTGATGCATCTCTCCTAATCTTATTAGCATAAGTATCGTACTCTTCAGCTATTTGGGCAAAACTTTGTTTCTGGTTAACGTATAATTCTTTTATTAATTTTAATTTTTCTGCTTTAGATAAAGCTTTATACGATTTTTTTGATTGTGTCATAGTCGAACTCCTCTGATATACATAGCGGTTTTTTCCAACATATGCTGTAAATATCATTTATATGATTATTTTTAGAAATAAAATCCAACTTATTTTGATTAAATACTTTTTCATGATTTTTATAACCTGTTGTAGGATTTTCTTTCCAAGGAATATCTTGTAAATATAAGAATCTGTGATATACATTAGGAAATTTTTCAGTTAAAATAACTGATATCAAGTCAAATAAAAATAGCTTACCATAAAAAAACTTGGATTCAGATAGATGTAAAACAGGAATAGTGTGAGTGTCATATCTATCGTTAAAACTATTAAAAATTATATATTGATTATTGGGGTTGTTAGCAATAAACTGATTAATACAATCAATAATTTTGTTACACAATGGATTATGTTCCAATTTAGGTATTACAAAACCTATATCTTGTTCTGTTTTATTCATTGAGTAAAACCTTTAAATAGTTGTTATACGTTGTATATTCTGGAATTTTTGTATATGTTTCAGCTTTTTTTGTATTTAGCTCTGAGACAGTCAAAACCTTACAACCTAAATAGATAGCTTCGACGACATAGGCATTATCAACAGCTACAAAAAATTTACTATGATTTAAAATAGTGTTTTTTTCTGGTTCGCTTAACATACCTAGATTTTGAATGTGCTGTAACTTAGGCGCATTAAAAATTTTAATTTCTGATGACTTGTTTTCTGGATATAGAAAAGGAGATAACTCTTCAGGTATATCTGTAGTATTATCAAAAAATGTTACTATTTCATGTTTAATATTTTTTGGAACACTAGGAATGAATACTTGTTCATTTAACAGATTAGGTATTTTGTGGGCGTTTTTTGAGTCATGGTCTTGTACTAAATTAACACACTGTTTGTGATAAGTATCAATAAAGTCTGTATTTATATGATCATGGTAAACTATAATTTTGACAGAATTATGAAACTCAACAATATACTGAATAATTTCAGTAGTAATTTTAGACATAGTAAATATAGCACAATTAATATTCAGTACATCATGCAGTCTGTATAACTGATGTTCTATATCAAGATTATAGATTGTGTGCTCGTTGTTGAGCAGACTGATGTTATTTGTAAATTTATTTAAATTTTTTTGTACTAATATATTCATATGAAACGCTTAATTTTAGGTAAGTCTTTTATGGTAGTAATTTTTATAACTTTGCTTTTGGATATTTTTTCAGATTTTAGATTAATATTATGAGCAATCAAACTATTAACCAATTCAAAAAAAAACATTTGCTTTATACTATTAGATTTTAATAGTCCACGCAACTTAGCTGTAGCTTCTGCATTTAAAAACAAGCATTCAGACCAAGTAAAAGGCAAATCATAAAAAATATATTCAATATTAGTATTATTGCTGCAACCCAGACCGAAATTATTTTTCTGTTTATCTAATAAAAAAATTTTAGATTCGTTTCTAACTACGCTACTAGTGATACTTTTAGGTTTAATTAAAACTCCACTAGACAGCCAAAATAATCTTTCTATATTACATTTATTTTCAAATAATAATTTTAAACCCATGCTTTCATTACTGTTTTGATAATCAGGATTATATATAATATTTATGTTTCTATATTTTGATAAAGTTTTCTTAACCTTTTCGTGTTCAAACCCAGTAATAACATTAATTTTTATATTTCTGTGTATTGATTTTAATTGATAGATTTGATGTTCTATAATTGACATGTTATTAATTTTTAATAGAGCTTTTGCTCCTACGCTTTTCATGCCTTTAGTGATTTCAGAAATATTAATAATAGCATCAATCATAATTACACATACAAAAATTTGGTACACGATTAATACAATAACTAATAGACTGACTGTAGTGTTTTGTGAAATATTTGTATGATTCCATAGACATAAATAAACTATCGATGCTATCCTTTTTAGCATTTTGTTGCCGTAAAGCATTACAGTCTTCTGGTTGTTCTATAGTACATATATGATTTAAAAGACTTATAGATTGATTGTTTATATTCTTAGATACAATATTATCTATGTCTGCTATCAAAAAATAATGTAAATTTTCTGATTGTTTGAGTACGCTAATCGTAGCATATAATATATTGTCTAGTTCATCTTGGTCTAGTATCTGGTGTACTGTCCACTTGATATCTTTTATTTGATTTCCTATTTTTTTAGTTATTTGTTCCAAAGCTTCTGTTTCTAAAGAATAAACAAAAAAAGAAATTTTCTTAGGTAAAATATCAAAAGAATTTATCTCTTTACAAGCATTGTCAATATCGTCTATACTATCACAATTAATTACTAGCCAATAATTTATAGTTCTATTATAGAATATATGATCTTTCAAATCTTCTTTAGATACATGATCAGCAATATTTTCCTTATAAAAATTATCATCTAACGCATATTGACATTCATAGTTTTTAATGTAGTTGTATTCTTGCTCGACAGATATATCTTTTGTATCTTTTATAACATCAACTATATTCAATTCACAAGCATTATTACTATCAGCAATATTACTAAAGATACATTTTTTACACGAAGTATTCTTCATTAATTTTTAAGCCTTTTAATTATCATTGTGATGTAATCATTATTATATTCTATATTGTGGACAGATAAGTTATTATCTATTGTAGAAATAATCCTGTCTATGCTAATAATACTAGCTGTGTTACTGATTTTCTGCAAATATTCTTCGTCTGACATTTTTGTTTGATAGTATTTGTGACTAATTTCCTTAAAGTCTTTAAATCTAAGTACTAGTATACCGTTCTTTCTAATTTTATTATAGATTACAGACAATACCTCACTAAGATGACTGGATATGACATACTCCAGTATCTCGCAATTGATAGTATCTACAGAAAAGTTTACAATATTATTTAATTGATTAATATTGGTATTATCCATATTAGAGAGAATTGTTCTAGCGTCATCCGTGCATAAGTTAATAGATCTGTGCATGATTAAATCTTTTGGGTTAGATTGTTAAAAAATACTTCTAGATTCATAGAAAACCGACCAAAATTATATATAGACAGTAAATTATCTTTTTGTTCAGTAGATACTGATATATCTTCTGTTATTTTATTCTCGATTATTCTTAGTAAATTATCCATATCTAAAGTCTCAAACGCACCAATAGACCCTTCATAAGACAATCCGGAACTAAATACATAACATCCACATACATTGGCTACTATTTCGTTAATAGTAATTCCTTCACTAAATACTGTTTTGTATTCAGATAGCTTGTAGCACAATTCATCATACGACAAGTTGTTATTATCTAAAATATCTGTATTAGGATAAATATGTTTTAGTTGCTTATAAACAATTTGACACGGTTGACTTTTATTAGTATTTAAAACTAAAATTTCTTTATTTCTTTTTTCTGATAATTTTTCTGGCTTAGGTAATCCGTATTTAATACAGTTTGTTACATTATCTGATTGAAATTTAGAAAAAATACTTGGATCAAAACAAATCTTGTAATTACTCTGGAGATGAGATTGCATTAAGGCTAAATCTTCTTTTTTTATTTTTTGACTCCAGTTATTTTGATGCATAAAAATCACATTATCGTATGCATATTTTTTACTATCTATATATTGAAAAGGATTATTGTGTAAAGTACACCCAAAAGGTAGAGCTGTTTTTTCTAAAGAAATATCAAAAATAGGTATGTCTGTTTGTTTAATAATCTGATCAAAGAATGTATTATGATTATAGTACTTTACATACATTTTTTTATTTATAGTTTTAAATATTGTATTATTACTTAAAAGCATTTATTAACTCAGAAATGGGTAAACTATTAGAAAATTGTTTGTTGCTTGGTTTTGTTTCGGTAACCGGGTTATTAACAACATTATATTGATCCATATTTAAATAACTATTTTTAATAAAAGTATTAGATTGTTTGCAATCAACAAAATCTACTATCTTATTAGATGTAGTACTAGCGTACCAATAATTTATAGGATTAAAAACTTCACCGATATTTAATAATACGTCACCACTATTATGTATTTTAGAAATATTCTGATAGCTACAATCATCATCAACAATAACTACAGGTATGTTATTGTATACATAACCTGCTTTTTTAAATATATCTAAACAAGTTTTTGACAAATCATTTTTTTGTTCTGATGTAATATTGGGAAGATAAAGTACTAAGCACCATTTCTTTTGCAGGGTTGCAAAAAGCGTAAAGTCTAATATTATCTGTTGAACAGTATCAAGATTCTGAGTATACTCCCCAATAAAGTACATTTTTTTATAAAAATTCCAGAAACTAAAATTTTCTTTATCTTTAGTAAAGTACAGCTTTTTATTATCTAAAACAGGTTTTACAAACTTAACATTAATATCTTTATCTTGTAGGGTTTGATATATATATTTAGTATCTGCCCATACTTCATCGAATTGACGTAGTATTTTAATTTCTTTTGTATTTATATTTTTAGTATCAAAAATAGGAATTGCGATATTTTTATGACTTTTAGAAAACCCTAAAAGATTTACGGGTAGATGCTGTAATATTATGTCATAACTTTTATAATAATTTTTTTCTGTATTATATGCTTCATTTTGTGAATCAGTTGTATTTGCTGAAACAGGTATATGTCTAGAAGTTAATTCAGGCACATTATCTGCTAAATTAGCAAGATATACGCTTGATGCCTTGCCTAGTAAGTTGTTATGTCTATATGGTCCTAAAAAAAGTGTTTTCATTTGGTCTCGTTTTTAATTTTAGCATATGAGATAAAATCTTCTTCTATCGGAATATTATTATGTCTTACATGATCAGATAGATTATTATTTTTAATAAATGTATTGACATATTCTATCAGATTGCCAATATTATCAACTTTTTGTGGATTCATTCCTTGTAGTACAAAACCATAGTCTGCATGGCACAACATATCTAGCATATGATAAGCGCCTATTTCGTCTATGTTCCTTAGAGATTTTTGACAAATATTTACCATAACGTCAAAATACTGGGAAGGATTGATGGTATCAAAATTAATAGGTCCTATATCCTCCATATTAGCAGGAGCAGTATGCCAATTAGCTCTATATCCATTGTTGTCAAGAGTATCTAAATATGATTCCCATTTTTTTGCAACGTCGTCCCAATTATAATATTTTTCTGTTAATAGTCGAGTATGTTCTTTCTTCTTCGTCTTCTCTTTTTCTGATAATTTAATAAAATCTTTGATATGTTTAATTAGTTGTTCATTATCTGGATATACTCTTGTAGCTTTAGTTTCTAATTCTGTAAAATAAGATCTAGGGTTTACAGGCATTGCTTCTATTTTATTTACTAAGTCGCACATAGCACTATAGTTTACTGTAATAACAGGAACTCCACAAGCACCAGCTTCTACTTGCGGCATACCAAAACCTTCACATATTGCATACTGTACGTATAGATCAAAACAATTATATATTTCTGCTAATTCTGATTGAGATATACCTGTAGAAACAGAAGGAAACATACTGGTTTTTTCTAAACATCTACTACATCTTCTTGCAGGACCATTGAAGGTAGATGCTTGTATATGCTTGCAGTTCTTGCATACATATGTGAATAATACTCTGTTAGCTACTCGATGATGTCTAATTAATTCTGGTATATCCCATCCCATGTCAGGGTAGCTAGTGTGTAAATATAAGTATACTTTATCTTTATTGGGGTCGTTACTCTCATATAAGTCATCTAATAATTTCCTGAAAGAAATTAGTAATTCAGGTATTAGTTTGCGCTTTTGGTTTCTCATTACAGATCCTATAATTATAGAATCTTCAGGCAAACCTAGTTTGTTTTTAATTTCTTTTTTATTGTGCTTGATATTAAATGTTTTTAAATCTACTCCAGGAGATGTAGTATCAATGTAGTTAATATGATTAGAGGTTTGTTTCTTTAAAACATCAGCACCCCAATCGGAATACGTAAAGATAGCATCAGCATTTATATATGTATCTAGCCACGGTTCTTGTTGTGGTTCAGAGTCCACTGTAGGCATTAAGATCCAGTGGAAAAATTTTCTTAAAGGACTAAACTGTTGATATGCAGACATCCAATAGTCACGAACATCAATAACTATATCTGGTTTGAAATCTATTAAAACTTTTTCAAATCGCCATCTACCAAACTGATTATCCTGTCTCGCGTTATACTCTTTATGTCTTGGATCGTCTGACCTAACGGCATTGGCATAATAAATCCAATCTATACTAGAATCTTGTGGATGATTTACCATACCGTAAGATGCAAATTCAGCTACGGTATATTTGTTTGTGGCGTGTAATCTAGATAGTATTTCTTTAGCATATGTCCCAAAGCCTGAACTTAAAAAACTTGCTTCCGAACACATTAAGATTTTTAATTTATTATTTGTCATATAAAAATAAAGGGGGCATTACGCCCCCAGTTTGTGAGTGATTGTTTTTATTTAAAATGCAACAGGCTGCTGTTCTTGGTTATTATCCTGCTGTTGCTGGCTATTTCTCCTACTACTAAGCTTAGTAATCTTAGAGAAATTGTTCACTCTAACCTTTAGAGTACTGTGCTTCACCCCGTCCTTTTCCCAAGAATCATTTCTTAAGGAACCTTCAACCATAGCTAAATCGCCCTTCTTAAATGATTCAGCAATAATCTCTGCTCCAGTATCCCAGGCTTCACAATTGATAAAAGACGTAATCTTGTCTTTCTCTCCACTGTTTTTTACATATTCTCTAGATACAGCAATAGTAAAATTCACTACAGAGGTTTGCTTTCCTGACGGATTTACAACTCTAAGTTCTGGATCTCTAACTAAATTACCTCTTAGTAATGTGATATTCATACACAACTCCTTGTCCTTAAAAAATAACATCAAACAATAACTATTATATGCTCAACCACACCGGTAGTCAAGCTGTAGGAGCAAAACATTTATCGACTATTAAAGAGTCTTTAGCCTTACTTCTATTTCCTATGAATATTAAAACATTTCCACTATACAAATGCTCCTTATATTTAGCATATTGGTCAGGAAACATGATAATTGAATCTAGCATACCATATTGGTCTTCGCCGCTTACAAAACACATTTCTAATCCAGGGTTTTTACCTTTTTTAGTTTTAGTTACATTAACATTAGATATTTCTGCTGCTAAAATAATGTTCTTGTCAGAAACCGAAGTTTTAAAATCTTTGCAATTAGTATTAGTCATTTCTATATTATAAGTATCTAGCTTAGAGCATGTAATTGCCACACCCAATAAAGAATTTTCAGAATCAGAAAGCCATTCTATTTTATCTATTAAAGAATAAGGTGGTTTATGTACTGTGGACATTAATGTGGCTATGTGTTCTTTTCTGTTCTTATTCACTCGTTTAGTATTCTGTACAAGTTGTAATAATTTTATTAAATTAGAAGTATCTTTAGTATATTCGGTAAAATACTCCAGCTCCTTTTTTGTTAAACTACTACATATGTCATATTCAAACAACATCTCTGTCCTACTCTTTTTTAAAAAGTCCAGTGCTCCGCAACTGATTAAAGCTTTAGCTGCTGTAGAATTTATTTTTAATAATATTTTACATAATGCTTGCACCCAATTTATTTCTGTTAAATTAAGTTTGTTATCTTCTACTAAAGTAAGTATTTTATTGTATACAGACTCTCCCACACCTTTGATGTCTGTAAGTCCAAAATATATCTTTTTATTTTTTAACACAAAATATTTATTTAGGTTTCTAAGATCGGGTATGGAAACAAAAACGTCCATTTCTAAAGCGTTTCTTGTTAGTTCCTTAATTTCCTGTTGAGGATCAATTTTATCTTTAGCAAATCTTAGGTATGAAGCAAAAAATATTTTAGGGAAATGAGCTTTTGCGTAAGCGGAAAGATATGCATTCATAGCATACGAAATAGCATGACTTTTATTGAAAGAATATCTTTGACTTTTTTCGATCCAAGTAAAAATTTCTATAGCTTGTTCATGATTGACTGCACTTAACTTCTCACATCCAGATAAAAACTTTTTCTTTACTTTAGCCATTTCTTCTGGTTTTTTCTTACCAATAGCTTTTCTTAGCATATCAGCTTCTTGTAGATCAAAACCAGCAATTTTTTGAGTAATTTGCATAGCCTGTTCTTGGTAAATCATTTCTCCGTAAGTACTATTCAGAATATCTTTTAGAGAATCATGATAATAATCTACAGACTCAGCACCATTCTTCTTATCTATATAGTGATTGGTAACGCTTTTGCCATTCCTAAATGCTTCTAAGCATCCTGGCCTTAATATACTAATTAATGCTGATAGTTGCTCTATGTTTGAAGGTTTAAGTTTTTTAGATATAGACTGACCTAAGCGTGACTCTAATTGAAAACACCCTTTAGTATTGCCTTCGGATATCAAATCCCATGTCTTTGCACATTCTAAAGATATGTGTTCTATATCAGCAATAAAATCTATATGAGGAAATTCATCATCTGTTTCCAAAACTGGGAATTTACACCCACACTCAAATTGATAAAATTTATTCATTAAAGAATGATCCTTTAAACTTTACTTTTGACGCAATATTCCTATGCAGTCTCATAAAACGTATTAAGATTTCAGCAGTATCTCTAACATCTTTTAAAGCGTCATGAGCCCCTTCCTTATCTATACCAAGATAATCTCTAAGATTATCCATAGAATAGCTTTTAAGATCATAGTCATTTTCGAACCAATAAAAAATCATATTCATCAAGTCTAGAACATCACGAGGATAAAAAAGACTAGAGTTATTATTTTTATTAGTATTGTTATATTTTCTACTTAATCTTTCAACAATAGGTAAATCAAATCTATTGATATTGTATCCAGCTGCTAATGGAGCTGTGAAGCAAGATTTGCGCTGTGTTTTCAAATGATACATTTCCAGATATGAAACGAACATTTTCCATCCACACTCCTGTTTTTGGAAACCTCGCCAATCGCTTAATATCTCAGACGCTTGACATCCCCTAACTTTTGAATGAAAATCTAGCACATCGCTATCCGAATAGTTGTATGCAGGATCTTCTTCTAAAGATGTAGGTTTTAAAGAAATATTAAACTCAGAGTCCGGTATAACTTCTAGTTTTTTAGGATCTATCATAAGTGCTGCAATCTGCACAGGACTACAGCACTCAGGATTAGTACCATCTGTCTCAAAGTCAAAGACACAGATCTTATGATTATTAGCCATCCACCTTCTCTACTATCGTATTGGGTTGTACAAAAGTCCTATTACTTGTATTATCTGCTGCATGACAATTTATAGATTGACAGCAACTTACTTTAACCGCATCTATTTTCTTGTATTCGATACCATTCATTTTAAAAGTATCATTAACAGCCAATGCGCTAAAAGGTTTTTGCATTTTATTCTCCATTCTTTAGTGTTTGAGATATATTCATTACTTTATCTAACATAGCTACGCCTAGTATATCGAACTTAATCACACCTAAGCTCTCTAAATCCTGCATCTCCATACCTGCTATAGTTTGCTTATTTTTAGCGTCATATATCATAGGACATACAGTTTTTAAATTCTCGCTACTAATAACTACACCGGCAGCGTGTTTTGATTGATTGGATTTGGTGCCTTCTAGACGAATAGCTTGCTCAAACCTTCTAGACAACGGTCCTTCCAATTCTCCTTTACTATTAATATAGCACCAGTCCTTGAGTTTGTCAACGTTGTTTTCTAAAGACCATCTTATAATAGATGCTTCTCCAGTATCTTCTTTCATTTCTTGTAATTCGTCTGCAATTTTTGCTTCATCCGGTATAAATTTAGTAATTTTGTTCATCTCATCGAAACTTATATTACCATATACTCTTAAAACTTCTTTTAAAGCACCTCTACCTTTCATCGTATTAAAAGTAATCATTTGAGAAACTTTTTGTTCTCCATATCTATCTTTTATATAACTTATAACAGCTTCTCTTTTATTAATTGGTACGTCTACGTCTATGTCCGGCATGGAAATTCTACCTTTAGTATTTCTTCCAGCGTTATAAAATCTTTCAAAAATTAATTCATATTTAATTGGATCTATAGCAGTAATACCTATGAGATAAGAAACCAGACATCCTGCAGCACTACCTCTTCCTGGGCCGGGTAACCATTCCTGTTGACGTACATGATCTACAATATCTCGTACTATTAAAAAGTAACTAGATAAATGAGCACCTTGTAATACATCTAATTCATATTTGATTCTATCAACATATTTAGAGTGTTGTTCTTTTGGTATTTGATGTTCTATTTTCTTTCGCCATCCGTGACGACATAGTTCTCGTAAATATTCTGCTGGATTAAATCCTGTTGGACATTCGAAATCTGGAAGTAAAGGTTCGTCTAAAATATCGTAGGATTCACACAAACTGTTTACATAATTAGTGTTTTCTATTTCTTCCTCAGAGTGTAATTCAGAGATTTCTTCTGGAGATAGTATATGAAAGTTGTCTGATTTAAAAAAACAACTCATTGGAACATCTTCATTATTTAACATCTTTTGGTTGATATTAATTAAAGTTGTTTTTAAATTATTACAAAGTAATATTCTTTGATCTACAGCATCATCTTTTGTGCAGTAATGTGCATCAGGGGTACATATAGCTTTAGTGTTAGTAATTTCAGACAATTCTCTTATATGATTTGTTAATTCTATTTGTTCTGGACTATATTCTCTGTCCATAAGCTGGGATTCTAAAAAGAAATTATCTGATCCAAAAACATCTTTAAGCCTAGCTATTGTTTCTACGCCTGTCTTAGTAACTGTATCCTTAGACTGTGTTAAAATATCTGATAAGTAAGAACCTAGATGTCCGCATATTCCTATAATATTGCCGTCTAATAGATTCTTTAGTTTGTCTAAATCTAGTCTAGGTTTTCTATAAAAATTTTCTATCATATTAGATTCAGAAACTATTTCAATTAAATTTTTCCAACCTTTAAGATTTTTAGACAATAATAGGAAATGACTTAGTTTACTATTTTCTTTAGATTTAATTGTAGAGTCTTGGTGACTAACATAGATTTCACATCCCAAAACAGGTTTTATATTTTTAGATTTCATAGCCTGATAAAACTGTACGGCTCCAGATATCGTGCCGTGGTCAGTTATAGCACACGATTCTACTCCTATATCAACACATCTTTGTGCTATTTGAGCAGGCTTACTTAATCCATCCAATAAACTGTAGTGCGAATGCACATGCAAGGGTATATATTTTTTCATTCTGTACTTCCAGGAGCTTTATACTTTCCAAAAACATGATCCGGGTGCTTATATAACACCGTTGTTGTGTCAATACCGTATAGTTCTATATCGTGCTTTATCTGCTCACACTTGGTCATAGGTGAACCTATCGAACAAATTTGTCGATCTCTATATTCTTCAGCAGGCTGTATCGATGTATTTTCAAAAGTAGTTTTTCCAAAGTCACATAGCTTTGTACATTTCCAACTCTTATTGAGTTGGGGTTTATTACTATTCTTAATTTTTTGAAATTTTGTTCTTAACATATCTTCAGTACTAGCAATATCGCTATCATCAAAACATACAGAGAACGGACCTCCATCATTAATAAAATATATAGAAAAAATAATATTATTTATTTTTGGATACAAATGTTTTATTGCATAGTGATATATTTTTAGTTGAGGATCTGTCTCTAATTTTTCTTGTGTCTTTTCTTGAC
>MDTC01250241.1_pt1 | contig 84702 bp, 95 predicted proteins | sample 811181 | NCBI WGS metagenome assembly MDTC01 (sample SAMN05326644, study PRJNA326480) | marine metagenome | isolation source: seawater | place: Pacific Ocean: North | collected 2011
AAATTCTTCTACTTCTTGCTTGATTTCCACTAATTCCATGCACCGGTTTATAACAAGCGCAATTTTAAATCATAGACCGTCTAGAAGACCGGGTTACGTATATCCGGGTCATCGAGTACTTTTATCAGTCCCAGCCAGTATTTCATCATATAGGCCTGAGCTTTTCCTAATTCACTTTTGGGTGTGGTCCTGATCGAGTGAAGATGATCCCTTATCTTATCGATCACATCTTTTGATTTGGTTTTTCTAATTTCTAGTCGTTGATCAAAGTTCTTATTCTCTAAGTCATCTTCTACTTTATACAGATCACCGATTAAAGTTATCATGGTGTCAGCATCCGGGCTTACATCTTTTATTTTATAAAACTTACGTCTTGTATAGGCCCAACAGTTGGCAATTTCAATTTGCCTAGCTTTAGAGGGCTGATTGTATGCCGTGTAACCATCGACTACTAAATATTTTGCACTAGAGCCTTTAATCACATCATTCGCAGCATCTTTTGATCTTGAATCGTGCCCTTTATAAAAAGCAGATCTTTGATTAAAGTAGCCCCATAAGTACCAAGACTTCTTCTCACTATTTTCCATCATCTTCCAGGGCGTCTCATCTGCATGTATTACTTTGGATGCCTGGACTTCTTTTTTTAAATCTCTGTAAACGGATCTCATAGAATCAGCCAAATGATGCGTCTGTTCAATCAAGGTTTTGTGATCTATACCTTCTAATCCTTCTCTATGTAGCTGCTTTTTGATTCTCTCCACCGGTAAATGATCGGCATACTTACTCGTAGCCACATCAATAATAAAATCATCACTATAAATGCCGCCAGGTACTATCCTAGGGATTACCGGAGTGGTGAAAATATTGGATTTACAATGGTTACATTTATATTTCTGCCTTAGCTGGCGCTTAATATAAAACCTACGCGGTACACACTCTACCGTCTCACTTACTTCAAAGCCCTTGATCTTTTCCATATCATGATCGCAGCACTTACACTTAGGGGCGTTTTTAAAGCTAATATTCTCTGCCACCATCTCTAGATCAGGCCAGCGGCTAGAGGGCTTTTGTACACTTGGTTTTCGCTTCTTACTTTTTGTTTTTTTACGATCTGGCTTATCTTGCCTAATTTTTTCACTGCTTTTGCCAAATAACTCACGGCTTAATAAATAGTGATCATCACCTAGAGATAATTCTTCTTGCGATTTTAAACCAATGACTTCTTCTAATTTTTTTACTTTCGTTTGAAGCTGATCCAAAGTTTTAATTGTAGAAACAAAATTTTTTGCCAGCTCTTCCTTGGGCAAACTTAATAATTTATCTAATAGTATTTTCTCTTGCTCGGCTTTTTGTTGATCCATTTATATTTAGATTACTCATCGGTAACTCAAATTCAAGCCTTGATTCGATGAATCTTTTCTTTATATCGCTTCCCTCTAAAAACAACGAAAACTCACTACCAGTCATCTCAATCCTATTATGTGCTTCATTAAAACGAGTAAATTGACCACTTTCCAATCTCTTGCAAATCAGCATAAAACCCGTACCATCCCACACCAGCGCCTTACATGTGGTACGCTTTCTATTTACAAATAAAAATACATGGCCACTCATCGCATCTTCTTCTAGCAAAGTTTTCGCTGTAGGCAGACAAACGATCATAGCTTGCCCGCATATCCACAGGCTTTACACATGCGTATATCTTGGTAAGACGGTTAAAACCTAACATCTTATTGCCTTGATTATCTCTGCCGCATCCTTTGTGCTAGCCACTTCTATTGCCATATCGTTTAACTTGATAATAATAGGAAATGTTTTAGGCCGAATTGGCTCCCTAATTGAAACTGCTTTAAAATCTTCTTTCTTTATGGATATACTTTTCTTTACACGTTTTTTCTGCATACGCGATAAACCAAGCTTGGATCGGGGAAGCATTTCTTGGCGACGAGCCACGCTTATCAATCCATAAAAATACTTTGCTTCAAGACCAATCGTCTTAGAAAAATCTGATTGTGATAATCTACTTAATTTGTATGTCTCGATTATAGTGCTAAGGTTGCTGCGGCACCATTTTTTCTTTGATTCTATGTCCTGTACTTGTAAAATCTCTTTTAACTCTACGATTTCCATGAAATGGCTTATCCCACATATTCATAGACATGCATAGATGGGCTAGGTGTACGATTTACAATATTACAAAGGTATTTTCTATTTCATCTCAATACTTGAGCTAAACGCTTGATTCCTGTTTTTACCAAACATGAAGCTCGTAAATACCTATTGCTAAAGTTTCTATACTGAATTTTCTAAAGAACTTAAAAAGAGAGATGCTTTTGAGAATTGAAAATAATACGCGATGAGTCATAAACTCTTGAGTAAGAGTAAGAGTAAGAGTAATTATTCAAAATCTAAGGAGAATTGAAATGAAAAGACTTTTTACGACGGCTATACTTGTTGGTTTTTCAGCGGTTTCATTTGCAAATGTTGAAGTAAATGGGCCACTTGATAAAAAAATGTTTAATAAAGAAGTTAATGAAAACAAAAGCTATTATGAAACTCTTGGAGATATGTTCCAAGTAGGGTCAAAACCTGAAGCTTCTAAGCTAATTGGAGTTTTATGGTCAGGTAGATGTTTTTTAAAAGATGAACCATATAAGCCAACGAATGGAGCTTATCATTTCAGGAAAAAAAGATATGAGGATGTAGGGCCATTGGGGAATAATGCAATTTCTTATGAAGCTGCAAGTATTTGGAGGAGAAGTGAAGCTCCAAATTATTTTGATGATAAAGATTTATCGGTATTGAAATCTTTAAAATTTGTAAAATTTGATTATTTAAAAGTGAACTCAAATCGTGATAGCTTTGAGATTGCTCCTAACGAAAAAGTAAAATCTTCATTAAGAGTGTCTGGAAAATATTTAATTGAAGAATTATCTATATTAAAAGAAGATGTTGGGCCACTTGGCGAAGGTTATCAGGTTTGGGGTAGATGTTATTATTTTATTCCTGAATATGCTCGTTAATTAGTTATTGATTTTTATAATGTGATTCCATATACACGCCATGATATGGGGCGTGGATTTAACCTAGAAGCTAAAAGGGCTGGAATGTCCTTGGATGACAGGGCTTTAATTCTCGGTCATAGTAAGGAGGTGAATGAGAGTCATTATTGTGGAAAGCCTGATTTTAATGCTGAAAAGATAGCAGAAATAATTAATACAAAAATGGTGGATAAATCAAAAAAACTGAAGATTGTAGGCTAGTAATTTTGGTGGCCCCGGGGAGACTTGAACTCCCACGAACCGAAGTTCGGCAGATTTTGAATCTGCTGCGTCTACCAATTCCGCCACAGGGCCATGTTACTATGTTGTTACGTTGTCTAGTTTAAGTATTTCAAAATCAACATAAAAAAGTTTGTAATCTTTTGAAATGCTTATTCTTTTCATCTTTTTAAATCTCCTTGCACTTTGTAGACTCCGGTTATTTTGAATCCGCTGCGTCTACCAATTCCGCCACAGAGGCAAATCTGTGAACTATCTACAAGTTGCATCCGGGCGGATATGAAATGCGCATGCATCACCAATTCCGCCACAGAGGCATTTTTTCGCCTCACCAGCCGAATCATGAAATGCGCGTGCATCTACCAATTCCGCCACAGAGGCAATTAAAGCTATGGCCATTAGATAAAGAATCACGGGGTATTATTCAATGAGAAATCAGGGAATGTGCCTACTTTTCAGGGTTTTTGCCGCAAAAGGGGCGTTTTCAGGTGCCAATAAATTTGATTTGAAGTGCCACTTTACGCCTCGTTTTGGCCATTATCTGTACAAAAACCGTTTCATTTTGAAACAATCGACCCCCTATAAGGCTGTGTAATCCAGTAATATCAATAATTTAGCTCGCTCTCCTGGCTTCTCCAGGATTCGGCACGGGCTTTGCTCCATATATGTATGAATTATTAATATTTTTAAGAGGTATTATATGAAATACAGCATTTTTATCACATTCGCATTGATTCCTTGGTTCGCCCAAGCGCAAGTGCAGAGCTCTGATATTGTTGTGGTGAACCCACAAGCGGCGCAAGAGGAATTGGTAATTGAAACCAGGCCAGCTCCTAAAAAAGAAATCCTGGCCGCATCTTCGCAGTCGTCCGTAGTGGAATCACTGCCGGCTACCTATGTACAAGCTGCTCCAGTAAACGAGTCAGCAGCCGAGCGCATCCGCAAGCAAAGAGAGGCGGCGGAGCTAAATACGGAAATGATGATTGTGGAGCAATTGGAGCAAGACCGCATTCAAGCTGAAAGAGAGCGTGCTAAAAGATTGTTTGGTCTTGAGCAAAAACAGTCGCAACAAGCACCTGTAAGACAGGAGCCAATTGAAACGGATCCTGGGCTAAAACAAGAAATTCAAGAGATTCGATCTTTATTAGAAGAAAAACAAGTGGAAACTGAAGAGCCAGAGGTAGAATCCCACTATGCTTACAAGCCCAAGAAGAATGACAATGATTATGATTATGTAGAGCAATTGGGTATTAGCGGTCACTTCGGTGCTGCCTCCTATCCAGGTGTGGACAATATTAAAAGTTTGTATGCTGCCGGCATTGCTTTATCAGCCTATTATGATTATGGTTTGATATTGGAATTGGCATATACAAATTCTTCCTTTGAAATTTTCACCCCACAATATGCCAACAACCGTGTGGATTTGGATCAACACACCATAAGTGGAAACGCCAAGTACCGTTTATTTGATGGACGCTTTTCTCCCACAATTGGTGGTATGCTGGCCTATCATCGTCGTAGTTACGACTTTGCTTATATACCTTTTGGCTGTTACGGTGGCTTCTGTAACCCAACTACTTCTACCGAAGCTACATCGGATGCGATTGATTTGGGTTTTATTTTGGGTTTTGATATGAATGTATCCAAGCGTTTTAACATTGGTGTGGATTTAAAATATACGTTTAACCTAACCAATGCCGTCAATGACCAATATCGTAGTTTTTATAATAACGGTCGCTACTTTGCTGGCTCAACTCCGATTGAAGAGTTGGATGGTTTAATCCTTGGTTTTAATGCTGCTTTTAAATTCTAAAAGATTGCATTTCCCACCTCTTAAGTTAAAATAAAAGCATGCTCAGCATGCTTTTATTTTTTCTACTTCATGCGTATGAATCCAAGGTAGTTGGAGTTGCGGCAAAGCAAATCGTAACTTCTAGACAAGTAAGAGCGCATACAATTTTCACTGCCTATTTTGATACAAAACCACAAAAGATGGCTTACTCTTTGCCTTTAGATCAAAGCTCTTTGATGAGCGCAACCTCCAACCTGCTGATGGAGTATCTAGTTGTGGCAGAAGCCAAATCTTTTGGTTTGGCAAAAATTACGGATGCGGAAGTAAAAACGGCCATCAACAGATTTAAAAGCCGTCTCGCAAAGAGTCCCTATAAGCAAGTATGGTCCAATTTAGAGATAAGTGATAGTGAGCTCTTAGATCTAGCAAAAGTAAAACTAAGAAGTAAAAAATTTCTATCTACCAAGGTGGCTTCCTTTACCGTGCCCGTAACAGAGGTGGAGTTAAATGCAAAAATGCGTAGTCTATCGGATAAAAATGTAGACCCTGAGCAAGTAAAGAAACAAATCCAAGAAGAAAATAAGCAAAGCGCTTTAAGTGAGTGGTTTCAATTACTAAGAACAAAATATGTCGTTAAAAATTTACTCTTGCAGCCATAAAGAACTGAGTCTTGAGCAGATCGATCAGATGATCTCTTACTACAAGCTGAATCAAGCTCGTAGTAATTACCATTTATCGGCTACACATGATCCTCTATATCTTGCTAGTAAACCCGACTACCTATTGGCTAGCCAAGGCACAAAGCTTGCCGCACACCTTATCTACAAACAGTCTGTGGATTTGCACTTTGAAGTTTGGCAGGTCATGGTTCATCCGGATTACTGGGGCAAAGGTCTAGGGGACCTTCTTTTGCAATATTTTCACAGTCATATTTTGCCAATAGGGCAGCGTGCCAGCTTGGAAGTATCGCAAGAAAACCTTGCAGCAAGGAACTTATATCTGCGAAATCATTGGCATATAGCACGGCGCAGAAAGAATTATTACGCCGATGGCTCCGATGCCTATATTTTAGAATTGTATAAAGACCTGGAATCTACTTTAGAGCCTTGAAAAAGCTCCCTGATTCTGCTAATTTACTAGCAGTTTTTGCAAGAAATTTTCTTGTTGCTTTTTTCTTTGTAAGAACTTTGCCGCCCCAAAAGGAAACTTTTGGGGTCTTTTTTAAGTGGGCATTATGCCCATTTTTTTTTGTGATTTAGGTATGAAAGAGAAACTAATAAAAATTGAAGAACAAGCGCAGATCTTCTGCCAGGCACGCGATTGTTATGTCTATGCTGTGGAATTTGCACGCGGCTCCAAAACATTAAGAATCTATATTGATAAAGATGCTGGCGTGGACATTGAAGATTGCAGTGAAGTATCGCGGCAAATTTCTAATTGGTTGGATGAGCAAGACATTATGGAAACCAATTATGACTTAGAAGTTTCTAGCCCCGGGCTTGAGCGGCCGCTGCTAAAAGCTTGGCACTATGATAAGGCCGTTGGCCAAGTGGTGGCCATTAAACTATATGATCGCCTTGGCAGCATCATCTCTGTAAAAGAAAATCTAGCCAAAGCAAAAAACATTAAAGCAAAATTAATTAATTTTAAAGAAGATAACATACAACTAAATATAGAAGGCGAAGATTATGTTTTGCCCATGGATAAAGTGGCAAAAGCAAATATCGTCTTTGAGATGAATTGAGGTAAATCATGGCAACGGAAAACTTTTTTTCGGATTTAAGCAAAATGATCGAGCAAGTTGGTAAGGATAAGGGCATCGACCGCGGAGTGGTTGTGGACGCCGTTGTGCAAGGAATGCTAACTGCAGCTCGCAAAAAATATGGCACCTACCGAGAAATTGAAGCGAATTATAATGAAGATAGTGGCTTGGTGGAGCTGATTGAGTTTAAAGAAGTTGTGGATGATAAGGACTTTATTGATGAATTGGTGGAAATCAAACTAAGTGAAGCTCTCGAGTTGGATGAGGATGCCCAAGTTGGGGATTCCATTGGTATCGAGTTGGAAACTGGAGATTTGGGCCGTATTGCTGCGCAAACCGCAAAGCAAATCATTGTACAAAAAGTTCGCGATGCCGAACGAGAGATCATTTATGAAGAGTTTCAACAGCGTGAAGGCGAAATTGCTTCTGGTATTGCAAGACGTGTAGAGCGAGGAGCTATAGTTGTAGATTTGGGTAAAACAGAAGCCTATTTACCTTACAAAGAACAGATTCCAGGAGAGGTCTACAAGCCTGGTGATCGTATTCAGGGTTTTATTCTTGAAGTTCGCCAAAGTCCTCGAGGCCCACAAATTATCATGTCTCGTGCTTCTGAGCTTTATTTGATGAAACTTTTTGAAATGGAAGTTCCCGAAATATATGAGGAGACCGTTGAAATCATATCTGCAGCAAGAGAGCCTGGTCAGCGAGCCAAGATTGCCGTTCGCACCAATGATCCAGCTGTGGATCCGGTTGGCGCTTGTGTTGGCATGAAGGGCTCTCGTGTGCAGAATATCGTACAAGAGCTTCGTGGTGAGAAGATTGATATTGTGGTTTACGATCCCGATATTACTCGCTTTGCTGTAAATGCCCTAGCTCCAGCAGAAATTTCCAAAATCTTTTTAGATGAAGTGAATAAAGAAATGGAAGTTGTGGTTGCTGACAATCAGTTGAGTTTGGCCATTGGTAAAAAAGGTCAGAATGTAAGATTGGCAGCCAAATTATTGTCTTGGAAATTGGACATAGTATCAGAAGAACAAGCTGCAACAAAAGCCGCAGAAGCAGTCTTTAATTTGATGTTGATCCCTGGTATAACCGATACCGTAGCACAAGGTCTTTATCAGTACGGTTTTGATAGCTTCTATGCAGTGGCCGACGCAGAAGTGAATGAGCTGGTGGATTTGCCGGGTATGGATGCAGAAAAGGCAGAAGTATACATTCAAGAGGCGAAAAAGCTTGTAGAAAAATATGCAGATGAAGGAGTAGAAGTTCCAACAGCGGCTCCGGCAGTAGAAAAAAGCAAATTCTCATCGAAATCGGATGCAGAAGCTAGATTGCAGGCGGAACTTGCAGGTTTAAACGAGCAAGAAAAAGCAGCTGCAAAAGTAAACGAAGAGGCTTTGGAGCAGGCTCAAGAAGCAAAAGGAATGGATGAGGAAATCTCGGATTCCGCTACTAAGGAAGTAGCCGAGGTGAAAGCCGATAGCGAGCAAAGCGCTGAAGATAATGCTGAAGAGGCAGTAGAGCCGGCAGCAGAAGAAAAAACAGACAGCGAGGATAAAGAAGCATAAATGGGAGATAAAGTGCAAGATTTGAGAGTCTACGAATTCGCAAAACAGATGGGCATCGAGACCATTGCGCTCATGGATAAATTGCGTGAGTGGGATATAGCTGTGAAAAGTCACATGGCGACTTTAGATGCAGACACCATTCAAACAATCAAAGAGAAAATGGAGGCAGAACAATCCTCCAAAAAGAAAAAAGTAACGAAAAAGAAAAAAGTTGCGAAGAAAAAAACCAAGAAGAAAAAAGTAGTTCGCACGAGGAAAGCCGCTGAGGTTAAAGCCAAAGAATCAGAAGAAGCTCAAGAAGAGGCCGCTAAAAAAGTGGTTCGAAGAAAAAAAACGGCTGAAGATCAAGAAGCCGTCGAGAGCACAAGTTCTACTGATAGCAAAGACACGGCGGAAGCACCAAAGCAGGCCGTAGAAGAAAGCAAGGAAGTCAAAGTCCCTAAAAAGCCGAAAAACATTGTGGGCAAGATTGATTTGGCTAAGGTAGAAGCCTATGCCAAGCAAAAGAAGGCCGAATCTAGACCTTCGCGCCCGACAACGGATTCCCGTTCCCCTGCTTCGCGCAATATACCACAAGATATACCTGTTGAAGGGCCTGCAGGCAGAAAAGAGCGTGGCCGCAAGCGTTTGGCGCGCAATACAGGATCGGATGATTCCGGTCCAAAAATGACTCCGCAAGAAGAGGAGAATGTATCTTTCAATCGCACCGACTTTCGTAAGCGTGAGGCGATCTTTCAACCTAAGAAAAAGAAAATTGGCCCCTCCGATGGCAAGAAAACAGAGATTACCAAACCCAAAGCCATTAAACGTATCGTAAAAGTTGAAGGGGCCATGTCAGTGGCAGAGTTGGCAAAAGAAATCAAGGTAAAGCCGGCACAATTGATCGGGCATCTGATGAAAGAAGGAGTGCAGGCTCGTGCCAATGATATGTTGGATTTTGATACCATTGCCTTGATTGTACCAGAATATGACTATGAAGCCGAAAATGTAGAACTAAGTTTGGAGGACCGTTTACAAGAAGCGGCCTTTGGTGATCTTCAGGCAGAACCAAGCTCTAGGCCACCAGTTGTCACAGTCATGGGGCATGTGGATCATGGTAAAACATCAGTGTTAGATGCCATTCGAAAATCTGATGTGGCCGCCGGCGAAGCTGGAGGCATTACCCAACACATTGGTGCCTACCAGGTAAAATTGGAAGATGGTCATTTGGTAACATTTTTGGATACTCCAGGTCACGAAGCCTTCACGGAGATGCGTGCCCGGGGAGCAAATGTTACGGATGTTGCAGTGATTGTGATTGCTGCCGATGATGGTGTCATGCCGCAGACTGCAGAAGCCATCAACCACGCCAAAGCGGCGGGGGTCCCCATCATTATCGCCATGAATAAAATGGATAAGCAGGGAGCCAACCCAGAAAAAATCAAGCAGCAAGTAACCGAGTTTGAACTAGTTCCTGAAGAGTGGGGTGGTAGCACCATGTTCATTCCTACTTCTGCAACAGCAGGGGAAGGCATTAAAGAACTATTGGAAGCCATTCATCTGCAAGCAGAAATGTTGGACATTAAAGCCAATGCCAAGCGATCCGCGCGCGGTATTGTCATCGAGGCAAAAATGGAAAAAGGCCGCGGTGTAGTGGCCACCTTTCTAGTGCAAGAAGGTACACTGAAAAAAGGCGATGAAGTGGTGGCCGGTGCTACCTATGGCCGTGTACGTGCTTTGATGGACGATAAGGGTAAGCAACTAAAAGAAGCTGGCCCTGGAACTCCCGTGGAAATTTTGGGTTTGAACAATGCCCCCATGGCCGGAGACACCTTTGATGCTTGCAAAACAGACAAACAAGCAAAAGAAATCGCCGAGGTTCGCCAAGAAAAGTTAAAGCAAGAGGCCAACATACAGCCATCCTCCAAAATGAGTTTGGAAGACCTATTTTCCAAGGTGCAAGAAGGGGAAGTAAAAGATCTTCCCGTTATTTTAAAGACAGATGTGGCCGGAAGTGCGGAGGCCATCAAACAGTTGTTCCAAAAGGTATCCACAGAAAAGGTCAATGTTAAAGTAATACATAATGCCGTAGGCGCGATCACGGAGTCGGATGTTTTATTGGCTAGCTCTGCTGGTGCAATCCTAGTTGGATTTAATGTGCGACCTGATTCCGGTGCTCAAAACGCGGCAAAACGAGAAGGCGTGCAAATAAAAACCTACAATATCATTTATGAGCTTGGCGATGACATCCGCAATGCCATGAAGGGTCTCTTGCAGCCAGATATCGTGGAAGAAGATCTAGGAATTGCAGAAGTGCGTGACACTTTTAAAGTTCCAAGTGTGGGAACCATCGCTGGTTGCTATGTCACCAAGGGTAAATTTTCTCGAGACTCCTTTGTTCGCCTGGTACGTGATGGTAAACAAATATATGAAGGTAAGGTCGATGATCTACGCCGCTTTAAAGATTCTGTAAAAGAAGTGGCGGAGGGATATGAATGCGGTATCAGCATAGAAAACTATAATGATATTAAGGTCGGTGACTTTATTGAGGCTTATGTGAAAAAAGAAGTGGAGGCAGAGCTTTAATGTCTTTACGGACTAAAAAGATTGAAAAACAACTACAAGACATCATTAGCATGTATATGTTGAGTCATTTTCCTTATAAAAATGACTTAATATTAAGTATTACCAATGTAGTTGTAAGTCCTGACTTGCGTAGTGCGAAAGTCTATTTCTCTGTTTTTTCTCCTTTAGCAAGCGAGATAGAGCCCGAGAGCGTTTTAGAAATATTGGAAGAAGAACGACCCAACATCCAGGAACAGATTCATACAAAATTGAAGATGAAATTCACCCCGCGCTTAACTTTTTATTTTGATGAGACCATTGCCGAGAACTTCAGACTTATCGAAAAACTAAAGGCATTGGGATATGCCCAGGATCTTCAATCAAATGGATTATAGCGGAATACTCTTATTAGACAAACCTAGTGGTATCAGTAGTCATGATTTGGTGGCCATTACTCGCAAGGATTTGGGTATGAAGCAAGTGGGTCATGCCGGAACTTTAGATCCTCTTGCTAGTGGTCTAATGGTATTGCTTTTGGGAGAAGCCACGAAAATATCGGATTATGTACTATCCGATGACAAATCTTATGAATGTGAAATTCTTTTAGGTCAAACTACTGATACCCTAGATATAGATGGTAAGGCTACATCCAACAAAGAAGTGGATTTGGACTTAGATACGATTTTGCAAGTAGCCAAGTCTTTAAAAGGAGATTTTGAATGGGAAATCCCCCTTTACTCGGCAAAAAAAATCAAAGGCAAAAAGCTTTATGAGCTGGCAAGAGAAGATATCGAGATAGCGACCAAGCCTACCAAACTTATGTCCTTTTCCAGCGTTGAGGTGCTCTCCTACGAAAAGCCCTATGTTCGAGTGCATTTAAAGTGCAGCAAGGGTAGTTTTGTTCGAACTTGGGTGAATGAATTTGGCAAAAAATTAGGCTGCGGTGCCTGCGTGTCGGCTTTGCGAAGAAAATCCTCAGGCTCTTTTCATATTGACCATGCCATTACGACCGAGCATCTAAAGAATCGCAATTTTGGTAAGTCCTACATAGATATCAATCGAGCTCTAACAAAGTTTCCCGCCATCGAGATACGAGGGATAGACCGACATTTGGTGCGTAATGGACAGATTTCCCACCTTTTGCAAGCCCGATTGGCCATGGTAGATCGTTACCAGGAGCAAGTGGTGGATGTAATCAAATTGGTAGATGATCGGTCCAAATTATTAGCATTGGTCAATCGGGGACGCGGAGGCCGCTTTCGCTTTCGCCGGGTCTTTCAGGCTTGACGATATGCTGCATAGACTGTAAGTAGTTATTTCTACTCTGTTTTACGAATGCCAAAACGTTTGATGGGGTATTTATTAGGAGGAAATATGGCAATAACACAAGAACAAAAAAAAGATACGATCGCAAAATTTGCTCGCGGTAAAATGGATACAGGCAGCCCCGAAGTACAGGTGGCCCTACTAACCCAACGAATTAACGATCTTACCCCGCATTTTCAAAAAAATAAAAAGGACAATCACTCACGCCGCGGTTTATTGCGTTTGGTGAGTCAGCGTCGAAGTTTATTAGATTATCTTAAAAAGAAAGATCTTGAGCGCTACCAAAGCTTGGTAAAAGAATTGAACCTAAGAAAGTAAAATGTCTAGCCTAGCAATGCTAGGCTTTCTTTTTTTATAGACAGGAGAAGGAATGAATCCAACAGAAGTTAAAGTAAAACTGGGTGACAATGAAATAAAGTTGCAAACTGGGAAGTTGGCAAAGCAAGCAGATGGCTCCGTTTTAGTATCGTGCGGAGACAACCAAGTATTGGTTACGATTGTATCTTCAAAGCGTGAATCAGATGCAGACTTTTTTCCATTAACGGTGGAGTATCAAGAGAAGTTTTATGCTAGCGGAAGAATACCTGGTGGTTTCTTAAAGCGAGAAGGACGTCCCTCAAGTGAATCCATTTTAAAGTGTCGTCTTATTGATAGACCACTACGTCCTTCGTTTCCAGAAGGTTACAATAAGGACACACAAGTTGTTGTCACCACTCTAAGCAGTGATGGTAATTTTCCTTTGGACATTCTAGGTTTATTGGGGGCTTCTACAGCGGCACATATCAGTGACATTCCCTACAATGGACCCATAGCCTCTGTAGAGGTAGGACGTGTGGATGGGCATTATGTTGTGAACCCCAATCCCGATCAATTAGAAAAATCAGATATGCAGATCACGGTTAGTGGAACGAAAAATGGCATCCTAATGGTAGAAGGAGAGGCCAAGTTCATTTCTGAGGCCGATGTTTTGTCAGCTCTTAAATTCGCTCACGAATCCATTCAACCCTTATTGTCTTTACAAGATGAATTGAAAGAAAAAGTTGGAAAGCCAAAACGCGAATTTACTCCGTTTGTGGTAGATGAGGGTTTTCGTGCAAAGGTTGTTGAATTTGTAGAACCAAAAATCCAGGCTGCCTTGAAAGAAACGGATAAGATGCTTCGCTATCAAAAAGTAGATGAAGCCAAGGCTGAGGCAAAAGAAGTTCTTTTAAAAGATGTTGCAGATGAGGACTTAGAATTACGTCAAAAGGAATTGGGCATCGTTATTGAAAATATTAAGTACCGTTTGATGCGAGATATGATTCTTAAGGATAAAGTTCGAATTGATGGTAGAGATACGACAACCGTTCGTCCTATTTGGACCGAGGCAGGTACTTTACCAAGAGCCCATGGCTCGGCATTGTTTACTCGTGGAGAAACGCAGGTTTTGGGCGTGGTTACCTTGGGCACAGGTGATGATGAGCAGATGATTGACAATCTTGAAGGTGTGAGCAAGAAGACATTTCTTCTGCACTATAACTTCCCTCCCTATTCGGTTGGCGAAACGGGTCGATTTGGTGGGCAGTCTCGCCGTGAAGTCGGTCACGGTTATTTAGCAGAGCGAGCATTAAAAGCCATCATACCCGATCAAGAATCTTTTCCCTATACAATCCGTGTGGTGAGTGAAGTCTTTGAGTCCAACGGTTCTTCCTCCATGGGTACAGTTTGTTCAGGCTCAATGGCCTTATTAGATGCCGGTGTGCCAATCAAAGACAATATTGCTGGTGTTGCCATGGGTCTTATTAAGGAAGACGATGATGTTGCCGTTTTGACCGACATTCTCGGAGATGAAGATCACTTAGGTGATATGGATTTTAAAGTTGCAGGCTCTAGAAATGGTATCACATCTTTGCAAATGGATTTAAAAATTGATTCCGTTAGCTTTGAAGTCATGGAGCAAGCATTAAAGCAAGCTTATGATGGCCGTATACATATTTTGAATGAAATGGAGAAAACCATTTCGAAGCCTAGAGGTGAAATATCAGAATTTGCGCCTAGGGTAGATATTATCAAGGTTCATCCAGATAAGATCCGTGAAGTGATTGGTCCCGGAGGCAAAGTGGTGAAGGGCATCATTGAAGCTACCGGTGTTAAAATCAATATCCAAGATGACGGTACGGTACAGATTGCCTCCAATGATCCAGAAGCACGTAAAGCAGCTAAAAAGATGGTAGACGACATTACCGCAGAAGCTGAAGTAGGAAAGGTCTATAAAGGCAAGGTAGTGAAGATTACTGATTTTGGAGCTTTTGTTGATATTTTACCAAACACTAGCGGTTTGCTACATATCTCCGAGATTGCTAACGAGCGTATTAGATCAGTTAGCGATGTGCTGAAAGAAGGCGAGGATATTGAAGTGAAGGTTCTGGATGTAGATCGTAACGGTCGCATCAAGCTTTCTAGAAAAGCCTTGCTAAGCCAAGATGCACCCAATTAAGATAGGGGAGTAGCGAGCTCCCTTATGCCTAAATTTCAAGAAAGTAGATTGGCCAATGGACTTAGGATATTGAGTGAATATCATCCTAAGTCTGCGGCGGTTTGTATGTCGTTTTCCGTACACGTAGGTAGTAAGGATGAGCCAGAAGAGCTTAATGGCATTTCGCATCTGATCGAACATATGGTTTTTAAGGGTACGAAAAAGCGAAGTGCCTACCAGATATCTGAAGAAATTGAATTACTAGGCGGCGACATTAACGCCTATACAGGTAGGGAAATTACCTGCTTCTACACGAGTCTATTAAGTGAAGATTATCAGCAAGGTGTGGACATACTCAGTGACATTGTATTTCGATCGAAAATGAAAAATGCAGACCTTGAAAAAGAAAAGCAAGTGGTATCCCATGAAATTGCCATGACCGAAGATCTTTATGAAGAGCAAATCTTTGATGATTTCTATGAGTATATCTATCCGGGTCAATCGCATGGAAAGCCCATTTTAGGTACACCGCAGAGTCTAAAGAATATAGATCGTCGAAAAATTATGAAATTCATGCGTGATTACTATCAGCCAGAGAATATGGTTTTTGTATCATGTGGAGGGGTGCCGCATGACAAAGTTGTGAAAGCGGTAAAAAAATATATGCAGGGACTTGAGAAGAGAAAAGCAAAAACTCTTAATAGACTTACGGTACCTGATTATAAGATTGTTAAGAAAAATGTACGTAAAAACAGCGAGCAAGCACATGTGCTTTTGGGTTTTCCTCTTTCCTCCTATCAAGATGGTACTAAGTACGAAGTATCCATTTTGAATACCTATTTGGGATCTGGAGCCATATCCCTATTGTTCCAAGATCTTCGAGAAGAAAAAGGTCTATGCTATTCTGTTTATTCCATGTTTGCCCCCATGGAAACTTCAGGGATGATGCTGATATACTTAGGAACGGAAAAGGGCAAGATTGCAGAGTGTTTGGAAATAATCCGTTATCGCTTGCAGCAAATTAAATCAGAGTCTGTGCCTGAAAAAAGTATGAATGACATTAAAAAATTGTGGATAAAAAGTCTTAAGCTACAAGATAACGATATGGATGCAAGGATGAATCAGATCTTGCAGGACGCTTTTTTAAAGCGGCCATATAGAAGTTTTCAGCAGATTAAAAAAGGAATTGAATCGGTATCTGTTGAGAGCATGCAAAATTATATCGACGAATATTTTAATATTGAGCAGACTTCTTTGTTTATGTTTTCTGATTTAAATAAAAAGCAATTCCAGAATATTCTGAAGAGGTATTATGCATAGAACCTTGTATATATTTCGCCATGGGCAAACGGATTGGAATATTCATAAGCGGTTTCAGGGCCATACTGACATTGAGTTAAATGAAGTTGGCCGTGAGCAAGCAAAAAGGCTTGGTGGGTATTTTGCTAATAAGCCCCTGAAAAAGATCTATACTAGCGATATGAAGCGAGCGGTGGAAACGGCGAAAATTGTAGTTGCGGATAAATCCATCGCTATTGAAAAAACATCTGTTTTAAGAGAAGCGCATTTAGGGCAAATGGAGGGTCTGCATATAGATGAAGCCCGCTCCAAGTTTGGTGAAGAGGTGATTGATCGATGGAAGTCCAATGAAAAGCAGCATTTGGATCAGCGATTTCCTGGCGGCGAGAGTAAAAGGGAGATGTTGGCTAGGGTAAATCAATACATTGATACTGTAATTCACCATGAAGCTTTTGATCATATTGGCATTTCTACCCATGGAGGTGTAATTCATAAATTGATATCTCATTTAATGGGAGTGGAGCATTTTAACTATCCCGTAACGAATTGTAGTTTGTTTGTTTTTGAGTTCTTTGACAGTCGATATAAATTTATAGAATATCAAGATTTTTCTAAGGAGTAATAATATGAAAGACGATATTTTCACAAAAGAAGCGCCCATGGCCGTTGGCCCGTATTCGCAAGCCATACAGATGGACAAATTTTTATTCTGTTCCGGGCAAATACCAATAGATCCAAAGACGGGAGAAGTATTAAAGGGCAGCATTCAAGAACAAAGTCATTTGGTTATGAAAAATGTTGGAGCCGTCTTGCAAGCTGCAGGTTTAACCTATGATAACATAGTGAAAACCACCATTTTTCTTAGTGATATGTCTTACTTTCAAGAGATGAATGCCGTATACGAATCTTATCTTGCTAAACCCTATCCAGCTCGCTCTTGCGTTGCCGTCAAAGAGCTACCTAAGCAAGTGGATGTTGAGGTTGAGGTCTTAGCGGTCCGCTGATGGCTAAAAAAGTATTCCTCATTCTTGCCGTATTTGTATTTCTAGTCTTCACCGAGTACAGAAAGGTGACTTCTACCCCCATGCAATCGTGGGTGGATGGCAGTAAGGGAGACTGCGCAGTCGTCTTAACGGGCGGATCAGGTAGAATTCAGGAGGGCATGGCTCTTCTGAATCAAAACCGAGTAAAAAAATTAATTATTTCTGGTGTCAATCCAAGTTCTTTATTGAGTCAGATATTTCCCCCGATTGCCTTTTATGGCCAAGTGCATGTGGAAGATATCATTTTAGAAAAAAAATCTAAAACCACCTATGGTAATGCTCAGCAATCCATTGCAATTTTAGGGGCCCTGAAGTGTCAGTCTGTTATCTTGATCACATCTAGGCTCCATATGCACCGAGCGTTTCGCGTTTTTCGGGAACATATGCCTGCAGATATTCAATTGGTGGCCAGAGCCATTTATTCAGAAAAAGAAGAGGATAGCCTCATGGACTTAGGTACGGAGACACTGAAGTCGCTATTCTATAATATTTGGGCTTACTAGTCTTATTTACGGTTATATTTTAGCTCAAGATGCCGAAAAATACATATGGCTTTCTTCTATTCCTGGGTACAGAAATGGGCATATTTTGTGGTTTCATTGCATGAAGCATTGGATTTGTTCGTTAAAAGCATGGTATCTGGTTTAATCGAAGAAAGGCAGAGTTTTCGTTCTATTGTACAAGTCATATCTGCGCAGGTCTATTTTACCGGCGTGCAAGCCATGCCCTTTGTGGCTTTTTCTGCAAGTTTAATTTCTTTTGCTGTCATGCTGCAGGCCAATTTTCAAATGTCGCTTTGGGGGTCAACAGATCTGCCTGGTTTTTTATATGTTACCATCGTGTTTCGCGAATTGTCGATCATTGTGCCGTCTATTTTCCTAGTAGCCCGATCCGGTTCGGCAATTGCTTCGGAATTGGCAGCCATGCGGGTGAACCGAGAAATTGATGCTCTAAAAATTATGGGAATACACCCTTACTCCTACATTGTCTTTCCGCGTATAGTTGGTGGCTTTATCAGTTTGTTGGGCTTAGCAATTTATTTCAATATTATTGGCATAGTGGTTGCTGGTCTAAGTGTGAACCTGCTTTTTGATATGGATAGTATTCACCTGATAAGTATGATTTTTGATGAAATCGTCATGATAGATGTGTTGATCTTTTTTGTGAAGATATTGTTGTCAGCTGCGATCATATTCACGGTGTGTGCATTAAAAGGCTTAAAGGTTCAAAAATCTAATCATGAAATACCGCAGGCAACTATGTCGGCGGTTATATCTAGCTTGCTATATGTATGCGTATTTCATTTGATGTTTACCGCAATATTTTATGTTTATAAATTGAGGTTGATCTAAATGTTTTGGATTGAAAGATTAAATTTAAGAGGCGTGGTGATCGAGAGTTTTGAAATCTCTACGAATAAAAATATGCATTGGCTGGGTGACTACGATTTGATTTATGATCTATTTCAAATTCTATCAGGTCTGCAGGACAATTACGAAGGAAGCATTCTTTGGAATGATAAAGATATTCGCCAGCTAAATGCCGTAGAAAATAGAAGCATGCGTCGTGAGCTTGGCTTTGTTTTTGATTGGGGAGGCTTGATAAGCAATCAGACATTGCTACAAAATATTCTATTGCCACTACAGTATTATAACGAGTTTCACGAAGATATGATTCATGAAATCGAGGGCATTTATAAAAGAGCTGGCTATGAGAAAGAATTATATGATAGGCCCTTTCATGTAGCGCATCCTGTGCGAAAGTTTACTAGTTTAATAAGAGGTATATTTAGCGGTGTGAAATGTCTGATGGTCGAGGATATTGCAATGGGATTAAGACCAAAGGATATAGAATTGATTCATGATCTTTTAGAAACTAAAAATCTTAATGTGCATTACTACGATAGTCTTGGAAAGTTTTCGCTAGAAAATTCCGATTCAATGAGCATAATTTCCAATCAAGAAGAGAGTGTTGCGTGAAATTAAATAAATACGAAAAAGTTTCCTTTGTTTTTGTTAGCGGCTTTATTGCAGCCGTGGCCGTATTTATTTTTAATCTTGCCATTCATCAGGGCTGGTTTTCTGCTAAAAATACTTATTTTGTAAAGGTGGAGCAAGTTGAGGGGGTATTCCCCGGTACAAAAGTAAAAATGGGAGGGTTGAAATTAGGCCGGGTGAGCGATATTCAAGTGCAAGAAGATGGCAGCTTTCATGTATATTTCGAAGTTTTTAAGAAATATGATACTAAGTTTACAGACAATACCGAAGTGGGTTTTTTGCGACCTTATATAATTGGTGAAAGAATTCTAGATGTTGTTGCAAATCAAGGTAAAAAACTGCCAAGTGGCTCACAGGTAAAGTATACTGACAATTTTGATATAATCGAAACTTTCAATGGTAAAAAGCTAGGTCCATATCTTGGAGACCTGCGGTCTTTATTTGAAAACATATCCTTTTTGGCCAAAGAGTTTTCTAATCCACAAAGAAGTAAGGATTTGGTGATAATATTTGATCAATTAAAACCATTACTTAAAAATGCCAACCAAGCCACAATTGAATTAAATAAAATGGCTGTACAAATGACGCGGAACAATCACTTGAAGACCTTAGTGGGAAATCTGGCTACAACAACTACGGCCGTGAATGGTTCTTTGGACGAAATTGTTGCTTTTACCAAACAATTGCCTGAGTTGGGAGATAATACCACAAATGTGATGTACAATCTAAGTGAGCTCACTTATCATTTAAATGCTTTGGTTCCAACCATTGAAGCCATTGCACCAGATCTACCAGAGGCTTCCAAGTCAGCCCTAAATGCTTTGCAAGAAGCCCTAATAGTATTGCAGGCGATGCAGAAAACGTTTTTGCTTGAGGGTAGTGTAGAAGAGGTGCGTGAAGAAATGCAGGAGCGTCAGCGCGATATTGCCAACGAAAAAGAAGGAAACAAATGAGCCAGCCCAAACCTTATTCTTATGACTTTAAAAAGCTTGGGCAAAAGCTACAAGAAATTAGTGCGGATTACATCAAAACCGAAAGGCAGAATATCAGAAGCCGTTGGTTTCATGCAGATCATGTGGATTTGTATGTTTGGCAAGATGAAAACTCGAACATTATCAAACAACAAATTTCTTTCTATGGATTGATTGTGGAATGGAATTTGGTTGATGGGGTTCGTACAGGCATGGTGGTGGAGGAGGAATCTCAGGATGGTAGTCGTTATACCAACGAAATCATTCGTTTTGATGAATTTGCCAATTCCTTGGCCACCGGGCAAGCTATTGAGATCATTGAGTTTACAGAGGTCATTAAAGAGGATTTACGAAAAACTTTGATCCATAATTTTCATCACTCTCCCACTCTTGATACGATGAGTTCAAAAGATATATTTGCGAACTACACATATTTAAAAAAAGACTCTCTGTCGCTTTGGCAAAGATTGAAAAAAATTTGGAAATACTTTGCGCGTAAGTAAGCTTCTACCTATATTGGTAGTATGTTGCTCTATTTTACTAGAAAGCTAATTTTCTCTAAGAATGCCGGCAGTATAGTACGAGGCATCTCTTTTTTATGTATGACGGGAATAGGGCTATCAGTTTTTGCTACCATATTGGTTGTTAGCATTATGCTTGGTTTAAATGATTCCATTCATGACAGAACCCTTGCTATTGAGCCCTACTTCGAGCTTCGGCCTAAGCCCGATACACCTACGGAAAAACAAGTGCAAGAGCTCAAAAGTAAATTGTCTAGTTTTTCTGGCGCTCATATTTTTGCCGCCAGCAAACAGGATCTCTTAGTTCGTACTATTGATGGTTTGAGCTCGGGTGTGGTGGCTTATGGATACGAACAAAAAGAATGGGAATGGGTTTGGCAACGAATCCGGGCGAAAAATGAATTTTTGGATGCCCCTAAATTGTATCAGCAAGGGATCGCAGTGGGCATCGATTTGGCGCATGAACTTGGTATTTACGAAGATGAAGAAGTGGTTTTGTTTTCCCCTGAGTCGCTTTTGGTTGCTGCCACCGAGCGGCCTGAGTATCAGAAAGTTAAGGTTGCCAAAATCATTCGAACCGACAGTCCTGCTTACGATTCTCGTGCCATATTTTACGACGCGTTTTTAGGTCTGCCGCAAATCAGCTCGGATTCCTCGAAGCAGGATAAAATACACATTCGTTTGAATGATAAAAATGATTACAAGGCAATGAAAAGAAAATTAAACTCATTAGGACTTAGCTTTACAACATGGGAGGACAAAAATCGCTCTCTGCTTTTTGCTTTGAAAATGGAAAGATATGCAATGTCTTTGTTTTTGTTGTTCACGGTTCTAATTGCTAGTTTCTCGATATTTTCTGTACTCTCCTTGGTAATCAATCAAAAGCGCAAAGATATCGGTCTGCTGCAAGCTTATGGCATGTCCAAAAATAAGGTGCGCAATATGTTTTCTGGAGTCGGTCTTTTGTTGTCACTAGTAGGAATTTTATTTGGTGGTTTTGTCGCCATATTGACGGCCTTGGCACTGAAGGAGTTTCAGTTCTTGCAATTGCCACAGGATATTTACTACGATTATAAGGTGCCCATTCGTATCGATCCTTGGTTCATTGTATCGGTGCTAGTCGGTGCAAGCTTTGTTGCTGCGGTCGGCTCCATCATTCCCTCTGCTCTTAGCCTAAAAGAGAGCATCGTAGATCTTATTCGAGGCAAAACTACATCCTAGCTTGCCAATTGCCTCGCTTTTCGCTAGCAATTTGTTTATGCAAGTAAATGTCATTGGCCACAGCACTTTAGGTTCTCCCATCTTTTCTTATGTTTTTGGTGAGGGAAAGGATGTCTTGCTCCTTGGTGGAGTGCATGGGGATGAGATTGAAGGGGTATTTTTCGCTCAAGAATTATTGGCCAAAGTCAGGGCTGAAGCTGTTCCGAATTTACGTCTTCATATAGTGCCACAAGTAAATCCCGATGGAATTTTGCTGAAGCAGCGTGCGAACTACAACAACATTGATTTAAATCGCAATCTTCCTACGAAGGACTGGCACCCAGAAGCTTTCAATCCCCGTTACAATCCAGGGACGCAGGCCAATTCAGAGGCTGAGAACAAAGCTTTGGTAAGTTATCTAGATCAACATGACTTTCGCTTCCTATTTAGCTTTCATTCTTTTGAAAAGTATTTGTTGAATGTAAATGGGGACTGTGAACCCTATGCATCGATTTTATCGGATATTACCAGCTATCCAATTGAAGAGTCCATGGGCTATCCCACGCCAGGATGCTTGGGAACCTACACGGGCTTGGAGCGAGGCATCCCCACTATTACCTATGAGCTAGAAAGAGGCAAACCCATCAAAGAATTGCTTGATCTGCATAGACCTGCCATGCTGCAGGTCTTAAATAAGATGTCGGAGGATTTATGAAAGAAGTAATCGAAGGTGCCTTTCAGGGGCAACGGGATCATACAGAAAGAAATGTTATTGAAGCCGTTTTAAAGTGCATGGAAATGCTAGATCAAGGCAAGGTACGCGTTTGCGAAAAACAGGGAGATACTTGGCAAGTCAACGATTGGGTGAAGCAGGCCATATTGCTCTATTTTCGCATTCAAAAAATGAATGTGATTCAGGCTGGGGATCTACAGTTTTTTGATAAAATTCCCTTAAAGAAATTCAATGAAAGCCACGGCGTAAGGGTGGTTCCCCATGCCTTGGCAAGATATGCCTCCTACATCGAGCCAGGTGCGATCTTGATGCCTTCATATGTAAACATTGGCGCTTATGTTGGTAGTGGTACCATGGTGGATACTTGGGCAACGGTGGGCTCCTGCGCACAAATTGGTAAAAATGTGCACCTATCTGGCGGGGTGGGTATTGGTGGCGTGCTGGAGCCTGTACAAGCTCAGCCGGTGATTATTGAGGATGATTGTTTTATTGGTTCCAGATGCATTGTGGTGGAAGGAGTGCATTTAGAGCCAGGAGTGGTTTTGGGGGCAGGGGTGACCATAACGGCCTCTACAAAGATTTTGGATGTTAGTGGCAAGGAAGAAAAGGTTTACAAAGGCAGAGTGCCAGCCAATTCTGTCGTGATTCCTGGTAGCCAAAACAAAAAGTTTGCTGCTGGTGAGTACGGGGTACCTTGTGCTTTGATCATTGGGCAACGTAAAGAATCCACGGACAAAAAAACTTCTTTAACCGATGCTTTAAGGGACTTTCAAGTAACGGTATAATTATTTGTTCAATACGATTCCTAGGAATCCGTAATGTACCATGCCCGTAGGTGAGCCTGGAACCTCTAGGCCGATATGGGGGCCAGCTCCCATAAATGGAGATACGCTTTGACCGCCAGTAACTAGAGCAAAATTGCCGGTATTGGAGTTGACCAAATCCCCCACGCTAACAAAGGCAAAGCCTGGTAGCTGAATGGGTGGGCGCGAATAAGAGATGGTATAAGTATCAATACCACCCATTCGGCCTTCCGCGTTCACAGCTCGAGCCAAAAAGGTAATGTCGCGATTTTGTAGTGGATTGGGGACCGCGTAGCGAATCATAAAATTGCCATTTTCACATTCCCCGATAAAACTACCAGCGGTTCTGGTGGCTGAGGAGGAAACTTCCGCGTATTGCTCGCCATTATCCACAGATAGCATCATTTTTGCGGTACTTGCCGGGCAGGTGCCCATGAGAATTACATCCACTTCAACTGTAGATACGGGAGTGATATTATGAGTCACGATATCGGGCTTAACAACCCCTTGATCCTCTTCAATGCTGGGCATACAGGCGGCCAGCAGGAATAAAAATAAGACGTATACGTACCAATTTTTCATGCTATTTTATTCGGTATTCGTGCAATAGAACTTAAGACAAAAGTAGAGATTATCTCAAAATGATCCAATATTTTTAATGGTTTAGACCGCTACCACTTCTTTTAACTCAGGTAGGGCCTGTTTGAGACGGCTCTCCACTCCCATTTTAAGGGTTTGCATGGAGGAGGGGCAGCCAGAACAGGCACCCTTTAGTTGCAGTTCCAAGCGCCCGTTTTCATAGGCATGAAAGGTAATATCGCCGCCATCTAAAGCTACCTGCGGGCGAATTTCCCGGTCCAAAATCTTCTTAATGGTTTTGATCTCTTCCGTATCTTCCGGGCTATCGCTATGTCCCTGATTGCTTAGCACAACAGGCTCACCATTTTGAATGTGCTCACTTAAGAGCCCGCAAAGTGGTTCGGTTAGGATTTCCCAGTCCACCCAATCCTGCTTGGTGATGGTAATAAAATTGGAGCCAATAAAAACAGCCTGCATCCAAGGAAAACCAAAGAGCTTGTTTGCCAAAGGGGAGATATGTGCTTCTTCGGAGTTGGCAATCTCCACCACACTTTCACTGATCACTTGTGAGAAAAGAAATTTTTTTGACTGTGGATTTGGCGTGTTTTCCGCCCAAACTTTAATCTCTGACATAATTACCTCTAAAAGCTCTAAGTATCACAAAATTCTGTATTTTACAATCCTTGTCAAAGATTCGGAGCTTGATTTAGACAGCCTTTCTTCATAGGCTTCTGGCATTCTTTTGGAGACAACCATCATGAACGAAAACGTGAAAAATATCCTAGCAAATTATGGAAGTGAGAATCCAGGCTGTTTGGCACAGATGGCCAGACTTTTACAACATGGACGCACTGCCGGTAGTGGCAAGCTGGTAATTTTGCCTGTTGACCAAGGCTTTGAGCATGGGCCAGCTAGAAGCTTTGCCAAAAACTCGGCTGGATATGATCCTTTTTACCATTACCAACTGGCGATTGATTCGGGATGCTCAGCCTATGCAGCACCCTTGGGTTTTATTGAGGCTGGGGCACGTGAATTTGCTGGTGAAATTCCCTTAATTTTAAAAGTAAACAATTCCGATTCTCTTTATGTAGATAAAGGCGCCCCCATTTCGGCACTTACCTCATCCATTGATCATGCTCTGCGCTTGGGCTGTGTCGGCATTGGTTTCACCATCTATCCTGGCTCCGGGGCAAGAAAGCAAATGTATGAAGAGATAGCCTGTCTTACTCAAGAGGCGAAGAAGGCAGGTCTATTGGTCGTAATTTGGTCCTATGCCAGGGGAGAGCAAATTTCTAAGAATGGAGAAACGGCGGTGGATGTGATTGCCTATGCGGCGCAAATCGCGGCACAATTAGGGGCCCATATTATCAAGGTGAAACCTCCCACAGCACACATCGAACAAGAAGAAGCTAAAAAAGTATATCAATCCGAAAACATTAAAATTGATACATTGGAAGATCGAGTTCGCCACGTCATGCAATCGGCTTTTGATGGCAAGCGTATTGTGATTTTTAGTGGCGGAGCTGCGAAGTCTACGGACGAGGTGCTTGAAGAAATCCAAGGTTTAGCAAAGGGTGGTGCCTACGGAAGTATTATGGGCAGAAACGCTTTTCAAAGACCCAAAGAAGAAGCTATCAAACTATTGCAACAAACTATGGATATATTTACAGGAGCTTAAGTACTCATGAAAGAGAATCCTTTAAGAAAAGAAAAACGTCGCAAGCTAAAAGAATTTCGTGAGAAAGGCTACAACCCCTATCCCTATAAGTACGAGCGCAGTCATGAAATGCAGCAAGTGCAGGAGCAGTATGCTGCTTTGTCAGAAGGCGAAGAAAAAACCTCGGATCATCTAAGTGTGGCGGGTAGGCTGATGACCAAGCGGCCTATGGGCAAAGCCGCATTTTTTCATTTACAAGATGAGAGTGGGCGTTTGCAAGTCTACTTAAGAAAAGAGGATCTGGATCAAGCATCACTAGATGCCTATGCTGCCATGGACATTGGTGATTATCTGGGAGTACAAGGCTATATTTTTAAAACCAAAAAAGGCGAAGTCTCCGTGCGGGCGCAAAAATTGGAGATGCTATGTAAAAGCCTGGAGCCTCTGCCAGAAAAGTTTCATGGTCTTACAGACATTGAAGCAAAATATCGCTATCGCCACCTAGACTTAATCATGGACCCTGATTCTCGCGAGGTCTTTCGAAAGCGCACCCAAATACTTAAGAGCATCAGAGAATATTTAGATGGTGAGGGTTTTTTAGAAGTGGAAACTCCCATTTTGCAAAACATTTATGGGGGAGCGGCGGCGAAGCCATTTGTTACTCATCATAATGCTCTAGATATGCAATTGTTTCTAAAAATTTCGCCAGAGACCTACCTAAAGCGTTTGATTGTAGGTGGATTTGAGAAAGTCTACGATATGAACCGTAACTTTCGCAATGAAGGTATAGACCGTACGCACAATCCAGAATTTACTATGATTGAGTGGTACGAGGCTTACACGGATTATTTTGACCAAATGCAAAGAATTGAAGACTTAATTACCTTTGTTGCGAATAAGGTTTGCGGCACGACTACCATTACCTTTAAAGAAAGGGAGCTGTCCTTGGCAAAACCTTGGAAGCGATTGAGCATGCACGATGCCATTAAAGAATACGGCAAAATTGATGTGAATGATTGTAGCGACGAACAATTATTTGCTGAGATCAAAAAGCAGGGTAGTGATTGGGAAGAGCCCAAGAGCCGCGGGGAAATGATCAATGAGCTTTTTGAATTGGTTGCGGAAGAGCATCTTTGGGAGCCAACTTTTATTACGGACTACCCGGTGGAAATATGCCCTCTAACAAAAAATCACCGAGAAAAAGAAGGCTTGGTAGAGCGCTTTGAGTTATTCATAGCAGGTATGGAAGTGGCAAATTCCTATTCCGAGCTGAACGATCCCGAAGAGCAATTGCAGCGCTTGAAAGAGCAAGAAGCGCAGCGAAGTGTTAACGAAGAAGCACAGCCGATGGATGAGGATTTCATGCATGCCATTGATGTTGGAATGCCGCCTACTGGGGGCTTGGGTTTGGGTGTTGAACGTTTGGTAATGCTACTCACGCAAAAGGAGAGCATACGTGATATTATATTATTTCCAACGTTGCGGCCATCTTCTAAGTCCTAGTCTTGTTTTCTTACTTATTGCTTGCACCTATCCGGCAAAAAAAACGGCTAGAATCATTGAGCAAGAGGAAAAAGCTTTGCAGCAAGAGGCCATCTTCCTAGATGTGCGCCCTTATTTTTCCTATGGTACCGGACACCTAATTCATGCCCACTGGCAGGATGTGCAGCAATACATCAAAGCCCAGAGTCTTGCTAGGATGCCCCAAGTTTTGGCGAGAAAGGGCATTGGACTTGATTCTAAAGTGATGGTTCTCGGCAAGGCCCAGCAAGGTAAGGCGGAAGAATGTCTGGTGGCTTTGAGTCTTTACAATATGGGAATCAAAAATGTTTTTATTCGAAAGGAGCAAGCCATAGAGGGCAAAAGGCATATGCAAGAAGTACATAGCACGAAAAAGCCTTCACCCTATTGGCAAAGTCAGGATGCCGGCATTATTGTAAACGCCTTGCCGGCACAGGTAGAGGCAGTGGATAGCCAGCAATACAAGTGGCAAAATTGGTTAGAGAAAACTTCGGGGCGTTTGATTTTGCCGCGCAATGCAAAAATGGATAAAGCATTTTTGCCGCGAAACAAGAAGCTTTACGTGCAAGATAGTTCGGGCGATTTTGGCGGCGCCTGTGTGGTACTATCCATGCACAAAGCTGGCTATGATAACTTTCATTACGTAATGAAAACGAGGTAAGCATGCGTCTGCCAGAGCATCTTTATCTTTTAGAAAAAAAAATGAAGTTTTACCAATTGCAGCAGGCAAATTTTCTTTTTGCCCTTTCCGGCGGACAGGACTCTTTGTCCCTTCTGGCTGCTTTTTTGGAATTAAAAAAACTCTACCCTCTATCCATTCGCTGCATACACGTTCACCACGGGGAGGGGCAAAACAAAGACTATCGCGATCAGGTTTTGCAGCATTTGCAAAACCTATGTGAGGCGGAAAAACTTACTTTGGTATGCAAAAAAAATCGAAGCAAAGAGCTGTGTTCGGAAGAAGACTTTCGTAATTTTCGATGGCAATGCATTTATGAGGAAAAACAAGCAGATGAGCTTGTGGTTACGGCACACCACTGGCGGGATCAATTTGAATCTCGGATGATGCATTTGATACGGGGCTGTGGCCCAGAGGGCCTACTGGCCATGCAGGAGTATGCAGAAGGCATTTTTCGCCCGCTGATTGAATGCAATGAAAAGCAGTTAAAGATGTTTTACCAAAACCATGATTTCACCGTTATGCAAGATCCCAGCAATCAGGATATGAGCTATTTTCGTAATTGGCTTCGACATGTTTGGTTGCCGCAATTGGAAACGGCAGAAAAGGGCTCCTATCATAGAATGGCTCAAAGTCTTGTTAATATTTCGGAGCAATGGATCAGTAAAAAGGCAAGCTACCAGCAATGGTTGCATGGCGAGAAATTACTAAGGCGTTTTAGCTTGGATTTAGACTTTTCGCATCAATTGCAGGTGCTAAGCTTGTTTTTGCGTCAGAATCGCATATTTGGCTTCCAGAGAGGGCAGTTAGAAGAGATTTTAAAGCGACTTGACTGCCGGAAAAAAGACTACATATTTAGCATGTTGGGAAGGCAGTGGCACGTAGGTCCAGAGGAAATTGTGCTGCTTGATCAAAGTGCAGATGAGTCTTAGACACAGGATTAGTCTACCGGTCAAACTTGTTTCTTTCGCTCTGTACTGATATTCTGGATATAATTTTTTATAGGAAGTTCATATGCGATCTAATCAAAAAACTCTAGCTTTCTGGGCGCTTCTGTTAATTGGCGCCATGGTATTGTATCAATCCTTTGAGAAACAACAATCGAAAATGGCCAATCAATTTAATTTCGCCAAATTCATGCAAGCTCTGGAGAATGAGGAAATTCAAAAAGATAGCATTGTTTTTCGAGACAACGGCGAAATTTTGGGTAAATTCAACGATCAGGGCAAACAATCCTACAAAGCAGAAAGCTTTGTCATTGTTGGGAATACTGGCGATGAGGTCTATAAAACCTTAAAAAATGATTATGGTATAATACCCAACTACGAAAAAACCGAGAACAACTCATTTTTCACTACACTCCTGGTAAATTCCTTGCCCATTATTCTCTTGTTAGTGATCTTCCTCTTTTTTATGCGGCAGTTGCAAGCAGGTGGCGGCAAAGCTTTGAGTTTTGGTAAGTCCAAAGCCAAGCTTTTACATGAGTCCAAAAACAAAGTTACTTTCAACGATGTGGCCGGGGTAGAAGAAAGCAAAGAGGAATTGTCAGAAATTGTCGAGTTCTTAAAAGATCCAAAAAAGTTCACTCGCCTTGGAGGCCGTATACCGAAAGGTGTATTGCTTGCGGGATCACCCGGAACAGGGAAAACCCTACTTGCAAGAGCTGTAGCCGGCGAAGCGGGTGTACCATTTTTCACTATTTCCGGTTCGGACTTTGTGGAAATGTTTGTTGGTGTGGGTGCCTCGCGCGTTCGTGATTTATTTGAACAAGGTAAAAAGAACGCTCCTTGCATTATATTCATTGATGAAATCGATGCCGTTGGTAGACACCGCGGCGCAGGTCTTGGCGGCGGACATGACGAGCGCGAACAAACCTTGGATCAATTGCTTGTGGAGATGGACGGCTTTGAAAGCAATGAAGGTGTTATCATCATTGCGGCGACCAACCGTCCTGATATTTTAGATCCGGCACTACTTCGTCCAGGTCGTTTTGACCGACGGATCATGGTACCACGCCCGGATGTTCGTGGACGCGAAGAAATCCTGAAAGTGCATACGCGTAAAACGCCGCTGGCACAAGATGTGGATTTGCACCGTATTGCTGCGGGATGTGCTGGTTTTACTGGTGCGGAAATTGAATCCCTTGTGAACGAGGCGGCGCTAAACGCAGCTCGTACGGGCAAAAACCTACTTACCATGCAAGACTTTGAATATGCTAAGGACAAGGTGATCATGGGGAGTGAGCGCCGCTCGATGAAAATCAGTGAGAATGATCGTAAAATTACGGCTTACCATGAAGCAGGACATGCATTGGTGGCAAAAATAGTTCCAAACGGCGATCCAGTAAACAAGGTTACCATCATTCCTCGAGGCATGGCTTTGGGTTACACCCAAGTGCAGCCCGATGAGGATCGTCTGAACTATTCTAAGTCCAAGGCTGAGGCAACTCTAGCTTATATGTTTGGCGGCAGAGTGGCTGAAGCCATTGTGTTTGGCGACATTACTAGTGGTGCTAGTAACGATATTGAACGTGCAACCGAAATTGCCCGAAAAATGGTTTGTGAGTGGGGAATGAGTGATCGCCTAGGTCCGATTGCCTACGAAAGCAATTCGGGCCCTGTATTTTTAGGTTTGCAGCAATCGCAAGATCAACACAATTACTCTGAAAAAGTACGAGAGGATATTGATAAGGAAGTAAAAGAAATTGTTGATGCCAATTATAAATTGGCGAAAAAGGTTCTTGAAGAAAACCGCGATAAGCTAGAGGTTCTCTCTCAGGCTTTGTTGGAGTTGGAGACGGTAGACGGTGCTGAAATCAATATGATTTTGGAAGGCAAACAACTAGATGATATCGTTCAGCGAAGAAAAGACATGGAAGAAAAACTGGCCAAAGAAGATGAAGAATCCAAACGAAAACTTCTAGAAAAGGAACGACTAGAAAAACTGAAACAACAAGAAGAAGAACAAAAAGACGGCTCAAAAGATCCCGTAGGTGATTCTGGACCAGTAATCGCATAAGAGGTTTGCGTTGAACATTACATCCATCATTCAAAACCTCTCCCTAATATGGTCCCATCTAGAGTGGTATGATTTTTTGGATGTTATCTTTGTTTGGATCATAATTTATAAAATTCTAACATTTATACGCGGAACTGGTGCTGTACAAATCTTGACTGGTTTGGCCGTCGTGACTCTAGCGTATATTACATCCATCTGGTTGGAGTTAAGTACTCTGCATTGGGTTTTGAAACAGTTTTTTGATAATTTGTTTTTGATTATCATTGTTTTATTTCAAGGCGACATTCGCCGTGCTCTAGCTCATATAGGGAAAAGTCCTTTTTTAGGAGGTGTTTCGGCAAATCAAGAGATGCATGTTTTGGAAGAGCTATCGAAGGGCACATTTGCATTGGCCAGTAAGGGTTATGGCGCGTTGATCGTACTAGAAAGAGAAATCGGTCTTGATAATTATATACAAAAAGGTACAGATCTGAATGCAGAAATAAGAGCTGAGCTGCTATTAAGTATATTTCATCCAGAGGGCCCCTTGCATGATGGAGCCATATTGATACGGGGCGGGCGTGTAATTAGTGCCGGAAGCTTTTTGCCACTTTCAAAAAACCCAAACCTAGCGGCAAGCTACGGCACGCGCCATCGAGCGGCTTTAGGGATTTCGGAAGATACGGATGCCTTGGTTATAATTGTGAGTGAGGAGCGTAAAACAGTAGCCGTAGCCGAACAAGGTGAGATAAAAGTTTTTGCACGCAATGAAGATCTTATGCACTTATTGATAGAAGCTTTTCAAGTAAAGGCTCCTAGAGGGGGCTTGGCCCATGCTTAATTTGAAAAGCATCTTATTTGAGAATTTCACCTATAAGATTTTAGCTCTATTCATTGCCATTATACTTTGGCTCTTTATTATTGGCCGGGACGATATGCAGGAAAGCGCACAGATTCCCATTGATATTAAAGTGCCGCAAAACTATGTTTTAAAACGAATGGATCCAGATCAGGCGGATGTGGTCTTTCGCGGGAATCCTAAATTGATCCGACGTTATTTAAGAAGTAAACCACGCATTCAATATGTCATATACAATACAAAAAATCCTTTTTTGCGCTTGGAAATTCGCGAAGATAAACTAGATTTACCCTTTGGTGTGAATCTTATTTCCATTCAACCAAGATACTTAAATATTGAAATTAGAGAGGCAGATGAAAATGGCTAAAAATTTATTTGGAACCGATGGTATTCGAGGAAAGGCCAATGAATATCCAATGACCAATGATATTGTATTAAGAGTGGGCCAAGCACTGGGTCATATTTTACGAAGAGATGCAAAGCCTGGTCATAAGATCTCCGTGCTTATAGGAAAAGATACCCGTTTGTCGGGTTATATGATTGAGATGGCATTGGCTTCTGGATTGAATTCTATGGGGGTGCATGTTCAACTTGTTGGGCCACTGCCCACACCCGGGATTGGTTTTTTAGCTAGAAATATGCGAGCCGAAGCAGGAATCGTGATTTCGGCAAGTCATAATGCCTACTACGACAATGGGATCAAAATTTTTGGTGCTGATGGCTATAAAATATCCGCCAAAATGGAAAAAGAAATTGAGGAGCTTGTTTTTTCCGGGGAGCTTAACGATAAACTAGCTCCTTCTAATGAGGTAGGTCGTTCCAGAAGAATTGACGACTCCCTTGGGCGCTACATAGTTTTTGTGAAAAACTCCTTTCCTTGGCAGGACTCGCTAGAAAATATTCGCATTGTTTTGGATTGTGCCAACGGGGCAGCTTACAAGGCCGCTCCAGCGGTATTTCAAGAGCTTGGGGCTGAGGTCAAAGTCATTGGCAATGAACCTAACGGGACCAATATCAATGATGAGTGCGGCGCCTTGCACCCGCACCGACTAGCAGAAGCCGTATTGGAATACCGAGCGGATGTGGGGATTTCTTTAGATGGCGATGCTGACCGAGTGATTATGGTGGATGAGACAGGTAGAATGATCAATGGTGACCATATATTGGCTATTAGCGCCCTATTTCTAAAATCGAAAGGTCGTTTGCATAAGAATACCATCGTTTGCACAGAAATGAGTAATTTTGGTCTTCGTAAATTGATGGCGGCCAATGACATTCAAGTAGTAACAACGAAAGTAGGGGATAAGCATATTGTAGAAGAAATGCGAAAGCACCAGTATGTATTGGGCGGAGAGCAGAGTGGACATATTATCTTTTTAGATCACTCTACTACTGGTGATGGCTTGATTGCCTCTTTGAATGTCCTTGCGGTAATGAAGGAAAAAAACTGTAAGCTTTCAGAATTAAATTCCGTAATGCAAGATGTGCCGCAAGTCTTAAAAAATCTTAGAGTTAAAGAAAAGAAAGCATTTGAGGATTTGCCTGCATACAAAGAAGTGGTAGCAAAAGCACAAGACCGATTAAAAGGAGAAGGAAGAACTTTTGTTCGTTATTCAGGTACAGAACCATTGCTAAGAATTCTTGTTGAGGGGCCAAGCATGTCTCTGATTCATAAAATTGCCGATGAAATATCCGATGTTCTGAAAAAAGAGCTTTTATGACCAAGATTCGTTTAGGCGTAAACATTGATCATATTGCTACTCTTCGGCAAGTTAGGGGATGCACAACGGATTATCCTGATCTACGTGAAGCGGTGAAAATACTCGCAAAGCAGCATGTAGATCAAATCACCATTCATTTACGGGAAGATCGTAGGCACATTCAAGAGGAGGATGTAAAACTTTTGTGTGAAGAGCGTTTGCTTCCCATTAATTTGGAGATGGCCGCCAGCGAAGAAATGGAAGCTATGGTGTTGAAGTATCAACCGGATTGGGTTTGCTTTGTGCCAGAAAAACGTGAAGAGTTAACTACCGAGGGCGGGCTTGATGTAGCGAAACAAGAGGGCAAACTGGCAAAACTAGTTGCCACCTTTCGCAGGCACAACATTCGCTCCTCCATGTTCATTGAACCCAGCTTATCGCAAGTTCAGTCCTGTAAAAATATTGCTGCCGATGCCGTGGAGTTTCATACAGGTAAGTGGGTTTTACTCAAGAATGAAGAAAAAATGCAGGAGTGGAAAAAGCTAGAAGAGGCGGCCCTTGCTGCCAACCAGCTAGGCTTAAATGTACATGCAGGTCATGGTTTGGATTATCAAACGACCAAAGAAATTACTAAGCTACCACACCTAAAAGAAGTGAACATTGGGCACGCCATTATTTGCTATTCTGTCTTTGAAGGATTGGAAACGGTGGTAAAAAAAATGCAGGCAATACTAAGCCGCTAATTGCGAATCCTCAGGTTCTAATAGTGCCATTTCCTCTAAATTTTGAATCTTTATTTTCTTGGCTTTGAACTTACTAGTTATGCCCACGATCATGGATTGGATTTCATTTCCTTCAATTACCGGCACTACAGTAATATGCTCAGGCAGGTTTCCGCCGTTGTATGCTTGTAAGAAGGCATTGTTAATTGGATTGGCCACCATATATCCGTGATAAGAGTGTTTGGTTTTGTTTACAATTTTAAAAATACTGTTATTCGATAAGTCTACTTCTAAAGAGGCATTTTGATCCAGCGGCCACTCACCAAGATGTGTGTTGTAGATTAATTTATTGTCTTGTTTATCTAGTTGCAGTACGCGATCAAAATAAGGCTCGAAATTGTATATCAAGTCTTTCATTTTGTGTGCTAGAGAGTTTGTGTCGGTGTGTAGAGTTGCCGTCTTTTCTTGCGCGACAAAGACATCTTCGTCTTGCTCTTTTTCGGCATTTTGACTTTGAGGTTCAGGGCTTGCTTGCGGCATATCGCCTTTGCTGATTTGGGCGGGCTCTTCCTCTTCTTGCGATGCAGGCAAGCTTTCTTGCTGCTGGCTTTCGCTTTCTTCATTTTTGGTAGGGTTTTCATTTACCGTTAAATCGCTAAAATCTAGATTTAACGAGCTAGTACTTTGCGCTTTCTCACTTTCTTGCTCGGCTTGGTCATTGCCTACAACGGGTGCTTCGGCAACAGGCTGGGCATTTAAATTTTCAAAGGATAATTCCGGCATGGCTGCGGGTTCTACCTTTTCACTAAAAAGACTATTGTAAAGTTCTTCTAGCTGTTTAGCTGGCGCTAAAACTTTTATATGTGGCACTTGAATTTCTTCACAAGAAATATCTTCTTTAGCTAAAGCAATGATGATTTTATCATCCCATATTGCCACAGGCATTTTTTCTTTTGACCAATCATTGGATGCGGTCAATAGATTACTTAAACTATTGCTATCTAAGTTTGCAAAAAAACTAGATTTTAAAAGTGGTAATTGCATCATCAGCCTCATTTTCTAATCGGTAAATATGCTGGAAAATAAACATTTTCGAACTTCTTCTGGATGATGGTCGGGGGTTTTTTAGAAGCGTGTTTTGTATAAAAACTTTATAGCAGCATGAAGTTTTTATCAAGACCTGCATCAATATGAGACATTTGAGCTTCTTAGGAAGGATTATTTTAATTCTTACTTGGCACTTATTTCGCATCTTCATATAAGAGTAATGTCCATAGGGGATGGACGTTCAACAAAAGGGGGGGTATGAAAACAGCACTTGTTTTCGCAAATCAAGGAACAATCGATTTTTCAGAAGTCCGTTCAAATGTTATCAGAATACCAGAGGTCGTAGCTACTTTAAAAGAAGCTCAGATTTGTATTGACCAAATTTGCCCGAATCCGGTTGATTTGATTTCTTTTATGTCTGCAGATGATACTCGTTTTTGGTCAACGGAGAAGTTTCGCAAGCTATGTGTTGGTTTGGTGCAAATCGGTCTTTGTCGCCGTTACTACAAGTCCAAAGAACCTGCAGATGTACTTGTATGTGCAGAAGATGTTTATAGCCCTGTGAAGGTTTTGACTTCTACAATCAGCTTAAAAGAGTATGTAGAACTATGTTTGTTTCAACAAGATAGCAATGAGGTATTTCAACTATCATCGGGAGTCTTGCCGCAAAAGCTAGAGGCCTACAAGCTCACAGATGAGGGATACAAGGTCTTAATTGAAAAGCAGGATGATGTGGAGTCCATGATCGTACAGCTAAGAGAGGATCATGCCATTGGGCGCGTCATCAATGTGGGGCCGTGTAATACATTGGTGTCCTCTTATGCAGACCCAGTTCTGTTTTCTGATATGCAAGTCGAGGAGCTAATCAATATGGACCCCATGTTGACTTGGTTTTGGGACTCTATGAGTCGTGATTTGCAAGGCATTGCAAACTAAAGGAAGGCAATTTCAAAATCAGGTATGGTATCACTTGGAAGGTGGGTGAAGGGCAAGTCTTCACCTGGTTCTAAAACCAAGTAAAGTCCGAATTTGCTTTTGGTATGCACGACATCTTTAGGTGGTTTGTACAATCTATCGTTTTCAAAACTTGTATAAACTAAATATTGGTCATTCGAGCAGAATTGTAAGGATTCATGTAGCAGCCGATGAAAGATGTAGGGGTTGTCTGCATTCAGGTGGGTAAGAAAATAAAAGTCTGCCATACTACCAGGTGCGGGCATATTTTTGGTAATTCCCATATAGGAAGTGATCCGGTTCAGTTGCCGCATATTTTCATAAAAGTCGTTGTATTTGATAATTTCATAGCGCTGAGTTTTGCGCGTATTCCAAGGGGCAACGCAGCCCACGATATTACCTCTAGCATCGTAGGCAATTAAAAAGTTCTCCTTGTTGAAATTGATCCATTGATTCATTCTTTGTTCTAATAGTTCTACAGAATAGCGATAAGCTAAGAATCTGCGCTTGGCTTTACGAGCTAAATAGCGGCTAAGGGCCTCAATATTGTGGTTGTCGAGCGAGCGAATTCTCAGGGTCTGTAAAGGAAAATATAGAAAAGGAATTTTTGCATAAACGGATACGCGGTAAAAATTGGTAAGCAAATGAAAGCGAGGATGGTTTTCACGCAAAGATCTTGGCCGTATAAATGTGTTAAAAGCAATTTGATTGGTCTTGTTGATAAAACTTAAAATAAAATCTAAGTTTTTTTCTCGTCGTAGTTTTTTTATGTCTTCCAAAAAATGATCAAAAAAATAACGTACGGCTTTTCGGTTAGAGGACAAGCGCAAATCCGTGGCCCAGCCAATATTTTTCCAGTCCTGCAAAAATGCCTCTCGCGTATTAATGGACAAGCAGGCGTGAATCTTTTCTTCATCACTTAGCATCAAAGCATCTGTGGCCGCAAAATTTTGCTCAGCATGGGCAAAAAAACCAGAAGGCCTTTCCACTTTGTATTCTATGCTGCCGGGAATGGGGATTTGCTCAAAAAACTTGCGTAAGTTAGGGTCATCGGATTTTTGCGTAAGCTGAATTTGCATAATTTATTTTGGCAGACAATTTCACATTTGCAACCTCGCAGAATGCTACATAATTTTTCTTGTCGAAAGCTATACATGAAAAAAACTTTTGTATTTTTGTTGGATTATGATCTCGAACATAGTTAGTATATATCAATAAGTTATCATTAAGTATTCTATACGCTTTCAAAAAGGAGCTTTTATGAAATCAAATCGAAGAGATGCGCTAAAAAAAGGCTTGTCCCTAGTAGCTGTTGCCAGTGTTGCAAGTTCTGTTGCCATGCCGGCCTTTGCTCGTCGACGTAAAAAAGACGGTGGCGGAGCCGAAATGGTGAAGCCCGGAGAAGGTATGGCCGCTGGTGTGAATTATCAGCATGATAAGGCAAAGATTACCGATGATAAGCTAAAAGTAGAAAAGCAGGGAGTTGCTTTTAAAGATCAACACTGTAAAAACTGCGTGCTTTATACAGACAAAGGCGACGGCAAAGGTGCTTGCACACTCTTTCCTGGAAAATTGGTAGCAGCGGATGGCTGGTGTACTTCTTGGTCGAAAAAAGGCTAAGAGCAGCTTTTTATCTTCTTTAGTTGGTGGGATGTGGCCATTATGGCTTCATCCACCACGCATTTAAGCTTTTTCTCATTGTCAATTTTCGAACAAGCTTCCAAGTATGAGCTAGCCTGGTTCCTGTCCAAATAGTTTATGGCTACTTTCGTACATACCCAGGCAAATCTGTCCTTAATTTTTTGACATTGGTTTTTCGCACTTTTCTTATCTAAATAGGCCTTAGAATACATATATTGGGTGCAATTTGATGCTATGGACTCTGGCTCAGAAGCAGCCAAAAACCAGGGACTAATGAAAAACAATATAAGCCAATATTTCATATTTCCTCCTACTAAGTCCATTCAGCAAGATATGGGCCCGCCATTGGTAAAATATGCCTAACTCAACTGCAAAATTGACGCGCATGACAAAACTTGTTAGATACATTAGGTAGAAATTTCAAAAGAAGGGTCGTGGGCCATTGTTTTGAGATTTCCTTAATACCATAAGGAAATAACTATGCAAAAAGACTTACTAAACGATCTGCCGTTATCAGAACTCGAAGAGCAACTTGTATATCGCTTTAAAAATCCAGAATTTTTGATGACTGCCCTTTCTCACCGCTCCTACGCCAACGAGAAAAACCGTCAGGGCGAAGATTCTTATCAAAACAACGAGCGTTTGGAGTACTTGGGTGATGCCGTGCTCGATTTGGCTTTAAGTGAAATATTGATGCGTATAGAGCCAGAAGCTAGCGAGGGCTTTTTATCCAAAAAACGAGCTTCTTTGGTCAATGAGGCCAGTCTTAATGAAATCGCTCAGTCCTTAAATCTATCAAAATATGTTTTATTGGGTAGGGGGGAGCGCAACAGCGGTGGTCAATTCAAGCCACGTCTCTTGGCTTGTTGTGTAGAGGCCATCATTGGCGCCATCTTTAAAGACAGCAATTACGAGACAGCAAAAAAAGTGGTGGTCAGGCTCTATGAAGATTTGTTGATTCATCGAAGTCAACAAGATGCCTACGAGCAAGATTACAAAACCCGCTTTCAAGAGATTTGCCAGCAAAAGTATATGGAACTTCCTAAATACGAAATCACCGATGCGATTGGGCCTGCACATGCTAGGCGTTTTATTAGTGAGGTCTCGCTTGCTGGTCGCTGGCTATCGCGTGGCCAGGGAACTTCCAAAAAAATTGCTGAGCAGCAGGCCGCCCGTCGTGCCATGGAGGTGATCCATGTCCTATAAAGCAGGTTTTGTCGGTTTGATTGGTTTGCCCAATGCGGGAAAAAGCTCGCTGGCAAATATGCTGGTTGGAGAAAAGTTCTCCATAGTTTGTCATAAAGCACAGACCACAAGAAAAAGAGTATTGGGGATTGTCAATCAAGAGGGTCTACAGGCGATACTGATGGACGCCCCTGGTGTGATAGGTAAAAGCAGCGGCTTAAATCGTTTTTTGCAAGATGAGTATAAAGACGTAATGCAAAAAGCCGATGTTCTGGTGGCCTGTCTTAATATGGATGCCAAGAGCATGGAAGATCTATTGCGTATTGCGGATATGACGGCCGCCTCTGGTAAAGCTTGGATGATTTTAATGACCAAGTCAGATTTAAAGCCGCACCGCCAGTTGATTTTAAGACAGAAGTTACAAGACTATGCTGTGCCCATTTTGTCGGTTAGCACAAAGCAAGAAGTAGATAAGCATAAAGAATTAATACTGCAGGAATTTGCAAAATTACTTCCTCAATCGGAGGCTCCTATTTATGAGGAAGATCTTTTTACTTTGCAATCCACGAAAGACTGGGTTGCTGAAATCATTCGAGAAAAGTGCTTTTACAATATCCATGAGGAAATCCCTTACGGATTGGCAGTTCAGGTACGAAAGTATGAAGAGCTAGAAAAAATAGACCGTATTTTTGCTGATATCGTCATTGAAAAAGAATCCTATAAATCCATCGTTTTAGGTAAACGAGGTGAATTGATAAAACGCATTGGTACAGAGGCGCGAAAAGAAATAGAATTGCAATTGGATAAAAAAGTTTTTCTAGATCTACATGTGCGAATCAAAGAAAAATGGACAAAGAATCCGCAAGCGATTCGGGAATTGGGTTATGTCGTCGAAGCTTAAGCAATTGGCCATTGTAGGTCGACCCAATGTAGGAAAATCCACACTATTTAATGTTCTTACCAACACAAAAAAGGCTTTGGTAAAAGATTATGAAGGTTTGACTCGTGATATTCAGGTGGAGCGAGGCGATTGGCTTGGACATGAATTTGAAGTGATCGATACAGGTGGGATTACAGACCGAGAGAGCCCCTTTGCCTTGCAAATCAAACAGCAGGTGCAAAACCTTTTGTCCACGGTGGATGCCATCATTTTTGTGGTAGATGCTCGGCAAGGCTTAACTTTAGAAGATCGTAATGCCTTTCAGTTTGTACGCAATTCTGGAAAGCCCTTTGTGATTGCGATTAACAAGGTTGATAGTGTTAAGGATGAAGAAGTCGCAAAATACGATTTTTATGAACTTTCAGAGTGTCCCTATTCTTGCTCCTTTGAGGCCAGAAGGGGAGTTAGTGATTTGCTGGATGCTTTAATGCCCTATCTGCAAGCGCAAAGTATAAAAGAAGAAAAGTATTTTACCATGGCCATCGTCGGCAAGCCCAATGCAGGAAAGTCTTCCCTTACCAATCAATTGCTTGGAGAAGAGAAAATGTTGGTTTCCGATACGGCCGGGACGACTACGGATTCCATTGGTGCTGTTTTTCAATATGCTGACAAGACTTATAAGATTGTGGATACCGCCGGTATTCGAAGACGCTCCAAGATGCAGGATGGGGTAGAGGTACTGTCTAGTATCAAAGCCAGGGAGTCCATTCGTAAGGCAGATTTAGTTCTACTTATTGTGGATGGATTGCTCGGACCCAGTGATCAGGATACCAAGCTCTTATCTTATGTTGTAGAGCAAGCTAAGCCGGCCATTCTAGTTGCCAATAAAAGTGATTTGGCAGAAAAGCAAATTGCCGAATACAGAAAGTCTTTCCGTGAAAAAATGCAAGAAGAGTTTCATTTCTATAGTGATTTGCCCATAGTTTTTGTTAGTGCCAAAACCTCGAGTGGAATTAAAAAGCTTTTTATGCAAATAGAGGAAGTGCGCGAAAAAATGCAGCGAAGAATAAGTACATCAAAATTGAATCAATTCTTCTCTGAAGTTACAAAGCGCACACCGCCGCCAGTATACAAAACAAAGAATGTTCGTTTTCTTTATATGACACAAACGGAGCAAGTTCCGCCATCCTTCATATGCTTTGTGAATCACTCAGAGGGTGTTACAGACTCTTATCGGCGCTACCTTATTAATCGACTGAAGGAGACTTTTGATTTGCAGGGCATTCCTCTTCGGATTTATGCCATGCGCTCCAAAGCATCCTTAACAAAAAATAAGGCAGAGATTTTGGCGAAAAAGGAATTAGAAGTTCACACCTAGTATGGCATACAAGGTGTATAAATCACCGTTCAAACGGAAGCTTGTATTGGTTGTACCATCACTTAAGAGTTTGCCTTCATCATTGAAATTCACATAAGTATACTTTGCCTCAAGGCCAAAATAGGTGGAGTTTCTAGCAAAGGGAACTTCAAAGCCTGCACCGGCATTAAAGCCCAAAGACCCATCCCGGCTGGAAGCTGCCCCATCTATATCTACTGTACGATAAATTTGTGAGAAGCCGCCAATAAAGTAGGGATTGAATCGACCAAGGCCTTTTGTGACATTTTGTGTGTTGGTATAATATTTGACTTCAAACGATGTGGCAGTGGTTTCGTTCGCACCGAGTATGGTATTGCGATAGTTAAAGTCATGGTCACTTAGGGTGTAGCTAACTTGCAGGGCAAAACGAAGATCAAAAAAGAAGGCAACAAATAGTCCAAAAGAGCCTCCTGGATCATTGATGGAGCCATAATTCTCTGTATAGCCACGTAAGCCGCCCAGCAGGCCTAGGGTGAGAAAGCGTCCATTGCGAAAAAAGTGGATGTCGGCTTCCTCTTGGGTGGCTTCTTCAAACTCGGAATAATCAATAAAGGGATCAAAGCCATCCGCTTTGGCAAAGCTGCTTAGAAAAAAGATTGCAATTAGCCAGTATTTCAAAGTGCCCCCTCTAGAGAAATTATAAGCAATTCTCGTACCTTGTCTAGTGATTATAATTTGTAGTCTGGGCGAAGCTTTTAGTCAGATGTAAAAAATATGAACGCTAAAAATAAAAGATTACCCCTGCACTAATTGGGCTTTCGCCAATGGTTCTAAATGTCACACCGTCGTCCTGCGAAACGATACCGATGCCGGCTTCAAAGCGAAAGGCCAAAGAATCAAGGCCGGTAAAGAAGTATTCTGCAGCTGCCAGAGCACTTACTTCAAAGCCTGAATCACTTCTGCCATTTTGTTCATCAGAAATCACTGCGGCGCCACCACCCATAAGAAAATTTAAGTTTTCTTCTTCAAAGATAACTCGAAAGGCCTTGAATAGAAAACCAAACTTCGATTGGTCATCTTCGGTGTTCACACCTAAGGCTACGCCGATATTGGTTCGGCTACTGGGGTAATAAGACAGCGCGAGGCTGGGCAGTTCAAAAGAAAAGGTATTGGAATAGCCAACGCCAAGTCGATGCTCCAAATTTTTCGCATAGCTGGGGCTTACAAAAAAACAAATCATTATTGCTAACAAAGTACGCTGCATTCCAACCTCCTGGTGCGCCTAGTAGAAAATATGGAAAATGGTGAAAATTCAAGGATTTCATTTGTCTTGCCATGTGCAACAAAGTGTCTTAATAAGATGGTGCAAAGAATATGGGGATATAGCTCAGCTGGTAGAGCATTACGCTGGCAGCGTAAGGGTCAGCGGTTCGAGTCCGCTTATCTCCACCAAAAAGGTATATTCCGGATACATCCTTTACACTTTATTCCGGGCACATAGTTTACACTTTTATGACGTATCATTTCCCTACAGGGAGCGTGATGTGAGCGAAAGGACTTCGGGGTGGTTAGGCGGAGAAATGGCTGGAAGCCATTGCGAGCGCTTGACCGAGTCCGCTTATCTCCACCATTAGCGAAATAAACCTTTGCAAACACCAAAAGGCAGAACCTCAGCGCTTTGGCGTTCTCGCTCTTGTAGCAATTCTAAGGGGTGTTGCTCTGTAGTTCTATGTATCTGACTCATCGGCTTAATATTGCCGTTTTTAGTTTGATCCGACAGGGCCAATAGCTGGGGTTTAGCAAAAGAGGACCTGCTGGAAAAATGCATTTTCGCTTCGGGTAGGTAAATGAATAATTCATTTTGAATCTTTCTTGCAAAATCGTCCACGTCAATTTTTACATCCGCATAGTAGTCGATGTGCACTTTTGTTTGTTTGGATAATCGGGAAACAGGACTTATTTCTGCGCGTTCCCCAATTTTATCAAAGATTTTCAAAAGCCGGTCTCGGTCATAATCCAGTGCTTGTAAGGTGTTTTCAAAGCCCCAAAGTTTTGTCATCTGCGCTATGGCAGAAAGGCGAATCAGCGAGTGCATGCTTTGGTTTTTCGCGACAAACTTTAGTAAGGCATAGGTGTAATTGTCTTTTAGATAATCCAAGTTCATATAGGATCGCAAGATAGGTATCATATCATGCTCTATACGTAGATTACGAAAGAAATCAGGATAGTAAGAAGGATGACTTTGCAAATGTTGTAGATTGGCCAGTATTGCATAGGAGTTAAGTGCCACCATTCTAGAGGAACTAAGTTCAGCCAAATTTAGAGTCGGGATTTGCAAATCTCTTAAGAAAAGGGAGGCAGTTTCCACAAATGCTTGCCGTTTAGCCGAAAGTAGCTGGTGCTGATTTCTAAGGAGAAGTTGCTGGCGCTGCTTTTCTTCATAGTCTTTTTTTTCTATTTGTCGCTTTTGCGCAAAATATTTAGCCTCATGCTTTCGCACTCGCTCTTTTAACTGGTAATCAAAGCTTTGCTCCATAAGGGAAAGGTTTTTATCCACATCTTTTTCTTGAATGCTAAGTTTTGAAAGATTTGTAAGTATGATTTCGTATCTGTCCAGCATCGTGGAAAATGAATCTAGGCTTCGCTTGGTGTCTTTGTCTTTTATGGGCTGTCGTTGTTCTTTTAGCCTGAGTAAAGATATTTTTCCCTGTTGAATGCTATAAAGCAAAGAGCCAAGATCCACATAATTTAGATGGCTTCTTGTATCTTTAGCCCGGACTTGAAACTGATAATCGAGCCGATCATCGGCCTGAAAATCACCCATAATCGCCCGTGCAGCATTGCGAATATAGACTTCATTCAATCGGTCTAAGTCACTAATGGTGGTAGAGGCAAGAACAGGGACTTGGTAGAATACAGCCACCATGGCCAAGATTTTTAGGGATTGCATGAAATCATTCTATACTAGGACTTGCTAAAATGAAAATGACGAGTGGAGTATTCCAATAATTCTATGGAGTGTAAAGATATTCGACAAGCTAGGGGATTGGGCCTATAAATACTCTTCATGTTGGAAAAATGCCCGCTTTTTACCACGAACCAATACCAGATGAAAATGGGAATTCAGCCCATTGGGAGCTCGGAATGGTTCCTTTTGGATGATCGACTTTGTGCGGATTCGGGGCAAAAAAAAGACATTTTGGCTAGCGAATCGGAGCTGGTTTTGTATTATGAGCCTGCCATGCAAAATTCTGTCTTGGAGCTGCAAGATCTGCTTTTTGATAATTTGCTTCAATACCACGGTCAACATTATTGCAAAAGTCAAAATGCTTTGAAGCGCATGGCGGATGGCAAGCTTTTTTCTAAAAAGCAGGAGGCACTTTCTGCGCTTAGGCAGTTTGCTGAAATCGTGCAAGAAGATCTTTGTTTTTTGGACGGGCCCTCTAGCACCCTGCTTGGGGGACTCGTTTGTTTTCCTTCGCGCTGGAACCTGCGCGATAAAATCGGCAAAAACATGGCACAGATCCATCAGCCGGTCCCCAATTTTGCAAGCAAACTGGAAGGCTTGGTGACAAAGTACATCGATTCTATCCCAGTGAATAAGCCTGTAGAAAGATGGAATTGGACCATGCATGATTCGGACGAATATTTTTGTCCCTTTCCAGATAAAAAGAAGCCAGAGCATCTCGAAGAAATCTTGTTGGAAAAAGTTTTCTTGCGCCTTGAAAGGCAAACGTTGGTACGTCTTCCAAAGAGCCAACAAGTGGTTTTTACGATCCGAACCCATATTCAAAACCTGGCGTCCCTGCCAAAGTCTGTTTTACGCTCTTTGCGTGAGCAAATAAAAAGTATGCCTACTGAAAATCGCGATTATAAGGGGATGTCAACATTTGTCGAACCTCTATTGAAAGGCTTGCAGAATATATGAAGATACTCATTATAGATGATGAACCGCAGATCATTGAAATATTAGAAATGGAGTTAAGTGACTTGGGACATATTGTTGTGTCGGCAAACTCGATCCAAGAGGCGAAAGAAAAATTGCATGCAAACGCCGCGGTGGATTTAATTCTATCAGATATGAAAATGCCGGATGCGGATGGTCTGGAAATATTGAATTACTTAAAATCAAAAAACCTGCAAATACCAGTGATTTTTATATCTGGTTCCCTACAAATAGATATTAATGATTTAAAGGCCAAGGGGGCGAAGGGCTTTATTATGAAGCCAATTGACATTGATGACTTGCTCGGCATAATGAATTCTATATGAGAGTGACTTGGCGCCAGGTGGATTTTATTGACATTGAAAAGGACGAGCAGGGTATATCCCTATCGGCCAGTGGCTGTCATCCATTGGAAGAGGCCGTAAGCCGAATAGGAAAAGTGCCATATCATCAAGTGGATCAGGTAATTCAAGGTCTGGGCCATGAACATCAGGACATTCTGATCAAAGAGGCGCTACTTAAGGCCACTGACAATTGGCAATTTCCCTATACAGAAGAAGAGCTATGCCATTGCCGAATGATCCCCGCCAAAGTGGTGGATGAAGCCATCATAGGAGGCTTGCACACAGCTCAAGAGGTGGGGCGCTTTTGCTCGGCCGGTATTACTTGTGGTAATTGTGGTCCCGATGTTCAAGCCATCATTGATTACCGGCTGAAGTGATCTATTTCTTTTTATAGTCTTCAATCCATTTTTTCGTAGTTGTGCGGCAGGAGCCGCCGCAAGGGCCAACACCAGCGCCGGTAAGATCATAAAGCTCATCTGTATTTTTAACTCCGTCTCGAATGGCTTGCATGATGGTATCCCTTCGGATTTGATTGCAAAGGCAGATAATGGGATTCTGTGTAGGCTTTTTTTCTTTCTTCATAGATAGTCTTTAAAGTAAACCATTCCTAAGCTGGCAATGCCCAAAAAGGCAAAAAAACCAGCGGCATCGGTTAGAGTTGTTACTAGGACCCCGCTGCCGGCTGCGGGGTCTTTGCCCAAGCGTTTCAGTAGCATAGGAATGCTGGCGCCAAGCAATGAGGCGACCATAGAATTAATGACAAGAGCGATCCAGATGACGATGGAGACCATTAAATTGTCTTTCCAATAGTAGACTAAAACCGCGGCCACTATGCCAATGACAAAGCCATTAAAAGAGCCCACCATGACTTCCTTTAGAATGACTCGCCACCGAGATATATAAGAAAAGTCCTCTAACGCTATACCTCGTGTTACCACCGTTAGAGTTTGGATGGCGGTATTGCCACCCATTCCTGCCACAATATTGTTTAAGGTAGCGAGAATGATAAGCTCCTGCATGGTTCCCTCAAACAAACTGACGACGCGAGATACCCAAGCCGCCAATCCTAAATTCAGTAGCATCCAGGGAAAGCGATGTTTGATACTAAATAATATGGGCGAATAAACACGGTCATCTTCTTGCAAGCCGGCACTGGCATAAATATCGGCTGTGGCTTGCTCTTGAATGATGTCGATCACATCATCGATTTCTACAATTCCCATAACTTTTTTGTCTTCATTGACTACGGGGATTGCCAAAAAGTTGTATCGTTCTACAAGAATGGAAACCTCTTCCGTTGTGGACTCTAGGCTGGTTGCAACAATGTCTTTTTTTGCCAAGTCCATGAGTGGTGTATTGGCCGCAGCGGTGGCCATTTCCCTTAGAGAAACAACACCCACCAAGCGAGCTTCATCGTCGGTAAGATAGGCGTAGTAGAAAGGAGCATCCTTTGGCTTTTGCCGCAAATACTCAATTCCCTCTTCTGCGTTAAGATTTGCCGGAATGGAAAAGACTTCGGTGTTCATAATTCTGCCCGCCGTATCTTCTGGGTAGCTCAGGATTTGTTTCAATCTTTGCGCTCGGCGTGGACTCAGCAAATCTAAAATGGTCTCTTGTTTGTCTTCGTTTAAAAGACTTAAAAAGAAGGCACAATCGTCTTCCGCATAATCACTAAAGAGTTTGCGAGTTGCGTCCTCATCCAGCGCCTCAAGAAGGCTTTTTAGTTGCGGCTCAGGTACTTCCTCCAGCACTTCTGCGGCTTGGCCCGTGCTCAATAGTGCCTGAATAAGATGCATGTTTTCGCGCAGCGGATAGAAACTAAATAGGGTGGCGATGTCTGCTGGCTCACACTTGCGTAGGATGGATTTTAAGGGGCGCGAACTCTTTCCCGTTAAAAGTCGTTTGATGATGGCAATATTACTGGTGTTTAGACGCATGCCGGGCCGCTCCAAATCGTCAATTTTACGATAGTTTCGCTCTTTGTATTGCGTAGGTCAAAGATTTTAGGTATAAGCCTTTGCTTTATTGGAGGGCAGATGTCGGATACACTACCTATTACCTTGCAAGGTAAGAAAAAATTAGAGGAAGAATTGAAGCAGCTGATGCAGGTAGAGCGGCCCAATGTTGTAAAGGCAATTGAAGAAGCTCGCTCTAACGGCGATTTGAGTGAAAATGCCGATTATGATGCAGCCAAGGAGCGACAGGCTTGGATTGAGGCCAGAATTGGTGAAATTAATGCGCAATTGGCTGGAGCTCAAGTGGTAGACACCTCCAAGCTTTCAGGAGATCGTGTTGTTTTTGGGGCACATGTACTACTTAGTGATTTGGAAACAGAAAAAGAAGTAAGTTACCAAATCGTGGGGGTTAGTGAAGCTGATGTAGCCGCTGGTAAAATCTCCATCGTTTCTCCGCTCGCAAGGGCTTTGATCGGCAAAAAAGTGGGCGATGAGGTGGTGGTGACCACTCCGTCGGGAGAAAAAGAGTACGAAATTTCTGATTTATTTTTTAAATAAACTGGAATCCCATAAAATGTCTTTTTTGCCTTCAAGCTTATTTAAATACCGAGAAAGCACGAAGAGATAATCACTGAGTCGATTTAGATATTGGGTGATTTCTTGTTTGTAGAGAATAAAATCTTCGCAATGAACCACGTGGCGTTCCGCTCTTCGGCAGACACAGCGAGCCAAATGCGCAAAACTTGCTCCCTTAGTGCCGCCTGGCAGAATGAAGTTCTTTAAGTCATCCAGCTCCGCTTGCATGCGGTCAATGGACTTTTCTAGCCCCTCACACATGGATTCATCAATGGGGGTCAAGGAGGCGGCCAAATCCTCTTGATCACAAGATAAAAAGGAGCCGATTAAAAATAAGTGATTTTGTACTTCAAAAATTTCTGCTGCGGATTCTTCTGAAGGACTATGACTTAGTACTAGTCCTAAGCAGGAGTTTAGCTCGTCCACACTGCCGTAGGCCTCAATCCTTGGGTGCGCTTTAGATAGGCGTTTGCCACTCCAGAGAGAAGTGGTTCCCGTATCACCGCTTTTCGTGTAGATCTTCATGCTCTTGTTTTACGATCTTGTATATTTAAGTCAAATTATTTATTCTCAACCTAAGGTGTGATGACTTGAAAAAATCAAAAAACTCTGCATTTTATTTTTTTCTACTTTTTGTGATCGCAATTTTTTCGATCACCTTCTATAAGTCCGTCTATGCGGTTCTATCGCCTAAACAACTGCGTTCATTTTTGCAAAATAAGTTAGAAAACGAGGTGGATTTAAAAAGTTTTGAATTGCAAGATGTGACTTTTCATTTCTTTCATAACTATTGGTTTCACCCAACTGTGCAGTGGACGGGAGTGGATCTTGCGTACATTAAGAATTGCAATCAGATTTCTTTAAAAAGCCCCGATCTTTTTGTTTCGCTTGATATCCTGAGCCTTTTGCAGAAAAAAATTAAAGTAGAGCAAATCGAAAGTGAGGATTTGGAATTTCAAATCCTGCGCAATAAAAAATGTGAAAACTTGAGCCAACAAGAGAAAAAAGTTTTACCTTCTTTGGCAAAAGAGAGTGAAAAACCTAAAAAATTCACAGCTAGTGTGGATTATGTAAAGGATCTCCCTAATTTTTATGTGCATAGGTTGAAGTTTTCTACGGAGAAAAATCCAGGTAGATATTATGTTTTTAATGAATTGGAAATTAAAAAAAATGGTGAGAACTTTGATTTTCGTTCTAGTTTAAAGTTTTCGTCTGCTTCCAATCTTGGTTTTCTGCCGCAATTTAATTTGCGAGGCTCCTTTGATCGTTTCCAGAATATCAATCTACAAGCACGTATTCGAGAAGCCAATTTGTATCTTTATATTGAGCCTCTGGGTGAGGAGAATTTTAAAACCTCCTTAGAGTTTAAAGATTTTCCCTTGCAATACGTGATGCAAAGCCTTGGACGCAAGGAATTTACAGACAAGATGCCCTCGCACTGGATGAATTTAAAGTTTTATACCATAAGTCATTGGGATGATTTTTTTGCCAAAAACATCCCCTTACAGGTGGATCGCTTGGATGTTTATGGTGAGGAGGTCAAAGCAAGTGCCAAGCCTTTTACTTTTCATTTAAAGAATCGTTACTTGATGCAGCCATTTACCATACATGTAGAAAAAGCAAACTTGAAAACCTTCAAACGAATTTATCCTGATCTTTGGCAATCCTATTTGCCGTATGAGGGGCAGTGGGCAGGTAATATTCAAGTTCAGACTTTCGACAATATAGAATGGCAAGGGGTGTGGAAGAATTTGCGTTTCATCCTACCTCTAGAAGAGGATTTGTTACTCTACTTCACGAAAGCCAATTCCAAAGGTGCCATAAGACAGCTAGAGGCCAAAGAAACCATGACTAGCGCCTTCTACCAAGAATCTCCCATACAAGGCGAGGTTCGTTTGGAGTGGTCAAAAGACACAGCCGCCATTTTAAATCATGAATTGGCACAAATGCCGAACGCTGCCATGCCTTTGTTTAATGATTCTGCTGGCATCGGGCTAAATACAAGGCTAACACCTTCTATGCATAGTATAGAGCTTCTTTGGCAGGATGTGAGTGCCGATGAATACAAGGTGGCAAAAGCTAGCTATAAGTTTCGCCGGGATTTGGATATAATACAAAAAGATTGGTTGTTTCAGAACTTAGTTTTTACGGACGATAATAGTTTTTTAAATGCATTGGCTTCCGTGCATACAGGGATTGCCCAAACCAAGTCGATTTATACGGCAGAGCGCCAGGCCCTTTATAAAAATGATAGGTGGCAGGCAGAATGGCACCTGCAATTAAATCAACCACGATTGAAATTGCAGCTCAAAAACGAAAGCATAAGTGATTGGCATATCATCAAGTCCATTCCTGAATTGCAGCAACAAAAATTGGTTTTTCAAGAAGATGTGCTGCCACTATAAATTGACATTCCAGATGCCTTCTCCTACCACTATTTTATGGTAAAAAAACTCACGCCATTAATGGCTCAATACCAAGAGCAAAAAACGCTACATCCCGATAAAATTCTGTTTTTTCGAATGGGCGATTTTTATGAGCTATTTGATCAGGACGCCATTACTGCTGCCCCCATTTTGGGGATTGCCCTAACCGTTAGAAATCGAAAGGCAGAGGACAACACCAAGATGTGCGGCGTACCTCATCACTCCGTTGCTGGGCCAATCAACAAGCTTTTGTCGGAAGGATTTAAAGTCGCCATTTGTGACCAATTGGAAGACCCAAAACAAGCAAAAGGCATTGTGAAAAGAGGCGTAACAAGAATCTTGAGTCCAGGAATGGTCTATGACCCAGAAACCTTGGATGCTAGTAAAGCCAATTATTTGTGTTCCTACGATGAAAGCACGATCGCTTTTTTAGAAGCAAGCACGGGAGAAGCCTTTTATTATGATCGAAGTGAAAAAATGCAGGTGGCAGAGGTTTTACGAATATTGCAGCCCAGCGAGTTGGTTTTATCGGATGCGCAAAAGCAAGAGTATTTAGCCAATAAAAAGCAAGTAGGCGGACCATTGGTAACTGCCTTCGATCTAGTGGAAGAGCAAGATGATATGCCCGCAGCATTTTTGCGTTTGAAAAAATACGCGGTAAATATGCAAGGGGATGGAATCTTATCTACCATACAGCCCTTAGAAAAACGGCGCTGGCATGCCCATTTGCAAATTGACGCCGCTGTTATCCAGCATCTGGAGTTGTTAGAAAGTTACAATGGAGAAAAGAAGAACTCTTTTTTCCAACACTTGAATCGCTGTAAAACTTCCGCCGGCTCTAGGTTGTGGAAGAAGTCCATGCTATTTCCACTTTTGGATGTAAAAGAAATTTTATTACGACAAAATAAAGTGCGCTTTTGGGTGGATCACTTTCATCCGGGATCGCAAAGCCCAGGTGTAAAAGCCGTTCGTGAAAAATTATCGCATTTGGGGGATGTAGAGAGACGTTTGGGTAAGATATCCCATCCCAATTCAAGTCCGCGTGATCTGCAGTCTTTAGCCTTGTCTTTGGAGGCAGGACTGGAGCTTTGTGCGATGACGGATTTTTTTCGTTATGATGTGGATGCGGTAAAAGCCTGCGACTCCTTAGTTCAAGAAATCCACTCAGCTCTTAAGGATACGGCACCCACTAGCCTTAATAAAGATTACTTTATCAAAAAGGGCTACCGCTCCTCCCTAGATGAATGGATCGAGCTAACCGAAGAAGTAGAGGGGCAACTTGCCACACTACAAGAAGAGGAACGGCAAAAAAGTGACATTCCATCTTTGAAGATAAAGCACAATAATGTATTTGGTTACTATGCGGAGGTGACCAATACCCACAAAGCTAAAGTTCCAAAACACTATCAAAGAAAGCAAACCCTTACCAATGCTGAACGCTACACTTTCTCAAGCTTGCAAGAATTGGAAGAGAAAATTTTAAAGGCAAAAGCCAAGCGCTTTGAGTTGGAGACAGGCGTATTTCAAGAATTAAGAGAGAAGGTCTTAAAGAATGCGGCATGGATACTGGCTTTGGCGCAGCAATGGGCCGAGATTGACTTTACTGCTGCATTGGCACTCTTAGCTGTTGAGAATCGATGGAGCCCGCCGATTTTTTCTGATGCCTATCAGTTGGAGGGATTGCGCCACCCGGTAGTGGAGAAACTATTGTCCAATCCTTTTGTTGCCAACGACATAGATATGAATAGCGGTCATATACATTTGTTAACCGGGCCGAATATGGCTGGTAAGTCCACATTTATGCGGCAAGTTGCCATTGCAAGCATCTTGGCGCAAATGGGCTCCTACGTTCCGGCCAAAACGGCAAAAATGCCCATCATTGATCGTATTTTTACTCGGATTGGGGCGAGCGATGATGCCAGTGAGGGCTTGTCGACTTTCATGGTGGAAATGCGGGATTGCTCACATATATTTCGCCACAAAAGTCGAAATTCTTTAATCATCATGGATGAAGTGGGTAGGGGGACTAGTACTTACGATGGAATGAGTCTGGCGCAAGCCATCTTGGAAAAGCTTGCGGAAGATCGGCAAGGCTTTGTCTTGTTTTCAACTCATTATCATGAATTAACCAAGATGCAGGCAAAATACGAAAATGTGCATAACTATCATATGTCCATAGCGGAATCCAAAGGGCGCTTGCGCTTTCTTTATAAAATCAAAAAAGGCGCAGCCGGCAAATCTTACGGCGTTCATGTGGCAGACTTGGCAGGAATGCCAAAGTCGGTAGTAGATAGGGCAAAGAGCATTTTGCAAGACTTAGAAAAACAAAGTCCTAGCCAAACGCAAATGGATCTATTTTCCTCAGCGAGCCTTGATTTGGTTGAAAACGTAGAAGATACTCCGCATCCGCTGGTGGAGGAGCTCGCCAATGTGGACCTAAATCAGATGAGTCCTATGGATGCATTAAATTGGCTGCATGAGAAAAAGCTAAGCCTTAATTAATTCAAGAAAACAAATGCCAATGGCAGCAAGTAACATAATAGTTTTTTATTTTAAGTATAAGTAAGCTTCTCTATGCTTTATAATTTCCTATACAGCAATAATGAGTCCAGTTTTTTTAAGAAAGAAAAAAGTCTGGCTTGCGAAAAGTCCTAGCATCTGTAAGACTTTTAGATGGGAACATATCCCTTAGTACTATAAACCAATAACCAAAATGGAGGGAGCAAGGATGCTCAGAGAAATCCTCACTCAAAAAGGTTTGTCTAATAGAGAAGCCGAAGTAGCAGAATTAGTTGTGAAGGGTTTGTCCAACAAGGAAGTTGCAAACCAATTATTCGTAACCGAAAAAACGGTAAAGTTTCACCTAACCAATATTTACAAAAAAATGAGTGTGAAATCACGTGCTCAGTTGATTGTATGGTGCATGCCTTACCAGAGCTTTGTGGAAAACAATACGCAAGAGTCTAGCAATACTACGAACAATTCCATTCCTGCTGGCAGCTCAACGATCAACAATAACAATCAGGGTTTTCATTCCACTGTAAGCGAGGAAGAGCCTAGCTTAAGCAGCGGTGCGGGTAACTTAGGTCGCATTCCTACAGACCGCGAACCAGGTTCTGATTTAGGTAGTTCTGGATTCTAAATTCTATGAGTCCATCGGCAAAGGCGGTTCGTGAATCGCAAGTACGAATGACCGAACTGCTACTGCCTACTCACACCAACGCCCTCGATACAGCATTCGGGGGCGTTATTATGTCTTGGATAGATATATGTGCTGCCATCGCAGCTCAGCGCCACGCCGGGTGCCAAGTAGTTACCGCCTCCATTGATGCTCTCAATTTTGTCGCTCCAGTAAAAAAAGGCTGGGTGGTAAATCTATTTGCTAGTGTCAACCGTGCTTTTCGTTCTTCCATGGAAATTGGGGTTAGGGTGGATGCCGAAAATCCCATTTCGGGACAGAATCTTCATACTGCTACGGCTTATCTTACATTTGTTGCTCTGGATGACTTAAGTAAGAAGCGCGAAGTGCCGAAAATAATTGCAGAAACACAGGAAGAGAAAAGGCGCTATGAAGAGGCTCAAAGACGAAGACAGCTTCGTCTACAATATATTAAAACCACTTAGAAACAATCATGCCGTGACGCTCATTGAAATCGTGATAGCCTCTGGCATCTCGCTCATTGTTAGCATGGCCATTGCGAGCATTTATATCTATGCAGTCGAGCAATTTGTTATAATGGTGGAGATGAATGAGGCGCAAGAAAACGCCTTGTGGTTGTCCTATCATACTAAGTCCTCGTATATGCAGGCCATAGATTTGGACGATCTAGCCGCTACTGGGGCCTCTTTTTTAGTTCCTCATACCACCACCACAGCACCGGCCATGGGGGCCGCCCCTGATCCAGCAAACATTAGCGGCAGTACTCGCTGGCGCTTGCTAAGCACCTTTCAACGTGAGTGGGGCAATGGCATTCCAGGAGACCCTAACGAGCAGGAGCTGCTGCAAACCCAAGTGTCCATGATTCTGCCTTCGCAGGATCGGGACGAGTTTGGGCAGGGTATTGTATTCTTTGATATGTTTACGCCAGATGGCCTTACACCAAATCCGGGTTTTGATGATTTGTTTTATGACAAGGTCGTGCAGTATGATATTGGCAACCTTCGTTCGGCAGGCACTGGGCCAAATGTTCGAACCGAGTCGGCAGATTTTATTATTACCACAAGGTATCATCGCTCCTCACAGCCCCTGGAGTGGATGTGGTGTTCGCCCAATGATCCTTGCGCGGCGGCACCCAATGATGCGGGCTGGTTTGATATCCGTTACGATTTTAATGTTACCTTTCGAAACAATCGGGCTTTGGATGATGATGAAAATGGAAACCCTTTAAGCGCCCACGGCGGGATTTATTACTTTCGCTTTGTGCCGCCAACATTGGATTTATAATGTGTTTCAATATGAGTCATAAAATCACAAATAATGTTGATTTTCTATACTTTATGGTAAAATGGGGAGTGGAGGAAAAATGTTAAAACTATTGCGAAGTCAAGAAGGTAGTATGGCCATATTAGGGGTGATGATGATCTCCTTGGCGATTACTACGCTGCTTTCCTCCTTTTATATCTACACCGTCAATCAGGCCAAGTACCACGCCCGTATTAAAGAGGCCTATCAGATGATTAATGTCACCGAGAGGGTGGCGGCGGCTGCCAGAAAGGCCTACGATCAGGGCATGGCGGCCAATGATAATGGTGAAAACTGCGACGGCGGTGCTGCACCAGTAGAGGTTCCTGCTGGCTCAGGAATATGGATCTGCGGCGGAGCTGCACAAGAGATCTGTGTGGAGCGAGAGGATGCGCAGGAGACCTATTGTACCACGATTTTTGCTAGCAATGCTTATGACAGTGTACCGGGTTTGCAAGAAACTTATTATGTGAGAAAAACGGACAAGCGGCCGGCGTGGGCCAAAGCTTGGCTTGGAAAATTACATGCTTTCTACGATGATTCGAATCCAAACTTAAAGACCATGGAAATGCTAGCGCAGGCGCAAACAAGAGCTCTCAATAAACCCAGCCTTTTGCAAGTATTTACAAAAAGCGATCGGGCTTGGGCAGCTGATGACATGTCTGATGTTACCTATGTTCCCAACCGGGTATTGGGTGCAGAAGGTTTTGAATACCTAAGTGCGGATTACCCTCCTGCAGAGGAAGATAAAAAGGCCGTTTTTTGCAAGCGCAATCCGATGGTAAGTGGATGCCGCCCAGCGGATGATGGGATGGCAGAGCCTGTGCCTGTGCCGCCATCTTATGTGGGTTGCAATGAATCGCAAACTCTGGCTTTTCGTTGGAATCAAGGAGAGGACAATTTCTTGCCAAGTGAAGTTAACAATACCGATATGTGTTCGACTTGCGCAGACAATGCAGAAGGTGTGTGCACGGGCATGACTACAGATAGCATGACCGATGGTACGGATTTGGCTAACGATGCATTAACGGCAGTTTCTCCTGCACAACAGAATTTCTTTATAGTACGCTAAGCCTATGAGGCTTAAATCTATACTGGCTCTAGGCTTTCTTTGCCTATGCTCCTGCAATCTCTATCAGAGCGAATCTTCCTATCTTGAAGATTTAAAAGAACACGATCTGGTTTTGATAACTCGCAACTCTTTGAGTACCTATTTTTTTGATCGAGCGGAGCAGTGGCGTGGATTTGAGTATGACTTGATCAAAGAATTTTCTAAAGATCATGATTTAAAATTAAAAATAAAATTGGTTCCAAGCACGCAAGAAGGCTTTGAGGAGCTCCAGCAAAATAGGTATAGCGTCTTGGCCGCAGGTCTGGCCCTTACAGAGGATCGAAAAAAGAAATTTCGCTATAGCAATCCCTACCATTTGATTCGGCAAGAGGTGGTATGTCATCGTTTTGGTAAAAAGGCGAGTACTCGAAAAGATTTAAAGAATATTGATTTGACTGTGGTGGAAGATTCCTCCTACGAGCTAAGCCTAAAGCGCCTACAAGAAATCATGCCTGAAATACAGTGGCAAACCACCGTGGAAAATTCGGAACAAGCTTTGTATCATGTCTATCGTAAGGAGAGTGATTGTACCGTGGTGGACTCCCACATTCTAGCTCTACAGCAGCGACTATATCCAGAGTTGCAAGCCACCTTTGCTCTTAGCCCACTAGAGGGTTTGCATTGGTATGTAAATAAAAAGGACTACCATCTGCAGCGACTACTAAATCGCTGGATCGATGAGCATCAATCCAAAGTACAAGAAATTCGGGAGCGCTATTTTGGCGCCATTGCAGAGGATTTTGATTATTACGATAATAAGGTTTTTGAAAGACGCATTCGTTCCCGTTTGCCGCGCTGGAAAAAACAATTTCAAAGAATTGCGAAAAAATATGATATGGATTGGCGCTTGTTGGCGGCTTTGAGTTATCAAGAATCCCATTGGAATAATGCAGCGGTGAGTCCGACGGGAGTGCGGGGATTGATGATGCTAACCCAAAGAACGGCCAAAGAACTAGGGGTTAGCAATCGTTTGGATCCCAAGCAGTCCATTGACGGCGGTACTCGGTATTTTTTAAAAATCAAGACTCGTTTGGAAAAATACGCGCAAGGTGAGGATTTACTTTGGCTAACATTGGCATCATACAATGTTGGACCAGGTCATATTTTAGATTTGATTCGCTATCTTGAGGACAAAGGTGTGAAAATCACGTGGCGAAATTTAAAAAAATATTTGCCTAGGTTGAGTGAACCGGATTTTTTTAAAGAACTTAAATACGGCTATGCCAATGGCAATGAACCCTTGATTTATGTGGATCGCATACGCAATTTCTACCGCATCCTAAGGCTGAAGGTTTAAAAAGTGGCTTGCCAACACAAGTATATGAAGTGAGGATAGTCTTACTATGTCAAAAAAACCAAGTTTAGAAGAATTGGAAAAAATTGGTAGCGCAAAAGGTGCCAAAGAGAAGGTCGACAAAGACTTCCATAAATATAAAGAGAAGAATCGCTCGCGCATTGCCTTTATCAACGAGCTAGAAAGCCTTTATGATTACCTTACTAGCGGCAAGGTTTCTACAAAACACAAGGCCATTATCATCGGTACACTCATCTATTTTATCAACCCCTTAGACGTAGTGCCAGACATTACGCCGATTCTTGGCTTTGCAGATGATTTTGCTTTGGTTACCTTTGTCTTTAAATACTTGGCAAAACATGCGCAGGATTTTAGAACCAAAACATGAATTATATTACGCAAAAAGGCTATTTAAGTCTCAAGCAAGAAATGCAAGACCTCTTACAAAAAGAGCGGCCAAAATTGGTAGAAACCATTGCCTGGGCTGCCAGTAATGGCGATCGCAGTGAAAACGGCGATTATATTTATGGAAAAAAGCGCTTAAGAGAAATCGATCGCCGCATTCATTATTTAAAAAAACGCATTGAAGATGCGGAAGTGGTGCAGCCCGAGACGGCCAGGCAAGACCGAGTGGTTTTTTCGGCGACGGTGACCGTGGAGGATGAAGAGGGAGAAAAGAGCTATATGATAGTGGGAGAAGATGAGATTGACCCAGAAAATGGGCGCATTTCATGGAAATCTCCCATTGCAAAGGCTTTAATCGGAAAAAAACTAGGGGATATAGCTCTTGTGCGTCTACCAGCAGGGGAAAAGGAGCTGGAAATCACCAAGATAGAATTTAAATCCTATTAATTTAGCAAGTTGATTCCAAGTACGTACGGATAATGCCCACCACAGATAGCTCTTATCTTGACTCTAAATATTGAAAACCGTAGCCTTCTTTTATTACAAAAGGAGAGAATATGTTATCGACCGACAACCAAGGAAGTACTATGGCTACGACGATTGTGGAGCAAGCAAAAAAAGTGGACTATTGTGTTACTCCCGAAGCAATGAAGGATCCAAAGCGCTTTGAAGAACTAGCTACCTGGGGCCGAAAAGAAATTGAAATTGCAGAAAAAGAAATGCCTGGCCTAATGGCGATTCGTAGAGAATATGGAGAAAGCCAACCGCTTAAAGGTGCTAAGATCACAGGTTGTTTGCATATGACCATTCAAACAGCGGTATTGATTGAAACCTTAACGGCACTTGGCGCTAAGGTTCGTTGGTCATCTTGTAATATATTTTCCACCCAAGACCATGCTGCCTGTGCCATTGCGGCAACAGGAGTGCCTGTTTTTGCTTGGAAAGGGGAGAGCGAAGAGGAATATTTATGGTGCATTGATCAAACCATTCTTGGATGGGGAGAAGAAGGTTATGATATCATCCTAGATGATGGCGGCGATCTTACCAATGTTATGCACGAAAAGTATCCTAAGATGTTGGAGCAAGTTTTGGGAGTTTCTGAGGAAACTACTACTGGTGTACACAATTTAGAGAAAATGCTGAAGCAAGGGAAACTAAAAATACCCGCCATCAATGTGAACGATTCCGTTACGAAATCCAAATTTGACAACCTATACGGTTGCCGCGAGTCATTGGCAGACGGTATCAAGCGTGCCACAGATGTTATGCTAGCAGGTAAAGTGGCAGTGGTAGCGGGTTACGGCGATGTAGGTAAGGGCTCGGCCCATTCCCTTAAAGCTTATGGTTGCCGCGTGATTGTAACCGAGATTGATCCCATTTGCGCTTTGCAAGCGGCAATGGAAGGCTTTGAAGTAGCCCGTATGGAAGAAGTGGTAGATAAAACCGACATATTTGTAACTGCCACTGGCTGCTGCGACATCATTACAGCGGAGCATTTTGAAAAAATGCGCGATGGTGCGATCGTTTGTAATATTGGGCATTTCGACAATGAAATCGATATGGCTTGGTTAAATGCAAATTCGCAAAAAACCAATATCAAGCCACAAGTGGACGAGCATATGGTGAATAAGACGGGCAACAAGATTTTGGTTCTTGCCGAGGGTAGATTGGTCAATCTTGGTTGTGCTACAGGACATCCATCTTTTGTAATGAGCAATTCCTTTTCCAATCAAGTATTGGCGCAGATTGATTTGTATACCAATCGCGATGCATACAAGGAAATAGGAGTTTACCGCTTACCAAAAGAATTGGATGAGAAAGTGGCTGCCTTTCACTTGGAGCAGATTGGTGTTCGGCTAACTAAGCTAAGCGACAAACAATCCAAGTATCTTGGAATTAGCGAGACAGGGCCATTCAAGCCGGAGCACTATCGCTACTAAGTCGACTTTTATAAATATTTGCTTAAAAGCCTGGTCAAAAAACAGGCTTTTTTTTGTTTTTGCTCTGCGAGACCAGGCTATTTAAGCTCAAAGTTTAAGCATAATTAATAGTTAAAACCTGTATTAACGCATGGCTTCATGAGTCATCTGCAAAATAATGAGTAAAATCAATAGGATAAAAGTTGGACAAGACTTGTGCAAAGTTTAAGATTACTTAATATTTAGTTAATAAATCCTTAACCTTCTTTAAGTAGATTGCATCGTGAAAGGAGGAGAAGGAAATGAGAATTAGGGATTTATGGATCAAACAAACAAACAAGGGGGGTGCATTAAGAGGAGAACGTGATGGCAAAATTAAACAGTGAATACATAAACAGTGACCGCTTTCCCATGGATACAGATATTTCCGTCTTAGATCTTGATGACTATGACTATGATTTCGACGAGGAAGAAGACTACTCGTTGGATAGAAGTGGGACTTTTGACAGTGAAGAGAGCATTAGTCTGGAAGAGTACTTTGCTCTTCATAAACTAGGCTACTACTGGCCAATAAAAGGCGAGAGGTAGTCATGCAAGAGGAATCTTATTATTTAGAAAAGGTAGATTGGGATCGGCTGGACATTTTGCAATGGATTAAATTGGGCGTGTGTCTGTTTTGTTTGCTGCAACTGATGTCGCACTAAGATCATAGCTTTTCTATATAATAGAATGCAGGGTGGATACGCTCTGCATTTTATTTTTCTGGCGCAACAAATTTATAGCCGGAACCATACTCGGAGCATAGGCATTTAGAATAGGGGCTGATTTTTTTTCGCAATATAGAAATATGAGTATCAATGACCCGGTCCACAACATGGTGGTCCTTCGACCATATCAAATCCAGCAATTCTTGCCGGGAAAAGACTCGTTCTACATTAATTAAAAAGGTTAGTAGTAGGTCGTATTCTTTTGAAGTTAAATCTAGAGCTCTACTTTCATGGTTTTCTACAATATAAATGGTGCGTTTTTTGGTGTTTACATGAAAGGGCAAATTTTTGGGCAGCAGCACTTCATTTTTTTGCTCCAATCTTCGAAAATAATTGCGCAATTTCAAACGAATCTCGGCAGGAAATAGCGGTTTTGTGATGTAATCATCCGCGCCAAGCTCTAGGCTAGAAAGCTTATTATAGGTATCTGCATTGGCCGATATAATAAATATTGGTAGCCATTGGTTCTGCTTGCTGTTTCTTACGCGGCTACAAAAATTGAGTGCGCTTCCATCAGGAAGATGAAGTTCCATAATACAAAAATCAATGACTTCTGTTTCAAAAATATCAATGGCATCTGAGAGCGAATTTGCAAAAAGCAATTCATAGTCATTTTCCAAGGTATTGCGCAGAATTTTGTTTTGAATTTCATCACGGTCCACAACTAGTATCTTTTTCATAGACACCACTTTATATGTGAAACACGCTTTAATAATATGACCCTTAACATATTCTTAATATTTACTATAAATATTCGATTCCTTTAAGGAATATCTTAATTACACGATGCAAATATGTGGTTGGGTATAATATTTATATACTTCAAATACTATCGATGGCTCCCCTTTGGTCTTCTTTAGGGGATTCCAATACTTAGAAATGCTGTGAAAATCGTTGGAATTTCGTGCAATCCCAAAATAATTACTGGCTAAATAGAAAATCAGACTACCTTTTTGTGTTGAATGAATAGCTAAAGTCCCTAAAAGGCATCGCTTCGGGCTATTCTGGTATTTTTAGGTATTGCAGATAAAATTTGAGCTCCGCGATACTTTCTCGAATATCATCTAAAGCGCGGTGCGCATCCTGTTTTTTAAACTTAATTCCATGTATTAATTCGATCACAATTTTGTAGCTACTTACATCCAGCATACGATAATGCAATCGCTCTTCCAATTTGTGCCAGTAGGCATGAATGAATTTGCGATCTTGGTGAATGGAGTTGCCTGCTAGCATAGGCATTTCCTTGCTTTTCCAATGCTTAGCAATCCATTGCAAAAGCTCCTCTTCGACGAGATCTTCTTTTTTTCCCTCTTTCACGGCAGCTTTTAAGCCACTAGCACCGTGCTGTTTTTGGTTCCAATCATCCATGGCATCTAGAAATTTTTGATCTTGGTAGACAATGCTATGATAGGAATCCAGTTCCTGCCATTTTTCATCGGTAACAATTGCCGCCACCTCAATGATGCGTTCTTTGTTTACATCCAAGCCCGTCATCTCCATATCTAGCCAAAGTAATTTCATTTTTTGTCCCCAACCTGCAGCGTTACATAAGGATTTATCATATGTATTTCTTTACTAATGCATTAATACTACTAAAATTGCGAGAGAAATAAAGGAGTATCTGATGGGGGCACGTCAACATTGGTCCAATCGTTTTATGTTCATTTTAGCTGCAGCTGGTTCTGCCATTGGTTTGGGTAATCTTTGGAAATTTCCTTATATTACCGGTATCAATGGTGGGGGAGCTTTCGTTTTGCTCTATTTGCTTTGTATTGCCATAGTGGGTCTCCCGATTTTGATCGCCGAAATGTATATCGGACAACAATCACAGGTGAATGCAGTAAGTGCTTTTGAGAAGATGCATCAGCCAAGATCGATGTGGCGTGTAGCAGGTTTTGCAGGGCTCCTCTCAGCCGTTTTGATTCTATCCTTTTATGCTGTCGTTGGTGGTTGGGTATTTGATTTCTTATACCGATCTGTCTTGTTTGAATTTCAAAGCATGTCGGAGGCAGGTGTGGAGTCCACGCTTTCCACACTTTTTTCTAGCCCGTTAAGACAAGTGATTTGGTTTACGTTATTTATGCTTCTTACAGCAGGCATCACCGCCGGCGGGATTAAAAATGGTTTAGAAAAATGGAACCGAATTTTAATGCCATCACTATTTGTGATTTTGGTAGCACTTTTTGTATACGCCCTATTTCTGCCTGGTTTTGCTGAGGCTTTTACCTTTCTATTTCGTCCTGATTTCTCAAAGCTGAATGCTTCTAGCATTCTAGAGGCAATGGGCCATTCGTTCTTTACGTTGAGTTTGGGGATGGGATGTATTCTTACCTACGGCTCATTTTTAGATAAAAAAGAAAGTTTGCCGCGCATTGCTTTAACCATTGCTGGTCTTGATACGGTGATCGCTTTAATGGCGGGTGTGGTAATATTCTCCATTGTATTTTCCTACGGCTTGGAGGCTTCTAGTGGGCCTGGTTTAATGTTTGCGACACTTCCCGTTCTTTTTCAGAAAATTCCCATGGGCAATTATGTTTCTATCTTGTTTTTTCTACTAGTATCCTTTGCGGCGCTTACCTCCGCGGTGTCCATGCTTGAGGTTGTTGTTGCTTATTTAGAAGAAAAACGAAAGTGGCTTCATAAAAAAGCTGTGGTTGTGTCGGCATCGATGATTTACTTATTGGGGTTTTTGAGTTTGTTCTCTACGAATATTATGTCGGACTTCAAAATATTCGGAAAAACATTTTTTGATCTTTTTGATCTTTTGACCTCAAGTTATTTGTTGCCTTTTGGTGGGTTGATTATCTCCTTGTTTTTAGGCTGGAAGCTTTCCTATGAGGCAGCAGAAAAAATCCTAGGAAAAGGACATGGTTATTTAGCAAAAGGCTTGGTATTTACTACAAGGTTTCTGGCGCCGGCAGGTGTCTTGGCTGTTCTGGTTAATAAAATTGTAGAAACTTTGTCTAATGCATAGAGATTAAAAGATTTCTTGGCCTTGCGCCGATATGATAGGGTTTCTTATGTTTGCAATATTATTTGGCTATGTATTTGCCAGTCAAACTTGGCTTTTTATAGGCGACTCCTTAACCGAAGGTTACGGATTGTCCAAAGAGAGTGCGTTTCCAGCAAAACTAGAAAAGCTCTGGAACGAAAAACACCCTGACGATACCATCCAAGTTTTTAACGCGGGAGTATCCGGCGCAACTTCTGCCATAGGCCCGCAAACCCTACGATTTTACTTAAAAAAGGACGTGGATGTTGTATTCGTAGCTCTTGGGGCTAACGATGGTTTGCGTGGTCAGCCCATAAAGGCATTGGAGAAAAATCTGGAGAATGTCATATCTCTATCTAAAGAAAAACAATTGTCATTGGTCTTACTGGGTATGAGAATTCCCACAAATTACGGGCAAGAATATACAAAGGAATTTACCCAATTATATTCTAAATTAGCCAAGAAACACGATCTTTTACTATATCCTTTTTTGCTGGAAGGTGTTGCTGCCAACAAAGACTTAAACCTAAAAGATGGCATTCATCCAAATGAAAAAGGTTATTCACTGATTGCGGAAAAACTATATAAGTTTATAAGAAAGAATTATGATAAAATTAAATCACATTAAAAAGTCCTTTGCTTTGCCGCAAAGAAGTATCGAAGTTTTAAAAGACATTTCTTTTTCTTTAGATAAAGGCAAGAGTCTTAGTATTATTGGTCCGAGTGGATCTGGTAAAACCACATTATTAAGTTTGCTTTCAGGATTAGAACACGGTGATAGTGGCGAAATTGAAATTGCTGGTGTAAAAATAAATAATTTATCAGAAAATGAGCTAAGCCATTTTCGCGCACAAAATATTGGTATTATTTTTCAAAATTATCATTTGGTATCCTATTTAACTGCTAAAGAAAATGTGGAGCTTGCCAGGGATATAAAAGACAACCAGGAAGATCCTTTGAAGTGGCTGGATCTTGTGGGGCTAAAAGACCGTGCCAACCATTACCCCCATCAATTAAGTGGGGGAGAGTGTCAGCGGGTAGCCATTGCTCGGGCGTTGATTATGAAGCCTGAAATTATAATTGCGGACGAGCCTAGTGGAAACCTTGACCGCGAGACAGGTAATCGGGTGATGGATATGTTGTTTGCTCTTTTGCGGCAACTACATTCTACTTTGGTATTGGTAACGCATGATGAAGAATTGGCAGCTCGCACAGATTTTCGAAAAAAACTACATAATGGAACATTGATTGATGTGGATTAAGCATTTTATTTGGTTGCAACGTAGTGTTGTCCGCTATCTTAAGCGTTCTTGGCTGTATACAATTTTTGGTCTCATCGGTCTTAGTTTAGTTAGTGCTTTTAGTTCTTCCCTTGATCAAAAAATAATACGTGATGGCAAAAAGCTTCTTACTGCCGATATTATGATGTCGGTTCGTGGTAAGTGGGAAGAGGATATAGATCATTATTTGCAGCCTATCCAGGAGCAAATACAGGACTGGCATGAAAATATTGAAGTTGTAAGCATGGCACGCACGGATAAAGTCTCTCTTCTCGTCAATTTGGTAGCCATTGATAAGAAGTTTCCATACTACAATGAAGAACTAGAAAGTGACGTTCAAAAAGCTAAACAACCGGGTTTTTCCGTCCTATCTAAAGAAGCTTCTGCTAGACTGAATCTGAATCTAGGAGACAGTTTTTATGTTGGTGATAACGAATACCAAGTTGCAAAAATTTTAGATAAACCGCATGCCACATTTAATTTTCAGGCGTTTTTGCCATCGATTTATGTGGCTAAACAAGGCGTGGAAGGCTCGGCCTTAATAGGTCCTTTAAGCTCGGAGACCCGAAAACTACATTTAAAATTAAAAGAAGATGTAGATATTAAGGTGGTTAGTTCTGTACTATCTTTAGCAACGAAGAATACTAGCATTAGAATTAGATCTTTTGATGAAAACTCTAGTCAATCCATTCGAGTTGTAGAGCGCATGACACAGTTCATGTCGTTGATGGCATTGGTCTGTTTTATTTATGCGGCCATTGGCTGTTTATATAGTTTTCGGCAATTTTTACTGGAATCTTTTTCTGATATATTGATTCATAAAGTCTTGGGTTATTCTACAGCCTATATTTTAAAAATATGGAATTTTGTAATTCTTGAAATCTCTATCTTGTTCTTTTTAATTGTAGCTGCCTTGCAATGGATTTGTGTTCTTCTAGTTCGAGATCTATCTTTTTTTCGTGATATTGATTTAGAGATTTCTTGGTTGTCACTAGTCTATACCTTTTTGTTTTCTTATCTTTTGCATGTATTAATATATTTTATCTACCGCAACAATATACGCACAAGTGGTGCGGCAAAGTTATTAGGCGGTGATTTTGCTGCCTATGACATAAGGCTTTCAAAAACTTACTTGGCTGTTTTTGTATTGTTTCTACTAGCTTTGGCTTTTTTATTTACTAACTCCATTATGATGACGGCGATATTTATGGTGACCATCTTACTACTGCTAGTAGCGATTTGGTTTTTTCTTCAGATCTTTATTTATTTGCTCTCAATGTTTAAGAATTTATTTACCATCAAGTATGTTCGATTGTTGTTAAAGCGCAAGCAAGGTACTTTTCTAAGCATATCTTTTTCTTTGGTTGTCGGTATGACTTTGGTGCAGGTCATACCTCTGGTTACAAGTAATATCGAAAAGGAACTCTTGGTAGAGAATCATCCCAATTTATTTTTGCTGGATATACAAGAAGATCAGCTAGATCCCTTGAAAAGCTTTTTAAATGATAGTTTTGCGGTCTCGCTGAATCTGCCCTCTCCCTTCATTCGTGCTAGGCTAATTTCTATTAATGATCGTGAGGTGAAGGATTCTAGTTTTCTTGATATCGAGACACAAGAAAGTCGTAGAAAAGAATATTTTCGCAACCGAGCCTTTAATCTTACCTATCGCAAGGAATTAAGTAAGGACGAAAAGCTACTTAAAGGAATCGATCTTAATGAATACAAAGGGGACTATGTACCTGTAAGCATCGAAAAGCGCTTTTCTGAGAGAACGGATATCTATATAGGGGACATACTTGCCTTTGATATCCTAGGGCAAAAAATAAAGGCTGAAGTTGCCAATATTCGCTATGTAAATTGGCTTAGTTTTCAGCCCAATTTCTTTGTGCAATTTGGTGATGGTCCACTAAATGACTTTCCGAAAACTTATATAGGCACAATCTCAAACCTAAATGAAGAGCAAAAGGCGCAATTGCAATTTAATATTAGTGAGAGATTTAGCAATATTTCAAGCGTTGATTTAGATAGTATCATCGCGGGAGTTCTTGATTTAATGTATGACTTTAAGTCTTTGCTGCAGTACTTAAGCCTATTTTCCTTGTTTGTTGGGGGCATAGTCTTTATTGCAATTTACCAGCATTTTATGAAAACAAGGCAGGAAGACTTTCGTATCTTTTATATCATGGGTCTATCACAGAAAGATATGTCTCAAATGTTGTTTGTGGAGTTGATTTCACAATTTTGTTTCTCCTTTCTTACTTCCATGTTGGGTGCTTATTTTCTATCTATGTACATAGTGGCTAGTATATTCAATATGAACTGGACATATAGCTGGAAATACTCACTGTATATCGGAGTATCTTTCTTGCTTTTCTTCCTCCTAACCTTTGTCTGGGAAGCTAAGATTTTGCGGCAAAAAAAGTTTCAAAAATATTGAGATTTTTTTAGGTCTTCCGATAACAAAGTATGTCCAATCGCTTAGCTCAAGAAATCCTGTGGAAAGCCATAGTAAAAAATGCCAAGTATAAAACCAAAGGCACTTTGATCTCCTTTCTTAAAGAAATATATATCTTTCAGTCACTAAGTGATTGGCAAATAGCTCGTTTAAGCAATTTTTTATACAAGCGAGTCTATGAAGTAGGGGAATATATTTTTGAAGCCAAGCATCCGGGGGCTGCGTTGTTCTTGGTACAAAAGGGAGAAGTAGATATCGAGATCAGCAAAAATGATCAGAATTATACCATTGCGACCATTCGAGAAAAAGAATGTCTTGGGGATATGTCTTTGGTCGATAAAAGTGAGAGATCAGCTGCAGCTAGAGTGAAAAAAAGAGCCATTGTCTATGCTTTACACCGTAAAGATTTAGAGCGAATGCTGTATACAGACCCCGATATCGCGGCAAAGGTATATCGTTCGTTGGCGGGCCTGATTGCCGAGCGTTTAAAATCCATGAACGATTTATTTGAAAAAAACGACTTAGGAAATTCCAATGAATTCCAGTCAGCAGGATAATCATAAAAAATATAGATCTATAGCCTTTTATACCATATTGGGGCTATTTCTATTGCTAGTCACCTACTATGTATTCGTAGGCATACGGCCGCTATTAGTGCCGATGATATTTGGTGCGCTGCTGGCATACCTATGTAAGCCGGTGATTGCCAATATGCGTGTGCGAAATGTAAAATCTTTCGCGAAGCTATGTGTATTCACCTTGTTAATTTTTAGCGCTCTGGCTATTGCGGCTAGTCAGGTAAAAAACGCGATTCCCAATGCGGAGGAGCAGCTTTCCTTAAAGATTCGCTTGCAGTATAAGATCAATCAAATCTATGACAATATTGTCGATAAGGAAGGCTCTTATTTGTCTACGTGGTTGAAAGCAGAAACAGCTTCTCTGCGTAACAATATCAATACTTTGTTAACCTTAAATGAACCAGAGCAAGCAGAATTTGAAAAAATATATTTGAACAACCTCGATGAAAATGAGGAGTATAGTATTGTTTCCTACTACTTGTACGTGAAGAACAATTATTATGGGCAAGTTAGAAAATTAGCGAGCTCGAAAGAAAGCATAATCAATAGTTTTAATGTCAATTTATCTGAGATTTACTCATCATTCACTGCGTGGTTATTAATGCCAATTGTTTTTTTCTTTTTGCTGTTTGATCAGGGTAAAATTCGACGCTACCTGGTTTCGTTTATTCCCAATCGTTATTTTGAATTGAGTTTAAATATTGCTTACAAAGTAGATAAAGCCATCGGAAGTTATTTGCGAGGAACTTTTGTACAGTGCTCACTAGTGGCGCTAAGTTTGTTTGTTTGTTTCTTTTTAATAGGCTTTCCCTTTAAAGCAGCCTTGCTGATTTCCATTATTGCCGGGGTGGCCAATGCCATACCTTTTCTTGGGCCATTGATAGGATTAGTAATTGGTCTATTGTATTCGTTAATCATTGAGGATGTGAATGGTATATTGCCACTATTTTCTGTGGAAAATATTTATTGGGGAGTGATTCTTTCAGTGGCGATCGCGCAAGCTTTGGACAATATATACTTTCAACCATTTGTTTTAGGGAATGCTGTAAATCTTCACCCATTGATTGTGGTATTAGGTGTAATGGCTGGCGCAGGATTAATGGGGTGGGTCGGCATGCTTCTCGCGGTACCAAGCATTGTAATGTTAAAAGTGGTGGTGGAAACGCTCACACAACAATTAAAGGCATATAAAATTATATGAAAAGACTTAGGCGTATTTATTTACTAATAAAATTATCCATAGCCGTAAATGTGGCTTTGCTAGTTTTTAGTCTGCTTGCTAGTGCTTTTTACTTTCAGCATTTTCATGAATTAAAAAATGCCATTCATTACCAGGTAAATCAGGAAAAGCTAAAGGCCTTGCATGATCTTACGGTTAAAGAAATTCTAGCTACACCAGATTTACGTTTGCAAATGCAGAGCGTGCTAGCTAACTCTTCTGGTGATGGCGCATCCATATCGACCATGGCGCAAAAAGTAGAGGCTATGGAAATGTATTTTTATCTATTTGCTTTGGGTTTTCTATTTAGTTTGGTGATCTTGGCCTTTTTGTATTTTTATCTGCAAAGAAAATGGAAGAAAATCTTAGATCAAGAAATCAAAAAGTATATCCATCTGGCAGCGGAAATTTCGGCGAAACATGCAAGCGGAATGGCTTGGACAGAAGATTTGATTCTTGCGATTTTGGAGCTGCAAAATTGGGAGCGTTACAAACCGCTAGTACGCCTTTACTTTGAGCAGCAGCAAGGTCATAAAAAAGCCGGCTGATTTTATATAGCCAAGTCCCATTTTGACACTACAAATTTACAATTTGCCGCTTGTGGTGATGAGATTCCTGTTAGGTACCTAAAGTATATAATTTTTACTTGCTTAAGTGGCTGAATTTCTTTAAATCTGCAGCCAGGGGGTAGGGATATGAAATTATTTATCACAGTATTAGGTATAATACTTACAAATCCATTGTATGCGACGGACAAATCATTGCTGGTGGATCCGCTGTATCATCAAATCAAAAAAGTCGAAGTCCGAGAATTAAGTGATCTTAGTTTGGAGGAGCTTGCGGCTAAACTTAGAGAGCATAAAGACTCCTATATGTTGGTGGAAAGCGATTATTTAAACCTTTCCACACCCATAGTAAATTTACAGGGGGAGATTGCACCAGGAGCCTCGGGTAGCAGAGTTGTAGGGCAGCTATATAATTTCTCTAGATATGGAAAGCTTATTTATCAAATCATCAAGGAAAATGCACCGGTAAGACAAACCGAGTGGGATGCTTTGAGCGTATTGCCTGAAAATGTAAAAAACTGGTCGGAAATGTCAGGCTGGAGTGCACCAGCTTCAAAAGTCTACCAAGTTGCTTACGTGAATGCTTACGGCATGGAAGTGGTGACCTTTACTTATAGATTGTCGTATTCCTATGGCGGCTCTTACAAAGGAACTGGTTCCTATTTAGGAAATCTACAGATCAGTCCTGTGCAAGTTCGCGTTCTTTGGGGCTACAAATTGAATGCCAAGGTAATGGCATCAGATATTCGAAATGTAGGGCTGGAAAAATCACCTGTTCCTGGTTTAGATATGAAGGTGCATTATGAAATAAGTACCATGATCGTAGATGAAGAGCGTGTAGATCTGTTCTATGTTACAGGTGACGGAACTGCCCAACGCTTAGAATAGATAGCGTTGACAACCTGGGGCTGTCCTTGTTTAACCTTGCAATAGGAGGCCCCATGGATTTCAAATCACAGTTTCCCCAACTGGTTCAAAAGTATGCAGTTTTTCAAGAGCAATACTTATTAATAGAAAATTGGAAATGGTTGGCCTTATTTGGTATTTTTCTATTTACGTTTTTTATACGTAGAATCCTGCATTTCTTTCTCATGCGCATCTTTAATATTGCGGCCAAAACCAAAACTGATTGGGATGATCGCCTGCTGGAAACCATTGAACCCTATTTGAATAAGGCTTGTGTAGGGGCCTTTCTTTATTACACCGTGCCTTTGGTTGTTCTTGGCGGCGAGGTGGAAAAGGTGTTTTTATTCGCCTTCAAGGTATACATTGCCTATGCCTTGATTATGATGACATACCACTCGGTGGATCTATGGGTAGAATTTTTTAATAAAGGCTTACGAAGAAAGAACATCCATCTTGATAATCAAATTATTTATTTTTTAACAAAAACTTTAAAAGTTTTGGTCGTAATTTTCGGCATACTGGTCATGATTCAAAATTTAGGTGTGAATATCATGTCCGTTCTGGCTGGTTTGGGTATAGGAGGCTTGGCCTTTGCCTTGGCGGCGCAAGACACATGTGCCAATCTCTTTGGCTCGATTATGATCTTATTAGATAAACCATTTAAAATTGGTGATTATATTGTGGTTGATGGAGTAGAAGGAAGTGTGGAGGATATTGGTTTTCGCTCCACAAAAATCCGAACCTTTTACAATTCACAAGTTATTATTCCTAATGCGCAGTTAGCAAAGGCCAATGTGGACAATATGGGAAGAAGACCTTACCGAAGAACACTAACCTCTTTGGGACTTGAGTACTCCACCAGTCCTGAGGTGATGGAACTATTTATATCGTCAGTAAAAGAAATCTTAAAAGCAGAGCCGCAAGTGGTGAATGATACCTATCAGGTAGCCTTTGAGTCGTACGGTGATTTTAGTTTGAATGTATTGCTACTATACCATGCTGATGTGGTGGATTATCGCGATGAATTGGAAGTGCGGCAAAGAGTATATCTAGCTATATACAAAATGGCAGAAAAAATTGGTGCTGGCTTTGCGTTTCCTACTCAAACGCTACATGTTCATAAGAATTGATACATTTTTTCTTGTATAGGCAGTTTTTGGCTAGTCCCTCATCATGATAAGATACAAATGCCTTCAGCTCCATAGCAAGATCATCTTTGGGGCTGATCTTTGTAGGGGAAGATAATGTCTTTGGCTCTTGCTGGAATTCATAGAGCATAAATTCATCTTTTACACGGTTCCACTCTATTACTTGCTTGTCCTTCACCATTCGGTAGGTGGAATTGGCATAAAAAATAGCCCGCCCTTCATTCTTGGCAAATAATGAACTGCCAAATTTCAAACTTGGCTCTTCTTTTAATCCTAAATAATCGAGGATGCTAGGTTCAATATCCGCATGTTGAGCGATGCGAATTGTTTCCATTTTTAGGTCCTTATCCGGGTGGAAAAACAAAATGGGTACCATATATCTACCAGTGATACTTTCATAGCCATGCGATGGTCCCATTTGGGTATGATCGGCAGTAATTATAAAAAGTGTGTTCTTATACCAAGGGGAAGATTTTGCTGCTTGAAAAAATTCACGCAAAGCATGGTCGGTATAGGCGATGGTTTCGGCAATAGGGTGATTGCCCTTAGGAAATCTACCTTGGTATTTGTCAGGAATTGCATAGGGCTGATGGGATGAAAGACTAAAAAATATGGAAAAAAATGGCGGTTCAAAAGTATCGAACTTATTTTTTGCAAACTGCAGGAAGGGTTCATCAAAGATACCCCAGTGGCCATCAAAATCTTTCTCTGGATGAGGATATTTTTCCATGGGATAGTAATCCTTCACCCCAGAAAGATAGGCCATATTATCAAAGTACATGCTACCAGCCTCAGCCGCATGAAAAAAGCTCGTCTTGTACTGGTAGTCACTTAAAATTTTTGCCAATCCATGCCACTCATTGAATTGGTATTGCGATTTGGCAAAGGGAGTGTCCATCAATGAGGGGAGGCCAAAGGCAATAGCAGGAAAGGCCTGCATGGATCGCCTACCGTTCGCGAAGGATCGAAAAAAGACCGATGACTTTTGACTTAGCTCATCAAAAAGGGGGTATAACCCTTGCCTCCATTGGCAAGACCCCAAAACTCCGTGGCAAAGCTTTCCAATATGATGACCACAACGTTTACTTTTTCTCTTGGGGGATGAAAGGCCCATTTTCTTTTAGGTATGTGTGCCTGAATGTCTTGCCAATCAACAAAATCCTTGATGGGAGCTACTTTTTCGTAAGTTTTCGATTTTAAAATCGTAAAGCTAGAGTTTAGGATGTATAGGCCTTGAAGACCAGATGTGTACTGAAAAGCATGAGAAGGTTGCAAAACTTTTTTTTGTAATCCGCCACGTATGCCAATAACACTAAAGCTCAAACACAAAAAAGCAAACAGTGGGTAGGACAAGTAGCCAATATGCTGGTGGCGTCGAATGGGGCTATAAAATCGCCAAAGTACGATGGCAGCAGCCATCAGGATGAAAACAAAGTACCAGTAGTTGATAAGGAATTGGTCGGCCTGCCGAACTAAATCGGGCCATACTGCTAGGATATGATTGTAGTTGAGGCGTGTGCCTGTAAATTGAGAGTATTGAATGTCCCCTAAGTTAACAAATATGAAAAAAAGATGAATGCCAATAAATAAGCTTGAGGCGGTATTGTTGAACCATCTTGGGTAGTTCAGTGGTAGTAGGTAAAGCAAAATCCACCAAGAGCTTAGTAGCAGAATAGCGGACAAATCAAAGCGAATACCAATTAATAGGTAATAAATGTTCGAGATTTGTAAGAAAGCACCTAGGTTGTCACTATGAAACCAAATAAAAAGAATCCGGCACAGAGAGTATATAATTAAAATTATACTAAGGTTCTTTAAGAAAAATTTTAGACGTAATTTCCAAGCAAGGTTCATAACATAAAATCTTTAAGACTTAAGTTTCCTAATATCCATGAAACTAAGCTAAGAAGCAGTATAAAAGCGATCAAAAAGCCATGGCTAAAAAGTGCTGGGGCTTTAGGAAATAAAGCCACCTTTTTTAGATAGCCCAAACCATAGGCTGCATAGATCACAATGAAGTAGTGAATGGCGCCAACAATTTCTAAATGTTCCTTAGCACGGTCATGATCAATAAATAATTCAATGGCTATGGCAGCCGCGATATAAAAAAACGTACGACTAAGAGGAGGAAGAAAAAAACCATTTTTGTCAATCCACTCAGCAAGCCACTTTTTCTTTCTAGCGATAAGGGGAACAAATAGATTGTGACTGAGAATGACTAAAAATAAAATTTTACCAAATATTAATTTGTTAATTTTGACGCCATTTATGGTTAGATTATGCAGATTGGTTTCGGCTTGGGCATTGTGCTTTAAAAAGAAATCACTGGATTGTATATCTGCTATTCGTTGAAACCAACTAACCTCTTCCATGGCTCCAAAGAAAAACAGGAATTGCACGCCAATTAGAGTAAGCCCCGCAGTATTGAACAAAGGTTTTTTTAGCTGAAAAAAATAGTGGTAATTGTACAGCGCCATAAATAGGAATGTTGATACAAAGAGCAAAAATGTGAACCACTCCATGAAGCCATCCTCTTTGGTATAGCGAGTGAGTAGCTCCTGGTTGGTAAAACTAAAATAGATGCCAATGGCAAGGATGATGCTAGTCCAAACGACTTGAATATAGAATAATTTTGATGTTTTCATAGCTAACATTGTAGCGTAAGCACGCAGGGGAGCAAGTATTTAAGTTAGTCTTGGAAATTCCTTAGGGGTGAAAATGAATTTTCATATGTATTCCGATGGTGTGCTCAGAACTAGGGTTGAGTTCGTACTCATAGCGGGGCACTTCCACGCTAGCAAAGCCAAAATCAATGCTCTCAAAGAGTGGCCTTTTGCTTATACTTAGAGCGGCATCTTCGAGGGCTTGCGAAGGGTCAGCTACTAACATAACGATTTGCCCAAGAGGTTTGGAGCCTGCTAAGCGGCCATCGTTATTACGAATATGATTGGCTGTATTATAAGCAATCTCTCCAAACACTATGGCTAGTCCACTGTTTTTGGCAATGTTTTCCATATCTTCAAAGTCCACATTTTCCGGCCATAAGAAATTGCTCACGCCAGTGGAGAAGGCAAAGGACTCCACGGGGTCCATACCGGCTTTTCGAGCTGCTCTATAAATGCTAGCACCAGCTAGGTGATCCATTCGCTCCTGGAATTTCGACTTATTGCTGCTATGGGCTTGATTTACGGATGTGATATCCTCCAAACTATAGGTTTGCTTTGCAGGATAAGGGCTGTCTTCATGGCGAATCACCCGAAAAGCGACTTGCTTTGCTGCTATAAATTTTTCTACCTTATTGCGTAAACCTGAGTTCATGGCCTTAACATTCAGTTTTTCATAGGACGTTATATGAAAGTCGATGGGGATTTGCGTTTGTGCGATTTCTTTTTTGATTTCTTGCCACTCACGAAGACTTATACCGGGGGGACGGTATTCCAGGGCTTCTCTTATAAGCGCGAATTGTTTCTCAGTGACGTTTTTTGCCATTGAGATGGTAGGCAAAAGGCTTAGAGCGAAAACAACGAGGTATTTCTTCATACCTATCTAAGGGCTGCAAGAAGAGGGCCGGGTTTAGCGGAGCTTTAAGTAGAAAAAATAAAGACTCATACAGGAAAAAAACAGGATGTTGGCATTGCTTATAATCTTCAGCGTAAGGCTAGTAGATAGCCTGCGTTTCTTATGAAATAGAATTTGATGATTCGTTAGGGCAAATAGTGGAGTGGTTAGAAAGCAAATGGTGGTAGCAAAATCTGCCATTACTTTCATGGAATCAGAAAATAAAAGAATTATTACATATGCCAATAGACTAATGCTAAGAATGATGGGCGTATCTAGTTTTTTGGACTTGCTAAAATATTTGTGAATCAGCCTTAAACTTAAACGTTGATAGCCATCCATAACGGCAAGGCTTGTGGAAAACATAACAAGAAGAATGCAGGTACCAACAAGTGGGTAGGCCCAATCACCTAGTGTTTGCCGAAATAGGCCTAGAATCTGCTGCGAAAACTGTATTGGTGAGGCAGCAAAAGATATGCCTTTTTGGTACATAAGACTGTAACCCAAAAATAAAAATAAAATTGCTAGAATGGTGCAGGACCAGTAGCCAGCATGAAAATCAAAGCGAGTATTCTGGCTGGAGATTTTGGTGGATTTATGTTTTTCCAATGTCCACATGGAGCTGTATATTGGCATGTCCAAAGGCGCTGGCATCCACCCCATGAGAGCAATAACAAAGTAGATGGCAGGTTCCCGAAAAATCTCCATGCGCGGCACGAAGTTGATATGAGAGAAGTCGCTTTTTGCGACTAAGAGTGCCGCACATAATAGGAGGCTGATACTTAGGGTGATATAAACGGGCTTCATGATTTGGTCCAACAGTTGGTAGTGCCCTTTAATAAGAATGTATACCACCAAGGCCATGACCATGGCAGATAGCAGAGAAGCAGGGAGAGGTAGGCCAGTAATTGCGCCCAATAGTCCACCGCTCATTAGGCAAACGGCGGCAATCACAATGAACATGGTGGATACCAGGGTTACAACCACCAGTGCCAAAAGCCATTTGGATATATGCTCATAGGCGTGAATCAAATCGTTTTTGTATCGGTCTACATACAAAGGTGCCGCATAGAAGGAGGGAAATTTTAAAATATTGGCAAGCAAGATCATTGGCAGAAGTTCTAAGCCATAAGAAGCACCGGCGCGTGTTGATTGTACCAGGTGCGATACGCCAACCGCCGCTCCAGCTAAGATAAGCCCAGGTCCCATTTGCTTGAAAGAAAAGACTAAGCGAGCCAATACGTCTCCTATGAACCACAGAAGAATGCGGCAATTCAGGAAAATTTTGCAAATAAAATCCCATTATTTGCCGAATAAATAGGCATATATTAGATTGTCAGTATGTTCTCCCTATTAGTTCTATTCATGACTTTTGCAAATACGGATCCCTATGACTCTTATGCAAAGCAGTATCTCGCATCGATCGGCCTATCGGTAAGCGACTTAAATGCAGAGATTTTGGATAAAGCAGTAGAATTTGCGCCCTCAAAAGAGGGATTGGAAATTTCTTTTGAAAAAAAAGATTTTCCTAGTTTGCTTGCAATGGAACAAAGGCGGCGTGAGGAAATCTCCAAGCTTTTTGCAGTAGAACGACATAAAAGACTTTTGGGGCAAGATGAATTTCGTGAAAAAATGGAACTAGGCATAGACTTGATTCAATCCGAGCGCTTATTGATGTCTTGTAAAATCGTCAGTGATAATTTTGCACAAGGTATGCATTCCACGAAGCATTTCCATGTAAATGACGCTTTGTCTCTTAGTCAGTGTTATTTTCAAATCCCCGTGGAAATTTACTAAAGCCTACGTTATATCTTTCTGCATGCGATACATAATACTTCTTGCACTGCTCACTTCTAGTTATGCCCATGCTAAATTTCAATTTGAAGAAGAGCTAGCCTTGCTCTCCACAAGTGGAAATACAGAATTGCAAACCTATGATGTAAAATCCAAAAACACCTATACGTTTCAAAAAGAAAGTTTGCGGTTAGATCTATTCTATACCTATGGTGAAAGTGAAAGCGACACGAATGCTGAGAACTGGCGTGTGCTCCTGAGGTACGATCATACTTTGGATGAGAAAAACGATGTCTTTTTAGGTCATTTGGTGGAATCGGATCGCTTTGCCGGTTTTTCAAGGCGCTACAATACGGATGCTGGTTGGAAACGCTTTCTGATGAAGACGGATACTTATACTGCGTTCAGTGAAGCAGGTTTGCGGTATGTGGTGGAAAATAAGACTGTGACGGCTTTAGAAAGTGAAAAGACTACGCGTTCGCGTTTGTATTTAGAGGGGCTATATAAGTTTCGTGAAGAAATGCAGGGTAAAGTCTGGGCAGAATATATTCAAAGTTTTGAGTCCTCGGATGACTACCTTATCAATGCAGAGGCTTCACTTGCGGTGACCTTAACTAATACTTTAAGTCTAAAAACTTCTTATTTGTACAATTTCAATAATGATCCTGTGGACGCCAAGGAGCGCGTAGATACTAAGTTTGCTACCAGTTTGCTAGCGAAATTTTAATTTCATAATGATTTCCTGTTAGAACCTATACTCTTTTGCAATGCCTCTTGGTAGGATGAAGTGGAGAGGTTTTATTGGCTTACTTGTATGTAAATGAAAAAATCAAGATTCCCATGCAGGAAATAAATTTTCGTTTTGCGAGAAGTTCCGGGCCTGGCGGCCAAAAGGTAAATAAAGCCAATACAAAGGTCCATCTAGTATGGAGTTTGGATTTATCAAAAAGCATGGACTTAATCTTAAAAGACTATCTTAGTATGCGTTTAGCGAAACACTTAAATGATCGTGGTGAAATTCATATTTATTCGGATCAATACCGTAGCCAAGATCGGAATAAAAAGGATTGTTTGGATAAGTTAAAGCAACTTCTAAGCCAGGCCTCCAAAACACAGAAAAAACGCAAAAAAACCAAGCCCAAAGCAGCGCAAAAAGAAAAACGCCTTAAAGAGAAAAAACGTCGCGGAGAAATAAAAAGTCTTAGAAAGAAGGTCGAACACTAGTCTCCCTAAGCTTGCTAAATGTCTTGAATACTTTTAAGCTGGTGCAGTGTTTCGTAAAAATCATCCTATTTATGCTATTGGCGACATACACGGCTGTGCAGAGGAGCTGAGAGCGCTTTTGCAGAAACTCCCACTGTCAAATAAAAGTACGGTGGTCTTTTTAGGTGATTATGTGGATCGCGGCCCGGATGCTAAAGGCGTAATTGAATGCATATTGGATCTACAAAAGCACTGCCATGTCATTTGTCTTAAGGGCAATCATGAAGCCATGATGTTGGATTTTTTAGAAGATCCCAGCTCGCTTTATGCGGCACTCTTTATTATGAACGGCGGTGGCGCCACTCTTGCTAGCTACTCAGAGGATGCTAAGGGCTTTCAGATTCCCGAATCCCATATGCAGTTTTTCAAAAACCTTCGATACTTTTACGAGACAAAAAAGTTTTTCTTTGTCCATGCCGGGGTTCCGGTTATGGATTTGCAAAAACTAGATTTAAATCAGCATGCAGAAGAGATGATCTGGATTCGAAAGCCATTTTTAAACAGTGATCACAATTGGGGAAAACTAATTGTACATGGTCATAGCCCCGTTGCAGATGTAGAAATTAAAAAGAATCGCATCAATCTGGATACAGGCTGCGTGTATCAGGGCAAACTTACGGCCATGGAGCTTCATTCGAAAAAAGTATGGCAAGTGCCTAGGCAAAAGCCAGTGGAGACAAAGTACCTAGAAGAAGAATACGGTACGCAAAAAAGACCCAAGCGTTTTGCTGCCCATATACCAGTACATATTTTCTTAAATTCAGAAGAAAAAATATTGGAAGTGCTCAATTACAATGAGTTTGGTCTCCTGCTCCAAGAAGATAAGGGTAGCGGTCCGCAACTAAAAATTGGCATGCAAATTCAGGGCACAATCGGAGATGAAAAATTTAAAAGCATTAGTTTTGAAGGAGAAGTGGTCAGGGGTCGGCAAGACGACAATTACTACTACTATGGCATCAAGTTGGCCTCGCTAACGAAGGATCCTCATAATTAGATATAAAGGGGCTACATTCTTTTTTTGCCGCCATTTTGCAAAAATAAGCCTGCAGCAGATTAGCTGTTGACAGGCGTAGATGCGACGCGTAAATAGCCCTATCCCGTAAGGAAAATTGGAATTAGCCATCTTTCTTTTTCGAGGTAAAAAAAGGAAGAATCCATGACCAATTTTCAAGAATATCCATTTGCCAATTTATTAAAAGATGCCTTAGAGAGGATGTCTTTTACAACGGCCACAGAAATCCAAGAGCAAGCTATACCGATCTTACTAGAAGGCAGTGACTTGATTGCCTGTGCACAAACTGGCTCCGGCAAAACTGCTGCCTTTGCCTTACCAATGATTGAGAAGCTTCTTCAGTCTCCAAAACAGCAGGGACTGATTCTATCCCCCACGCGGGAGCTTGCACAGCAAATTGCAGACTTTTTACGTAAGCTCTTAGAAGGCGATAAGAAAATGCGTGTGGCCCTATTGGTAGGCGGGCAAGACATTCGCAAGCAATTCCGTATCTTACAAAACAAGCCGCGCATTATTGTGGCGACTCCTGGTCGACTGATCGATCATCTAAAACGCAATACTGTACAAATTCATAAAGTGCAGCAGCTGGTTTTAGATGAGGGGGATCGCATGATTGATATGGGCTTTGCGCCGCAGTTGGAGCAAATCCTAAAGTATCTGCCTACCGAAAGACAGACCTCTTTTTTTACAGCCACATTGGATAAGAAGGTGAAAGCTTTAGCCGCTAAATATTTATCCAATCCTAAGTATATTTCGCTAAACAACTCCCTGCCAGTTGCTTCGATTCATCAGTCAGCAATTGTAGTAAAAGCAGATAAAAAGATGGACCTAGTTTTGGATCAAATCAATGAGCGCAAAGGCTCCATGATTATATTTTTGAAAACCAAGCACGGTACGGACAAGCTAAAAAAGTATTTGGCTAGTTACAATTTGGCAGTGGATTTGATTCATGGGGATCGTACGCAGGGGCAAAGAAAGCGTGCCATTACCAATTTTAAAAATGGCAAAACCCGCATTCTATGTGCCACTGATGTTGCCGCTAGAGGTTTGGATGCGCCAAATGTGGAACATGTTTTAAATTACGATTTGCCCATGCAAGATGAAGATTATGTGCACCGAATTGGCCGAACAGCAAGAAATGGTGCTAGTGGTGAGTCCATTAGTTTTGTTACACCAAGAGAGCGCCAAGCTTGGAATCGGCTAGTAAAGAAGTACGATATAGCCGATGCCATGCTCGATGTGCCGGTAGAAAAAGGCGAGGGCTTTCGACATAAAACAGGTCAAAAACATAAATCGAAAAAGAAGAAGGCCTTTTACGGTAAGCGCAAAAGAAAAACCTCCGAAAGAAGGCAAGCTCGCTAGCCATCTGTCTTATCATTAGGGCTTTTGATAAAGCGGTTTAAGACCACACAGGCGGCCAAATCCCCCGTAACATTAAGGCTGGTGCGAAAACGCTCCAGTATGCGGTCTGCACCCAATATGAGTGGTAGACCCGCTAGCGGGATGCCAGCGCTGCTGAGCACTCCAGATAGAACAATGATGCCCACTCCAGGGACAGCCGGGGTTCCGATAGAGGCGCCTACGGCTGTGACGATAAGGGCTGTTAGTGCGCTAATGGATAGATCAAGACCGTAAATTTGTGCCATAAAGAGTGTGGTAAGGCCTTGATAGCAAGCAGTACCACCCATATTGATGGTTGCCCCCAGGGGGATCACAAATTGCGATAGGGAGGTGGGGATTTTCAATCCTTCCTCTGCACTTTTAACAGTGATGGGCATGGTTGCCGCGGAACTATTGGTGGAAAAACCAATCAATGTGGGCTCACGAATCGCTTTAAGGAAAACAATGGGAGAGACTCTTCCGAGGGCAAAAGCCAAGAAAATATAGAAAATGTATAGCAGTGCTAGAGCACCAATGACGGCAAGGGCATAGATGCCGATACCCAAGAGCGATTCTGGCCCTGTGGTAATTACGGACTGGGCGAGCAAACCAAAAACCGCAAGTGGAGCAAAGCTCATTGCAATGCCTACGATCTGCATACTGACCTCTTGTATGGAGCCTGTAAGATCTAAAATTGGGCGTGCGGATTCGGGCTTAAGTAGCAGCATGCCCAAACCAAAGATGATGGCAAAAATAACGATTTGTAGCATATCGCCTTGGGCGATGGAGTGTATGGGGTTTTTAGGTAAAATGCCCGTAAATTTTGCTGGCAATTGTTTTAATGGGCTCACATCTTCGGCCGAGCTCTGATTTGCGCTTTGCTCTTGGATCGCAGCAATCTTTGCCTTCGCAGTATCGGATTGCACGATTTTTTCGGTATCGATGTATTGCCCTGGTTTAAAAAAGATTCCCACACTGATGCCCAGGATTACTGCCAGAACGGTGGTGGACATAAAGAAAAAGGTAGCCGACAAGCCAGTTTTCTTTAACTTCTTGATGTCTCCGGCTGCCGCAATCCCTTGTAAAATAGAGGTAAAAATTAAGGGCACAACTATCATTTGGATCAATGCTAAAAATAGGCGGCCAGGCAGAGCTAGCCACTCCCCCATAATATCGGCAGTGCTAGAGGAAACTAGGCCCATAGAGGGGCTAAGCAACCAGCCGCAGGCAATCCCCAAAAACATGGCAATCAATACTTGTAGCCATAGTTTGGCAGTGCGAATATAATTTAACGATTTGTGTAGGGTCTTTAAACTTTGGATGGGTATATTTAGTATATTATCAGTCACCATAATCCATTATATATCACTACGAAGCGCACCTGAAAAGGTGCGCCGATAGAAATAATAAAATAAATTAGAGCTGATCGAGCCTTCTAGTGAAATCGTAAATATTTAAATAATGTATGATGTAGCGATAGCTCTTAGTATTTGTTTTGTAGCAATGGGAGGATAGTACTTGATAGTCTTTTTCCATGGCCGTTGCTACTTGCTCTCGAACTTGTTGGCACTTAGCCGCATCTTTATAGGCCGCAGACATTTGGCTTCTAACCGGATCCAGCGCTTCATAAAGATACGTTAGCTGTCTTTGTAGTTTTCCACCGTGATATACGCAAGAGGTAAGAACTGGCTCGACTTCGTCTTGCTGTGACCAATTGGCTAAGTTTTTTGCCGTATTGCTGCAGCTTTGCCCTTCATCTAAATCTTCTAACATGATGGTGTTTTGCCCATAATGATTGTTAGAAATATAATAAAGCTGCAAAGAGGTGAGTTGCGTCTTATTGTATTCAAAATCGGCGCAGCGTGCGTGAATTACGGAGGAATTCAGATTAGCTAAACTGGCTTTGACTTGCGAAATTGCAGATTGGCAATCTTCCTGGTTTTTATAAACCATGATTTTACCAAGCTTTGCGATATCTTTGCCGGTTTCAAATAGGTAGTCGAGCTTTAGAGCTTGCTTGTCGCACTGACTTTGGATAACGGAAATGCCAGCGCTGCGAATTCGATGAAGAATCTGGTCCTTCTCCAGTTCACACCGGGGGCCAACTTCTAATTCAAATTCATCAATATAAGTAACTCCCGGAAAGCGAAGTAAAAATGTTGCCGAGTAACCGTGGACTTCATCGCCTGGTAGAGAATGATAGAGCTCGCGGCATTCTGACGAATATACATCCACTTCAGTTGTTTGTAGTGCAAGAGAAACTTCGGTCATTTTCTTTTGGCAAAGTTGTAAAGCTTTTTCTAAGCTAATGTCTTTGCTTTGATAATAATAAGCAGCTGTATATTCGCGGATCGATTGAGATGCGAACGCAGTAGTGCTAGCTATTGATAGTATTAAGATGAGAAATTTAGACATTTCACCCGCCCTTCCTTGAGTAATTGCAATCCATTTGCACGAAAATCATAGGATGACTCTGCTATAGGAATCAGTAAAAAACGCATTACAGCAATCGCTTTTTCGTCGATTTCTTATAAGTTCAGCAATTTCTATTGACTTAGAGGCGAAAACTACAACTTATATCCCTCCATGATCACAAAAGTATTTTATATTTAGGGCAGGGGCTGTGCATTTCTGGGAGCAGCATTTAAAATCATTCCTATCACAATATACCAAAGACTTTTATTGGCGTGCTTCAAATTTTTTATCTGCACAGGAGGTGGAAGTTTTACTTTCTGCTGCAAAATCGGCAGAGAAGAAGGCTTTGCTTAGGCCTGCAGCCATTGGCAAAGGTGAGCGTAAGAAAAAAATCAAAGAGATTCGCTCGGACAAAATATATTGGGTAGATGATTTTACGACAGATTCTGGGAAAATCATGCAAGCAGTTTTTTTAGGTTTGCTAGAGATTGTTAGAAAAGAATTGTATATGCCGGCAAAAAGGTTTGAATGTCACCTTACAAAATATGAAGTAGGTGATCGCTACTTGCTACATCGAGACCGCCATTCGGTAAAGCCAGGACGTCTTTTAACCTGTGTGATTTATTTAAGTGACTGTGCAAGGGGTTCGGGGAGTTTGGTGCTTTATGATCAAGATCTCAAGCCAGTAGTCATTCAGCCAAAGGCAGGTAGCATTGTTGTTTTCGACAGTTCTTTGGAGCATGAGGTGAAAGAAGTGAAAGCGGATCGTTATAGCTTAACCGGCTGGATTCGTGATGACTTGCATACGGGAATTAGATTGTAGGGATAAACCAAGAATCTTTCCACGCTGCTGGATCACTTGCATATGCATGACTTATGCTTGTACTGAAAAATTTGAGTATAAAAATGAATGATTTTTTCAATTTAGTACCCTCTTTTGGGAGGCTTCTACAAACAGATATGATTATTCAAGCAATGACGTTAGCTCTCAATTTAATATCTAAGTATTGAGGCTTTTTTACGTAGGAGATCGCGGGGGAATCGAGAACTATCAAAGGCAATGTATGGCGGATAGACCTCGTATCTTGACAATTCATGAAATGTCATGATAGTATGATTTCTATAGGAGTCAATATGAAGGCTAAAAAGTTTGCCACCCAAATCGATGAAGAGGTGCTTAAGGACTTAAAGTCCTATGTGAAAGAGGCAGATAGAAGTATTTCCAGCGTAGTTAGCGAAGCGGTAGCTGAGTACTTACAGCGCGCAAGAATACGCCCTGCATTTCGTAGCGCTATGGATGAAGTTTTGGATGATAATGAAGAGCTTCTAAAGCGTTTGGCTAAATGAAAGTTGTTCTATACCCAACATTACAAGAGACTTTAGAACTTCATTCTCGTTTAATTGAGCGCTTTGGTGGTCAAGGAGGCGTGCGAGATCTGGGCTTACTTGAAAGCGCTTTAAAGCGCCCACAAACTGGTTATTATAAAACCTTATCCCTACAAGCGGCGGCTTTACTGCAAAGTTTAACACAAAATCATGCTTTTATTGATGGAAATAAGAGACTTGCTTTTGCTACCACCGCTATTTTTTTGCGTATGAATGGTTATCGTTTAAAAGTAGATCCAGACAACGGGGAGTCGTTTATCATCAATGATCTCATCAAAAAGAAGATAGACTTAGATGAAATTGCTGGTTGGCTTGAAAAACATATGAGAGCTGTAAAAGACTAGTGTACTTCCTGGCACATAGTTTACACATTATTTGAACTAGTCACGACTTAATCTGACACTCCTCGGAATGAAGAGGGGTAAAAAATGGTTACCCTGTTTGTAGCAATTAACACAAACAGGATCCAAAC
>MDTC01054143.1_pt1 | contig 84557 bp, 72 predicted proteins | sample 811181 | NCBI WGS metagenome assembly MDTC01 (sample SAMN05326644, study PRJNA326480) | marine metagenome | isolation source: seawater | place: Pacific Ocean: North | collected 2011
CTCAGCTGGACCCTGGTCCAAATCAGGATGAGGACGAAAACACAGTCCCAACGACCCTGTCAAACCAAACAGGCGTAACACCAAGCGCAACGAATGGGCCTCTAGACGACGAGACCAAGCAAGCCATTTCACCACCGTCTAAAGACGCCGAAGAGACACCAAGTCAGACCGACAAACCAAGTGACCTTAATCCGGCCATCCAGCCAGACGCCTGCGAAGCACCGAACTCAGAGGATGGAGGGACTCAAACCAAGTCGTCTCCAGAGCCGACGGCGGCGACAGCGACCCAAACCATGACTCATGGAACCCCGTCAAACGAGGGTGATGAGCCCGAAAAAGACGAAAAACAAGTTGCGACCGCACTCGAGGCATGGCCCGCGCAAGCCGCACAGCCCGACCCAAAAATAGCATCGGCCAAAAAATCTGAGGCGCCGACGCAGTCCGACGGCGATAGGGCGCCTGAGACAGCGCCAGAAGACAACGCCCAGCCCAAAGGCCCAGCCACAAACAAAGCAGAGGAAATAGAGCAAGTCACCGTCGATAAACCAAACTCTGTCCAGGAGAGTCAACAACCTGAAGGTGTCGAAGAGACAATCCCCAAGCCTGTGTCCGTGGACAACTCAGACGCTGATAGCAAAGAGACTCGAGAGACAGCAACAACAGCCGAGACTAAAAACACCGAAACGCAGACAGACATGGCGCCTAAAGCCGATGTCTCGGACACGATAATGCCAGGTCTAAAAACCGCCAGCACATCAGGAAGCCAGGAAGACGTGCTGCCAGAAAAGACTGAAATAGCATCGGATTTAGACGGGGATGGCGTACCTGATAAGGACGATGGCTGTATGAACGATCCGGAAGACTCGGACGGATTTGAGGACGAAGACGGGTGCCCAGATACGGATAACGACGAGGACGGTGTTCCAGACAATGAAGATAAATGCCCCAATGGTGAGGCCGGCCCATCAGCTCAAACAGGGTGTCAGTCTGTTAGCGACAAATCCACTGAGCCGCCTCAAGAGAGGCCCGAACCTGAGCCTGTAGAGCCACCGAAAAGTAAACCAACACCCGTTGGCGACGATGGACGGGTAGAATATAAAGGGCAGATCCGCTTTGTGCCCGCCTCCCCACGACTCACATCAGCCAGCAAAACGCTGCTCAAGGAGATTGCAGGAAACATCGATAAAATCGGTCCGAATCAAGTCCTCAGTGTCGAAGCATACTCCTTTGTCATGACAACGCCTAAGCAGAACGTACGGATCTCTGGCGAGAGAGGGCTTGCCGTTCGGGATGCACTGATCGCAAGCGGGGTTGAGCCGAATAAAATTGTCCATGTGGGCTTAGGCTACGGCGATAAAGACCGACGTAAAAATGCCGTGGGTGATGGTTTGATTGTCTTGCGAATGGGTCCAAAGACCAAGGCCCCCTACGCAGTCGAGACAATCGCACTTGCCAGATCAGATAAGCTCTCGTTTAATTTCGAACTGGGTCGTGCCGTTCAGGAAGGCGATGTAGAGGTCAATCTTGACGGGCCCAATGTCATCATGATTCGGCTTCGGGGTGCGCAGGTGGAGCGACGCTGGGTCGAGCTAAAAGACTCGCTGATAAAACGAACACTGCTACACCCATCATCTGAAGTGATTCCAGCAGCTATCCTAAGAGTCCGATTGAACAAAGCTGTCCCGCCTGAGCTACTCGACAAAGCGTACTTCGAGGCGTCTGGCACCTCGGTTAAAGTCTCGTTTAGGCGATGGTAACCTAGGCTGTGGGGCCATCGGTAGCGGCCATTTAGTCCATCGAATCAATAATCAAGAAGGCGGTCGACAGCCGACTCAATGTCTGCAACTTGTGGCAGGATTGTGTCTTCGAGGGTGGGATGGTAGGCAACGAAGGAGTCCAGCGCTGCGACTCGCTTAACGGGGGCGTCTAACCACTCGAAAAGCTCTTCGCCAATACGACTGGCGATCTCAGCACCATAACCCCAAGCCTTGGTCTCCTCATGGACGATGAGAGCACGGCCCGTCCGCTTAACGGATTCAGAGATCATATCCCAATCATAAGGGGACAGCGTCCTTAAATCGATGAGGTCTAATTGACAGTCGCGCCGTTTGCGGAGCGCACGAATGGCCTGGGTCGAGCGGTGAACAAGAGCGCCGTACGTGATTAACGTAAGCTCATTACCCTTCATCACTTTCTTTCCCTTGCCAAAGGGAATCATGAAGTTGTCGCCAGGATAGGGTCCCTTGTTGTAGGTTTGCCGATAGAGATGCTTTGGCTCTAGAAAGATGACAGGGTCATCACAGCGAATCGCTGTTCTTAAAAGCCCGTTGGCATCGAGTGCTGTCGAGGGCATCACAACCCGTAAGCCCGGAATGTGAGTAAATAAAGTCTCGGCGCTTTGACTATGGTACGGCGCACCGCCCTTCAAATATCCACCGCTTGGAGCCCGAATGACGACAGGCGCAGGCCAATCGTTGCCACTGCGCCACCGCGCGGTCGCCAACTCATTACGGATCTGCTGAAAAGCTGGCCAAATATAATCCAGAAACTGAATTTCGACGACAGGCTTTAGACCACGCTCTGCAAGGCCAACAGCGCGGCCAACAATATTGGCCTCTGCCAGTGGTGAATTGAAAACTCGATTTGAACCATGGGCTTTTTGAAGACCTGCTGTGACCTTGAAAACCCCACCTTTGCCCTTGCATTCATCGAGGACCTGTTCCCGACTTGCGTCGGCAACGTCTTCACCGAAGACAAGGATGCGCGGATCGCGTTTCATTTCATCGATCAAACATGCATTGAGAAGATCAACCATCGTCTTTTGGCCAGTTGTATCTTCAATGCTCGATTCGTTATCGAAGGAACTCGACGTTGGATCAACTGTACCGGAGTAGATGTAATCGTATACCTCGTCTGGCAAAGGCATAGGCGCTTTCAGCGCACGGTCTGTTGCAAGCTCAATCTCTGCGTCCACGTCGTTGCGGATTTTTTCGAGCTGCCTTTCATCCAAGATGTTCGAATCCAATAGCATTTGCCCATGGACGGTAATGGGATCTCGCTTTGAATCAGCGTCTCGCTCCGATGCTGGACGATACATCTTTTCGTCATCGCTCATTGAATGACTGTAGGGTCGGACCACCTTCGCATGCACTAGGGCTGGGCCTCGGCGCGCCCGACAATAGGCAACCGCTTGGGCCATCGCTTGATAGCTCGCGACGAAATCACATCCATCGACCTCGAGAATTAATAAATCTGGATAGTTCTTGACCAGTTCACTGATGGATCCACCGGCTGTCTGCACTTCTACAGGCGTGCTGATGGCATAGCCATTGTCTTCGACTAGAAAAATCGTGGGCAGCTTTTTATTGCTGGCCGTATTTAAGGCTTCGAAAAATTCACCTTGGCTGGTGGTCCCGTCCCCCGTTGTAATGAGAACAACCTCGTCTCCATGTCCGACCACCGACTCTTGGACCTCGGCGACTCGTTCTCGATACCAACTGGCCTCGGCTGCCCCTACGCCCTGAAGAAATTGAGTGCCTGTACAGCTGGACTTCGAAATGACATTGAGCTTCTTGTGGCCCCAGTGGCAAGGCATTTGCCGCCCCTTGCTGGTCACATCTGTTTTCGCACCGACGGCGGCGAGAAGGTTTTCTTCTGCCGTCATACCCAATTGCAGCATGAGCGCGCGATCGCGGTAGTACGAAATCACATAATCGTGCGATGGTTTTAGCGCCAGACCAGCGGCTGTCAAGATGGCTTCGTGGCCAGCACCACTGATTTGAAAATAGATTCGATTCTGCCGCTTGAGGGCTATTTCCTTGTCGTCAAGGCGTCGGGACAGATAGATGTTTCGATACGCAGCGACGAGTTGCTCCTCGCTCAGCGTAACAGGTGTATCACTGATGACAGACGCAACCATCTTCATCCTCCTCAATGCACAGCAAGCTCATGTAAAACGAATATTCCGCTGCAAAGGACTTACCGGAACGGCGCGCGATGTGCAAGCAACCTCCGCTGGGCCATTGAGCCATGACGTGCCTTAGAGCAAGAAAGTGGGCTGACGCGTCAAAGTGTATAAGGACACTGGACAAGTAGATGCTCTAGGCGCCAAAATGACCGTGTGAGTACTGGAGCCGACCTAGGATCAAATCATGAGACAGAGATGGATACGATTGGGCATGTTGCCTCTGAGCCTGTTATTATTTGCGTGCGGTGCAGGTAAACCGAAGGCGCAAGGACCAGACCCATGCAAAATGGGTGAACAGCACTTGAAACAAACAATTGGGCCAGAATTTGGTCGAATAGCCGCCCGTGCGACAACCGGCATCAAAGCCCAATTTAAACACGGGTGTGCGCTCGTCTACACACGCTTAGCAGAAGAGCTTCCCGAAGAGGTATCCGATGACACAAGCGTATTGTCTTTAGCCGACCATAGGTTGGCGCTGATGCTACTGACTGAAAAAGGTAACCCCAGATTTATCAAAATTGCACGGGGTCGCGCCGCACCTGGGCCTGTCTCGATTAAACTCGCAGCTCGTGACGTGAATGGAGACACAATTCCTGACTTTGTTGTCCAAGAACGAGCACGGGTACAAGGCGATACTCTTGATTACCAAAGCTTACGCATTATCGACGGGTCTGGAACCAGTGGCCGAATTATGTTTGATAGACCCCTTCGTATGAAGACCGCGGAAGGACTTGAACTCATTCCTCGGTGGTCGCTGAGCCAAATGGACCAGTCTCGGTATCTGCTGCTCCAAGGTGGAGGTCAGACACTGTCGTTTATTTTTAACCCGAAAACCCGTCGATTTCGTCAAGTAGAAGAGAAGAAAACCTCGGTCAAGGCAAAGGGAAAGACACCTGCGCCAACTGGCAAAGGTACGGGCAAGACTGCTGGCCCAAATACGCAAGGCATTAAACTAAATAAGACACAAAAGCAGGTACCCGCTCCAAAGATGGAGCAGTTCCTCATCGACGATTAGGCTATGAATTCGGACGCTCAGGCACTTTTCTCGCGTTCGATTCGATCATGGATGCCCTGTTGCATGGATGACCAGAGTTCTTGTGCGCGCGCTAAATCCTGCTGCAGCCGTATTTCTTTCGAACGGATCCGAACAACGTGTTTCAGGCTCACGAGGGGTCGGCCCGACTGATTTAAGAAATACAAATCACCTGAGCCCAAAAGAGCGTATTTAGCTACATCGTCTGTCTCAACATGAATCCGGATACCGGAGACCGGGTGGCGCTCGTCGAGCCCGATAGCACGATAGCAGACCAATTCTGTTCCGACGATGCGCCATGTTTCCATCTTGGATTGCCAATAGTCCGCAAAGATCAAGCCACCAAGACAAGAGATCCAGATCCCATAGAATCCGGGAGACATGAAGACAGGAGACGCGGCCCCGTGCAAAACAGCCAAGGCTCCCTGATCGAAAACAGTCACGCAGAGCAGCCATAGAAATAAGCCAAGTCCCAATAAACCCCACGCCGCCGCTCGCGTGTATCGGATGGATAGCACAGACAAATTCACGAAAGTAAAAGTCAGAAAGAGTATGCCTAAATAGCCAGGTTGCTCAGGGCTTCGCTCACCGAGAACAGAAAAAAAGCCCAAAAGAAATGCGACCATGAGGCTTGGATACATGAAAATGATCGGTGAATGACGTCTGATGAGAACTGAGCCTGATAGAGCAGAGACCGGCTCATCGAAAATTAAGTCTATGTCGTCATCGATCATGCGCCTACCCAAAGGTCAGCGGAATTCACTTATTGTGTGATCCGTAAACCCATTAAGTCCCGGACTCAGCCCGTCTGCGGGGCCTCCGAAATGCCACAAATGTAAGTACGATCAAGGTCGTGACCATGAGACCAAGCGCGACCAAAACGATGTCTTCGTCCAGAATGTACTTTTTCTGGCTTTTCTCGTACTCAAAGATGCTGGCCCATACCTTTTCCTTAAAACTGCCCAAACGCCCGTCAGCGGCCTTGATTAGGCCCAGGGTGAGTTGCACTGGCGGGGTATAGGCACCATGAAAGTAACGAGACACAACACCGTCGGTGTTGACGACGATGAGACCGGCGCGGTGTAGGTATTCCATTTTACCCTCATCGTATCGATACCCAAATCCAATGGCGTCTGTGACAGCCTTAATGGTTGCCCGCTCTGCAGTTAAAAAGTGCCAACCAAATTCAGAACCGGGCCGATTGAGCGTCTCCATGTACGCTGCCTTCTTCACTTTTGCGAGGGTATGATCTTCCCTGGGATCGATACTGAAGGTGACCACCTGGTATCCGTTGCCCGGGACCCAATCGAGTTCTTTGAGCGTGTCAATTAAGCGGTTCAGCGTAATGTTACACAGCAGCGGGCATGAATAGTAAACGGGGACCAACACAATGGGTTGGCCCTTATCTAGATAGGCCTTGAGCGTCGTTTTAGTACCGTCTTCCCGCGTGAACTTTAAATCTTTAGGCACCGATGTTCCGAGTTTTTCGGTGATCTGTATGTCGGCAGGAATCGGAGTCGGACCTGCGACGGTAGACTCTGCAAGTGCGGGGGTGCCGTACATCAGGCCCAGTAAGACTACGACCGCAGCGATGGCCTGCAGCTGAACGCGTTGGAATCGGTTGCGGTCGATAAACAAGGCAGCTACGTCAGACTAGAAATTGTCGTAGTTCAACGATGCATGGAGCTGCGGATCGCGATGGGCGACAATGGCGTCTTTACCCGACACGCGCATAACGGCCGCCAAGAAAACACCACCAATTCCAACGAAACAGGCCAAGTCCATCCAAGACGGATGGAACCCATGATGTAAATTAGGCATGGCCATGTAGTACAGATCGACGTAATGCATAAAGATCATCCATGCGGCAACGAGAGCGAATGCATATCGACTTCGTTTCATGTGTCGGCTGAGAAGAACCCAGAAGGGCAGTGCGAAATGGCCTAAAATGACCAGAATGCCGATGCGCTCCCAACCATGGTGCATTCGCACGTAGTACCACGCTGTTTCTTCTGCGATATTGCCGTACCAAATCAAGAAATACTGACTGAAGCTGGTGTATGTCCAAAAGATGACAAAACCCCACATAAGCTTTGCACAGTCATGGAAGTGCCATTCATTTATCGTATTCTTCAAAGTGCCATTCTTGGTCAGCCATAAGCCATAAAGGCCGAGGGTCGCAAAACCCGACACCATACCGCCAGCAAAAATGATGACACCGAACATCGTGCTGAACCAATGAGGGTCAAGACTCATGATCCAATCGAAACCCGCGTAGCTCACCGACAAAGCATAGGCGAGGATACTCAAAGGGGCCCACCAACGCATTTTGAACGTATAGGCGACATCGCCCGTCGCATCTTGCTTGACGCTGTACTTTCGGTAGAACCGCGCAATCACGATCCAGAGGGCAAAATAGAGAACCGTCCGGACACTGAAGAAGACGGTGTTGAGATAGCCCGACTTAGATTGCAAGATGGCGTCCTTCGCAACCGCATCACCATGCGTCCAGTGATATAAGTCATGCATGCCGATAAAAAGGACGGGCAGCATGAGCAACGCCATGTACGGCAAAGCTGCAGCAATATTTTCAGCGAGTCGACGCACGGCCGTGCTCCACATCGCACCCGTGATGTGGTGGATGAGCACGATGAATAAACAGCCCAAGCTGATTGTCGTAAACGTCATGCCGGCCACAAGCCAGGAATAGAAAAACTGCTCTTTAGACTCAGTGGCAAGGCCTGCAAACGCAGCCCCTAGTCCAATGACTGCGAGCGCCACGCCGAACTTGAATCCTTTGCTGACCAGCTTTGGATCCATGTTTGGTTGATCTACGAATTGATTGCCGTGTCCCATCGTGGTCCCCTACTTCGTCTCAATTTTGGCCGGTGCAGCTGGCTTAGCGGCTGGCGCTGGCGCTGCAACTGGCTTTGCGGCTGGCGCTGGCGCTGCAACTGGCTTAACGGCTGGCGCTGCAACTGGCTGAGCGGCTGGCGCGGCATTAGCCGGTGTCGGTGCAGCTGGCTTGGCCGGTGCTGTTTGCCCCTCGGGGGTACCTCCTTCTGCACCGTTCATGGCTCCGTCACCAGCTGGTATTGCAACACCATCAGTCCCGGTCGGCACTGGCTCAACAGGAGGAGCCGGCTTTGGTTTTACGTACATGGACGCGCTGGCATCCTGACTGCGCTGAAGCGCTCTAATGTATGCGACGATGGCCCAGCGATCATTCACGTCGGTGATCTGATGCCGGTATCCGTACATGGCACCACTTTTCGAGCCGTAGGCAATGGTATGGTAAATCTCACCGACTGGCATTTTACCCAAGCGGGTTGAATGAAAAGTCGGTGGCTTAATCGCCTGTACCCCCTCGAGATCCATCGATCGGAGTGCAACCTTACCCCCGCCAAAACCGTCTTTAGCATGGCATGGTGCGCAGTAAATATTGTACCGGTCTCGGCCCCTCTTCATGGTCTCCAGAGTCAATGGTATGGGCAGCTTTTCAATATATGTGACGTTATCTTTGCTGGCACAGTCGTTGGAATTTTCTTTTCCGCAATGCAAGCTGGTGTTAGCCCGCAGCTGGCCCCGAGCTACAGTGCCCGTTGGGGGCTTACGCATGGAGCGGCCGTCTGTGAAGAACGTGCTTTTGCGATAGGGCTTATATTTATCTTGGATGTCCATGTTTGGATTCAAGTGGACGGGTGGCTCACGGGACGTATTGCCCCGACAGCCCGAAAGAACGACGGCCAATGTCAGTAAGCCCAATGAGCCTAAAAAGGAAAGTCCTGGTCTCGTAAACACCGTTTATGCCTCCACCAAAGCGACGTTTGTTCCGCCCGCTTGTTCCAGCGCGGCCTGTGCAGCCAGGGCGTCAAACTTCGGATCATCCGACTCGATACTGATAAAGAATTTATCATCTGTAACCCGCCGAAATGGCGCATAGCCATCGAGGGGGTGATGCGGACGCGGTAAGCCATTTAGAATCATCATGCCCGCGAGCGTACCGAACGCGGACAAGAGAACCGTCAGCTCAAACATGATTGGAACAGAGGATTCGATGGCGAAAAGCGGTTTGCCACCGATGACCACAGGATAGTCGACAGCGCCTGTCCACCACTGCAACCAGGTGCCCAATGAAAAGCCGCAAAGGCCGCCAAAAAGGGTAATCCAGGGAACCTTGGACCCACTCAAGCCCAAGACTTTCTCCATCCCGTGAATCGGAAAAGGGGAATAGGCTTCGATGTTGGTGTAACCCGCACCGCGGATGGCTTCCACGCCATGGACTAACTCTGCCGGGTTTTCAAACTGGGCGACTGCGCCCCAAATCTTTGACTTAGCCATGGGTCGACTCCTCATGCTTGTGATAGCCTTCCCAATGGGGATCAGCTTGAGGCATCACCGCCTTGATTTCCGCAATCGCGATGGCAGGCAGGAACTTGAGGAACAAGATAAACAGGAAGAAGAACAAGCCGAAGGAGCCAATAAAGGTCGATATGTCAAAAATCGTGGGCGTGTAGTAGCCCCACGCACTCGGTGTATAATCGCGATGCAAGGTCGCGACGATGACAAAGCGTTCGAACCACATACCAATGTTGACGAAGATCGACATGACGAACGTCCATGCCATGCTCGTTCTAATTTTCTTAGACCAGAAGAACTGTGGAGTGATGACGTTGCAGCTGATCATGATCCAGTAGGCCCAAGCGAAGGGTCCGAATGCACGGTTTACGAAGGCAAACCCTTCGTAGACGCTGCCGCTGTACCACGCGATGAAAAACTCGGTGGAGTAGGCATAACCAACCAGCGTACCCGTCAACAAAATGACTTTGTTCATGTTCTCGATATGACGCACCGTCATAAAATCTTCGAGGCCAAACAGTTTTCGACAGGGTACAGCGAGGGTGCAGACCATGGCGAAGCCGGAGAAAATCGCACCAGCCACAAAATACGGCGGGAAGATTGTGGTATGCCAACCAGGAATGATGGACACAGCAAAGTCAAAAGAAACGATTGTATGTACGGACAAAACCAGCGGAGTCGCCAAGCCTGCAAACAGAAGATAGGCGCGCTCGTAATTGTTCCAATGACTGGCCGCGCCGCGCCACCCCACAGCGAAGAGGCCGTAAGCCCAGTAGCCGATTTTGCCTTTAGCTCGATCTCGCAGAGTCGCTAAGTCAGGAATCAGACCCACGTACCAAAAGATAAGGGAGACTGTAAAATAGGTGGAGACCGCGAAAACATCCCAGAGGAGTGGACTTCGGAAATTTGGCCACATGCCCATCTGATTGGGTAGCGGGAGCATCCAGTAGGCTGCCCACACACGACCAACGTGAATGCCAGGGAAGACCAATGCGCAGATAACCGCGAAAATCGTCATCGCCTCAGCGAACCGGTTGATGGCCGTACGCCACTTCTGCCGGAACAAGAAGAGGATTGCTGAAATGAGTGTACCAGCATGACCGATACCAACCCAGAATACGAAGTTGACGATCGCCCAACCCCATCCAACCGGGTTATTCAGCCCCCAAATGCCCGTCCCTTCCCAGAACAGATAGGCCACACTGCCGCCCAAAACGGCCATGATCGAAGCCGAGAGCATCAGCGCCAGCAGCCAATTGACATTGGGCTTCTTCTCGACGACTCCACACACGGTTTCAGTGACTGAAGTAAAGGTATGATTTCCAGCTACGAGCGGAGGTGGAAAAACAGATGCTGCGTTCTTACTTTGCGCTGCCATAACTCTATCTATCCGCCCTTCTTCGCACCGAGTGCTGGGTTCACATTACGAACCTTGCCCAGGTAGGTTGTCCGAGGACGGAGGTTTAATTCCGTCAATAGTTGATAATTTCTCACCGAATTTCGGGCTACTCTGAATGGCGTCTCGGCCTTGTCATTCAAGTCACCAAAGCTGATGCAATTCGAGGCACATACTTGCTGACATGCAACTGCGACATTCCGTATCGCTTGCTTACCCTTCTGGGTGTGCCGGCCGGCCAGTTTGGCCGCTCTTTTAGCCCGATTGATGCGCTGTACGCAGTATGTGCACTTTTCCATAACGCCACGGAACCGTACCGAGACATCAGGGTTCTTCCACATGTGTGGCAATTCATTGTCATTGTCCGGGTCGACGATCTTGTCATCGCGGACCTTGAGACCCTTCCACTGCGTTGACGAGCTTGCATAGTTGTAGAAGTTGAAGCGACGCACCTTAAATGGGCAATTGTTCGCACAGTAGCGCGTTCCGATGCACCGGTTATAGGTCATCTCATTCAGGCCCTCGGGACTGTGACTTGTCGCTTGGACAGGGCATACGTTTTCGCATGGCGCCGTCTCGCACATCTGGCAGCCCAAAGGTTGGTGGACAACATCTGGGTTATCCTCATCACCAACGAAGTACCGGTCCATTCGCATCCAATGCATTTCTCGGCCGTAGCGGGCCTCTTCTTTACCGACCACAGGAACGTTGTTCTCGATATCACACGCGATGAGACAGGCATTACAACCCGTACACTTGTTCAAATCGATAACCATCCCCCACTGATGTGGAGAGTACTTAATGTCTTTCTTCGAAGGATCTTCTTTGACGGCCTTTGCATAGTCATCTGGACCAAGGTACGTCGCACCTTGCGTGGGTCCATCGTACAGTTGTTTAAATTGACCTTTTTCACCACCACCTGGATAGGTGACAATGTAATCAGCTTCCTTGCCGGCCACGGTCTTTTTCTCGAATACACCGCCCCGAATGCTCCCGCCCTGTCCGTCTTTACATTCGTCGGGTGGGTCGGTCATGCCTGTGAAGCAGTGAATGATGTCGCCGTCACGAGCGAACGTCGGATCCTTCGCATACTGATCTAAAGTCGCTTCTCTGACGAGGGGGCGTTGGTTGTATCCAAATCCAGGTGTCTGGCTCCCAAACCGCTGCAGGCATGCGATGGGATACATCTCGCCTTTCTTAGCGATGGTGCCGCCCGCAGCCACAAATGGCGATGCCATCGTTCTCAGTGGGTTGACATCGAACCCAACGACACCGTTGTCGTGATAGGGCAGATACCCATTGAAGTCCCGCCCATATCCGACTGCAACGGCAACCGTATCATCGGCCATGCCTGGAACAATCCAAGCTGGCATGTCGACGCTTTGACCGTTCACCTCGAGGGTAATTTTAGTGGTCTCGGTCTTACCGATAAAGCTCGATGGTGGAATATTCAATGTGCGCGCCGTCGTCGGACTAACTAACGCCGCATTATCCCAAACGATCTTCGTGATGGGGTCTGGCGCTTCCTGCTGATAGGAATTGTTGGCAAAACGGCCATCGTGGGTGTTGTAGCTTGTGGTAAAAATCACTTCGAGGTTTTTGCTGGACGCTTTTGTGTCCACAGGCGGATTCGATAAAAGCCCCTTGGCGCCCTTATGAACCTGCTGGGTGGTCGTCATCCCGCCGACCAATGGTTTTTCCATCTTGCCATCGTGAAGCCATTTTCGCCAAATGCGCTCAAAGTCCGCATCCTGAATCGGCTTTGTTTGGCTCAATTGTGCACGCCATAGTTTCCGTACCTGGCTATACCCATCGACTTTTGGCTCATCTGTCAGCAATCGAGCCAAAAATTCTATGTCACTCCACGCACCATGCAGCGGCTCGATGACCGGCTGCTGTATGGCCCCAAAGCCGACTTGGTCGACCGCATCACCCCACGCTTCTAGAAAGTGGGCCCGCGGGATCGTCCAGTGCGCGTAGGCGCTGGTCTCGTCTTCATAATCGGCCAAGACGATAATGGTTTTGGCTTTTTTCAGCGCATCGGCGAACTTTAAGTCACCGGGGGCTGTATAGACCGGATTAGACCCGAAAATCACTAGAGTATCGACCTGACCGGCATTCAATTCTTGAGTCAGCGCGGCTAAATTCTTGTAATCGCCTTCATCGTTAGCCTTCCGCGGCCCTCGGACGATATCGTCATAGTAATTGACCGGACCGGCGATGGCATCAAGAGCCACATTGATGGCTGCGACCACATTGTGAACAAGCGCCGGCTGCCTTGGGCCAACCACAACGACGCCATGTGTTGCTTGACCAACTCGAGGCTCATTTGCAACCAGGTCCTTCGCGACCACCGCTGCAAACGCTTTCGCATCCTCTCCGAGGGTCTTCGTTCGCGCGGGCGCGGCTTTCAGAATGTCTGACGGGATGGGCTTGCCATCTTTTCGCAGCTCGAGGGCGATTTGAAATGCAAAGCCCTCGATCTCGCTGTGCTTCAAACGCAGGCGATGATCTGCGTTGGAGCCCGTCAAACTCATAATGGGCTCGACTGCATATAAACGGCTCATTTGGCCGCGGTATTTATCAGGGTCTCGGAGACTGGCCCAATCAGCGGTCATTGCGACGTTGCGCGCCTCAGTGCCCATAAAATCGCTGTCCAGAGCGAGGATAGCTCGAGCCATGCTTAGATTGTAGACGGCCGTACGTGGAACACCGAAAGCCGCTTTCAGGCCTTCGCGCTCATTATCGCCGCTGATGGCTTCATATGTGTACCACTTAGAGCCCCGATATCGCTCATCGATAGCCCGCTCGGCCAGTGATTGAAACGTCCATGACGGGTTGGCGCCGGACAAAAACCGCAGTCCTCGCCCGGACCGCTTTTGGAAATGTGATTTGATAAACGCAGCTGTCGCTTCCCAAGTCTGGGGAAGTTTACCTTTCTTCGGCACAGTCGCCCGTTTGGGGTCATAAAGGTCCAGGACCATGGTCTGATGGAGTCCCGATGTGCCGCCCCGGCTGGCAGGGTGCTCAAGATTCCCTTCGATCTTAGTAGGCCGACCATCATTGGCTTCGATGATCATGCCCATGACATCCCCAGCGATGTGGGTCACCGTGGCGTACTTATTGGGTACGCCGGGCAAGATGTCTTCCGGCATTTTGCTGTAGGGCATGATGTTTTCGACGGGTCGTCGAATACAGCCAGCCATACTGGCCATGGCGGCAGACGCACCCATGATGCCCATAAAATGACGTCGAGTTTGACCGGTGTGGTCTCTTGCCTCGAGCTCCGTCCCAAATTCATCGTCCAATGAAGACGCGTCTTCGGAACCGCGCACTTCATTTAAATGCTGCCAAAACTTTCGTGGGTCGTTGTTGGTACTCATCGATGACACCCCGAGCAGTGGATTGGTGGATTGACCTCTGTCGCAATCCGTTCTTTATCGCCTGGGCTGGGTGTGTATCCCATCACAGTGACCTTGTCTTTGGGCCGCAGGTGTTGCTCGGGTGCATTATGGCACTCGAGACACCAACCCATACTGAGTGGCTGTGACTGCCACACTTCGACCATTTGATCAATTCGGCCATGGCACGACTCACACCCGACCCCTACTTGAACGTGGGCGGAGTGGTCGAAATACGCGTAGTCTGCGATCTTATGGACTCTCACCCACGGGATCGACTCGCCTGTCTTCCAACTCTGTCGGACCATTTCGAGTTTGGGCGACTTGGTTTTCACCGCGTTGTGGCAGTTCATGCACGTCTGCGTGGGTGGCACACCAGCCCATGGGGTTTTCTCCACGGCTGTATGGCAATACCGGCAGTCGATTTTCAACTCACCCGCGTGAAGCTTATGGCTGTAGTGTACCGGCTGTTCCGGCATATACCCTACGTCTGTAAACTTCGGCGAGAAGTAATACCAGACGCCGCCAATCGCAAGAAGCGTGACCACAGGACCAACCACCAAAAAGAAAATTGGCGGAATGATATTGTGCCACGACGGAAACTTTAAGAGCTCGTCGTCCCGATCGGACCCGTGCTTTTCGTTGCTCATATGTTAGGCAACCTCTCAAGCATCCAGGGGCCCACCATCCGAAGGGGTGGGCTGATTTTCACAAATTAAACGACCTCCCCGGCAGGTCGTACGATCCGTCCTACTGCAACTTTTCTGAAGCTGCCAGCATCTAGGCGCGGAATATCATTCGGTGCCAGGTAAGTCCAATACTTTAACCGATCGGCTCATCATAATTCCTCGAAGAATGAGGCTATCGTGCTCAATATAAGAGCCAAATCCGGAATTTAGAAAAGCAAAGGGGCAAAAAAAAAGTCAGCCCTCGAAAAAATATTTTGGGGCAACGGTGACGGTGAAAGACAGAAAATCTAGACAAAAATTTAGTTATGTCGTGATAGATCGGCGCGGTGATGATTTGGATCTTGGAACTTTCGGTCAGGAGTTCTAAGGTCACGGGAGGGGATATGCTGACCTGTATGGCATGACGACGCGGGGGGTAATTGATGAAAAAATCGCTGCAAGAAAAACAAGGGCTACCCGTTCGGTTTGTGACCGCTGCGAGCTTATTCGATGGACATGACGCAGCCATCAATATCATGCGCCGTGTACTGCAGGCTCGTGGGGCTGAGGTGATTCACCTGGGACATGACCGTGCGGTCCAGGATGTTGTCGACGCCGCAGTCCAAGAAGATGCCCATGGAATAGCCGTCTCGTCGTACCAAGGCGGTCATGTCGAATATTTCACCTACATGGTGGAACAACTCAAGGCTGCTGGACGGGACCAAATTGGTATTTTTGGCGGCGGCGGCGGCACCATAACCGATAAGGAAATCGAATTACTCCACGCCCGTGGCGTCGCACGACTCTACTCGGTCGAAGATGGCCGACGCCTTGGCCTTGAGGGCATGATCGACGATATGATCGAGCGTGCGAACCGACCGCTCACAAAAACGGACGATGCTCTACCCAATGGCTTTGAAAGCGGTAAGCCGAGCGCAGTTGCTCGAACCATTACGCTTATCGAAAATGCCCATGCGGCCGGCAACGCCGCACAGCTGACGGCGTTAAAGGCGCAGTTTGACCCAGAGAACACCACCCCCGTCCTGGGCATCACAGGCGTTGGTGGCGCAGGTAAATCGTCCCTGACTGACGAGCTGATTAGGCGCTTTCTCGATGCCTATCCTGACAAGCGGTTTGCGGTCCTATCAGTCGATCCCAGCCGAAGACGATCGGGCGGGGCGTTGTTGGGTGACCGAATTCGAATGAACAGCACAACGGATTCGCGGGTCTACATGCGCTCCATGGCGACACGTCAAGCAAATGTATCCGTTCCAGAGGCCGTTCGAGATGTCTTGGCCGCACTCAAGTCAAGCGTATATGACCTGGTGATCTTAGAGACGGCTGGCATTGGTCAAAGCGGATCAGAGGTCATCGACCTATCTGACCTGTCGCTCTACGTCATGACACCAGAATATGGCGCACCAAGCCAGCTTGAGAAAATTGACATGTTGGATTTTGCCGATGTCATCGCCATTAATAAAGCGGACAAGCGGGGTGCGGATGATGCACTCCGCTATGTGAGGAAACAGGTCCAACGGAACCGAACTGCATTCGATGCATCACCTCAGTCGATGCCTGTCCATCTGTGTATGGCCAGCCGATTCGGGGATGCAGGGGTCGACCATTTGTTCACCGCGCTCAATGGGCGTCTCAATGAGCGATGTTCAGGCGACTGGTCGTCATCTAAACAACCATCGCGCGCACCGTTGTTGGCCACGGTCGTCCCACCCGATCGAATCCGCTACCTGTCGGAGGTGGCTGAGGAAATTCGCGGGTACAAGCGAGCAACGACCAAGAAGGTGGAGGTCGCAGCGAAAGCCGATGGTCTCTACAGGAGCCTGTGCGCGCTGGGTGTCAACATGGACCAGTGGGCGACGGCTGTCGACGACCAAACAGACGATCCCGTCGCCCAGAGACTCGCTGAGCTCTACAACATGACCTTGTCGGATTTAACCGATGTAGATCGCGAGGGTATTCGGACCATGAACCAGACCCGTGCACTCTACACAGCACCCGTTATGAGCTATGAGATTCGCGGCCGAAACATAAATGTCGACAACTACTCGGAGAGTTTGTCTGGAAACCCCATTCCTAAGGTGGCTCTTCCCTCGTCCCATGACTGGGGTGAAATTTTAAAGTGGCGCCGCTTGGAAAATGTACCGGGTGAATTTCCCTTCACCGCGGGTGTTTTCCCCTTTAAACGCACGGGTGAGGACCCGACGAGAATGTTTGCTGGCGAAGGACACCCTGAACGCACAAATCATCGATTTCATTACCTCTCGAAAGGACAGCCGGCCGCACGCTTATCGACCGCATTTGATTCGGTCACGCTCTACGGCCGCGATCCAGCAAAACGGCCAGACATTTACGGCAAGGTGGGTAACTCCGGTGTCAGTGTTGCCAGTTTGGACGACGCCAAACGATTGTATTCCGGATTCGATTTGACAGCGCCGAGTACAAGCGTCTCCATGACCATCAACGGACCTGCGCCGATGCTGCTGGCCATGTTCTTAAATACAGCCATTGATCAAGCCATCGAGAAACGACTCAAAGAAACCGGTCGTTGGGCAGCGGCGCAAGAGACCATTTTGGCTTTGGCTCCGGACCAGCCCAGTTATCGCATGGACCTGCCACCAACCCACGATGGAACAGGCCTTGGCTTATTGGGTGTTTCAGGGTGTCAATTAGTGGATAGCGCCGAATATGCGGAGGTCAGTGCTGCCACATTGGCGTCGGTTCGCGGCACAGTGCAGGCTGACATACTCAAAGAAGACCAGGCGCAGAATACATGCATTTTCTCCACGGATTTTGCCCTCAAAATGATGGGTGATATTCAGGCCTATTTCATCGACAATAAAATCCGAAATTTTTACAGCGTATCAATCAGCGGCTATCACATCGCAGAAGCCGGTGCTAATCCCATCACGCAGCTTGCCTTTACACTCGCCAATGGGCTCACGTTCGTCGAGTACTACAAATCGAGAGGCATGAACGTCGATGACTTTGCTCGCAACCTGTCATTCTTTTTCTCCAATGGCATCGACCCGGAATATGCGGTCATTGGCCGGGTTGCCAGACGCATCTGGGCAATTGCGCTGCGAGATCTCTACACGGCGGGTGAGAGAAGCCAGAAACTGAAGTACCACATTCAGACATCTGGGCGCTCTTTACACGCTCAAGAAATCGATTTTAATGATATCAGGACAACCCTACAGGCGCTCTACGCCATTGCAGACAACTGCAACAGTCTCCACACCAACGCGTACGACGAGGCGATCACAACACCCACTGAGGCATCGGTGCGGCGCGCCGTGGCGATTCAATTGATCATCAATCGAGAACTGGGATTGATGAAAAATGAAAACCCGTTTCAAGGGGCCTATTTCCTGGACCAATTGACCCATTTAGTCGAAGACGCCGTCTTAGCAGAATTTGATCGAATCACCGAACGCGGTGGTGTCCTCGGGGCCATGGAAATGATGTACCAGCGCAGTAAGATTCAGGAAGAATCAATGACCTACGAGCAGCAAAAACACTCGGGTCAACTTCCCATCATCGGAGTCAACACCTTCCTGCCTGATACGGCGAGTGAGGGTGTCATCGAAGTGGATCTGATTCGGGCAACTGAAACGGAAAAAGAATCACAGATCGGAGGTGTCGATGGCTTTCGTACTCGGTATCCCAAGAAAAACGCCCAAGCGTTGGAGCAGTTACGACACGCCGCGCTCTCTGGCGAGAATGTATTCGCCGCTTTGATGGAGACAGTGAAGTGGTGTTCTCTGGGTCAAATCAGCGATTGCTTATTCGCCGTCGGCGGTCAATATCGGCGAAACATGTGACGCCAATGAAATTTTCGACAGCTCTTCAACTGGTGTATTTTGGTGTTGCATTCACCGGCGCCTGTACGCTGGTGATGTTCGCCTTGTCCTTCATCCGACCACTGATGGATGAGTCGACCCCTGTTGTCGTCAGAGTGGTCTGTATGCTCAGCCCACTCCTGATTTCAATTCCATACGGTATCCGAGTCGTAAAGGTCGCTAAGCGAGACCAGCTCCGTCTGGGTTCGGCTCTGCTCCGAGCCTTCAAAAAATGAGCGATGATTATCAACTCGACGCGCTGGCCGCTCCAAGAACAGCTGGCCGGCTGCTCAAAGTGGCCACGGCTCTCGTTGAAACGCGTTGGCCTGGTGATTGGATAGCCAATCGCTTTCTGAATGACATTGGCATCCAAAGGCTTCGACGCATCGAGTGTGCCCACCCGCTTCCCACTGTCCACCCGATATTCAACCATACCCCTGATTCATCAAGCTCAAAGCTGGTGCCTCCAAACTCACTAGACCCGCTTGTAAAGACCTCGTTAGGGATCCGCTCAACTGACTTAAGACGCGCCTACCTGGACGGCAAAGCATCGCCACTCGATGTGGCGGAGCGAATCGTCAATGCGTATCAAGACTGTGACTCGGAAACGCCGCTCAATGCCATCATCGCGCTTCATCAAGACGACCTCTATGAGCAGGCGCGCTTGTCGACTCAACGATACCGGGAAAGCAGATCAATTGGTCCACTCGATGGTGTTCCCATAGGGGTCAAAGATGAATTGGACCAAGCGGGGTATCGGACGCGGGTCGGAACCCGTTTTTTGGGCGAAAACCGATCCATAAAAGATGCCACCGCGGTCGCGCGGCTGCGAGCGGCTGGCGCTCTGCTCATCGGCAAACTCAATATGCATGAAATCGGGATTGGGGTCACCGGCATTAATGCTCACCACGGCACGGCCAGAAACCCACATGACCGTCAACGAATGACTGGCGGTTCATCCAGCGGTAGCGGTGCAGCCGTTGCAGCAGGTCTATGTCCAATCGCTGTGGGTGCGGATGGCGGCGGGTCGATTCGTATCCCAGCAGCACTGTGTGGTGTCGTCGGCCTCAAGCCAACGTTTGGCCGAATCAGTGAAATGGGAGCCGCCCCATTGTGCTGGTCGGTCGCTCATGTAGGCCCCCTCGGTCAGACGGTATCGGATGTGGCTGCAGCCTACTCAGTGATGAGTGGCCCTGATCCAGACGATGCGAACACCGTATTTCAGCCAGATGTGGATCATCACTTCGCTGGCTCAGACCGTCTTGACGGATTAAAAATCGGGGTTTACGAACCCTTTTTTGCCGATGCTGACCCAGACGTGGTCAACCTCTGTCAAATGGCCCTAGATCAAGCCCAACAGCTCGGCGCTCGACGATACGAAATCTCAATTTCAAATCTGGATGTGATGAGAACGGCCCATATGGTGACCATCGTCAGCGAAATGCTCACGTCTATGGGGCCGTACTTGACCAAACATAAGCGGCAATTCGGCTTCGATGTGAGACTCAATCTCGCCATCGCCCAGAGGATTAAGAATAGCGACTACATCAAGGCACAACGCCTCCGTGTGGGCTTATACCAAGACATCACACAGTTATTTGAGACAGTCGATGTCATCGCCATGCCCACGACAGGTTGCACAGCGCCCCGTCTGCGCTCTGATGCCCTGCAGACCGGCGATTCTGACCTGGGACTTCTCGATAAGATCATGCGGTTTTCGCCCATCGCGAACTTAACTGGCCTACCCAGTATTACACTCCCGGTCGGTTACGATAACCAGGGCCTGCCGGTCGGCTTGCAGCTCATGGGTGCCCCATGGACCGAAAGTAGACTGTTGAGAGTCGCAGAGACCATTGAAACTCATGTGGAACGTCGTCTACCCCCAGAATACCTTCACTTGATCAGTTGAGCCCTCGTTGACAACAATGAGTGTGTAAAGACGGGCCAAAACAGAACGAGAATAAAATAAAAAAGACAATAATTTTAAATGCTTGAGATCCAACCTTTCGATTCTCTAAAGATTTATTAAAAGAGGGATGTACAAGTCAATAAAAGTGTGGATAATGAGGCGCAAAATCGCACTTACACCTACACAGGGGATAAAGTGGGCAAGACCATCACCGCACAAACAATAGATGTCATTGAGACCACGGATGTAGCTGATACACAAAATCAGTTCCGCCGCCGCGAGTTACCCCGACTGCGAGATTTGACAACTCTGACCGCTGACCGGTCAGTAGACGACATCTTTGAGATTACCGATGGACGTGATGCCGATGAAGACCTCACCATCGGGCCCTATAATGCAGCGGCATTGGCAGGGCGAGCTCTCGACTTGGGGGCCGGTATTTCACAAGATTACTTGGACGGTTTCGTGGCCGGGCTTAAAGACCTCCATAATTTATCGAGACTGCCAGAAGCACACCGCCGTAAGCGCAGAAAATAGACCCCCACCCAGTCGAGCCAAGTCCGGAACTCGCTGATGGGTGTGCAATGCCTCAGTTAATTTGATATCGACACCGCAAATCACATAGAAGAGACTATGAAGCGTCGATGTATCTGTGCGTATCGACGCTGTTGAGTCATCGCTAAAATCAGCACCGTCGTTTGCAGACTGTAGGGGTAATCAATGAATAGACTGGCCTGGTTTGTCGGCCTATGGTTTTTGACCAATGGCTGTGATGGGACTGTTCGTGACCGCGAGCCTGGGACTGTAGATGGGGGGCAAGCGCGTCTGGATGCGGCTCGATACGATACGAATGTAGACGGTCGCGTCCTGCTGGATGCGGACGTAATCGATGCCGGTCTTGACTCGGGCGGACCAGATCAGGGACGAACGGTCAGCGCCGAAAATCTGTGTGACGGTTTGGATGATGACAGCGACGGTTTCGTTGACGAGGGCGCGACCAACGCGTGCGGGGGCTGCGGTGGTCTGCCTCCAGGGGGCTGTCAACTTTGGTCCATCAATCTGACGCAGACGGCTGATAAAAACCTTAACACAGGCCGACTCGTTGGCCTTGCTGCCCGGATCGTTGGTGTGAGCTTTGTCGAAGTACCCAATGGCACGTGTCGTTTGACCCGACTTACATTGACTGAGTCAGCAGACGAAAACCTGGGGGTTATCTCGGTGATAAATCAAGACCAGACCCTCGTCTTAAGACCCAACTTTGACCCAAATTCGGAGCGCGTCTTTTATGCACCAGATGATGAGATGGCCGTAACGATTGAGTTTGAGGCTGACTCAGACATACAGGTAAATGCCACCGGGGGTCAGCGAATCCCCGCCTTCGAAGACGAGCTCACAATGCCCCATGCAATCCAACTTGAGTCCGATGAGAGCTTGGATGCAATCGCTGATTTTATGACCAACACGGAGATGGAGCCACCCACCATTCGCTGGCAGCGCAGAGACACATCTGACAGTCGTCTTCGACTCTATGTAGGTGGGAGCAAGGTCGTGTTCCGACGCGTTGCCTTCTATCAAGCGATCGAACACCTCGTTTTGGATGCAGCTGTTGTTGATGATGGAGAACTGACCTTACCTCAAGGTGTGTCCGGTCAAGGTTTGGAGGGCAGCTCACTCTGGGTTTACTTACTCAGACAGATGAACCGACGTCTCACCTTTGGCCCTCATGCAGTGCTCTTGTCAGCTGGACAACGCATTGAAACCCGAAAGGCGGGCGGCACCGATTTACGCGAACGACCACCGTTCCAAATCGTCAGCCCCAATCCGAATACGCGAGAGGTCGATACCAGTCAACCACTGCCGATTCGCTGGACAGAGCTGCCTGATGGACCGGGCCCATTACAAATGTCATTGAGTTACAGAGACACCGAGTTAGGACAGCAAACCCTTGTCGAATGCGATGTCATCGATCCGTCTCTGGGTGAGTTGATCCTCCCCGAGGAGATAGCAGCCGACATCCCCACAGAACCCGGTCAATTTCGTCAAGTTACACTCAGGTGGATCACCGCCGAGCAAGCGCTGCCCGCTCCAGACCAAGGGCGTCTATCGAAAGCGGTCAGCGTATTTTTGAATTTCACACAGTAGAGAAGGGATCTCCTTTGGCCAATCAACAAATAAAAAGTAAAATCGCCTTGGTCACAGGCGGCGCGATTCGGGTGGGTGAGGCCATTAGCCGACGGCTGGCCGCAGCAGGCTATCACGTCGTCGTCCATGCATTCAGTCACGAAACGCGAGCGCGGTCGCTGGCCCACGAATTAGGGGGGTCACACGTCTGTGCCGACCTCAGTCAGTCCAATGGTGTTCGCGTGATTTTCGAACACATCGATACCTTAGGACTGCCCCTCGAAATTCTCGTCAATAACGCAGCGATATTCCAACCGTCAGCGCCTGAAGCAGTGAGTCAGGAAATGTGGGATGCCCATTGGGCTGTCAACGTCACCGCCCCTTTCCAAGCTGCACAACTCGCTGCGCCAAGGATGCGGCGTCACGGCAATGGAGTCATTATCAACTTGCTCGACATTGCATCACTCCGACCCGAAGCAGACTACGTGCATTATTCGGCAACTAAAGCCGCTTTGGAATCCTTGACCAAAGGCTTAGCCGCCCAATGGGCGCCAGAGATCCGGGTCAATGGTGTTGCGCCTGGGGCCGCGCTGATGCCGGAGACATTTACGGATGAAGAGAGGCAACTTCGTCTCGACAGAACGCCCATGGGTATCGAGCCGGGAGCGGCCCCCATCGCGGAGGCTGTGGAGTTTCTCGCCATTGGTCCAAGGGCGATCACAGGCGTGGTACTTCCTGTGGACGCAGGGTTGAGCATCACCTGGTAACGGTCAACGTCTGGCCCGTTTGCTCTTGTTGTTCTTCGCCTCTTCAGCCATGCGCTTTTTAGTCGCGGCCCAACTGCAGATGGGACAGGTAGACAAGTCGTGATGCCTGGCAGGACAATGCTCTCGGCCAAAATAAATGATTTGAAGATGGAGTCGATTCCACCCCTCTTTTGGAAACAAACCTTTAAGATCTCTCTCCGTCGTCTCCACGTTACGCCCAGACGATAGACCCCATCGCGCCGCCAGTCGGTGAATATGCGTGTCGACTGGAAATGCGGGTACACCGAATGCTTGGGCCATGACGACGGAGGCTGTTTTGTGGCCGACCCCGGCAAGGGCTTCTAAGGCCTCGATATCGGCCGGCACTAGACCGCCGTGTCGCTCAACCAAATCAGTACTCAGTTTATAAATATTCTTGGCCTTTGTGGGCGCCAAGCCGATTTGCCGAATCAATCGGGCGATTTCATCGACGCTCAGCCGCATCATCGCCTGCGGGGTATCAGCACGAGCAAAGAGGCCCGGTGTGATTTCGTTGACTTTCTTGTCCGTACTTTGAGCGCTCAGTAAAACCGCAATTAAAAGTGTGTACGGGTCCGTATGGTCCAGAGGAATAGGCGTTTCCGGATAAAGCTCTTCGAGCATGGCGCCAATTCGGTCCGCTTTGTCTTGCCTTTTCATAATCGTGTTCCAACCCCTAAAGAATTTGAAAGTCCCATCGGATCTGAAGCCAGACTTGGTCATGGGTTTTAAAACCATCAAATGGACCGATTGTCGATGCAGTGCCTGCCCCATAATGAACATACAAGGCTGTGAGTTTTAAAGCATCAACCAGTTCGTAGGCTAATCCGCCCCGAGTCAGCCAGCCGTATTGTGCGCCAAGCCCAATGGCCGTTGCTGCAATATCAAGCTGTAAACGCTCTCTTAAATAGGTTCGAGAGACCCGAGCAGCTGTCTGAAGGGCTGAGACGGGAAAGAGCGCATGGGCACCGCCACTCAGGGGATATGACTGCTGTGCTTCAAAACTCAGGATGGTGTCACCAAAACCGGAGTAGGTCACACCCGCCATGCCGGTGAGTACGGTCATGGTATCGATGCCGATTGTTGGAATGGATGGGCTGGTCCGCCCCGTATTATAGGGTTTTCCAAACTCAACGAGCCATTCAGATTTAGCGACAAAAGATCCTGTAACAAAGGCCATCGACGCGCCCGTCAGCGAATATCTTCGATGGTCCAGCTCAAGGTCGATGGAGGTCGGAAAACCGGCTAGAGCATCAGCCGAAAGACCCGCATTGAGCAACACATCCAATTGCTCGAAGCCATCTGGCAAGACCACGACACCCTGTCGGTCTCGGAGCCATCCATAGTAGAGTCCGAGGTCAATCCCTTCGCTCTTTAAAAGCCAGCGAGCAAGAATGTTTCCGCTGTCCAGATCATAGCGAGACTGTGAGTGCTTATACTTGAGTGTTCGATCATCTAAGAACGCAGCGGCCTGCTCATTGGCGCGTAGAACATTGGCTAATGGGCTGTATTCAGACAGCGGACTGGGCTGTTCGCCAAAGTAACCTTCATGTGTTGCAATCAGTTCAAATCGACCATAAGGCGAGAGAATGCCCAGCTGTGTTGCCAGTATGGATAAGCGAATATCATCTAAGTCAGCGAGCCCTGGTTCTCTGAGGTCACGGGGGTTGACTATATCCAGTGGACTAAAAACATCCCCTTCTCCCCACGCCACCGTCTGCCGACCGACTTTGAGATCGACGTGCTTGAGTTGCATCGACAGATATTGCTCTCTGGGAAAATAGCGGGCGCGGTAGCTGGCCAGAGTCGCATCATCGTAGCGCGCCTCATCTAATTCATAGGCCCCATCATACTCGACATGACCTCCAATAACGACGCGCCACCAAGCCCCCTTGTATAGACCATCTAGGTCGAGGCTTTGCCGCAAGGTTGACACGGGATCGTCGTCGAGCCGATTTAACCAAAAGCCAGCACGGCTCCTAAAAAAACCTTTGAGCTGAAGCGCGCTGAGCGTCGGCTGATCAGACGGGTCAAGGTCAGGCGTATCAGCGAATCCAAACTCATCTTGATCATCACCCCAATCAGCATCATCTGTCTCTGCCAGAACTGGTAGACCAAAGAGAAGAATGGATGCAAGCAGGGCGACTCGGACCATTATCAGCGCGTCCACCACTGGGCATTCTGATCAAAAAAACCGTCGTTGACGTCTGCATTATCTGCGCTGACATCGGCAAATTGGATAATGGTCGTCGACAAAACCTCACGAGCCCGAGTGGTTCGAGCGCTGATCTTGTGGGCCATCCAATGGCCACCGACCATCCTGAGGTCATCAAATTTAATATATTTAAGCTTCCGGCCTTCGCGCACCCACGCTTTGACCTGAACAGGTAACAACTTCGACTTGCTGACCCAAACCCGACTCTTTACGTATCCAGTTTCGTCTTTTGCCTTCTGGGTGATCGGACGCGCTTCGATAAGCCAGCACTCTTCGGCCGCAGCGCCTTTACCCACCGACACAGTTTGCTTGACGATCTTATATTCATAGTCCGATGTAGCCGAACGGGTCATATCAGAATACGTCAGGTCTGTGCCCATGAACGACCCAGATTTATCGCCACTGGAAATGCGAGTACTTTTTTTCAGGCTCGGCAGATACAGCCATTGGTCATCATCCTTTTTTGAATCGTCGTGGTCGATGGACAGTAAGGATGTGCCTTGGACGTCCGCGGGGCTATCAAAGACCATGAGCTGACGCTCAGACTCGCCCGTCTCCATGGCCCAAGAGCGCATGGTCCGAGCCCGAGTTCGCCCGCCCTTATCGACGATCTTGAGCAACAGTTTGCTCTTCACGCGGTTGGCCTTATCTCTCGACTCGACCGCCGTCATGATGGCGCTTGCATCGGTGGAATCGGCGCTGACAGCCACGGCCGCCTGACCTACTTGCACGGCTCCATCAGATGGCACTTGAGCAAAGCCTTCGGCTGCCAAGAGGCAGACAAAAGCAGAGAGTAAGCTGTGTTTCTTACACATTTGGAGACTCCTTCGTATCGTTCGACAAGGGATAAAATGTTCTGATCAGAGCGGGGGCAAAAAATAGGTCGATGAGGAGAGCCAATAGAGCTGTGCTGCCCACCAAAAAACCAAAGCGCGTTACATTGGTCATGTCGGCGGCCAGATAGGTAAAAAAGCCCAACATGAGAATCAATGTCGTGCTGACCATGGCTCGACCTGAATGACTCACAGCCGTTCGCAAAGCAGCCTCCCGATCTTGAGAACTTTGGTGATTGACCCGAAAATGGTGCAGCAAGTGAATGGTATCATCGACTGCCAAACCAATTGCGATGGATGCAATCAATAACGTATTCATATCGATTGGAATTCCGGACAAACCCATAATGCCCATGATCATGATGATGGGCATTAAGTTGGGAACCATTGCGATCAAGCCTAACTTTATGCTTCTCAACAAGAACATCATGATCAAGGTAATGACGACAAAAGCGACGCCAAAGCTCGCCAGGAGGTCATGGATCATTTGCCCTATGGTTGTCACAAGGGTGTAGACAGAGCCCGTGGGTCGAGCCTTTGCATGAGCGGGTATATGGGCCTCAACGCCCTCGCTGATATGTTTCGTGAGACCGAAATACGCTGTGGCTTCGAGCCATTTCATACGGATTGTCATGTGCGTCCGGCTGTAATCTGCGGTGACAAGCCGTTCTAGCTGTTCTCGACCCGCGTTTTCGAACAAAAATAGCATATCGCTCACACCACGATCGGTCTTTGGAATGACGTAGTCAGCGGCTCTGTCGTCGGTCATCACTCGATTGGTTTCCTTTACGATATCCACAATGCTAATGCCGTTGCCGACAATGTCGCCAGCGATGGGGTCTCTGTATGCTTTGATGTGCTCCTGAAGCGATGCCATTCCGTTGAGTAGGTCTTTGTCCTTAATACCGTTAGGACCCGAACTGTCTATGAGAATCTGAATATTAGCCGTTCCACCGAGATGAGTATCAATGCTGTCAAAGGCCTGCTTAATCTTAACGTCTTTCGGCATCCAGGACATGGGATTGTGCCAGACCGTCAATTGCAGACTGCCGCCGACTCCAGCGACAACTAAGATGATCATCACCGCCAAATTACGCCGTCGTCGCGCGTGATGGGCGTCCGTAAAAACCGGCTTTTCTCGGCCATCAGGACCCGATGACCACAAACAAAAATCCAGGAAGCGGTCGAGAAAATCTCTCTGATTGATTTTCACCCGACCAAATCGGCCTTTCTGATTAAAACTGAGGGTAGCAGGGAGAAATGTGATGGATAAAATGAAGGCCAAGAAAACCGCAAACGCACCGGAATAGCCCATTTCCTGGATGGCTTCTAAGCTGGCAAAGTGAAAGCTCAACAAACCGACCATCGTGGTCAAAGACGTGAAAAAAATAGGAACACCGGTGGTGGCTAGGGCATGGGCAAGGGCATCGTGCGGCAAACGTCCTTCCGCCATGGAGTCTCGATAGACAGAGATGAGATGAACGGAATGTCCAATCCCCACGCAAAAAAGGAACGCCGGTAAAATATTGCTGAGCATAGTGAGCCGCATGCCAATGAAAGCAAGTGTCCCAACGGTCATCAGACCCGATGCGATCACAACGAACAGGGGAGGAAAGATACCAAGCGGGTGGCGAAACAAATACAAGAGGACGAAGAACATCACCACAACAGACCAGATGAATATGGAATGAAGGTCTGATGTAAGCAGCCGATTCAATTCCGCATTGAGAGCTGGAAGGCCGCCCACTTGGACATGAAATCCAAACCCGCTGTATTGAGCGCCAATCTCTTGGACAGCATTAAATACGCGTTGAGCATTAGAATCGGTGAGTTTCCGGGTTCGAACACTGATAGCCGAATAGCGACCTTCTGTATCAACGACTTGCCCCACGAGCCGCTGATCCGAAGTGATCTTTGCCTTCAATCGTGAGAGATCAGCCTGGCTTGGAAACGGGTCTAGAAGTTCACCGACCACGAGGCTCCCACCCGAATCACGACGCGTCTCCCGGACGTTTAGTATTGAGGTCACCTCTTCGACGACAGTGGTTTTCTCGCCGTCCCAATCGGAGGCGTCATCGTCGCCGAACCCCTCAAAGTCATCGAAATCAGAGTTTTTACCAGACGCTGTTTTGGCTGCGGCCTGGTTTTTTTCTGCCCCGTCATCCGGTGACCCATCCACTGATAACTCGACATCGAGGGTTTCCAGTGCGTGGTGCAAATCTTGAAGCTTTTTAAGATACGGGATTGAGAAGACATCACCTTTGATAAGGACAAGAAAAATTGCGTCGTCCCCAAAGGTTTTGCGATATTCATTCAGCACATATTGCGTCTCGGACTCAGCATGAGCGAAGGCTTCGACACTGGTATCTAGACGGGTTTGGGTGGCAGCAAAGTACGCGGCAATACACACGAGCGCGACCGTGATGCAGATCACCACGTATCGAAATCGAATCATAAACACGGCCCATCGTCTGAAACCCTCGTGAACTGGTTCGGCGTGTTCGTTTATTTTATTGTCACCCATTCGGCCTCGACTGAATCCAATAGCACGGCACGCGACTCCTAGACCTGTGAGCTGCGTCCATTGTCTGAGTTACTGATTGCCCGCATCCATTATTACCCTAATTTGAAACGCCGTTGGCCATTTAATTAGGGGCGCGCTGGGAGGCGGGTAGATTTTGGTGCTGGATCGGGTTGCAACCCAATCAGCGACAGGCTAAGAGCGCGTAGGGATGAAAGGAATGGAACATGGAAACTTCAACTTTTGCAGCTAAAGTCGGTCTTGCAGAGATGCTTAAAGGCGGCGTAATTATGGATGTCGTCGATGCACATCAGGCGCGGATCGCCGAAGAGGCCGGCGCTTGTGCTGTCATGGCGCTCGAACGAGTGCCTGCGCAAATACGTAAAGATGGCGGCGTGGCACGGGCCAGCGATCCGGGTATGATCAAAGACATCCAAAGTACGGTGTCGATTCCGGTCATGGCGAAGTGCCGAATCGGACATTTCATGGAGGCGCGGATTCTCGAAGCGCTGGAAGTTGACTTCATCGACGAAAGCGAAGTGCTGACACCGGCTGATGAAGCCTTTCATATCGAGAAGACCGATTTCAAAGTGCCTTTTGTTTGCGGCTGCACCGATTTGGGAGAAGCCCTTCGTCGAATTGGCGAAGGCGCAGCGCTCCTGCGGACCAAAGGCGAAGCGGGAACGGGCAACATCGTCGAGGGTGTTCGGCACCTGAGGACACTGCATGGACACATCCGACGGCTCACGCAGATGCGACCTGAAGAACTCATGACCGAAGCCAAAGAAATCGGCGCGCCATTCGCTCTCGTGAAGCAAGTGGCAGAGACCGGTCGGCTTCCAGTGCCCAACTTTGCCGCTGGTGGAATTGCCACACCGGCCGATGCAGCTCTGTGCATGGCCCTCGGGGCAGAGTCGGTTTTTGTCGGGTCGGGCATCTTCATGAGCGATGATCCAGAGCGACGGGCGAAGGCCATCGTCGAAGCAACGACCTACTGGCAAGACCCAGCCAAACTCGCCGAAATCAGCACCGGCTTAGGCGAAGCGATGCCCGGTCTCGAAATCGATCGCCTCGGCGACAGCGAACGGTTGTCTCAGCGAGGCTGGTAATGTCGAAAACCATTGGTGTACTGGCGCTGCAGGGTGGTTATCAAGCCCATCTGAAAGCGCTCGACACCTGTGGTTACAAAACCCTAGCCGTGCGCGAAATCTCTGATCTGCGCAACCTCGACGGCTTGGTCTTGCCGGGTGGCGAAAGTACAACCCAAATCAAGCTGATGAAACGTTTCGGACATTGGAGTGTCATCGATGAGTTGGTGCGCTCAGGCTGTCCGACCCTCGCGACCTGTGCTGGCCTGATACTGGCTGCAAGCCACGTCACTCAACCTAGTCAGGTATCATTCGGCTGGTTGGACATGGATGTGACTCGAAACGGCTGGGGTCGTCAGGTCCACAGTGGTGAAGGCCTGGCCGATCTCGAATCAACCCGCCCCCATTTTGGAGACGACCCCCTGAAACTCTTGTTTATCAGGGCACCACGAATCCAGCGAGTTGGACAGCGGGTCGATGTCCTTGCGATGACCAACGGTGAAGCTGTGATGGTCAGGCAGGGCGCGCTCATAGCAGCGAGCTTCCACCCAGAACTCACCGACGACCTAAGGGTTCATCGATTGACGTTTGGTTGAAGATCGGCGGCATGCTCGGACCGTGTCTGGAAGACCGCCAGTGAGTCCCTAAGCGATCGTGACCCTAGAATCTAGATACACATCTTGAACAGCGTTCAAGAGCTGTACGCCTTCGGCAACTGGGCGTTGAAACGCCTTTCGGCCAAGGATGAGGCCCATGCCGCCAGCGCGCTTGTTAATGATAGCCGTCTTTACGGCATCAGCGAAATCATTGTTGCCACTTGCACCGCCCGAGTTAATGAGGCCGTTCCGGCCCATATAACAATGGGCGACTTGGTAGCGACATAAATCGATGGGGTGATCCGTGCACAGACTGCCGTACATACCCGGGTGGGTTTTACCGAAGCCGATGTTGGAAAACCCACCATTATTGGTCGGCATTTTCTGCTTGATAATGTCGGCCTTGATGGTCACACCAAGATGATTTGCCTGCGAGGTCAAGTCAGCCGCTGTGTGGTAATCGACCCCATCTTTTTTGAAGCCACTGTTCCGTGTGTAGCACCATAAGATTGTAAACAAACCAAGACTGTTGGCTTCCTCGAATGCCTCCGCGATCTCGATAAGCTGGCGATTGCTATCCTCACTGCCGAAATAAATGGTCGCACCAACGCCGACGGCGCCCATGTCGAACGCCTGTTGAACACTACCAAATGAGATCTGCTCATAGGTCTGTGGATAGGTCATCAACTCGTTGTGGTTCAGTTTGACGATATAGGGAATCCGGTGGGCATACCTACGCGCTGTCGATGCAAGTACGCCGAGAGTTGAAGCCACACCGCTGCAGCCACTCTCGATGGCCAATTCGACGATTTTAGCCGGATCAAAATAAATGGGGTTAGGCGCAAAAGATGCACCAGCGGTATGCTCAATCCCTTGGTCGACTGGGAGGATCGAAAGGTAGCCGCTGCCGCCCAAACGACCTGTGTCCCACATCCATTGTAAGTTGCGGAGAACGGGGTTAGGTCGATCTGACTCCAACACAACCCGTTCGACAAAGTCGGGACCAGGTAGATAAAGATTGTCGGCGGAGATCGTCGAACATGTGTGCTCGAGGAGTGCGGCTGCATCGTGACCAAGAAGCTCGTTGTAATCCAAAGCCATTGTACGTTCCTATGTTAGGCAGGTTGGTTTGTGGCCCCAGGTCTATCAAATCAGTTCACCAGCAGCAACCCGTTCGATCGCCTATTTTCTCCTTTAGAGTCACATCTCTGTAGCCTGCGCTGGCGCTGGTTGGATGTCCGAGAGACTGGGCATCGAGAAAATTTAGCTCGTTTCAACGGAGATGATGCCTGTTTTCATGAGATAATCTGCTTTGAGGACTTGCATTTCATGAGGTCGTGTCTAATGTCCTTGCCAAAGGTAATAAGGAGAGAGCAATGGACGAGCAGACGTACGTGTACAACGCTGGCGATGCAGATTTTCAAGAACGGGTACTCCTCCGTAGCCAGGAGGTACCAGTCCTCCTCGATTGTTGGGCGACGTGGTGTGGCCCCTGTAAGACCATCGGGCCCATCCTAGAGACACTGGCCAAGGAATATGAAGGTCGGTTTGAACTGGTCAAAGTCGACATCGACAAAGCCCCTCAGGTCGCCATGGCACTCAGAGTCCAATCTGTCCCGACAGTCTATCTCTTCAAAGGCGGCCGACCCGTGGATGGGTTTCAAGGCGCTCAGCCGGAGTCTGCGATTCGAGCCCTGGTGGAACGGCACGTAGAAGCCCCTGAAATCGCGCCCATTGAATTGGCAAAGCGTGCTCTCGCGCGTGGAGATACCGACGCTGCAGCAGGCGCGTTTCGGACCGTGTTAGAGGGTGATTCTGAAGATGGCGAAGCGCTGCTTGGAATGGCCCGACTCGCACTTGGACACGGTGATGAAGGGGCTGCACTCGGCTGGCTAGACAAGATCACTGAAGGCAACCCGATGTACTCCAATGCAGAGAAACTGCGGGGGGTATTGAACTTTTCGAGCGACGCTGGTGACTTAGCAGCCCTGGTCTCCGCGACCAACACCGATCCGAAGAACGTGGACGCGTGGTATCGACTTGGGGCGACATACGCCGTCGCGGGTGAAATGAACGCTGCGCTCGACTCGTTTCTTGAAGTTGTCAAACACGATCGCAGTTTCCGCGATGATGGTGGACGGAAAGCAATGCTTTCGCTCTTTGAAGCCGTCGGTATGGATGATCCACTGGTCATTACCCATAGAAAACGCCTCGCCGCCTACTTGTTCTAAGCCAAGCGGTCAACTGAGACCGTCCCAGCCTATTTGTAAGTTACCACGGCCCTTGGTATACGCCATCTGGGTCTGAATCCGTTTATGGGGGCTGTGGTTTTGTACGATCAAAAGTGGTTTTCGAGTAGTTATTCAGAGGCGAGAGCCCGCTTCTTAGACCTGGTCTCAAGCGAAGGTGGCGTTCATACCGAATTGCCCATCACCGCTCTCGGACCAGATGGAGGCCCATTATCTATAGATATTGGATGGTTCGGGTCTCTCGAGGCGAAACGGGTCATCCTCCATATCTCGGGAACCCATGGGGTCGAAGGGTTTGCCGGTTCAGCCATTCAATTGGCAGCCATCGCAAATGGGATTTGTACTCCGGGAGACGCCGATGCCGTCGTTTTCGTCCATGTGCTCAATCCATATGGGATGGCCTGGGTCCGACGAGTAAACGAGAGCAATGTCGATCTCAATCGCAACTTCATACCGGACGGTTCACCGTACGAGGGCGTATCGGACGGATACGAAGCGATGAATTCCACCCTCAACCCCCAGAGTGGTCCACGCTTTGACTTTTTCTTGCTGAGAAGCTTAGCGAAAATTGTCCAACACGGTTATAGCACCTTGAAACAGGCGATTACCGAAGGTCAGTACGTCTATCCTAAGGGCTTGTTTTTCGGCGGACAAAAACTTGAAGAAGGGCCCCAAAAATATCTCCAATGGCTCGAGACGGCGCTGGGGCATGTCGAGTCGGTCTGCGCCATCGATGTGCATACCGGTCTGGGTAAATCCGGAGAAGATACACTGCTCATCGATGCCGGCAAAGACGATCCTGTGTACCAAAAGCTTCACTCGCTTTTCGGAGACCGAATTGCGCCGTGGGATGCTGACCAATCCATTGCCTACCAGATCAACGGGGGACACCCAGCGGCTGTATGTCGGCAATTAGGACACGCGAAAGTCGATTTTATCACCCAGGAATTTGGGACTATTGCCGGTTTAAAGGTGCTCTATGCGCTGCGTCAGGAAAATCGCTGGCATCAATGGGGAGACGGTCACTTAAAACACAGCTCCAAACAAGGGCTACTCGATGCCTTTGGCCCAGGGACTGACCGATGGCGCGTCGCTGTGTTACATCGAGGTATTGAACTCTTACAACAAGTCCAAAAACAGACTTTTAAATGAAACCATGCGCCTAGGCGTGCACGTCAAGACTCTACGGCAAGGTCACGCGACAAAAAGTCCCCCAGGCAGGTAGGTTATATACGTGACCAAAGAGCATCCACTCCACTAACTCTTCTCGACAGCTGTCCGCCAACCCGTAAGCGCACACGCAACTTCTCCCTCGGACATGGTCCGCTGAAAACGGGCATTTTCTTGCCAGGCGTCTTTGACCGCACTCAAATCCGCCCAAACGCCAACGGCGAGCCCGGCAAGGAATGCTGCCCCAAGCGCCGTGGTCTCGAGCATCGTGGGTCGTACCAACTCGACGCCGAGAAGATCGGCCTGAAATTGCATGAGCAAATCATTGGCCGCAGCCCCTCCGTCGACCTTCAATTGAGTGAGAGGTCGATTCAGATCTTGGCTCATGGCGTCGAGAATATCGTAGTTCTGAAATGCGATGCCTTCCAGTGTTGCACGGGCAATGTGGGCCTTCGTCGTACCGCGGGTGAGTCCAGTGATAAGCCCTCGCGCATCCGGTCTCCAATGGGGAGTCCCTAGGCCAGTTAACGCCGGGACAAAGTACACGCCGCCTGTGTCATCGACCTGCTTGGCTAACGCTTCGACCTCCGGCGCTGATTCGATCAACTCGAGACCATCTCGGAGCCATTGAACGGCGGCACCGGCGATGAAGGCCGAGCCTTCCAAAGCATAGGTCACCTCGTCGCCAATCTGCCAACCGACTGTTGTTAACAAACCGTTTTGACTCGGAACCGCTTGGTCGCCCGTGTTCATGAGAAGGAATGCACCGGTACCGTAGGTACACTTCGCTTCGCCTAGACCAAAGCAGGCCTGGCCGAAAAGAGCTGATTGTTGATCGCCAGCCATGCCCGCCACCGGAATCCCATCCGGTAGACCCGGAAAGCCAATGGTCGTCCCATAGACTTCACTGCACGTGCGAATCTCGGGAAGAACGCTTTTAGGAACCTGAAGGAGTTTAAGAAGCTCGTCATCCCACTGACGTGTGTGTAAATTCATCAGCATTGTGCGGCATGCGTTGGAGACATCCGTGACATGACTTTGACCTGACGTCAGCTTCCAAACAAGAAACGAGTCGATGGTCCCAAATGCAAGCTCACCTTTCGCCGCCCGCTGCCGAGCACCGGGGACATTATCGAGGAGCCAAGCCGCTTTCGTGCCAGCAAAATAGGCATCGATGACCAGCCCTGTCCGCTCTCGGATGAAATCTCCGTGGCCGTCTTGAGTCAGCGTCTGACACACACCAGCTGTCCGACGACATTGCCAGACGATGGCGTTATGAATTGAATCGCCCGTCTCTCTATCCCAAATCACAGCTGTTTCACGTTGATTGGTGATGCCAATCCCGGCAATTTGATCTGTCGCGATGCCCGCGTGAGCGACCGCGCCACCGACGGCGGCAACAACAGACTCCCAGATCGCGGCGGGCTCATGCTCAACCCAGCCCGGCTGTGGGTAAATTTGAGCAAACTCAACGGTATGACGGCCAAGGACAGCCAACGAATGGTCAAGAATGAGTACGGTTGTACCGGTGGTACCCTGGTCGATAGCCATTACGTATTTGCTCATGATGTCTCCCTCAATCAATTAGACCTAGACGCTCCGGTGCTCTTAGAAAATCGAGTATGTCGGCTTCAACTTGTTCATGCTCAACATCCAATGGGAGGATATGCCAGCTTTTCGGGTAAATGATCAAGCGGCGGTTCGGCGTCTCCAGGAGATCATAGAAAACTCGAGCATTTCGCACGGGCGCGACATGGTCGCTGCGCCCATGAAGAACAAGAACTGGCACACTCAAACGTTGCACCCGATCTGCCGCGAGCCCCTGTCCATCGAGCATGCTTGCTGCGGCGCTGATGGGCGTGCGGTCATAGCTGGGCATGGATGCAGCAATAGCGGGATCTGACACATCCGGTCCATTGGCTTTCTTTACGAACGGATAGACTGCAGCGATAGGAATCTTGCGCGCCAAAGACAGCACCGTCTGGCTTTTTAAATCCAGTTCGAGAGGGACTGCCATGGCCACAAGTCCACCGACTCTCTGCCCTCGCTCTTGAGCGATGACAGTCGAGAGCAGTGCGCCCATTGAAAAGCCGATAATAAATACTTTCTCATGGCGCGCTGACAGCTCATCGAATGACCGACGGGCTGCGACAAGCCAGTCATTCCAGCCCGTGTAGCGCAAATGATTTGGTGTTGTGCCATGACCCGGCAGCAAGGGTGCGCTGACGTCGTAGCCTTGTTCCGACAAAGCGCGCGCTAAAGGGCCGAAAGTGTACGGGCTTCCCGTCAAACCATGAAGAAGTAAAACGCCCGGACCCTCACCAGAGTATCGGAGAGGACGAGCACGAGGATTAATTGAAAGTCCAGACATTGAGGCTGCCTAGCACAATGAGCATATTGGGACAACTCTCCTCACGGAATTGTCACCGTCGTTCCCCTCTACGAACGCTGGAAGCGAACCCGGCGATGCAGAGGCCAAAGACAGAGTAATGCAAACCAAATCAACCCTGATGACTGATCATTATTCGCTGAGCTACAGGCGCACCCTGTGTTGGAGCCTATGGCTAATTTCTGGCTAATTTCAGGGCGATTGTCGGTGACCACCTGAGTTTGTCCTGCGGGCATCTGAATCTCGATCACCGACGCACCGGGCACGTCTGATTGGCGAATCGTCTCACCTTCCTGACGGACAATCACGTTGGGATTAGCCCCATCTCGCTCGCGAAAACGGAGCCCACTTTCCGTCTCGATGATTGCATTGTCCCAGTCTGGGCGACCCATGACACACGACACGCGGCGCACAGCATTATACACGTTTGATTGACTTTCCAAATCTCGATTCCAGGCAAATACCGGGTCAACAGTCATCTCCTCTGGACTCATGGTGGAATAGAGCCGTGTGAGATATGGATTTCGGCTAAACAAGGCACCTATCCCCTGTCGCACATCATTAATCTCTGACCCGAGTCGCGCCACTAATGCGTCGATGTCGACCTGGATTAAGTCGGCCGAAGGACTGCCTTCGAAGCGTCGAGGTCTCATTAAGAATTCATTAATGTCGATGGTCTCCGGGAGTGAGATTACGCCCCGGGCGATCCGGGCTAGATCGCTGTCATTCTGATTCAGTTCAGACCTTAGAATAGACTCGATCCGACCCCAGAGAAAAGCGCCATCATCAGAGGGTCCAATCCGTCGAATGGCATCGAGCGCATCCTCGCTGACAGTCGCCAGAAAGACAGCACTTTCATGGGCCCCGGCAAAATCGGTCACAAAAGCTTGTCCACCGGCTTCATCGACGGCTTGACTGACAACATCTGGGTAATTTGAACCACGATTACCCCAATCGATGGTCGATTCATTAATGGCCACGTGCCGGTAATTTGTCGACACCCCTCGGGCATCTGCCAGCAAGTGAACAATGATGCCCATATCGGGATTGGCGGCCACCGATGTGGGCACGATGGGTACCGCTGGAATGTCACCCGCAAAACGTAAGCTCAAGGGCTGCACATCACCGCTGTCAGCCGCTGGGAGAAGCTTCAGGGCAATAAACGCACTGCCCATTTCAACGTAGGGTGCGAGCGTTGCATCAGCTGCATCGGGAATCTGGTATTCGTTTGCGTCGAGCCAATCTCGTAACGCATCGACAGACGTGGGAAGAAGAACCGACAGGTCATAGGGTCCAACGGCTTCTCGGGACAAAACCGCCACCGAGTCAGCCCCGTCATCTTGCACACCCGTGTCTGCTCCTCCCGCCTCAAAAAGCTCTGGTTCCGCCCCATTTCGAGAATCGAAGATGCAGTCATCATCGACTTCTGTTCTCAGATTAAAACGAGGTCCAAACTGATTATCGAGCTGAGTGAATAATTGGTCGGTCGACAAACCGTATTCTACATCACGGGGCACCGGTAAAAGCCAGCCAAACTCAGTGGGCGGGCCTTGGTAGGTGATCCGAACATGCATTTCCAAACCGTCGTCGATCTTCGAGAATAAAATTCGCTCGGCGGCCTGGTTGACGGGCGTTCGCGCGTTACAAAAAAGTCCACCGCAGGCAAGAGCGGCCGCCGGTGAAAGTAAGAGACAGAGAATCAGTATAAAGGGCATAAGTATATCTCCCAAAGGTATTGCGTGGGACCAGACGCAGATTGCGGCGAGTCTTACACAAATGATTGACCACACCCTGTTTTTTTTCACATACTGCAGCCAGGAGGTCCGAAGCCAAAGTGGACTTTGGGACAGATTCAATGCTCGAGGGAGGGACTGGGAACATGGCTAAATTGAACGTGATTACCGCTTTTTGGATTGGGCTTATTGCACCATCTGTAGCCGCTGCATGTGGTGGTTTTTTCTGTAATGCCCAACCTGTGGATCAGCAGGCTGAGAGAATCATTTTCGTCCAAGAAGATGAGAACACAGTCACCAGTTACGTAGAGATCCAATATCAAGGTGCTCCAGACGCGTTTGCATGGATCGTCCCTGTACCCGCCGTCCCAGATCTCGACACCTGGCAGTCTATGTCGTTTAACGCCTTGGACTTAGTGACAGAACCGCAGTGGAATTTCCAAGACGATTGTTTTTTCCTTGAAGCCGACGCGCCTGCTGCCAATCGAGCTGGTGAGGATGGCGGTGATCCTGTGATCGTCTTAGATCAACGGCGGGTTGGCCCATTCGACACGGTCACACTCCAGTCCGCAGACCCAAGAGAACTTGTGCAGTGGCTGAGAGACAATGAATACCGAATTATACCTGCCATGGAACCTTTTATTGCCTTATACACTGCAGAAAATATGAAGTTTCTGGCAATGAAACTGGCTCCGGGCGAAGACACTGATTCAATTCAGCCCATTAAGATGACCTACACAGCCGCGAATCCTGCCATCCCACTCCGGCTCACAGCCGTGGCAGCTCAGCTAGAAATGGGTGTGAAAGTTTGGATTCTCGGCGACCAGAAATATGGAGCACGAAATGTACCTGATATCGCCATCGGTGATGATGAAGTGGTGATGGACTTTAATCGATGGGAGAACAATTATTTGCCTTTGGTCGCGCGAAAGGTCGATGCCGCTGGTGGAAAAGGATTCGTCACAGAGCTCGCCGAGCCAACAGAAAGACTCGTAGAGATGGTCCGCGATAGCGTCGTACCTGATCGGGTGGGCCAAGAAGGGATTGACGCCCGTGATGCTCTGGCTGAACTCCTAGCAAGCAAGCCGTATATCACGCGGTTGTACACGCGACTCAGCCCTGAAGAGATGGACATCGACCCCATCTTCGAGCGGATTGATGGCCCTGATGTATCGAACATTCATGTGATTGAATCAGAACGCAACGCTGAGGAAGAAAACCTCTGCGATAATGGCGAATTACCCGAGGTGGATGCCTGTGCCTTTGAAGCGTGCGGCGCGGGTGGTCGGTGCGCCGAACTCGATCAGGCGCAGGGACAACAGCGCGCTGGTTGCGCTTGCGTGGATGGCACCATAGCGAGGGCCGGTTTTGATCCCCAAGGACGACAAATCGTCTCGTGTGGAGATGCGCGCATTGATTTTAGCAGCGCGCCGATGGACTCAGGGCAAATCCAATTTCCAGACCTATGTTCGTCGGGGAACTTCTGTGGCCAAAACGGAGAATGCCTCACCTTGAATGGATTTCCAGCATGCCGATGTCAGCAGGGTTTTGTCGCAATCCCAAACATCGATGCACAAGGCATGCTCACGCCAACCTGCGTCGCATCAACGGCCGCGAATATGCTCGACTTATCGAGCATTGAATTAAGAGAGCCTAATCTGCCCTATCCAGGCCGGGTGACTGCAATGGACCCCATGCCAGTAGATATGGTGGACGATCAAATGGATATGACCCAAGAGCCTATCGACCCGGCGACGCGTCCTCAAGGGATGATGACATCGAGCGGCAGCGGCGGAGGATGCCAAAGTCATGGACCTCAGTCGGGCTCGCTCTGGATGCTCATGGTGCTCATCGGCTTATGGAGAGTGAGGAAAGCCAAGCTTTAAGAGCCGTTACTGCATCCTCTTCAAGACCAATGTGTTATTTTTTGTCACATCTTTAATCAGCAGACGGTCGCCGTCGATGGTCCAGATTTGAGATGCAACCTTGTCACCCTTCTTGGTCTCAATGGTCAGTACGTTACCCTCGCGTTTTAAGGTCTTGTACGCTGTTTTTTCTGCGCGGAGCTGGCCCATGAACGTGCCATTGGTCGCAAGTTCATTACTGCCAAACTGGATCTCCATCTTGAGATTTTGAAACATCTGCATGGTCATCGCACGCTGACCTTCAGGTAGTTTCTGGAATTCGGGTAGGGCCTCAATCCCTTTGGGATCGATGGTCCAGCGGCCAGCGAGGCCTTCTGGGGGGGTACCAGCCGGAACAGCAGGCTCAACGGGCTTGTCTGGAGTCGCGCCTTTTTTGGCCGCTGTTGGGTGTGCTTTAGCACAGACATTCATGGCTTCGCCAACCGCTTTTTTGATGTCCTCTGGACTGGCTTTGCCGGCGGCTTTGAGGGCTTTGACGGAATCGAGTGCGGCCAAACACTCTGGGCTCCGCTTCGAATCCGATACTTTCGGTGTCACAGCCGTCTTATTTTTGGCGACAGCTTTTGGTTTGGCAGACTCGACAGGTTTTGTCTCCTCAGGCGCACTTTGAGGCGCACTGGGTTTCTCACAACCGGTCAATGCAAAGGAGAGAAGTAAGGCAGCGAATGCCGAAATACGAACCATGATGGCTCCCTTCTGAGTAGCTCTATCGTCGTTAATCAAGTCTGCCAAAGCACAGTCAGTGGCAGAGACTTTGTTTGCAGAAACCAGTGCCGCTATGCCACATCGGGACCATTGACGCCATGTTAATTGCTCGACTTGCGTTTGAAAAACATCGGTTGACCGGCCGTTCGAACGATCAGCCGGTCACCCTTCTGAAGAAAGTGTTGTGTGCGCTTCTCGCCGTCAATCAATGTCTCTACCGCCAAATTATTGCCTTCTCGCCCGGTCATTTTGTAGCTGACAACTTCGTCTTGGGCGCGACCTAAGAAACGGCCCTTCACTTTGATGGTCTCCTTACTCAGCGTCAGCGAAATATCTGACTTTGAGAGCACCAGCTCAGCATTCTTCCGCTTATCCTCCGGGATCATTTTAAATTGCTGACTGTTCTTCACCGCATCAGCATCAAGGACCCAAAGCCCCATGAGTTCATCAGGGGGTGTGATCGCTTCGGGCTCTTTGTGGTCTTTGTCGTCAGCGTCGTCGCCATGTTTGTGCTCAGGCGCTGGTTTGGAGGTTATTTTTATACGAGTCGCACCAGCGAATTTCTTACTTATCTCGTCTAAAGCGCCTGACTTATTCGATTTTTCAATCTGGTCAGAGTCGGCAGATGGACCTTGCGCTGTCTTCTTTTGATTACAGCCAAAGACACAGAGGCTAAGAATCAAGATTTGCAGTCGCTTTGCGTTCAACATGTCAGCACCTTCGCTTTTCATTTCCCAAGAGACATCGCGTGTCTGGTCTTGATCTACAGGCAGTCTGGGTCGAAGATCAATCAACTAAGTTGAAAATACGTTTCGATTCATTGAGTCGTTCCAGCAGAATCCATCAGTCTTTTTTCATACGTCGGATGAACACGACGAAAATAAGGATAAAACCGCCTGCGACCAGAAACACCAGCTGATTATCTTGAATCAATCTCAACGCCTGGGCTCCGTAGGTCAAATACAGAGTATAATAAACGCCTGTACTCAAGGCGACTGCGATCACATCTGCGACAAGAAACCGAGGTACGGGCATCCGACCGAGACCCGCTGCCAACAAAAGCGCGTTCCGGACACCAAAGGGGATAAACCGACCCACGATGAGCGCAAATGAACCATAACGCCGATAAAACCCATCCACCTTGTCTATTCGTTGAGGCGACAACATAGATGAAAACCAAGACACCTCGGCCAATTTGGGACCAAAATAGCGCCCGAGGCCGTAGCAGATGAAATCGCCACAGAGTATGCCAAAAAATAATCCATAGAAAAGGGGCCAGACAAGCTCCGCATGCTCTAATCCCAGGCTTGCCGCTGAAAAAATAATGACGTCTTCAGGAATCGGTAAATTGAAACCGGATATGGCGAGCAAAGCGAAGATGAACCAAGGGGCGAACTCCGCATTGGCATTGATCAGGAGTATCATCTGGTCGAGCCAGTCCATCTTGATGCTCTCCTTGGAACAGCAATCTACTCTAAAAACGGGAAGCTGAAGTAGCCAAAGGCCCCCTAGTCCGCGTCTTCGTCTATCGTGCGTCCAACCATCCAGTCAACATCAACATCGACGGTGAGGACGCCGTTGGCTCGCAGTCGATCCCCAAGATAGGCCTCGGCGGTCTGTCTTGGGTAAACTAAGCCCGCTTGGCCCTCTCGGCAAGATGGTAATGGATCCAAATACACGTCTGGATGGGGATGCATGAAGAAGGGAATAGAATAACGGGGGCCAGTCGCGGTCTGAGGCGCTCTCACTCGATGTGTCGTGGCTGGAATGAGGCCATTGGTCAAGCGCTGCATCATATCCCCCGTATCAGCGATCAACTGGCCTGGTACGGGCATAATCGGCAACCAGTCCCCATTTCTTTTCTTGAGTTCTAAACCCGGGTCAGAGGCCTCAACTAATAAGGTGATCAAATTAATGTCTTCGTGGGCCGCCGCCCAAATGCCGTCAGTCGACGGCGTGGGCTCGGGATATCGAATCATTCGGAGAACCGTGTTGCCTCCCTGAACCATTTGGCTAAACGTCTCTTCCGGTTCTCCAAGGTAGAGAGCGAGTGCGCGCAGAATATTCAGGCCGGACCCATGCAAAGCGCCCCAGAGGGCCAGGCTATCGGACTTGAAAGTGGGCACTTCAATGGGCCAAATGTTGTCCGGGATGCGTCGCCGCAGCGGATTGTCATGACCAAATTCAGGTCCAACGTGCCAAAACTCCTTCAAGTCCGCTGCGGTTGCATCTTTCGCTCGTTCTTTACCGAAGGGCGTGTAGCCGCGCTGACGGCCCATCTTTCGCAGTTCATATTTGCTTTTCTTGTGGGAATCCATTTCGAAAAGAGTCTTCATAGACCCGTAGGCGCCCCTCAAAATCGGGGGCTCTATCCCATGATTTTCGATCGCGACAAAACCATATTCGACAAAAGCTTTGCCTAGGTCATCAACGAATACACGCCTACGCGCAGGATTAGTCGACATAAAATCGTCGAGGTCTACGACTGGAATCGTCTGTTTCAAAACCACATCCCAAACTTAAATGGGCTCATCAGAGCACGGCTCAACAATAGGGCGGAACAGTCATTGGTCTAGATAGTCGCTCGGAACCTGCCAATACGCCAATTTTGCCCCTGGTTTCTGTCGAAGTTCTAACAACATAGTCCACATGTACGGCCGTTCTTGATCAGAGAAGCCAACTGAGGCAAGTTGCCATAGATGAATGACGATGGAATCCGTAGGAAGGGTGTCTTGGGTCCCAAACAATCAACATTACGTGTTTTTGGATTTGCTGGCCTGGGCGTTTTAGGCTTGTCCATCTCGGGCTGTACACGAACCGCCGATGAAGCGACATGCGACAAGCTTTACACGCATATCATCGCACTCAAAACGGCCGGTGAGCCTGAGATCGTCAGGAAAGTGGAAGCCGATAAATTGGAATATCAGCGCTTCGATTTTCTCGAATCGTGTGTGGGCAAGTACAATCGAAAGTTGACGACATGTTCACTGGGCTCAGATACGCTTAGAAAACTGGAATTATGCACAAATGAGTAAGGGTAAATCCAAAGACGAAAATCAGCTGATGACCTGGTTAGAGACTGGTCTGGATAAAGGAACTGGAGTCTCACAGCACCTTGTCAACAATTGGCTGGATTGGATCAAAGCTGGACCTGCGCAAGACATGGGTCGCCAGCTCATCGGCCAAGTAAAAGAGAAATATCCAGACACCATTGAGGCGTGGGTTCGCTTAGTAGACGCTGGGGTTGCTCATGTATCAAAGCAAAACTCGCCTCCTGATGCGAAAGACGATTTGAATCAAGACGAGCTTTCGGAGAGTGAGCAAACTGACCCGAGTCAGTCCAGTTAACGGATCTGTGGTTTCAGCCTGGAGTCTTGACGTAGCAATAAATCCTGAGCAGAGTCGGTGCGAGAAATCTGGACCAAAGCACACGGAGTAAGATGATGAGAATGATATTGGTGGGACCCCCTGGCGCGGGTAAAGGCACACAAGCAGCGAGACTATTAGACCGCTTCAAGATACCTCATATCTCAACGGGAGATATGCTGCGAGCCGCTGTAAAATCCGGTACGCCCCTGGGCGTCGAAGCCGCTGGCTACATGAATCGAGGCGCATTGGTGCCCGACGAGGTTGTCATCGGTATGGCCATCGAACGCATCAGTCAGCCAGATGCCTCATCGGGCTTTATGTTGGACGGTTTTCCCAGAACTCGACCACAAGCAGAAGCACTCGAGGCAGCCCTTGTGGACGCGGGCATAAAGCTTGATGCGGTCATCTTGATCCAAGTGGATGACAGCCTGATTATCGAACGCATCACCGGTCGACGAACCGATCCTGAAACAGGTGCAATTTACCACATGACCTTTAGTCCGCCACCTGCGGATGTAGTGGACCGACTCGTCCAGCGCAAAGATGATACAGAAGAGGCCTGCGCAGCACGCTTGGTCAAATATCACTCGGACACAGCCCCGATCATTCCCTTTTACGAGTCACGGGCTCTGTTGACGAGAGTAGACGGTCTTGGCAGCCCCGACGAGGTGACAAAGCGCATGATCGATGCCATCGAAGGCCTGAGCTGACCCGATAATAACCAGACAGACTCATCCGGTGCGCATACACCGGAGTGCCTGTCTAGTCCGCTAAAACAGCCTTAAGATCGGTTTAAGCCCGGTAGACTCGAACACTGTCCATTGTGATGTCTTCCAATGGCTTATCTCGACCATCCCGTGGGCTGTTGGTTATGATACTGATCAGCTCAACACCCTCGACAATTTCTCCGAAAATGGCGTGCTTATCATCGAGCCATGGTGTGGCGACTTCAGTGATGAAAAATTGGCTACCACCGGTATTGGGGCCTCGATTGGCCATGCTCAGGAGCCCTGGCCGGTCATGCCTTAAACTGGGATCGAATTCATCTGCGATACAGTAGCCGGGCCCGCCGACACCGACGCCTTGAGGACACCCCGCCTGAATCATAAAATTCGGGATCACACGGTGGAATAAGATGCCATTATAAAATGGCCCGTCGGTGATAGCACCTGTTGCCAAACCAACAAAGTTGGCGACGGTTACGGGCGCTTCAGACTCGAATAAGCGGGCTTTTAAAGTACCCATTCGAGTGGTGATATCAACGTAGAGGTCACCCTCGCCGTCAACGTCGATGGGGGGTGGTGTAAATAAATCGGACATGTCACTCTCCTAGTCGGCCTCAGGATTTATCTGGGCTGTTTAATCTGCGGCAAGATAGGTCACCTGGACTAGAGACGCAATGGCGAGACAAAAACGAGGACGTCTCGGAGACATCCCTTTCAAATTAAGGTGAGCTGCATGCAAGACATCAACTTCAAAGTTGACTCGACATCCCGGTTGGCTGCGGCCATCAGAACGGTCATGGGTCTGAGCCATAAGAAGGCGAAGCAAATCGTGTACACAGGAAAAGTTCGGGTCGATGGAAAACTCGTCCTAGACCCTGCACACCCCCTCAAGGCTGGCCAAACCATAGACGTGAATTGGACCCGACCGAAGCCCAAACAGGGGCGTGTTGCATCAGAATACCTGGTGTACCGTGACGCGGAGTTGATCGTGCTCAACAAGCCGGCCGGTCTGCTCTCGACGTCTACAAGTCAGGCTGAGCGAGACACGGCGCTCACGGTCGCACGAACACTATGCCGCGGCGGCAAGCCACCCCATGTCGTACATCGACTAGACAAAGACACATCTGGGCTGATTCTTTTTGCTCGGGGTACGAAAGCCGCTCGCCAGATGCGCTTACTCATTGATGCAAACGAAGTTCAGCGCACGTATTTCTGCGTGGTAAATGGCATTCCCACTCCAGCGGAGGGGACCATCAGCAGTACCCTACTGCGCGACAATGGACAGGGTCGTCGGGGCTCACGCGATGGATCTTTTCGGACACAAAAACCAACCAAAACACTTTCGATAGAGACCCCGAAATATGGCAAACATGCCATCACGCATTACCAAAGTGTAGCGCAAGAGGGTCGACGCTCCGCCATCGAGGTGCATTTGCAAACGGGCCGCACACACCAAATCCGCATTCATATGGCGGAACTTGGCTGCCCGCTGCTGGGCGAGCGGGTATACGCTCGACAGGCCGACGCACCGCGCCATGCCTTACATGCCGGCCGCTTGAGCCTACCTCACCCATTCAAATCGGAAAAATTAGATTTCAATGCCCCCTGGCCGGATGACCTGGAAAAATTGACTCCGATTGGCGTCAATTGGTGATTTCGCGTATTAAGTTGTATGGAAACGGCCCTTTGTAGATGTCTCATGAGCGGGAGGAGCCACATGCTCAAGCAAGCCATTTACCTTTTTATGTTCACATCCACTGTAGTTCTGAGCGTGGGATGTAACGATTCGTCGACCAACGATCGTTGCCTCGTCTCTTCCGACTGCCCCTTGCCACTGATCTGCTACGGAGCTGTCGAATCAACCGAAACAGAAACCGCTCGATCGGGTCGCTGTATCCAGGAGTGTCGATTGGACAGCGACTGCATGGAGGGCTTGTGCATCGATTCGGTGTGTAGGACGCCCGAAGGCAGTTGCCGCACGAATGCGGATTGTGTTGAATTCGGGCGCACATGCGACCCGGGTACCCGGCGCTGTGTCGCCCCCTGCGGACCAAACTCCAGCTGTCCTCAGGGTACGCGATGCGTGAACGAGCAGTGCCAATCAACGGGTATGGCGGCCGATGCCAACCGGCCTCAGCCTGTAACCGATGCACGAATCACCCGAGACAGGGGGCAAGCCAGGGATGCGACCAGCAGGCCTCTCGATGCACAATCTCAGCCTCGAGATGCAGCCGTTCCAATGCCTGACCGAGCGATTCCTTCCGCACCAGACATGGGCATGGTCAATCGCGGTAATGGACAATACGGTGACAATTGCCGATGTGGGGCCGAATGCAACAGTGGGTTGTGCGTACCCAATCCCTATCGACAATTCGCAGGTGAATGCAGTCAGCTTTGCGGACAAGGCAATGGCTGCCCAAGTTCGGCAAGCTGCATCCAGGTGTCAGTCCCTGGTCCAAGCCAAAACTGTCCGCCAGCAGGACTTCCTTTCGCAGAGGGAGAGATCATTTCCGTTTGTGCCGTCAACGAAACGGGTATCCCATGTCAATCAGGGGAGAATTGCGCCATCGGGGGCGTATGCTATCCGCCCCCAAATCCCGTGGTTGGGCAAGTTCAAGTCCAAGCCGCTTGCGCTGCAGCCTGTACTCAAAACAATGAATGTCCAGTTGGATTTAGCTGTCAAAGGATCCCGACAGATGGGGGTCAATTCATCAACATCTGTGCGCCTGAAGCTCAAGTATTCCAATGCCCTGATGGAAGCAATCAAAGCTGCGGCGACGTCTGCCCTATCGGCCCAGCTGATGATGAACTCAATATCAGTCACTGCATTGTGTTAGCACCGAATCAACCCGGGTATTGTTCATGCTCATGCAATTCAGCAGCACAATGCCCCGCCGGCTACGCATGCAGCCGAAATGTAATCGACACCCAGGACCCAAGACGACCCGGCATTTGCCTGCCCATCAGTGGATATACGTGCCCACTTGGAAATGAGAGTTGTTTATCACAGGGCTGCGCTGGGCAACTGGACGCTGAACTGATCAGTCGATGCACAGCACCTTGCAGCAATTTGAACGATTGCCCCACTGGATACCGATGTATGGGAATTCCAGGTGAGGACGGCACCTACTGCGTTGCGAATCCCTGATCAGTCGAGTTCAAAACCGCCTGATTTGAAAAAACAATCGGAAGGACGCCGGCTGGGTTTACGAAAATGAGCGTCACCCTGGAGGTGACTAATAGCGACTTGCGAAAATACCGGATGACGGTAAAATCAAAACGTACAGAGTGTGTGACCGACTTGGTCGGTTCACGTTTTTGATGGAAGAAAAGGAGATAAAATTATGGGTCGAGCCCGCTCCGCGATTGCGGCTCGTACGAGCATACAAGTTTTGCAAAAAGCATTACTAGACGCCTTCTCAATGAAAGAAACTGCTCAAGAAAGTCACGACGACTTTTTCGACGCAGTCAACTTTTGTCGGGAAAACAGCGAGGAATTCAACGGCGAGGACGGTCAAGAGGGCTGGTATTTCTGGCAGGTTGGTGAATGGGCCATCGCAGGCGATATCAGTTTGCGTCTGTGCCGCTCGCAAGACCGGTTGGAAGTCATCAGCACGTCGGTTGGTGAACTTGTGGCGGCAGGGGTGGACAGTAGCTTTCAATACGCATTCTTCGCCCGATTTGAGCAGGGTGAGACCAAGAGGTTACTCCTGCTTGAAGACGAGGAAATTGTCGAAGAAGGCTTTCCCATTTCGGCCGAACGTGGCCAATTTATCGACGACTTCGATGAAGAGGAGGCCGAACGCTTATGGGTCAGTTTCGAGTTGCCGACCTTTGAGCACGATCCAATCGAAGGGCCGTTCGCCTGTGTCGGCTCGCAGTCTCAGTGAGCCTCATGGCCTGAAATGGCCATCTCCCACCTGGCCCCCCCCTCGACCTAAGCAATAGAGACTCAGCGTCTTTTGAAATAGGTTGTCGGATCACCCCAGCGATGCTGACCGTGGATAATGACATTGCTACTTTGATCAGTTTCCATTTTAAGGGACCACCTATGGCCGGTCGACTCGTGTATGAATGATCTTGCACCTGTTTTTTCATACCCGCTTGTCCTGGCAAGAGATTCCACTTGCGCCCCGTCAAAAGTCTCCGGGTATGCGATTGTAAATCGCTCGATGTCTGTAAAACTCGCTCCGAAATGAACACCGTGAAACCTGGAGTACTCAAAGCCGATTGCAGTTTGTTTTTGCAAAGGCGCAGACCAATGGGGCTGCTGACTCAGAAGAGGCCAAATCAGCCCAGGCTTTGTCTCATTGGCCGTGCGCAAGTCGGCTGTGACTTGCGTCGGCGATTCGGCAGGTTCATCGAATTTGATTAGGATGTGCCCATCACTGTCATGCCGGGCAGTGACGTGCGCCTGGCCTGGCTGAACGCGCCAGCCTTGCGTATGCAGCTGCTGGATGATAGCGCTTCTCAAGACCTGCCCGCGGGCGAGCGTCAACCATCTGAGTCGATCTAAGCGATGGGCCGGCTTAACGGCTGTCAGCTGCATATGGTGGTGAATCTCAAACCCAACGATTTTATGTTTGATACGGGACGGAATCAACGCGGTGAGCGCCGGACTGAGGTGCTTGGCGAGAGACAGACTGTCTTGCAGGTTATATTTCCGTTGGCGCTCATGGGTTCGTTTGATATCGACAGCCGCTGCTTTTAGGAGTGTTTTCATGCGCGAATCACTGGATTCAGGCTGGGTCTTTGGCCCGGCCTCAGGTGCGACGGCTGTTTCATTAAGCTTCGCTGGTTTTGACGACTTGCTACAGCCTGATAAAGACATGAAAAGCAAGACCAGAAGACAACGCATGGCTGACCCTATCGGTAGATATAGGGGTCTCAATATCATGCTTCAGACGCTTCGCCTATGGTCAATCAATGGGAGCAAGGCTTGAGCATCCTTGTTGAGGGTGGTAGATGGTTACTGATGCCTTTTCTCGAGCAGATGACGTGACCAAGAAAATTCTCATAGCCGAAGACGACTCAACGATTTCTGGAACACTGGAAGCGCGCTTAAAGAGGCAGGGTTACGGATTGTTCTTTGTGCGCAAGGGCCATGAGCTGATGGAAACCTTCAAGGCCGAAAAGCCCGACCTGGTGATCATTAGCCTGACCATTGACGAAAATAAGGGCGTAGACGCATGCAGGACCCTCCGTTCTATGCCTCTAGGCGCATTGATTCCTGTTTTACTATTGGGGACAGGAAATGAGTCCATCACATCTGCGCAGCACGCGATCGCCATGGGGGCTGACCATTTTTTTCAGAAGCCAGAGCAATTGGCAGACTTGGTCGGTAAAGTAGAGAATTATCTTGGGAGAGGCCAGACTCAAGACCTAGATCCAAATCCCACCCAAAACCCGAGTCCACTGCCGCCACACGCCGATCAGAGTGGCAATGAATGGAGTGATTTGGACGATCTGCTTCGGCCAGACCCTGAGATTGAGACGGCGCTAGAAACCAGCTTTTCACCAAATGAGACGGCGCCGTCGCTCGTGGATTTAATGGTCAATACTCGCGCTGAAATCGGGCATAATGGGCTCCGCTCCGACGGATTCGATCCAGTAGGCGTTACGACGGCTCTGCTGACACCGGACGCGGCATCGCCAGACGAGGTGTCCCCAGCATCTCTTGAATTCAGGGCACCCATTGCGAGGGCTGCGGCCGACACCCGTCCGACCCAAAATGAACTCATTTTTGGACAACCGATCATGCTCTCTCAGCGAGGATTGGAACACGTCCTTTGGCAGATTTCAAAACTCGGGATTAGCGGCCGCGTCGAGATCGCCAGCAGCGGTGTCTTACGCCGTATCTTCTTCGATCGAGGCCGTCCAAGTTACGTCGATAGCAGTGCTGAGTCGGAAGATTTAGCGGCACACCTATGTAGTGAAGGACTGATTCCAGCCGTCGCCCTTGCGCAAGCACGACAACAGGCCCACTCCATGGGTATCGGTGTCGACGAAGTGTTGATCGAATCGAAGCGTGTGACAGCCGCCGAGGTCTACGACCGACTGAAAACTCACATCACGACCAGTCTCTACGACCTCTTTGCCATCGAAGACGGAGAATCAGTCGTAATCAGGGATGGACCAAAGCCATTGGATCCAATCGATCTTGGCCTATCCATGGGCCGCTTAATTATCGATGGCGTCAATCGAAAGTTTGGTCGACTCAGACTCTACCAAGTGTTCGGCACTGGGCGTTTAATCCCCGTGCGTAATAAGACGGCTAAAACTGAGCAAAACGGCCTCCTAAACGCCGATGAAATGAAAATACTCAATGGCTGTGATGGCCGTCGTTCGGTCATCGAAATTGCTCGCAGCATGACCCTGACCGACACGGATGTTCTTGCGTTTTTATATGCGTTGTCAGTCATCGGGTTCGTCGATGCCCCATCCATCGGACCTGGACAACAGCTTGCGGTCAATGAGTCTCTAAAGCAACGCGCCTTGGCGCCCAGAACAGCAGACCAAATGCCGGGCTATTCCGACTTGGTCTCGTCCATGTACCAAACTGTTTTATCGACGGATTATTTCAATGTCCTTGGGATCGGTCGCGGAGCCACTCAGGCAGAGCTGCGGGTCGCCTATGAAGGATTAACTCAACGCTTTAATCCGCACCGGGTTGGCCGAGACAGTCCCCTCTGGTTTCAAGTTAAAGAAATTTCAACGGTCTTGGATGAAGCCTATCGATTGCTCTCAAATCAAAGACTGCGCATGCGTTATGAAACGGCGATTTCTTAAATACAAGGCGACCCAAATGGCCCGATTGACAGTATTGACCTGGCCCGATGAGGCCTTACGTATCGTGGCCAAGCCGGTCGACTATTTCGATCAGGGCCTCGCTCAGCTCGTCGATGATCTGTTCGAGACAATGTATGCGGAGAAAGGTGTCGGTCTAGCTGCAACTCAGGTGGGCGTTGATCGTCGCCTTTTGGTTGTCGACTGCGGCCAGGACGAGCGCGAACCGTATGCGCTGATTAACCCAGAACTTGAGTCATACGAGGGCGAGTTGATTTGGCCCGAAGGATGCCTGTCAATCCCGGGTGTACGCGCTGACGTGACCCGACACGCTCACATTGTGGTTCGATACAAAGATCACAGTGGATTGGACCATAAGCTGTCAGCCAACGGCTTGTTGGCCGTCTGTCTTCAGCATGAGATAGATCATCTCGATGGCAAAATGTATTTTGATCGACTGGGGATGCTCGAACGCCGTTCAGTTTTGAATGCCTACCGGGATTATCTCGACACTAAGGATGATGAGAAGGACGACGACGTTTAGCTATGCCGGCACTCAATATCTTATTCATGGGGACGCCTGACTTTGCCGTCCCATGCCTTAAAGCCCTGCTTCAATCACAACACAATGTCGTTGCGGTTGTCAGTCAACCCGATAGAAAAGTCGGTCGTGGACGAAAGCTTGCAAAGCCCCCGGTCGCAGCCTTGGCTGTCGAATCAAATTGCCCCTTATTTCAATGGGACAGGCTCAGTAGTGAAAGCTATGAAACGCTGCGCGAGTTTCCCATAGACCTGGCGGTGGTGGTCGCCTACGGCAAAATTCTTCCACAACGCTATCTAGATTTACCGACCCATGGCTGCTTGAATGTGCATTCGAGCCTGCTGCCGAAATGGCGAGGTGCAGCACCGATTCAATGGGCTATAATCAATGGAGATGTGCTCTCTGGGGTCACCATAATGAAGCTGGACGCGGGTATGGATACCGGCGATGTTGCCGCCCAGAGACAGATCGCCATTGGGCCTAATATGACAGCAGGAACACTCCACGACCAGTTGTCTGTCATGGGCGCTGACGTGCTTCTTGAGGTCGTCAACTCAATCGCTGAAGGGCACGCTCGCTTCACGCCTCAAGACCACTCTCAAGCAACCCATGCCAGGCGCTTAGAAAAGCGAGATGGCGCTGTTAATTGGGACCAAGACAATGCCCTTGTCCACAATCATATACGCGGGATGCACCCGTGGCCTGGGGCGTACATTCCCAGCGAGTTTGGACCCATCAAGATCCATAGTTCGATCCTTTGTCTGAACACCGGTACACCGGGCACCATTATTGAGATTACATCAGACGGGCCTGTTCTCGCATGTCGGTCGGGGTCTGTGTGCCTCACTCAGGTCCAAAGGCCGGGTAAAAAAACCGTCTCTGGTGGAGAGTTTGTCCGGGCCTATAATCTCACGGTCGGGCACACAATTGAGCAGGCGCTATCATGAAAAGACGCCGCCCCTCTGATGCGCGCTCCGTAGCCTTGATGGTGCTGCGCTCCCTCGAAGATGAAACAACCTTTCTTCAGTTCAAGCTCGATCAAGTTGTCAAACAGGCTGGATTGGATGGCAGAGACCGTCGGTTAGCTTGGAATCTTGTTCTGGGCACAGCCCGTTGGCTCGGCCATTTAGATGCCCAAATCGAGCCGTATTTAAGAAAGCGTCGACTCGACCAATTGGAGCCGGATGTCTTAATGATTCTGCGCTTGGCCACGTTCCAACTTAGATTCATGGACCGGATTCCTGAACATGCAATCGTCAATTCATCGGTGGTGCTCGCAAAGGCGTTCGTGGGCCCAAGAGCAACAGGTTTTGTCAATGGCCTGTTGCGCAATATGATCCGGCATCCAAAAGACGTCAGCTTTTCCAACGGAGCCGATGGGATTGCCCGCCGTTACGGACACCCAGCTTGGCTAGTAGAGCAATATTTAGAGCTCATGCCCCTGGACGCTGTTGTAAAGCGGTGTCAGCTCAACAACGAACCCGCCCCGTTGACCATTCGTATTTGTCATCAAGATATCGATGCTGTCGTTCAAGCGCTCATGGATGAGGGGGCAACGGTGAATCGATGTACCGTTGCGCCCGACGGCTTTTATCTTGTCGACCACCCCGACCCATTCGGCAGTCTTAGTTTCAAAAATAAACAGTGGGCGGTCCAAGATGAAGCGTCTCAATTGGTGGTCGACTTGCTCGATGTCCAACCTGAGCATACTGTTTGGGACGCTTGCGCTGCGCCGGGTGGCAAAGCGCGCTATATCCGAGACCGACTGGCTGGTACCGGACGTTTACTCGCGACGGACATAAATGAAGATAAGGTGACAGCCCTCGGTCAAACGATCGCCGGTCCTGGGGTGACAGTGAAACGACATGATGCAGCCGATCCACTCCATCAGACCTTCGATCGTGTTTTGCTCGATGCCCCCTGTACAGCTCTTGGGCTGATTAGACGACACCCAGAGATTCGCTGGCGCAGGCAACCATCCGATGTCACCGACCGAACACAGTACCAAAGCCGATTATTGGACAATGCATCGGATCATGTGTCCAAAGGTGGGATCATGGTCTATAGCGTATGCAGCGATATCCCGGACGAGGGCCAGTTGCTCATCGACGCATTTATCGCTCGACGTCCTGAATTTGAACTGGTCCCTCCAGCGCCTGACTCAGCGACAGGCCCGTTGACGACAGGGGGCATGATCCGGTTCGATCCGAATCAATTAAACTGTGATGGTTTCTTCGGTGCTCGATTGCGCAGGAAGACCGACTGATGTACGTGTGTGCCGAACTTCACGAGGAGAGATGTTCATTGTGAGTCATCCTATTATTGCACCGTCTATTCTCGCTGCAGATTTTGGACACCTGTACAGACAAGTCCAAGACGTTGTCGACGCGGGGGCCGACTGGATCCATTTGGACGTCATGGACGCTCATTTCGTCCCAAACTTAACCTTTGGTCCACCTATCATAAAGGCGATTCGAGGGGCAACTGATCGCCTGTTCGACACCCATTTGATGATCGAAAACCCAGATCGCTGGGTTGACGCCTATCGACAGGCCGGCTCTGATTCCATCACCATTCATGCAGAAGCCACAAGACATCTCCACCGCTCTGTGCAAGTGATTCGTGATTCAGGGGCTCGCGTCGGCGTGAGTTTAAATCCTCACACACCGCTTAATGTTCTCGAGTATGTCCTCGACGAACTAGACCTGGTTCTACTGATGACAGTCAATCCGGGTTTTGGCGGCCAGAGTTTTATCAAATCGGTGGTTCCGAAAATTACGGCCCTCAAGTCGATGATCGATGCAAGAGGCTTGTCTGTAGACATCCAGGTTGATGGGGGCATTAAACCGACCACAATTGGCGCTGCAGCCCGGGCTGGTGCCAATGTATTTGTTGCTGGTTCAGCGATTTTTGGGACCTCAAACTATGCCAAGGCTATCACAGAACTCAGAGCGGGCGCACAGCTGGATGCCAGCGCAAGAACCACGGTCTAGCCAAAGAATTCAATGGCAATTCAGCGGTATTCAACGACAGACAGAGTCAACTGGCCCATGAGCTGAACCAAACTTGCCTGATGGCTGAGACCACCCCGCACAAATGCGATGTGGCCAACATCGACAGGCATCTGATTCCAAGTTGGGTCGACACTCAACCAACCGTCTTTCGTCAAAACCTCCGCCCAAGCATGATAGCCGAATCGGCCTTTAAGATACGCGATGCCGGTGACGAATCGAGTTGGAATACCAACTGAGCGCGCCAGAGCGACAAATAAGGTTGTATGCTCATTACAATCACCCCGACGGGTCTTTAATGTTTCCAATGCACTGGGCACACCGATCACGGGCGCATCCTCGACCCATTTTGACACCCATTCCATAAGTAATTGAGCCGCACCAATGGTCTCCGTAGACGCCCCAATCGCAGCGGTCGCCTTAGCACGGATCTTCTCGGAATCGCTCTGGATTAATAGTGTCGAGGCCAGATCACTCGCATCGTCAGAGCGGGCGGGTAATGGAAGTCCGACACTGGAGGGTTCTCTGGTGACCTTGAGCAACCGACCATCGATAACCTGTCGCCTATCCCCCAATTTAAAGCCGGTTAATTCAACGCCACCAAGACTCAAAGTAAGGGTCTTTAGAGCATCGGTTTTCTTGGGCATACCAGGTGCACTGATCATGGTTTGCTCAATAAAACTGACACTGTCAACTGGGGCTGTGGCTTGTAATTTTGTTTCGCGTACTGCCACCATGCCAAAGCCTAATTCCTGGCGTAGCATCTCACCACGCTGATTGATCCACGCGTAGAGCGTCATGCCATTGAGCGACTGGCGAATTCGAGTGGCTTTGACCATTCGGTCTACGACCATAACATCCTCGGGCCCCTCAACGGTGATGGTGACCCGTTGATTGCGCTGAGTGATGGGGTCGAAAATTGACATGGTGTGAACAGCACCTGGCGTGAGCGCCAATCTGGCCAGCCTTGGGCCAAGAGTTTCTCTGAGAACGGGTGTACTTTTCAGTTTAAGGCTGTCCTCTCGCGTCACGCCCGCTGTGGTTATGGCGAGTTTGAGTTGCTGACCGACGACAACGCCACGCCCTTCGATGGATGCCGGCCCTGCGTCGAGTGCAAACTGAAAACGGGTCAGGGCCATAGACTCGTCTAAAAAAGCAGACAAATTAATGTCTAAAGACAGTTTTTTGTCGAGCAGGCCGACCTGCTGAATCTTGCCGACAACCTTGTACTCTATACCGGGTTTGGCCGAGGTCTTATGAATATGAAAATAACCGACCCGCTTCTCTTTGAAGTAGAGTCCCATCCATTCGTGACCCAGGCGGACCTCAGCGCCTTGGTCTAGGATGTCCTGTTTTAAGTTGCTGGTCTCTGAGGGTGACTGAATCGATGACCAATACAGAGCACCGGCAAAAATAGCCAGGCTTGCCAGTCCCATCAGATCCCATCGAGTGGTGTTCTGCATGGCGGTATTATAGACAAATTCGAATTTAAAGCTTGTCAATCTACATAAAACCGCAATAAACCCCGTAAAACTCCGGCACTGAACGCTTGAATAGTGTAAGTAAGAGTGCTACCTGTAAGCCCAGAATGTGGGGAAATAGAACCAATGGATACAGACCTTTTTTCAAGCGATGGAGAAGGCGCTGGCGGCCTGATCGAACCAACTGACCTCTACCAGGCGACTCGGCACCGCTATCTCAACTATGCGCTGAGCGTGATCACAAGCCGCGCGCTGCCAGATGTTAGAGACGGACTCAAACCGGTGCAGCGACGAATCTTGTACGGCATGTACAAAGATCTCAAGCTGCGTGCGGATACACGCTTTTTGAAGAGCGCTCGCGTGGTGGGCGAAGTCATGGGTAAATATCACCCACATGGCGACCAGTCTATTTACGATGCAATGGTCAGAATGGCCCAGAGCTTTAGTCTGAGATATCCCCTGGTCGATGGACAAGGAAACTTTGGATCCATCGATGGCGATGGTGCAGCCGCCATGCGTTATACCGAAGCTAGGCTGCAAAGTTTAGCCGAGGAATTACTGGCTGAAATTGGCGAGGGAACGACGCTCTTTCGAACCACCTATGACGGCCAATTATCGGAACCGATCACCCTCCCAGCTCAGGTTCCAAACCTGCTCATCAATGGCGCATCTGGAATCGCCGTCGGTATGGCAACAAATATTCCACCCCATAATTTAAGTGAAGTCATCGATGCCTTGGTCTCAATGATCGACGATCCGCTGGTGGATTCGGATACAGTCTGTCGCCATGTTCGTGGGCCGGATTTTCCCACCGGCGGAGAGATTCTCTCCTCAGCCGAGGAGCTTAAGACCATCTACACGACGGGCCAGGGCCCTGTAAAGCTCCGCGGAACCTACGAGATTGAGGTCATCAATCGCAAGAAATGCGTGATCATCGATAGCATTCCGTATGGCGTCAATAAGAGCACACTCATCGAGAAAATTGCCGGACATATCATCAATCGAAATGTGCCTCAAATCGTAGACGTTCGGGATGAGAGTACCGACGACATCAGAATTGTTCTGGAACTCAAACGCGGCGCCGAGCCTAAAGTTGCGATGGCGTACTTGTACAAGAATACGCCTTTGCAGCAAAACTTTCATGTCAACCTGACCTGTCTCGTGCCATCCGATGTACCCGAGGTTACAGCGCCAGCACGCTTGAGCTTGTTGGAGGTGCTACGCCATTTCCTCGACTTCAGGATGGAAGTGGTGACCCGCCGCCTCCGTCACCAACTCGGTAAGCTTGAAACGGCGATTCATCGCTTAGAAGGTTTCGAAATTATCTTCGACGCGCTCGATGAATTGATCGCGCTGATCAGAGCGAGTGAGGGCAAAGCGGATGCGGCACGAAAAATCATGCTGCGATTCGATCTTGACGAAGAGCAGACCGATGCAATTCTTGAATTAAAGCTTTACCGCTTAGCGAAGCTTGAAATTTTACTGATTCAGAAGGAATTGGATGAAAAACGTCGCGACGCGGATCGAATCCGTGGACTTTTGGCGAGCGAATTCGCTCGCTGGAGCCTCGTCCGCTCCGAGTTGCTGGAAGTACGAGAAGCCTACGGAGATCCAAGACGCACTCGAATTACGGGTCCGACCGAGGAGCAATCCTTCGATCCGGAAGCGTATATCGTCCGAGAACGCACGTGGGTGATCGTGTCGAGACAAGGGCGGATCAAGCGTCAGAAGGGATTTAGTGATGTGGCCGCAATCCGTGTGCCCGACGGCGATGAAGTTGGCTGGGTGGTGAGAACGGATACGACACACACCGTGACCCTCTACACCCAGTATGGGTCAGCATATTCTCTGCGTGTCGACGATATCGGCGCCACAACCGGTTACGGTGAACCCGTACAAAGTGCATTCAATTTCAAAGATGGCGAGCGCATAATCGGAGTGACCACGAGCGATCCTAAAGTGGTGCGTGTCTGTGAAGAGGCCGATGCCCTCTTAGCCGATGACGACCCGAAGCCCCCTTTTGCAATCGCACTCAGCCGAGACGGAAAAGCGACTCGATTTACCATCTCCGCCCACTTTGATGTGAGTACAAAAAATGGTCGACGATTCATGAGCCTAGGCAAATCTGACGAAGTGTTGGCCGTGTTTGTGAGCAGCGGCGATGAGCATGTTGCTCTCGCAACAGTCAAGGGGCGTGCGATGTTGTTCCGCGTGGACGAAATCCCTCCAAAGGCGACTGCCATTCGCGGTGTCAATGCAATTAAGCTCGCATCCGGAGACCAAATTCTTGGGTTTACTCTGACCGTTAAAAAACGACAAGGCCTGACGGTTCGAACCAGTCGAGGACGCGAATTAATTGTCCGTGAGACCAGCTATAAGCCAGTCAAACGCGGTGCAAAAGGCGCAGTCGTTCTCCAGGTTGGGTCACTCACCCAATGTGAGTGGCCGCTGCAAATCCTACAACCGCCTAGTGAAGAGGACGAAACTGAGGTTGATGAGGTGATCGAATGAGCAGCAATTATACAGCGAGTGACATCACCATTCTAGAAGGCCTCGAGCCCGTCCGTAAACGACCGGGCATGTATATTGGTGGCGTGGGTAAAAACGGCCTCCATCACCTCATTTGGGAGGTCCTCGATAATGCTGTTGATGAGGCCATAAACGGCCATGCAAGCGTGATCAATGTGACCCTCGAAGCCAATGGTAAAACGGTCTCGGTCGAAGATAATGGACGGGGAATTCCCGTTGAGACCCATCCCACAGATAGCCAGAAACGCAGTACCTTGGAGGTCATTTTCACCGAACTCCATGCCGGTGGAAAATTTGAGCAGGGCGCATACCGAACAGCCGGTGGTCTCCATGGTGTGGGGGCCAGTGTCGTCAATGCGCTGTCGGACGATCTCCTCGTTCGCGTAAAACGCAATGGCAACACCTACGAACAGAGGTTTAGTCGGGGCCATTCTTTAGGCTCAATCGAAAACGTCGGTCCTGGACGAGGCACGGGGACATTTGTCCGCTTCACACCGGATGAGGCCATATTCGAGTCGACAGAATTCGACTCGAAATTGATCGCCAGTCGCCTTGAAGTCAAAACGTATCTGCACAAGGGACTGCGAATTGTCTTTCGGGATGAAACTGCACGGGAAAAAGAAACCAGAGTCAGAGAGTTTCGCCATGAAGGTGGGATTGTCGAATATCTGGATGATTTGATTTCAGCTCGCAATCGACGCAAGGTCATCGATACAGTTTTCAGCGTAGACCGAGATGAAGCTGATGGCCGAATCGAAATCGCATTGACGTGGACAGAGGCGACAGACATCGTCGTCCACAGCTTCGTCAACGGCATCCCAACTCAAGACGGAGGAACCCACGAGAGCGGTCTCAGAGATGCCATTAATAAAGCCGTTAGAGATTATATCGATGTCCATGAGCTTACCCCACGAGGCGTAACGATATCCGCCGAGGATATCCGTGAAGGACTCACCGCATCCGTGAACCTATTTATCGGCGAGCCTCAGTTTCAAGGGCAGACAAAAGATCGGCTAAATAACCCTGAGGTGCGAGGGTTTGTCACCTCTGCTGTGAGACCAGTCCTGGAGCAATGGCTGCATCAGAACCAGACGACATCGGGCGCGATTGTGACCCGAATTATCCAAGCGGCAAGGGCGCGGCAGGCAAGCCGCTCTGCGGCGGCCGCCGTCAGACGAAAGTCCCCGGTAAGCCATCGGCTCAACCTGCCCGGAAAGCTCGCTGATTGCTCAAGTACAGACCCGAGCGAGTCAGAATTGTTTCTGGTCGAGGGTGACAGTGCGGGGGGGTCTGCAAAACAGGGCCGTGACCGCCAAACGCAAGCGATCTTGCCCCTGCGTGGTAAAGTTCTAAATGCGGAACAAGCCAATGACCGAAAAGTCATGTCCAACCAAGAATTGGCAGACATCGTTAAAGCCATCGGGTGTGGCATGGGACATGACCTCGATGAAGGCAAGCTGCGTTATCACAAGATTATCTTGCTGATGGATGCCGATAGCGATGGGCACCACATTGCGACGCTTTTACTCACCTTCTTCTATCGATATCTGAAACCCCTGATCGATGGTGGGTATGTCTACATCGCCCAGCCACCACTCTACCGAGTCGACATCGGTAAACAAACGTATTGGGCGGCAGATGACGCCCAGCGTGACCAAATCATCTCGGGACACAAGGGGAAAGGTAAAGTTGAAATTCAGCGATTCAAAGGCTTGGGCGAAATGATGCCGTCTACCCTGTACAAAACAACCCTCGACCCCTTACATCGCCGGCTACTCCAAGTTCAAATTACCGATGAAGATCGATTGATAACGGAAACCACGATAACCGAGCTTATGGGGAAAGATCCGGCAGCGCGCTTCCACTTTGTGATGAACAGCGCCCATGAGGCTGAAGACCTGGATATATAGACGCGACGAGGGCTGTCGTGTACGCATCGGTTTCAGGACGAAGGGCACGTGATTCGAGAGGGGTTTACATGTTTGATCGACGTTCGTTTCTAAGCCTTGCAGCGCTCAGTCTCTACCCGCTAGGCGCCGATGCATACGTGCTACCGGGCTACGGCATACTTCGAGAAGCTAAAAGAAAATTAAAGAGATCCAAAGGCCTGAAAGTCGTCTTGGATACCCAAGTTTGGGGTCGTGAAACCCGTATGATGAACACCCTCTCAGAGCGCTGGGACTTCACTGAAGCCGGTCGGTTAACAACACGTTGGCAGACAACTGAGACACGGTGGTCTACAGGCATGGCCGCGCCCATCTCCCCGACCTTTCCTGGATTAGACCTACGGGTGATTCTACTGGGGTTATTTGGATCGGCGGGACTCGATTCAGTTCTTTCCCATCTCGGCATAAGCCCAAAAAATAGTCGACTTGGTCTACTCAGCTCAAATCCCATGCTCGTCGTCGGAACAAAGACCCCTCGGGATACCGCACCAGACATCTGGTTCAACAAGGCAACCTGGACCGTTGAACGGATTAGATTTGGGGCACCTGACTCGCGCTTCGATCTGAGACTGAGCGATTGGGGGCAGCCTGCAACACATGGTTTATTTCCTGAGCGCATGACACTCAGTTTGAATGACAGGCCCGTTCGTCTTTCAAAGACCATCGGATTAGAGACCTTGGAAGAGCGGGTGAAGGGTGGCTGAATTTGTCGAATTGGCCATACCAATTCCGCTCAGGACAACCTTTTCATATGCGGTGTCGTTACACTTGCGTCCGCATATTCGGCCCGGTCAGCGGGTTCTGGTCCCATTCGCAAACCGAAAACTGATCGGTTATGTACTGACCTGTCTAGACAAACCACCAGACGGGATAAAACTCAAGTCCATCATTCGAATCGTCGATGCGGAGACGCCCACCTTTACTGAGTCGATGCTGGCCTTCGTTCGGTGGATCGCAGAGTATTATCTCGCCCCCCTGGGCGAGGTTTTAAAAAGCGCGCATCCAGCAGGGACGAATACCAAAAGTATTCCAGCTCTTGCACTTGGCCCAAATCAAGAAGCCGCAGAATTCGCGGCAGCCGTCGATCTCGATCTGGCCTCATTGCTCGTCGAATTGACGGAGAAGAAAAGACCTATCGCACTCTCTGAGGTGCCGGGGGCACCCTCTCGGTCTGCCATCAATGGTTGGGTTGAGTCCGGATTTGTTGAACGAGATGCTTTGGAGCAAAGGGGCCGGATCGCCGTTAAAAAAACCAAGACCTACAAAGCCGTTGGACCGGCTCCAAAAGAACCGCGTGGCCGAGGCGGTCGAGTCCTGAGGCGTGATGAAATTCATGGGTGGCTGATCGGCCAGGGCGATGTTATGCGAGATGATATTGAGCGACAATTTCCCAAGTGTCGCCAGCACCTCAAACAATTGCTTACTGAAGGCCATCTCGTCGAAGGCGACAAGGAAGTCTATCGTGACCCTTTCATGGGCCGTGCAGTGACCCCCGATCAACCACCACACCTCAACCCTGCACAGAGAAAGGCTGTCGACCTCATCTCAGAAACGACTGGATACTGTGGTTACTTGCTCTACGGCGTGACGGGCAGCGGCAAGACAGAAGTCTATTTGCGGGTGATTTCGCGGGTCTTGAAAGCGGGTCTGGGCGCACTCGTCTTGGTGCCTGAAATCGCGCTTACGCCACAATTGGTTGAGCGTTTCAGGGCACGATTTGGAGATCACATCGCCGTCTTACACAGTGCGCTTACGGATGGGGAAAGATTCGACCAATGGCGCCAAATTAAACGGGGTGAACTTAATATTGTCATCGGTGCTCGCTCAGCGATTTTTGCCCCCATAAATGACCTCGGTGTGATCGTCGTAGACGAGGAGCATGACTCGTCTTACAAGCAGGGCGATGGGTTGAGGTATCACGCGCGAGATATGGCATTGATTCGGGGTAATAGAGAACAAATTCCGGTCATTCTAGGCTCTGCAACACCCTCATTAGAAAGCATATTCAACGTCCAACAGAATAAATTGACGCGTCTTAATCTCCCCAGTCGCGCGACCGGCAGTCGCTTGCCAACAGTGGAACTGATCGACCTCTCAACAGCTCGGGCTCCTGACGATGGAGACCGATTCCTTTCACAACCGGTACGTGACGCGCTGAGCGATACGTTGCGAAAAGGCGAACAAAGTATTGTCTTCCTGAATCGGCGCGGCTTCAGCAGCTTCGTGCAATGTACGGCATGCGGCGACGTGATCGAGTGCCATCGCTGCGCAATTTCAATGACTTGGCACAAACATAGACGCCTATTGAGCTGCCATTACTGCAATGCTGCGAGACCGCTGCCAGAGCAATGCCCATCATGTCAAAAGCCGGAATTGGAACTCTTAGGCCGTGGCACTGAAAAAGTGGAAGACCGAATCATGGCCTTGTTTCCCAATGCCCGCGTACAGCGACTGGATAGAGACACCTCAGCCGGTCGGGGATTACAAACCATCGTCGGCAAGATGCAAACCCAAGAGATCGATATTCTCGTTGGGACACAAATGGTGACCAAAGGTCATGATTTTCCTAATGTCACCCTGGTCTGCGTCCTCGATGCCGACGCGGGCCTTAATTTTCCTGATTTTAGGGCCGGTGAACGCACCATACAGCTCCTGACCCAGGTCGCGGGACGGGCTGGCCGTGGACAAAAAGCCGGTCGGGTTCTGATTCAAACTTGGGACCCGGCCCAGCCCAGTTTAGCGACCTTAAAAACCCATGATTACGCACAGTTCTGCGATGAAGAGCTTAAGCTAAGAGCCCTGGTCGGCTACCCTCCCTACGAATACGCCCTCACCGTTCGCGTGGACGCCCGAAATGCCGGCCATGCCGAACGTGCAATTCGTGTGTTCGAAAAGGAAGTATCAAGCCAAAAGCAGTCTTTGCCGGGTCTGAGTCTAAGGGGGCCTGCTCCCGCCGCGCTTGAGCGTATTAAAGGCCGGACCAGATGGGCCTTCTTGTTGACAGCCAAGACACGTCAGACGCTTCGAAAAGCATTATCGCTGATGAGCATTGAGGACCCAAAGAGACCCAAGGATATCCGCGTCATTATCGATGTGGACCCTCACGACATGCTGTGATGGCCGTGGGGCCTGAATAAGCGACATCTCTTCAGAGGTTAAGAAAACCTAAGCAAAGTCGCTGACATCACCAAGTCCAACCCGAAAGACCTCGGGCGGTGCTGTAGTCAAGTCGACAACGCTGCTCACTCCGCCAGGCACATCACCTGCATCGATTACAGCCTCTAAGCCATGGCCGAAAAAAGATTCGACTGTCCATGGATCAGTGGCTAAGAAATCGCTGTCCGGATCGATGGCGCTGGTGACGAGAAGCGGCTTTCGCAAAGCCTCGATCAATGTTTGTGGAACGATGTGATCGGGCACTCGCGCACCGAATCTCTTTCGCTTATCACCAATGAATCTAGGCAGACTTCTCTTGGACTCAAGGATAAAGCAGTAAGGACCGGGCAGGTGGCGCTTTAGCATACGAAACTGGAGGTCATCGACAAGGGCATACTCGCTGATGTGCCTGATGTCGCGAAACATCAATGCCAAGGGTTTCTTGGGGTCAAGACGACGCAGCGCAGTTAGCTTCTGAGCTGCACTTTTCCGATCGGGGAGACACACCAGTGAGTAACTGGTGTCCGTGGGCATGCCCAGGAGTCCACCAGCCTCTAAAAATCCAACCAGACGTTCGATCTGGTACGGAGACGGATGTGGACTGAGCTGTAAAATCATGGCTATTTCTTTTGGGGCGCTTCGATGACTTTGCCGGGTAAGGTAATCTCGGGTCGATGAACGCGCCGCCGATATAACAGAGCGATCCGTCCGATGGTCTGTGCTAAGTGAGCGCCGGTTTTCTCAGCCAGAATTTGAGCATTCTTTTTTCGTTCTTTAGGGGGGTCTTCGCCCATGGAGACCTTGATCAATTCGTGATCTCGGAGCGCGCTTCGAACCGATTCGACGAATTCGCCAGTCATGCCCTTCTGACCCACTCTGATGAAGGATTTCAAGCCATGTCCTTGCGCCCGCAGGGCGCGGCGCTGCGCACCCGTTATCTCATAGGGCAGTCGCTTCGGATTTGGACTTTCGTTTGTCTCAGCCATGGTCGATTCTCCCGAGAAACCAGCGGCGCATCATGCCGATCTCCCAGCAGAGTAGCAAGCAATAAGATCCGCGCCTGTTTCTAGATGAAAATCAGGGGTCTGAATAAGGGTGTGTTTACTTCTCGATATCGGATTCGCGAAGGGCTTCGACAATCCGTTTTTTTCGGTCTCGTCTGAGCTCCGGGTTCGCGTCTAAGGCGGCCAATATTTCGGCCTCCATAGCGGCCAGCTTGGCGGCAACATCAGCTTTGTGTTCGGGATTGACACCGTCCAGTTTGCTCCCGAGACGACCTCGGTCAGGTACGGTCGAACCGGCTCTCATTCGCAGGATGCGTTCTTCTTCAGCAGTCAACTCGGTTTTCTTTCGGTCGACGTCTGTTGTCACCGTCGTCGTACGCCTTATATCCTGCTTATTCACTGCGACCCCTTAAATACCGAACGGACATGGTCCGCTCTCGCCTACTACCCACTCGAGAATCAGACACGTAGGACGCCTGACTCTATCGAGTTCAATGCCGATCAATCGAAGACGTTCGTGCTGTGCTGCCGAGCGACTCCGAATACCCTCTTAGTATTAATCGACGCGGGATCACCAGGCAAACTTTTGCTTGTTTAAAAACCAAAAAAACAGACCTTGAGTCAGGTCGCAGATAACGCAAACCTATGTAATTGTAGATAATGTCTTGGGAACAAAGCACCCGTTTTTTTTCACAAACTTCGAACTCAAAAACAGTGAAAAAACCGTCTTTGCCCCCCGGTAATATCAATCCACACAGATGGGTCATTGGCGGTGAATGTCGCACTCATCCTGACCTTGTGCCACCTCAGCCCACGCGTGTGCATCTTGACCTTCGACGCCGAAGGTGGCACCCAAGGAGATGAAATGTGTTCATGACGACGCACAACACCCGATGGTCGAATAGGAATAGGCAGTAGATTATGGCAACTGATCACGACGCAGTGATGGCCGCGTTAAGCGGCATCACCATCCCAAACAGCGAAACAAAGTTGGTCGATTCGGGCCGGATTAAGGACCTCGAATTCGAGGACGAGGAAGTGATCATCACATTGAACATGGATGAGATCACCCGAGAGAGTCGACACGCGCTCGAGGACGCTGTCATGCGAGCCACCGAGGGCCTCGATGGCATTGACGACGTCAGCATCGAAGTTGAGATGGCAGAACAAGAAATGCCATCAGCACCCGACCCTGGCGTATCCGTTCATCAGGCAGGAAAACCGGCCGCCGCGGTCAAGCCAAAAGTCACCTCACTCTCCAAGATTAAGAATTTGATCGGAATCGCCAGTGGCAAAGGCGGCGTTGGCAAGTCAACCGTCTCGGTGAATCTCGCCATGGCGCTCAAAGCCAAGGGCGCCCGGGTCGGCATCTGCGATATAGATATCTATGGACCGTCAATTCCCATTCAAATGGGCGTTGCCCAAGCGAAACCAGGTGTGTCCTCTGACCAGAAACGATTTCAGCCTGTCGAGGCATATGGCGTCAAAATTATGTCCATTGGCTTTTTAGTCGATGACGACACACCTGTCATTTGGAGGGGACCCATTGTCTCATCGGTGGTCAAACAATTCTTGGACGATGTTGACTGGGGCGAACTGGATTATCTCGTCATTGATATGCCTCCAGGCACGGGTGATGCGCAACTCACGCTGACTCAGTCAGCACCGCTGACGGGCGCTGTGATTGTCACAACTCCCAGTGAACTCGCCTTGGTCGATGCTCAAAAAGGCCTGCAGATGTTTAGGAAGGTCGAGGTCCCTGTACTGGGTTTGGTCGAAAACATGAGTTATTACGTGTGCGGCCACTGTGGTGAAGAAAGTCAGCCCTTCAACAAGGGACGGACCAGCCGACTTACAGAGCAATTCGAAGTCCCCCTACTCGCTCGGATTCCATTAGACCATGATATCCAGCGTGGCAGCGACGAGGGCCGTCCAGTGGTTGCGATGCAACCGAACAGTCCGCAGGCACAAGCCTTTTCAGATCTGGCAGACGGCATCATTGAAAAATGTCCCTATGAAGAGAAAAAGAACGGTCTGTTAAAGGGGCTATTCGGGCGCTGATACATGCTTTCTAGACCCGTATTGCCACTCATCTTCATTGGTCTCATAGGACACGCTTCGACGAGTGTAGCCGATCCCGTAGACGCCACAAGCCAGTGGACAAACACCAGCAAAGCCACTCTGGTCGCGCTCCGCGCGGGCAAACAAACAATTGCTATCCTTCCGCCGGGAGAGACGATCCCAGTCGTCGATGGAGGTGCGTCCGTAGACGGCCGCTTTAAAGTGGATGAGTGGCTCAATGCAGGCCTAAAATCAGATCGGTGGCTGCCCTTTCATCTGCGCACCGCTGGTCATTTTTTAGACGCCATTGATCCGGGGAAACCTGGAGATCCCCTGGGGTCAGCCAATCTGATGGCCCTCAAGAAACTTCCTGTGTCCTATCTAGACGAGTGGAACAGCCTACCGTCGGACTGGAAATGCCTGCTGGCCCGCGCATCGAGGCATGCATCGGAGGCTTTTATCGCAAAACTCGTCTCATTGGTCGATCCGCGTGCTGATGACGCAAATCAATGTCAATTGGCCAGCCAAGTTGGAGGAGTCGTGAGCAATGTAGAGGCCGCTATCGAATCGAACCGACCCAGTGTGACTCTGCTCAACGCGTTGCAGCAAAATCCGACATGGTTAGACAATAGAGGGCTTGCCAATCAGTTTCTGTTGGCCGCCCTTGGCCTCAAAAAGCCCATTCCAGCGACCCACTCAAACCCAAAGACATGGCTCAAAGATCTGAGTCAAGCCCTAAACTTGGGCCAGGAACAACAGGCGAGGGCTATCGCCGTACAATTCGCCAGCCAGCCGAACAACGGCCCAGGACGCGATATACTGAGACGCATGAGTTGTTCAGTACTCGACAGTGCGGCTGCCTCGACGCGACGAAAAAATCAGTGGCTCGCGACAGACGCGTATCTCAGATTAGCCATCAAGGTCTGCGGTGACAAATCAACCATTCGTGACCGGATCGCTCAGTACTATCGGGCGCGGGCGGAAAAGAAAACAGCCGCACTTGATTTGATGAGTGCGGCCGATTGGTTGACGGCGGCATTTTGGATCGCACGTGATCCAAATGACAAAGCCTTTCTCGCGGATACATGGGCCGAATTAGCCATTTTACGATTCAGAACAGAAGATAACTTCTCAGGACGCTTGTTTTTGAATTATGCCCAAGACCTCGACCCACTCAGGTCACGGGTCTTAGCGGCTGCCGAATTTAATCCCGAGACCGACCCACGGGCCCGGGTCGGTGTGGCCATCGTTATCTTCTTCTTGGCCGTGTTTTCCTGGAGACGGCTAAAACGCGTTCTCTTCGGTGATCTGAGCCGATGATTACCGAGTGCAAGGGCCTCTGGAAAGGCATTTAGGACCGGCGGGCTGTTGTCAGCTTCATCGGGAATATGATACCCGGTGTTGTCGGTAATAAAGAGTCCTGATCAGGAGGTCACCAAATGACATTTACACCCTTTGTATTCATTCTGTTGCTGCAACCCACGACAATGCCAACCAGTCAGCCTACAAAAACCGTGGCACCGGCTCAAAAGCAGGCCGCGTCCAAAGACTGGAATGAGGTCAAGCGTGGCGATGCTTTATCGACGGCACGGATCATCACCATGGATGAACTCTATGCCAAAGCTGAGACCATTGGCGATAAGACCATCAAGGTCTCCGGTGATGTCGTTACGGTGTGTCGGAAAAAAGGATGCTGGATGACACTCGGTGGCAAGACCAAGGCGGCACGTGCACGCATTACATTTAAAAACTATGCGTTCTTTGTCCCCTTGGACAGCGCCGGGTCATCGGCGGTCATCGAAGGCAAACTCGAGCTCAAATCAATGAGCGCCGCGGAGCGGCAACATCTGGCCGATGACGCAGGCAAAAGTATCGATGACATTCCGAAACATGAACTTCGCATCATGGCCAGTGGAGTCAAACTGACGCGACAATAGTCGAGAGCAAACATGTTTCCCATCCGAAGTGAGGTCCAGTCTGGCCGAGCGCTGATCACTTGGGGTCTTTGCTGCTTTTTACTCATCTGTGTAGTGATGCAAAGTCTGACGACCATCTCGTCAGCGGCACTCTTCAGATCCTTTGGCTTTGTACCTGCACGGATGATGAGTCCAGTGTCCTGGTCATTGGTCGGCCCCTTGGAACAAGTGTCCAGCACCATAACCTACGTCTTCGTTCACGATGGCGTGTGGCATGCTTTGTTTAACATTTGGTTTCTCGGCGTTTTTGGCGGGCCCATTGAAGGTCATCTCGGCCCAGTCAAATATGTAGTGTCACTCATGCTCTTTGTGGTCAGCTCAGCATTGATCGATCTCGCCATACGACCACACTCCGTTGTCCCTCTGGTCGGCGCATCTGGTCTCGTCGCCGGCTTGATGGGTTTTTTCCTAGTGGCCTACCCAAGGTCCCGGCTGCTCACTGTGCTACCGATGGCCGTTCCATTCCCCATCAAAATACCCATCTTTTGGTTCATGCTGGTTTGGCTCAGCTTGCAATTAGCTGTACTGCTTGATGGCCCATCAACGGAGGTCCAAAGCGCGTGGTGGATTCATCTGGCCGGGTTCATCCTCGGTTGTCTTTGTGGGCTCATATCGGCTACACCTATGAACAACCAACGCGCTAAAACCCAGTCATGAGACCAAATCGTCCATAGGAAAAACCCATGTCTAATCAAGATTTTGATCTCAATGCAGGGAACTCCGAATTCTATGTCGACCCAATTTATTACGACTATGAGTTCAAGAATAGAACTGACGATGTCGCCTTCTACACAGCTAAATATCTCGAGGCCAATAGCCCACTTTTGGAACTCGCCATCGGCAGTGGTCGGACGGCCCTCAAAGCCGTCTCAAAAGGCGCTGACGTCATCGGCGTTGATCTCGCGCCCGCCATGTTAGCAAGAGCACAAGATCAATATGATAAGATGAGGTCAAATAAACGGGGGCGACTCGAACTTCACCAAGGCGATATGCGGACTGTACGACTGGAGACCCAATTCCAGTTGGTCACGTGTCCCTTCAATGCATTTCAACACATGTATACCCTCGATGATGCCGAGAAGTGCCTTGAAACTGTCAAGGCTCACTTAGCGCCAGATGGCGTCTTCATTATGGATGTGCTCACCCCTGACTTTGAATATCTGATGAGGTCTCCGTACAAGGCTGTGCCGGGTGTCAGTTTCCGACACCCCACATACAAGGCGTACTACACGTACAGTGAACGCTCGGCGTACGATCCCATTACCCAATTGAACCAAATGTGGTTTCACTATGAGAAATGCAATCAAACAGGCGACGGACCAACGGATGTGACAATCCAATTATCTCATCGCTACTTCTATCCCGAAGAATTGATGATGTTGCTTCGATACAATGGCTTTCGTGTACTCGAGCGATTCGGCGACTTTACTGGCGGTGCTCTCGATGCTGAGAGTGACTCGATGGTCCTCATCTGTAAACGCGCATCTGATTAGGGGTCTTGTCCTTGTCAACGAGGTCCTTCAAGCCTGATTAAAGACGGTTTCTGGACTCGATAAAATAGGATGTCGCGACCAGTCGAGAAGAGGGGTATGCTGCGTGCTATGTTATGGCACACATCGACATTACAATACGGTCTATCGTGCTGTTTTCTGCTCCTATTATGTGCGGTCAGTGGCTGCGCAAGTAATGCGCTGAGTACCGAAGCGCCAAATGTCTTTAATGTCACAGCTCAACCGAGCGTTCTGACAACGGGCGAGGCCATCAGACTCGACTTTTATTATTCTGAAGACCTGCCCATTGGCGATGATGACCTTGTCCGTCAGCTCGATCCAAATGCTCTCGAAGAACTCGGGATTTCAGTTCTTGGCTGGCAATTTGAATCAGCGTTTCGATTCTTTCTGGACATCGAGGTGAGTGAACAGGTTGAGCCTGACATTTACAGTATCGAATTACCCATAACCAACGAGTTTGAACAGTTCGTTGTTCGATTCGATCTCCAAGTGACCCGATGATGGCCTGTCTACCAGTGGTGCTTGTGCTGCTTAACACAGCAGCAAACCCAAAGGTTCAAGCGGCCGTTGATTGCTTTGAGCAACTTGACTATCGCTGTACTGAGCTGCGTCTTGCCGAAGCACTGGGTGGCACCTTGAGCGATGCCGAGCGAGTCAGAGCATATTATTACCAAGCATTAGTGGCCATCGCATGGCGTGAGCCGGCTCGGGCGCGCCGGGCGGTCAAGGCAATTCTCAAGCTTGATCCAAGCTTTAACCCAGTGGATGCACCGAAATCACTCACCACGCTTTTTGATGAAAATCGACCGGAAAAGCCCCGTGGTTGGACACCTCAATTTGAATTGAGACTGCGGACCACCACCCCAATGGATGAGAGCGGGGATGCATTGTGGTGGACTGGAAGTCGCGGGGTTGGGATTGGCGGTGGCCTGGTCAATGGGTCGGGCTACTCGCTGATGCTCGTGGCCAATCATGAGTATCACATCGCACGAGATCCATCCCTGGGTCTGGACGAATTGACCCGCTGGTCTGTGGATCTGGAAGGAGGCCGCTGGTTCTTCAAAAGTCAGTTCCAAATTGGCATTTGGGGTCTGCTCGGGGGGAGCTATAATCAAATGAAGGCTCAGAGTGCATTTGGACGTCTACGCGCTCTACCGCAATTAGACCCCTTCTTTGGCACGACTATAGGCGGTGGTCTTATGGTCAAGTATCAGCTTACGAACGCGCTCCATATCATGGGCTCCAGCGGGGGCCAGATGATGTTTCGAAGTTATCAACAGCAGCTTCGTCTATCGTTTCTGCTACCGGTGCAGGTCGGCATTCGCTATGAATAGGGGACACTCAAAGACGATGGAAGGCCAAAAACCCGGTGCTAATCGTACGATATGAAGGACAAGCCAGTATTCCAGGTGTGCCTATTCGTGGGGCGGTAACGACCATTGGTCGGGTTGCCGGAAACGATATTGTTGTGAGCGATCCAAGAATATCATCCCGACATGGGCGTATTTTACAGAATGGGGACCTCCACTTCTATGAAGACCTAGGCTCCAGAAATGGGTCCATCGTCGAGTCGGATGGCGAGCGAAAGGTTGTCCACAGCGGCCAGAAAGCAGCCATTAAATCCGGTGACCGTCTCATGTTGGGAGACCGGGTTTCACCCGTGATCTTAGAGCTACATTCCGATTCCAAACCTGTGTTTGACGATGAAGACGGAACGATTTTAGCAAGTCGGTCGGTGATCGCCCCAGTCTCCTTACCCCATGTCCTAGACGACTCCCAATCCGTTCGTGAATTGTTCACACTCCTTCATGAATTGAGTGGTGCAGTCGAGACCGATGTGGTCTTCGAGCGCATCAGCGATGTTCTGGTCAAGCGGTTTAAGCATGCGGAATCCGTCAGCGTTATGATGAAGGACGTGTCCAACGAATGGGTCTGCGAATACAAGCACACCATAGACGCCAGCACCATGTCGTCTGCCCCGAGCAAAACTCTTCTTGAGCGCGCTCTATCAACTCATGAAATCGTGTCATATGTCCCTGGACCGGAACTCGATTCAGAAAGTGTTGCGGGTCTCGCTGGGGCTGTACTGGTGCCCTTATTGGCACACAATCAGCCCATCGGCGTCCTCCATGTTCAAAGTCGGTCGCAAGCATTCCACGCAGACGCCCTCGCCTGGTTTAGTATCGTGGGGACACACATCGCGGCCAGTTTGGCTGCCGCGAGACGCTTTCGTGCCCTTGCCCAATCGGAAGCAGAACTAAAGGCGAAGAACAATCTGCTAAAGAGTCAGGTCTCAATGCCTAGACCAATCGTAGGCAAGAGTCAGACTCTATTGACCGCGTTGACTCAGCTCGAACGGGTCGGCCGAACAGATACTACTGTTCTCATTCTTGGAGAGACAGGCACGGGTAAAGAACTCGCTGCCAGATATGTACATGCCCACAGCAAGCGTGCTCATGAGGTGTTCAATCCTATTAACTGTGGGGCGCTCCCAGAAGAGCTTCTCAACAGCGAATTGTTCGGGCATAGAAAAGGCGCATTCACCGGCGCCGACCGGGACCGAAAGGGCCTTTTTGAATCCGCCCATGGCGGGACTGTTTTCCTTGATGAGATCGGTGAAATCACACCGGCTGTTCAAGTTCGATTACTCCGGGTTTTACAAGAACGTGAAGTCCAGCCGGTCGGCACTCATACACCAGTGAAAGTCGATGTACGCATTGTCGCTGCCACCAATAGAGACCTCACCGAAGAGGTGAAAGCCGGACGATTTAGAGAAGACCTGTACTATCGCCTCGCTGTTTTCTCTGTAAAACTGCCCCCTCTGCGGGAACGTGCCGGCGACATAGGGCTTCTCGCTGAGCGTTTTCGGGAAGCCTCATGTGCCCGCCATGACATGTGGATCGGTGGGTTTACAGAAGAGGCCAGTCGACAACTGGCCAAATATCAGTGGCCCGGGAATGTTCGCCAACTCGAGCATGAAATTGAACGTGCCGTGATTATGTCGTCCGAGGGCGAATTGATCGGTATAGATGAGTTAAGCGATGCGGTCGTCGGTGATCGTATTATTCCAGAAACCGGTGAGACATTACCTCGAGGTGAACTCAGAGATGTCATGAATATTTTGGAAAAGCGTGTTATCGAACGCTGCCTAGAAGAACACGGCGGTAACCGAACTCGAGCGGCGGAATCACTAGGAATAAGCCGCCAGGCACTACAAGTGAAGCTGGCGAAATGGCGAGATGACGCGACTCGTTAAATTTAAAATCGATACGGACCAAAGCAACGAACAACACCGTCACCCTGGACGGGCTTGAGGAACTTAATCATGTCAACGAAACCAAGTCGGGACTTACAGTCTTTCCCGAACCCAAAACCAGAGCGAGATTACGAGATTCATTTTGACTGCCCGGAGTTTACGTGCCTTTGTCCGGCGACCGGTCAGCCCGACTTTGCGAAGATTCGGATTCGATATATCGCAGACCAAAGATGCGTCGAACTTAAATCACTCAAACTCTACCTCTGGAGCTATCGGGATGAGGGTGCATTCCATGAAGCTGTCACCAATCAAATCCTCGACGACCTAGTGGCCGCAATTTCACCACGATTCATGGAGATTGAAGGGGACTTCTATGTGCGCGGTGGAATCGGAACAATCGTCATCGCGAGACATGGACAACGACCCTGAAGTGATGACCACGGTCCATAGAATTACGAGTCTATGGACTCGGATAGGCTGAGAAAATCCAGTTGATGCATCATCGCCAAGACACGACTGGCATAGGTGGTATCGATCCCTGGCAAGGCCGTCAATCGATTGAGCTGCTCGGACACAGTCAACCCATGGGACACCGAATTCCAGACCCGGAGTTGTCGCGTACCCAGTCGGATATCACTCAAATTGAGAAACCGATGCTCGAGGGTAACCAGCCTCTGACCAGCGTTTGCCGAGATAAAACCATCGATTTGAGCTTGAGGTGTTCGCGCCATCATCCCGTGGTTGAGTAGCGCGAAAATCGACTGATTTGGCTCAAAGGTAAAGGTCTGCTCAACCATCTCACCTGAGAAAAAATACGGGCCGTTGTCTCGACCACAGAGAGCGATGAGAACATCCGAGCTGTAGGCCTGGAGAGCCTCTAGAAGAGCGTGATACCCAACCCGACCGAGAGCGACAATACCTTTGATCAAAGCGCTTTCATCAGTCTCATCAGACAGCCCTGCTGTGACCAAGTCATCTCGGCTTACCAAACCACGGTCGGCGATATAATCGGCCAATCTTTTGCCGTGAGAATGAGCACGCGTTCGAACAATTGCGCCATCGACCCAGTGAATATCAATATGCCCCGACGATCCGTGAAGTTGTAATTGTCCGGTGACTCGGGTGACGGCATAGCGATAAATTAAGCGGGGTAAATGAAGACCGGATACATCCCCCTGGTAGAGGGCGTGAGCCGGAATCTCAACCCGTTGTACGGGCTCAACAGTAAACTTTTCCTGGCGCGGAGTCCCAACGGCCAAAACTTGACTACTTGCCTGAGAGATCACGCGCCGAGCTCCATTTGGAATCGAAGCCAGCTGTTGTTGCTGACGTCTTTCCTTTGCCTGTTCCACGGCACGTTCTCGCTTGAATAGAGACTCCAACATAGCCAGGTCTCCGGTATCAAATGGAGGGCTTATCTCGAGCAGTGACTTGGTCAACTGACCCGCTAATGTCTCCTTCGAATCTCGGCTGAGGGCGTGCCTAAGCCATTCCGATATTTCATCAGGAATGGCATGACTGGCCTGCAATTTATTTGCATTAATCAGCGCCGTTCCAAACCAGTCAACAACCGCATCAATCGCCCGGGACCGATGATGGTCCATCTTTGACTGATCGGCCTTCAAGATTCGAAGGCCATCCCAACCAACTCTGAGATGTCCGGCGTAATCGATCCACAAGTTCTCAACATCAAAGCTGGCGGCCCACGCAGGTCCATTGGACGCGAGGACATCATCGATGGCCGCTAAGGCTTGCGTCGCCAAATGAGACATAAGCGAGATACTCGGCGCCAATTGAAGGGCATCACACCGGGCTAAGAGACGGCCCACAGTATGACCGGGAGGAATATGACCCGCAATGTAATAGTCTTTGCCAACCATGCCAAAGTCGTAGATCGGACAAAGGCTTTTCCTCGAATTTTCGGAGAAGGATTCGGTGGTCGTAATTAAGTCTTTGACGATGTTCTCATGGTTGACCCAATTACTCTTAAGCTGCTGGATGACAACACTTTGGAAGCCGTCGTCTTGAACGGAGACTCCACGCCAAAAGTGACCTTGCTGACCTCGATGGCGCTGCTCAAACAAGAGAAAAGGTCCAAATTGTATCATGCCAGGACTCATTTTGCGTAACCCATCTCGACATCGCCTCCGCCCTTTAAGCTATCTCTTGTAGCAGAACGGCTCCGGCCCTAGCATAAGCAAACTCGGCCCATGGTGAGAAGAGTAAAGACGAGTCGCCTGTCTGCGGTGGCCCATTACGGTCGAGCCTTTGAGGGGCAGCGGATTTGAGCGATATTTATCTATTGGCCAAAGGGAAAGCCTAAAAAAACAGGGTAAATACAGACTAAGGTTGATCCCAGATACGTCCGTCGAATAGACTCTGCGCCCGACCCACTGGTCTTGACTTAAGGTGGCTATGACGGCTCAAACAGATACCTTGATAATTGGTGCAGGCCTTGCTGGCCTATCGACAGGTTTGCATCTGGGCGATTCAGACTTCCTGATCGTCGACGGTCAGACCTATGTCGGCGGGAAGGCCCGCAGCGAAGAGATCGATGGTTTTACCTTTGATGTCACGGGACATTGGCTCCACTTGCGGGATCCATACATTCGCAAAATGGTCTTAGACTTAATGGGTGATGACCACTTCCTTCGGATTCGACGAATGAGTCGGATCTGGTCCCATGGGGTCTATACCCGCTATCCTTTTCAAGCAAATACATATGGACTGCCAGCAGAGGTCATTCACGAATGTGTCATGGGCGCAATCGAGGCCGATCGCAGACGCAGCGACGGTATCGACGAAACCGAAGAACCCCCAAATTTCGCTGACTGGATCCGCTTTTACTTTGGGGAGGGAATCGCTCGCCATTTCATGATCCCATACAACGCAAAACTATGGGGGGTGTCGGCGGACACCATCACAAGTCGCTGGTGCCAACGGTTCGTACCTGTACCCCAGCTGAACGATATCGTCGCCGGTGCCGTTGGCGTAAACGATAACGAGATGGGCTATAATGCTGAATTTCTTTATCCGAAGCGTGGTGGAATTCAAACGGTTGCAAACGCACTGGCCGATGAGATTGGTCGAGAGAAGATAAAGCTTGAATCACGAGTCATTCAAATCGATATAAACGCCAAAGTTGTGACTTTGGACAATGGCCAAAAAATCCGATTCGAGCGGCTGATAAACACGATGGCTCTCCCTTATTTCCTGGACGCGATCGAAGAAAAACCGAGTGAGGTGGAGTCCGCTCGACGCCGCTTGGTTGCAAACGAAGTGGTCTATTTAAACGTGGGAATCGATGGACCACTCGGACAGCCAGACCACTGGATCTACGTTCCTGAAGATGAGTGGCCCATGTACCGGGTTGGCTCATTTAGTAATGCAAATCCAGCCATGGCACCCGACGGCTGTTCATCACTCTACATCGAGCTGTCTGATCGCGAAACACCCCTCGATGTGTTGCGTCCTAAAATTGAGTCCGGTCTGATCGCTATGGGATTGATCAAATCAGCCGAGCAAGTCCGATTCATGGAGTCGCGACGTATCAAGAATGCGTATGTCATCTACGATTTTGACTATCACCAGTCACGTGACACCATCCATGAGTGGTTGCAGGCCGTCGGCGTCTTTAGTATTGGACGATACGGCGATTGGAATTACTCAAGTATGGAAGACGCTCTCATTGACGGCCGCCGAACGGCCACTGCGATATTGGATAAGACCCATGACCAAGGCTAAAAACGGGCAGACCACTCCCGAGGTCAGCATCGTTATACCCGTATACAATGAAGAGGGAATCTTGTCGGCGAGCTTGTCTGACTTGGTCCGACAGCTCGGCCATGAGAGCCTCGATTATGAAATCATCGTGGCGGAGAACGGTTCGACGGACCGGACCGTAGACATCGCGAGCGCCTTTGCGAATGACCATCCGGAGATTCGCTTCTTTAGTATCGGTGAACCAAATTATGGAAAAGCATTGCGGGAAGGCATTAGGCAGGCCCGCGGCGAATTTGTCATTTGCGATGAGATCGATCTCTGCGACGTCACCTTTTATCGAGAAGCACTGCCCCATCTGCGAGACGGCTGCGACCTCGTCGTGGGTAGTAAAAGAGCGCCAGGCGCACGAGATCGACGGCCCGCCTATCGTCGGCTTGCAACCCAGGTCCTCAACGGGATGCTACGAGTTGCTGTCGGTTTTAAGGGTACGGACACCCACGGATTAAAGGCGTTTCGCCGAGAAGCTCTACTCGGTGTCGTCAATGACTGCGTGGTCGACAAAGACATGTTCGCGAGTGAATTTGTCGTGCGGACACATCGCTCCGATCATTCCTGGATGGAAGTGCCCATCGACCTCGTTGAAAAGCGACCACCGTCCGTTCATCTATTTCGACGCGTACCCAACGTTCTGAAAAATATCGTCAGACTGACGGCCATTATTCGACTTGGGCGCGATCTCCCGAAGCGGCGATGACCATTAAGACAGCCAGTGTCGGTGTAGACGTCGACAGCCTCCATCATTACTACCGTATCCACGGACTCGAAGAATCACGGGCAAGTAACGCAGCGTGGGACGTTGGCGTCGCCCGATTCCTCGATCTCTTCGACGAACTGGGGATAAAAGCCACTTTCTATTGTATCGGTGAAGATCTCGATTTAGGTGACAATCGAAAACGCATCCGAGAGGTCGCAGACTTAGGCCATGAAATTGGGAATCATTCACTAAACCATCGCTATGATTTAACCCGGCTAAGCAGAGACGCCATGTTTGACGAGGTCGCCCGCTGTAAAGCCATTCTGAGTGAGGCTGCGGGTGTGGATGTCGTCGGGTTTCGTTCGCCTGGATACAACACCAATCGCCAGCTGATCGACGTCGTTGAACAATCCGGCCATAGCTACGACACGAGCGTCTTTCCGTGTACACCTTATTTTGTTGCTAAGGCGTCTGTCATGGCTTGGTTGACCGCACGAGGCAAACCATCAAAAAGTATTCTGGGTACGCCGAAGGTGCTCGTCGCTCCGAGGCAACCCTACCGAATGAGTCCTCGCAGCCCGTATCGACGCAGTTCCGAAGGACTACTTCAATTCCCAATCTCCGTGTTCACAGGCTACCCATTGATCGGAACTGCCTTTACAGCGCTGGGTCGAGCCAGCTCAACTTTAATTACTCAAGCAGCAACCAAATTCCAGTCTCATATGACCTTAGAATTCCATGCGGTTGATCTTCTGGGCTTGGCAGAAGATGGCCTCGATGGGCGCCTTGCGGTACAACCGGACCTAAGAGTGAATGTGACGCGGAAGAAAAACATTTTCAAACATGTTTTGAGTGCTGTCTCAGAGAGCCACCAATTCGTGAGATTAGATCATCTATCAAGCCGATTTGTATGAAGGGTTGACCATGAAGTTAAAAGTGTATTTCGTCGGTGCCATCGTAGCCAGTGTCTTGATGAGTGGCTGCGGTTTAGTCTCTGAAGTCAGCCACTATCAACCCCGCTCAGCTAAGGGGGCGGCCAGCGCCTTTAGCGATGCTTTCAATGGGAAGAAACTCCGACAGCTTGCCCTTCTCATTCACCCAGCGCGGCGTGATATTTTTGACGAGAACCGAGCCCGGGAGCGGACACGGCTCAAGACATGGCGTTTAGTCAGGTATACGGTGGGCGAAGCGGTTACGGTACGTCGTGGTCTCCCGGGACGAACTATCCATTTCGAATATCACGATGGCCGACGGGCAAATGTGGTCGATGGCTCCGTCGTCAAAGTGAAAGACCAGTGGTGGATATGGCATTACTGACACTCACAATTATACTGGCCCAGTTCGCTCCGCTGAGTGGAGATGACCCATCCCAAAGGTTCTGCATGGGCGCTTGCTCAGAAGGCCAAGGGTTCTCACATTTGGCGCCCGCTGACCTAACGACCCGTCCGACTCCCCATGATTCGGTGGCGGTCGCATCGACAAAAAATGTCAGGCCCAATCTCAAGAATTTACGCGTCGATATCGTCCTGAATGAAACCGTACTGGGCCATATTCGAAAGTTCACGCAGGGGCGAGGTCGATACACCTTTGCAGGCTGGTACGCGCGTATGGGTCGATACGAAGTCATGATGCGGTCGATTCTAGAGGGCCACGGGCTGCCACCAGAAATTATCTACATTTGCATGATCGAAAGTGGATTCTCCCCCGATGCAGTGTCACGGGCAGGGGCTGTGGGCCCATGGCAATTCATGCCGGATGCAGGTCGTGTGTATGGACTTCGCCATGACGATTGGGTTGATGAGCGCCGAGATCCGGTCAAGGCGACTCACGCGGCAGCCAAATTACTCAAAGACCTTCATCGCCGTTTTGGTACCTGGCCCTTAGCCTTTGCGGCCTATAATGCCGGTCCGGGGGCAATCATCGGACCCATACGCCGAAATGGAACCAACGACTTTTGGCGCTTAGTGGAGTTGGGTGCCATTCCCAGAGGCGCTGCATGGTATGCATCACGTGCTATGGCGGCAATGGTTGTTGGCCATAATATCGAGCTCTATGAGTTCGACAGAGTAAGAAAATCAGCGACGATTGATCCGGTGCGCGTCGATGTACCAGGCGGCATTGATTTAGCGGCTATCGCTAAGAAGATCGGGATGAAACATCGTCAGCTATCCGATTTAAATCCAGAACTCCGCCGTGGATTTACACCGACATATCCCGGTGGATATGCCCTCAATGTGCCTCGGTCTAAAGTAAAACGGCTGATGGACAAGGTCGTCGAGCTGGAAAAACGGAAAACTCGAGTTTATCAACCTTACACCGTTCGATTTGGGGAGCGATTGAGTGACATCGCTTATCGGTTTCAAATAACCCGCTCAACGTTGGTCGCCTTGAACAACATCTCTACTCAAGAACCATCTGCTGGACTAGAAATCATGGTTCCGCGCCGAGCACCTCGCGCCGATCGGATGCCCAAATTATCCGTACTGCAGGACCCGAAGCTTAAGTTCAATTACCCGAGTCGGCAATTGGCCTATTTTCCAGTAAGACGGCATTTATCCTTGGTCGAAATCGCCGCCTTTTTTGACGTGTCCACCGGCATGCTCGCTATGTGGAATGGGTTAGACCCCAATCTGCCCGTACAGCGCGGCATGGTCTTGAGACTCTACTTGAAAAAAGGATTCGACCGAAGTCGAGCATTGCTGGTCAATCCAAGCTCACTGACGAAGGTTGAAGCGGGGTCGCCCGGCGCACAAGCAACCCTAAGGTTTCTTCGCTCATCTCGGTCTAAGAATCGAACCATCAAATTGCACACCATTAAACGGGGCGACAATCTCAGGAAAATCGCACGTAAGTATAAGGTCGACCGCGATGCAATCCGAGCTGTAAACGGGGGTAAAAAACGGATCCGAATGGTGGTCGGTAAAACCATTCGAATTCCAGTGAGTGACGCCAGTCGACCGAGAGGAAAAGCAGCCAAGCGGAGACCCAAAGTCGAGATCCGTGGCAAACGATACACGGTCAAAAAGGGTGATACGCTCTCAAAGATTGCCAGGAAATTTGGCGTCAAACTCAAAGCACTCAGGAAAAAGAACCGTATCGATAAACGAGGACGCATTCGCGTCGGCCAAGACTTGGTCATGCCGTGACGTCATGATCAGCGTTGAGACCGCACAATCCCTAATTCTTGAAAATCTCCAGCCCCTTGAGGATGAGGCGTGTGCCCTCGTCGACAGCGTAGGCAGAGTGTTGGCCGCTGATTTGATTGCAAAGTATACGTTGCCGGGTTGGGACAACTCAGCGATGGATGGCTTTGCACTTCGTTTGGCAGACCTCCACGGTCCAGAGCACGCCTTAGTCATCTCAGACGAAATCGCCGCCGGTGATGGTCATAAACGAGCTTTGAAAGCCAAAACAGCCGCTCGGATCTTTACAGGTGCACTGGTTCCACCCGGGGCAGACACCGTTGTCATCCAAGAAAGCTGCACCATCGAAGAGGGTCAAGTTCGCATCCATACAAAACCACAGTTGGGGTCAAACATCCGTAAGCGCGGATCTGACCTAGGGTTGGGTGACACGTACCTGAACCGAGGCAGAGTGCTGACAGCTGGCGACATCAGTTTGGCTGCATCTCAAGGTCGAGACAGCCTGCCAGTCCACCGCCGGGCATCGGTCGCCATCTTGACGACGGGCAACGAATTGATCGAACCAAAAGACGCGCCGCCGGCGAGGGGGCAAATTATAGATGGGAACTCCATTGCTCTCGCAGGCTGCGTCCACACAGCGGGTGGAGTCAGCCATAGATTGGGCTCACTCATGGACGACCCTGAGGTGATCTACGCCACATTAAATGATCAGAAAACAGATGTTGTGATTACCACCGGCGGGGCGAGTGTCGGCAAGTTTGATCACGTCGCTGGGGCCATAAAACAGGTCTGCAAGGATGGGTTCGGCTTCAATAAGGTCGCGGTTAAACCCGGCAAACCAGTCATTTTTGGACGCAGGGGCCAACAACTGTTCTTCGGCCTGCCAGGAAACCCAGTCAGTGCGTTAGTCGCATTTGAGCTTTTTGTTCGACCAGCCTTACGTCAACTACAGGGATACCGCTCTCTTTTTAAAACGCTCATTGAGGCCACACTCGATGCACCCCTTCGAAGGGGTGGCCGCCGAGTCGAATATAGACGAGGGCGTTGCTGGAATAGAGCCGGCCTGAGGGTTGTTCGTGTCGAGGAAAAGCAATCCAGTGGTGCGCTCACAAGTATCGCGGCACAGGATGTTTTGGTGCGGGTCGACGTCGGACAAGATGCATTGAAAGCGGGCTCTCAAATCGAGGTATTACCCCTCAACGATGAGCTTGGTTACACCGAAGAGTTCAAATCAGGCTGACATTGACCCACATCAGATGTTATGAGCGGCTTACGACGAGTAGGGAGTGATTATGTATCGCATCGCATTTATGAGTATTTTATTTGTTGGTATCTGCTCAACAGGACAGGCTGAGCGGTCTAATTATGGCTATAATTTTGCCTCAAATCTGCCCTTTGCGCACATCATAAATTCGGGTCCTGTCGCCGATGCTAGCCGAATCGGTTTTGCAAAGTATGCACGCGACTTGTCTGGTAAGTGGAAGACAGGTGTAACTCATAAAAACCGAGCAGCGGCCTACATACCTGGCTTGCAGAGTCACTTATGGTTGCCCACAGGTGGCCATTTGACCAATCAGGACCTGGCTATCGAGTTCATGATCGATCCCCTCGGTTCAGACCAAAGACTCGACATTTTTGTTGCCGGTAAGAAAATCGGACACAAGGTGCTCAAGCCTGGCTGGCAAACCCATACCATCAAGGTGCCCAATAATTTGGTCAAAAAATCCGACCTCCATGTCAGGCTTCATTTTCGACGAACAGTCGCTCATCGTGGGCGAAAAACGGCTGCAGCCCTCCGCTATATGCGCCTCAAATCCGCCACATCACCAGAGCTTCCCATGGACGAGTCATCACTGAAAAATGTCCTTAATATTGGCGACCTGACAGCACTCCGAATCTCTCGGCAAACGGGCCTAGACTGGTACTTGGTCCCGGTAAAGGGCAGCCGTTTTACTGCAAATGCAACCGGTAGCCCCATTCAAATTTGGGCTCAAACAGATGGGTCAAAACCCAAAAAGCTCTCTTCAGGAAACACACTGAATGTGGATCTGTCACGCTACGCAGACAAAGCGATTCGAGTCATGCTGAGGAGTGCTGGGGACGCAACCATCCAAGGCGCTCAGTTAACGGGCGGAACGCCCGGTTCACCCAGCATCAACAAGGCGCCTAAGCATGTGGTATTTTGGCTCATCGATACGCTCCGGGCCGACAAACTCTCCGTCTACAAGCAGCGTAGTGCGAATCGCAGGCCGAAACCCAGGACTCCCAATCTGGAAGCCTTAGCAAAAGAAGGCACGGTCTTCCAAAACTTCTGGGTTCAAGGCAACGAGTCTAAGGCCAGTCATGCAAGTCTCTTTACAGGGACGTATCCAGCCGTTCATCGGGTCATTAATCACAAAGCAAACTTACCCGGCAAGCTCACGACTATCGCTGAAGCTTTCACAACTCAGGGCTATCTCAGCGGCGGCTATGTCAGCAATGGCTACATCAGTCAAAAATGGAATTTCGCCCAGGGCTTTAGTAAGAAAGTCTTCGTCAATAACATCCGCAAGAGCCGAGCTAATAACGCGAGAGCCATCTTGCGACAGGCCAAATCATTTATCGATAAATATAAGAGCAAACCCTTTTATCTCTACCTGGGGACATCCGACCCCCACGTCACATA